>ENA-UOJJ01001562-UOJJ01001562.1-human-gut-metagenome-genome-assembly--contig:-CS66-NODE-1562-length-32924-cov-5.633515_pt1 | contig 32924 bp, 31 predicted proteins | sample MGYA00242343_ERZ723890 | MGnify/ENA metagenome assembly ERZ723890
ATAATCCCGCCATACGTGTGTTTCAACTCACGGCTCCCTTGCGGGAGCCGACCCACCGGATCTATAGTATATCTCTAAGCAATCGCGTTTCAACTCACGGCTCCCTTGCGGGAGCCGACGGAAAAACGTATTCCAGTACCCGCCTCTGACGTTGTTTCAACTCACGGCTCCCTTGCGGGAGCCGACTAGCGCCTGGATTTCCGCTTGCCGCACTATCCCATGTTTCAACTCACGGCTCCCTTGCGGGAGCCGACCTTATTTCGCATTCGTCGTTACTGCACGCATACGTTTCAACTCACGGCTCCCTTGCGGGAGCCGACCCACTCGTGTCCGGCGACGCCGTTTACAACGCGGGGGTCAACTCACGGCTCCCTTGCGGGAGCCGACCCACTCGTTTCCGGCGACGCCGTTTACAACGCGGGTTTCAACTCACGGCTCCCTTGCGGGAGCCGACAAATCGGATCGATCCTCGATCGCTTCTTTGTTCGTGTTTCAACTCACGGCTCCCTTGCGGGAGCCGACATTACACTGACCCGACTATTTACCCCGGCTTCATCGTTTCAACTCACGGCTCCCTTGCGGGAGCCGACTATAGTCAAGTTCGCCCACAAGCTTGTGATGTGCTGTTTCAACTCACGGCTCCCTTGCGGGAGCCGACTAGTCCATTTGATGTGGATCATGTCGCCCAATGGGTTTCAACTCACGGCTCCCTTGCGGGAGCCGACAGCAAAAATTCGCATTTTCAAGAAACATTTCATAAAAAGAAGAATGCGTTTTCTTGCTTTTCAAATTTCTTTATTACTTTTTTCTACAATATCAGATTTGACTTAAAAAAATGAACTCAGATGTGGTGCGAATGTACGGGTGCTTTTCTGTTCACTCGCCATTTGAATTTTGCAGCGAAAAAATTTTTCGACAATTACAAAATCAGCATCGCTGATATTAAAAAATCAGCGGTTCCGTCACATCAAATCCGGCTTTTGCCCCGATGTGCTCCACTTTTGTTTTGTAATTTTCTCCCAGATTGTAAAATCTCAGGCTATCTTTATCCTTGTCTATGATTTTCTCCAGTATCGCCTTTACCTGGCGGTATTTCACACCGTCCAGCTGGCACTCAAAAACTGAATTCTGAACTCGCTGTCCATAATTTACACACTGTTTTGCTACCTGTCTCAATCGTTTTCGTCCCGCTGCAGTTTCCGTATTTACATCATATGTGATCAATATCAGCATAACTCTCCTTCTGACAAAAAGCAATCAGAATCGCATCAAAAATTCTATTTCCAGAAAAATGGCGGGTATTCATCCAGATCGCCTCTGATATAACGTGCCAGAAGCAATGACTGAACATATGGAACCATACCCCACTCAATTTTCTCACCTAAGAATGGATGTTTGATTGTCTCTTGCTTTCGTTCCTGCCATGCCGTAAGAAATGCCCGTCTGCCCTCATCCGTCAAAATCACGGCACCATCTTCCTTTTGCATAAAAGCTTTCTTATTCAGAATTTTCTTATTGATCAGCTTCAGGACAAAGCGATCTGCGATTACACTTCTGAGTTCTTCCATCAGATCCAGTGCCAGAGACATTCTGCCAGGCAAATCGGTATGATAAAATCCGACATAAGGATCAAGTCCAACTGCTTCCAAAGCCCCGCCGCACAAATTTGCCAGCAAGCTATAGGAAAACGACAGCAGTGCATTTACATTATCCAACGGCGGCCTCTTGTTTCTCCCATGAAAGGAAAAGTCTTCTTTCTGCTGCAGTATCAGCTGATCAAATACGGAGAAATAGACTGAGGCAGCTTCTCCCTCAAAGCCCAGGAGACTTTGTCTGCTGTCGCACTCCCGAACCCGCTCCATGCTCTGGTAGAGATATCCCGACTTTTCTTTTATCAGCGGAACGTCCAGGCGCATCGCATAGTCTCTGGATGCACGCTCTAAAATCCACCTGGAATTGTAAATCTTTCCGGTAATCATATTTCTAGCAACACCGACACAGGCATTTTCATCCTCGCTCATCCGGTACTGCTGCTTTCTCAGCACAACATTTCCCTTCACTTCGCCAGTCACTCTGGCAAGGAAACGCCCATGAGGCGACATAAATACCAGATCGATACCCTTGTCCGCACAGGTTCCCATGAGCGCCGGACTTGCTCCAATATAGCTGAATGTTACAATACTCTGAAGATTATGTAAAGGAACCCGACCAATCTCTTGCTCTCCTTCCAGTACAACAACATTTTCTCCGTTTAGTGAGAGGTATCTCTTATTGCCTGTCACATACAGGGTGTTCAGTAGATGTTTCATTCCATATCATCCTTTTCATGAATTTTATTCTCAATGTACTTTTTCACGGAAGGATTTTTGTTTAATACCGGCAAGCAAATATCTTTCAGTGAGCATGCCTTGCACGATTTCGAAATCTTCACTTTAGGCGTATACTGCTGTCTGCAGTACTTGTGCATTTCTTCAAAAATACGTTTTACTTCTTCTCTCAGTCCGGAATCAAATTCAACCTTCTCCCGGTGTCTGGTCTCACCATAGTACAGATACCCAAACGGAATGTCGCAGCACAACATTTCCTCCAGACACATTGCCTGCGCTGCAAGCTGCAGCGCATCGGCATTGTGTTCTTTCGGTCGTCCCCGTTTATATTCGATAGGAACAGGAAGATATTTTTCCGTTCGCCCAAACACAGGCACGCCATCTTGAGAACGATGAAACTCCACAACATCACATTCCCCGCTGACGCCCATGGTTCTGGAATGAACTGGCATTGCCCTTGTAATCAGGATATCTCCCCGCTTCTCATCAAAACCGGAATCGTGCGCTCTTTCGTGCATGATTCGGCCTTCTGCAGTACGTATGTTTTCTACCCACTGAAGCTCAATATACGCTAACGCCCACTGCCTGCGGCAGAATGCAAAATGCTGAATCCCGGAAAGCTGAAGAAATTCATCCTCATCATATAAAATCATATACCTCGGGCTCCATGCAGCCATCTACATGCCAGGAAATATGGTAATCCTCAAATTTTTCAGCCTTGTTCGCATGATCTGCGTAAAAACCTCTCTGAATTCTTCCACTGGAAACTGCCGGTGTTTTCTCATTATACTGCCACCAGTAGAGCTGGCATACTTCAATACTGCCCTCGGGTCTGGCAGAAGATGCGTCGTTCTCATATAATGTCAGCAGTGCCTGTTTCAGAATCTCCGCATCTTCCTGGGAAAATCCCGTTTTTTCCGCCAGCTGTACATTCACGCTTCCCATAATCTTATATACGCCAAAGCCAATCCTGTGCTTCATTCCCATCGTATCGGAGGCCTTGCTTTCTTTCCCGCTTTCGCTGTTCACACTCTTCGTAATCTGCATGGAGATCACTTCTACCGGAGAAAGGCTCACTGCCTGGTGAATGGAAACCGGGCCTCTGATACCAAGAGAAACTTCTTCTCCCTTAAATGCAAATACCTGACCAAAACTTCTTACATCGATCCACTCTTCACAGGCAATCTTTGCGCAAAGATCCCGATCTGCTTTTTTCTTTTTATCAAGCTCTTTCTTCAGACGCTCACAGCTGTCTGCACGATCTTTCAGGCTATTGCAGCCATCGTCTGAGCGATCGTCCGACTGAACAAACACTTTCTGACCCAGATCCTGAAAGCGATTTCTGATCTTGCGCTTGATACACACATCTGAAATTTCCCCATAACCTTCGTTATTCGTTCTGGGACGATTTCCATCCAGCGGATCACCGTTCGGATTCGCATTTTTAACACTGATAAATACGGTAAAATCAATCTTGCCCTTCAGCTCACTCATTTTCATGTCCTCCATTCGTAGTTTCTTTCTTTTCTACAGCCATATTCGGATTCTTCAGATCATAGGATTCATGATGGAATCCCAGCAAATACAATCCATCCAATGGCGTATTTTTAGTAAACACCTCGGATGAAAGCATACCCATAATCTTATTCAACTCTTTCGTATAATAGTTTCTTTCCGCCACGCTCAGCTTTTGCATATACGGCTGGATCTTCTCTTCAATATTTCTCCAGGTGTCATACGGTCTCTTGGAAAAGACAGACATATATCTCTTGGCATTCGTCACCCTTGCCCCGTCTTTATCTCTGTCATACGTGCGATATTCTACGCGATCCGCCACTGCCAGAAGTCTTCCATACAGATAGCTTCTGTCTTTGTTGCCTTCCTCTACTACCATTGCAGTCTCCTTTCCATACTTTTCATATCTGTATTTTTTTACAAATGAGCACGCCAGGCTCAAAATTCGCTCCCAGTTGTATCTGGATTTATATTTCTGTGGTTCTGATGCTCTCTCCACAGCCAGGCGAACCAGGTCATAGGGCAGAGGGTTCCCATCCCAGATGCACGGTTGAAGTCGCTTACAAATCTGCGCATACATATGTTTCCCGCTCTTATCCGGAATACTAAGATAGCCTCCAGTCTCAATCCCATACAAGCATTCCGTAATATCTTGAATTCCAGGAACTCCATAATACTCTTTTTTTGCGCCATTCTTAAATTTCGTCTGCAACCAACTACCTTCTATATGCCACTTCTCAATATTCTTCAGATATCTGGTCGCATCCACTTCCCGGTACTCCATTAATGCAAGGCGTCCTGTCGTTGCCGCATCCAGTGCAATCAAAAACATCTGTGACGTATAGTCTACCTGTTTGCGATATCCATCCAATGCCTTGTAAAACAGATTTGCCGTCATCGAAGCCGTATCTCGCTTTACAGTAAATGCTTCATTCTCTTCCTCAAAGTCGTCCTCCGCAAACTCATCCTGACTTTCATTCTCTACACCGCCCTCGCAAACGTCCTCAGAATCCGCAGTTTCCGGGGAACCAGATGCAATGTTCTCCGTATCCGTATCCCAGAGCGGCATATTGCATTGATCCGATTCCCAGCAAACTACAGTCATTCCATCATAAGTCTTCCCCTGTTTTCTGATAATCCATTTCAAAGCGTTATGGATCTTCTGAGAAGTTTCTGCACCAATGGAGAAAGCCTGTTCCTTACTGTCAAACCTGCCGCGGAATGTAAAATAGGTTTCATCATTCGATGAAATCAACTTGGAACCATCCCCTTCATTTCGGATTTTTTTTGAATGCAAGTACGACGTTGCCATATATTCTCCCGTCAAATAATCCAGATCCTTCTGCTTTTGCTGCGAGCGATAGTACTCGATAAAGCTTCTTTGCAGCGACGTATCCCTCCAGCATTCTTCCGGCTGATGATCCATTGTCTCTCCCGTCCTCACCACAAAGCGCACTAGAGCTTTCGTCTGTTCTGCTGTCTGAATTTTAGCTTTAGAATCCAGTCGGCCATTCTCATCCAAGATCAATACCTTCCAGGTAATCAGGTCTTTCACCAAAGTTCCTTTTTGCAGATACGAGAAGATCGCATCCACTTTGGGATGTGTAAACTCCGAAATATGCCATGCTTCCAGCGCATCCATATAGGCTTCATGGCAGTTCTCATCGCCCTTCCGGCTTTTTCCTTCTGCACTGACATATAATTTGTAATCTCCTGCAAGATATTGAATATTGTCGCACAGCGGATGCGGTTCCTTCCCGGAGGTCCGGCTGCCGGATTTTTCCGTTACAGGTATTACCGTGAGTTTATCCTCCTGCGATACCTGTTCCGCGCCCAGAAAATTACCTTCTTCATCAATCGTAACTTCGATCTGCGCTGCGGCCGTCGTATGATAAACAGGAAGAAGAACATTCGGAATACGAACCGTCTTTCCCTTACTCTCATATTCTTTATATGTAATACATCCAGCCTGGTCTGCATTCTGTTCATACAGACTCAGCAATGCACGTTCCCAGCTCAATCTGCCACCTCCTCATCGGTAAATTCATTCAAGCCAGTGAATTTTCCTTCACCAAATTTTTTCACATCCATGTCTTTTACCGTTCGCTTGGTCGGGCAGTCTTCCGGTCGTTTGAATTCAATAATTCCTCCTTTTTTCATAACCGGGTACCAGAAATTGACGGTCATTTTGTTCTTTTCTTCCGGAAGAATTGCCTCATCTGCGTAGGTAATCCCATGGTACATAAATCCATAAGAAATCTCGCCCTCCATGTTATCATAATAGCTTTCGCCGGAACCGAATTCACACGGTTCAACAAATGCCTGGCACTCTCTGGTTCCCAGGAAAATATCTCGTCGTCCACCTCGCTGTACCATGCGCCTAGCAATATTGTGATGTTTATGCTCATTACGATCCTTCTCCAGTTCCGGATGGTTAAGGTTAAATTCAAAATGCGCCCGAACCTGATAACGTACTTTTTTTAAGTACGTATAATAAGACAGGTCATTACCTCCGCTGTATACCAGCGGTTTCACTCCTTTCGTTTCTGTCTGGATAGGATTCATAACACGCACCGCATCAATAATCCACATGATCGTAGGTTTCCAGTAAATGCTCTCCGTGACACCTTTTAATGCCTCACTAGTGGGAATCAAATACGAGCACTTTTCTCCTCCTACTCTCATAATTGGATCAGAAAAGAGCGCATAATCTCCATACACCTCATATTCAACTGTATTCCGGTATTTGTCCACCAATAATCACCTTCTTTTCTTTTTGATACCTGCTGCTGTTAAACCAACAGCAGGCTGTGTTTTGCCTCCATTGTTATCCCTAATTTGGTATCATAATAATCCTCATTCAGAGCAAGCGCAAGGCCTCCTGCAATTTTATAAACTGCATTTCCCAACTTTTCCAACTGCCACGGCGCAATCCCCACCGCATAACGCTGCAATTCCCGTATCAGTTGCTTCTGATCAGATACGCTCCGGCTTGCTCCAAGACTACCGATCCGCTGCCTTGCTTCATCGTTATAAGGAACAATCACATTCACTTTCTCCTGCTCCTGAATCGCTTGAAAAGCTTGGCCTGCTGTGTAGAACGCCTGATTTACAGGAAGCCACTTTTTAATTGTTTGTCCAGAAGCTTCATGACATTTTTGATACCTTACCTTTCCAGCCTCATTTACCCCCAAGAGATCTACCAAAGTCATATCCGTCTCTTCCATCCGGATCGGATACTTCATTTTATCTTTCTCAAGTCCGGCAAAGAACAATTCATAATATCGACAAATTGCTTCCTGAGAATCAAGTTGAAAATGATACGATTCCGGATTCTGATGAAATTTGAACAGAAAACTCTCGCAGGCTTTTTGCGCCTGATTCACCTCCTCCATTCGCTCCACATGCTCCGCTGCTTGTGACATCTTTACAATATAAACTTTTCCCCGATCAAGTTCTTTATGACGGTTGCATCTTCCGGCTGCCTGAACGATACTGTCCATACCGGCAAGAGAACGAATCACACAGGAGAAGGACAAATCGACTCCCGCCTCGATCAACTGCGTACTGACACAAATGATTTTCTCTCCGGATTTGTGCCCTTTAAGTGCATCTTTCAGTGCAACCAATTCATCTCTGATATGCGCATTGCACATATTTTTGTTCAGGTGGAAGCATTTCCAGTTCTGTTCTTTTGCCTCTTCCTGAAGTACCTGATAAACCTTCGAGGCTGACGATCGCGTATTCATAATAACCAGAATCGTATCTTGATTCGTTGCCACATCAACAACGAAATTCTTCAGATCTTCAATTTCCATGCCACCTGGTATAAATTCCGTTTTATCTTCGATATCAACCCGTTGAAAATCTTCGGCATAACCTCCCGGATCACCAGCCATTTCCAGACAGGGCATCACGTCGTTTTCTTTTCGCTTTGCCAGTGACGGCTGGGTTGCCGAACACAGAACCACTGTCGTTCCGGCAAACTCAGACAGGAAATTCACAGCCAGATTAAATAACTCTGCACACTGCACCGGAATCGCCTGTATCTCATCAAAAATAATCACGCTGTCACACAGGTTGTACATTCTGCGGATACTGCTCTTCTTTCCGGAAAACAGAGTATTCAGCAACTGTACCGCCGTTGTTGCGATAATTGGACTGTCCCAGTTTTCTGTCAATTTTTGATAAACGACCTGTTCCTCCTCTGTCTCGAAAACAATATCGCTGTGATGCTCCAGAACATAATCGGGATTGCCAACAGCCTTTCTGATATTCTCCGAATTTTGTAGTAATATTGAATTAAACGGACTAACGTATATAATATGCCGCTTTTTATATTTCAGTGCATGATTTAAGGCAAAGCGCAGGCTGCTTAACGTTTTACCAGCTCCTGTTGGTACCGTCAGGCGATAACGACTGCAGGACTGTGCAGATGCCTGATAGCAGAGCTCTGAGATGGCATTTCTCTGCACATTCAGTGGACTGTCATCTCCGAAAGCTGCCAAATTCTCTATATATTTATCAAAATTAGAGCGCGCGATTCTCCAGACTTCCATCATATCATCTTCCGACATTCTCTCCGGCAGAGGATGATGATCTGAAAAAGCGGCGGAATCGCTCCAGTCACTGTCAATTTGCAGAGACATCAGAATGCGAACGAACATGCCAAGATAGAAATCACTGTGACCATATCGGTATTCGGAATCTTCCAAAAGCATCTCCTGCAGGCGTGTTACGACATTTTTTCTTAACGCCTGAAAATCCTTGTGAGCTCTAAGAGCCAGATCCCTGATGTGGGCTTTGTCTTCAAGTTCATAATACCGGTTCTTTATCTGCGTGTACGGAATCTCTTTTTCTCCGCGCTGCTCAGAAAGGCTTTTTCCGGATTCAAAATCGATCAAATCCTGAATTCCATGATGCGAATAAATTACATACGCTGCAACCTTCGCGGTCAGCGTATTTTTTGCAATCTCTTCTATCAGCCTACCACCAGCAGAAGAATGATCAATTTTTCTCTTTGGTGCCTTATCTCCTTTCTCCAGGATATCTTTCATATACTCCTGGAAATCCTCCCGCAATTTACCTGCATCGTGTAGAAGCAGAATTAGACGAGCCAGGCTCTTCAACTCCGGTAATGGACAATTTTTTTCGGCAAGGTACGCCGTATTGTGCAGATGATCTGCCAGCAATTGTACTCTTTCCTCATCCGGATCTACATGTGCAATATAATTACCTGCGCATATATTCTCTATTGCCATATCATCCACAGGATTCACTCCTCCTTATCATTGCTGGATGTATTCTGTTTATTTTTTTCTTCTAGTCTTATTAGATTCTAACATTTGTTTTTTCTTTTTACAATATGTTTGCATCATTCTTTCTATATTTTTATTGTAATGATACCTTTAACTTTTTAAAATAATGGATACTGTGCTTTGATCAGCAAATGAGTCGCTGTTGAAGATTTAATTCTGAATTGTCATAATAGACCCTCCTATATCTGATGTATTGTAACCTACACCGATTCCGGACAGATTATGTAAAATAATGCTACCTGCTACAAAGGAAACGATGGTTGACAATTCCTCACATATAGGATAAAATAACTGTTACGCGAGTGTATTCTATCCTATGTGAGGAATCGCTCTATGACTCCTCATTTTGATTTGCCGATCGAAATGAGGAGCTTTTTGTTTACGTTATTACTATAGCGCTTTTCCCGCATCTTGTCAATAATTATTTTATAATGACTCAAAGTTTTTACTTTCAACTCTTTTTTCTTGTAAAATGAAAGAATTTATGTTAATGTATCACCTGTCAGGCAGTTCATTTGCCTGTGAGTTGAAATGAGTCATTATATAATGTCCAGCATGAAAACGGTTGCTATTTTAGCTGCCGTTTTTCATTAGAATATTTCTTCTGTTACAAGACCATTTTTCTGCATATCAAAAACCCCCGCCGCAAACTTCCGTTCGCAGCGGGGGCTATCTATATCCATTCATTGGTGACATCTTTAGCGTCACGCTTTATTTAGTGTTGTACTTCTCCACTTCCAGGATCTTCTCTGCTCTGGCGACGTCCTCCGCAGTCGGCGTAGGCACACCCTCCAGCGGATACTTCACGCCCAGCTTCTCCCACTTGAAGAGTCCCAGCGTGTGATAAGGAAGCACTTCGAGGCGCTTCAGCGTCTTCATCTCTCTTGCCAGATCGCGCAGCGCAGTCAGTTCCTCCTCTGAGTCGGTGAGGCCGGGAACCAGCACGCGGCGAAGCCACATATCCTTGCCATGATCTGACAGCCAGTGCGCCAGCTGAAGAATCGGCTCGTTCGCCTGGCCGGTCAGCTTCTTGTGAAGCGCGCCGTCCATGGCTTTGATATCCAGCATAACAAGATCAGTCACATCCATCAGTCTGCGGAAGCGCTCCTGATAGTCCTCATCCAGAGAAAAGGTATTTCCCGAGGTATCCAGCGTCGTATGGATGCCCTTTTCTTTTGCGAACCGGAAGAACTCGGTGACGAAGTCCATCTGCAGCAGAGGTTCTCCGCCGCTGACGGTAATTCCGCCGTTGTCTCTCCAGTATCTCTGGTAGCGGCTGACATGGCTGAAGAGATCCTCTGCCGTCCATTTCTCGCCGCCCTGCATACTCCAGGTCTCCGGATTGTGGCAGTACTGACATCGCATGTGACAGCCCTGCAGGAATACGACGAAGCGTACTCCCGGGCCATCTACAAGGCCAAAGCTTTCCAGGGAATGTACCATTCCGGTCTGCTGGCTCATATTATTGTTCTGATTCATTACATCGTTGCGTGGCAGGTTCTGGAGATTACATCCATCTGCTGCTCCTTGGTCAGGTCGATGAACTTAACAGCATAACCGGATACACGGATCGTGAAGTTTGCGTACTCAGGCTTTTCCGGATGCTCCATCGCGTCGATGAGCTTCTCCTTGCCGAATACGTTTACGTTCAGATGATGAGCGCCCTGATCGAAGTAGCCGTCCATTACCTGTACCAGGTTGTTGACACGCTCGGTCTCGCTGTGGCCCAGGGCATCGGGGTTGATGGTCTGAGTATTGGAGATACCATCCAGAGCCCACTCGTAAGGCAGCTTTGCTACGGAGTTCAGAGAAGCCAGCAGGCCGTTCTTCTCTGCGCCGTAGCTGGGGTTCGCGCCGGGAGCCAGAGGAGCGCCAGCCCTTCTTCCATCAGGCATGTTGCTGGTAGCCTTACCATATACTACGTTGGAGGTAATGGTCAGGATGGAAGTGGTCGGCTCGGAATCACGGTAGGTATGATGCTTCTTCAGCTTGTCGAGGAAGGTCTTCAGCAGCCATACAGCGATATCGTCTGCGCGGTCATCGTCGTTGCCGTAGCGGGGGAAATCGCCCTCTACTTCGTAGTCTACACAGAAGCCGGTCTCGTCACGAACAGTCTTAACCTTTGCGTACTTGATAGCACTCAGAGAGTCAACAACATGCGAGAAACCTGCGATACCGGTAGCGAAGGTACGGCGTACATCGGTATCGATCAGAGCCATCTCTGCTGCTTCGTAGTAGTACTTGTCGTGCATGTACTGGATCAGGTTCAGAACATTTACGTACAGACCTGCCAGCCAGTCCATCATAACGTCGTACTTCTTGATTACTTCATCATAATCCAGATACTCGGAGGTGATCGGCTTGTATGCCGGGCCTACCTGTTCTCTGTTCTTGGCATCGATACCGCCGTTGATTGCGTACAGCAGGCACTTTGCCAGGTTTGCGCGAGCACCGAAGAACTGCATCTCCTTACCGGTCTGAGTAGCGGATACGCAGCAGCAGATGGAGTAATCATCGCCCCATACCGGCTTCATCACATCGTCGTTCTCGTACTGAATGGAGCTGGTGGTGATGGAAATCTGAGCTGCATACTTCTTGAAGCTTTCAGGCAGAGCGGAGGAGTACAGAACGGTCAGGTTCGGCTCCGGAGACGGTCCCATGTTCTCCAGAGTGTGCAGGAAACGGTAGTCGGTCTTCGTAACCATGGAACGGCCGTCTACGCCGATACCTGCAACTTCCAGGGTCGCCCATACGGGGTCACCGGAGAACAGCTGGGTATAGGAAGGAATTCTTGCGAACTTAACCATACGGAACTTCATAACCAGATGGTCGATCAGCTCCTGTGCCTGTTCCTCAGTGAGGATGCCCTTCTTCAGGTCTCTCTGAATATAAATATCAAGGAAAGTAGAAATACGGCCAACGCTCATAGCTGCGCCGTTCTGTGTCTTGATTGCTGCCAGGTAACCGAAGTACAGCCACTGTACGGCTTCCTTTGCGTTGGTAGCAGGCTTGGAGATATCGTAGCCGTAGATCTCAGCCATCTTCTTCATCTCACCCAGAGCCTGATACTGTCTGGAGATCTCTTCTCTCTGACGAATTACGTCATCGGTCATGGTGCCATCACCGCAGTTTGCGAAGTCTTCTGCCTTCTTCTCCATAAGGAAATCAATACCGTACAGAGCAACACGGCGGTAGTCGCCTACGATACGTCCGCGACCGTAGGTATCCGGCAGACCGGTAATAATCTTGTTGTGACGAGCCTTCTTCATCTCAGGAGTGTAAGCATCGAATACACCCTGGTTGTGAGTTCTTACATACTCGGTGAAGATCTTGTGCAGATCCTCGCTGGGCTCGTAGCCGTTCGTGCGGCATGCCTCCTCAGCCATACGTGCGCCGCCGAAAGGCATGAATGCTCTCTTCAGAGGCTTGTCGGTCTGCAGACCTACTACCTGCTCCAGATCCTTCAGATCTTCACTGATGTAGCCAGGGCCGTGAGAGGTAATCGTAGATACGATGTCGGTATCCATATCCAGGACGCCACCCTTTGCTCTCTCTTCCAACTGCAGCTTGTGCAGTGCGCCCCACAGCTTATCGGTTGCTTCCGTCGGTCCTGCCAGGAAAGAGGCATCGCCATCGTAAGGCTGATAGTTCTTCTGAATAAAGTCTCTAGTGTTGATCTCTTCCTTCCAGAGACGGCCCTCAAAGCCTTCCCACTGATCAAAGTTAACCATTCTTTCTTTCGTTCCTTCCTTGTGTAAATATTTATCTGTTCCTTCTACCTTAAGCTTGTTTACCGTGAGTAAGTTTAACAAAGAACCATCAAAAAATCAAGGGCGTTCGCTTATCTTTTTTCTTAAATGTTATTAAGATACCAATTAATTTTTTTTAACCATTAAATTAGGTTCTTTAATTATTGTCAGTAAATATAATGAATTATCTTCAGTTATTTTTCTCTAACTCCTTTAGATTTCCACATGCAGAAAAGGAGCCTGACACTCAGGCTCCCTCCGGTTAAATATTCTGTAAACTGAATTTCTAATTTGTATTTTTTTACTTGATTTGTTTATATTTATTCACCGTTTTTTATTCTGAATAGCGCAAAAAACTTCGAAGCTCCGCAAGCAGCGCTTCCGGCGCTTCTTCCGGGATAAAATGACCGCAGGAAAGAGAACGCCCTTGGATCTGATCCCCGAATTTCTTCCAGCATGCAACCGGGTCGAAAAATCGCTCCACCAGACCGTTTGCACCCCAGAGTACCAGCGTGTCCGCCGTGATCTTTCGCCCGGCTTTCAGATCCGCTTCATCCAGAGCACGGTCGATCGTCTCTCCCGCGCGGTATTCCTCGCAGATCGAATGGATCACCTCCGGCGTATAGCAGCGCAGATAGTCCCGGTAAATCTCCTCCGGGAAAGCAGCCGCGCTGGTATCATTCTCCGAGTGATACCGGTCGATGTGAAGCGAGTAGCGGAAGAACTCCTCCCGCGAAGCGGCGATCATATGCTCCGGGAGTGGCGCTTCCTGTGCGAAGAAGAACCATTGTACCAGCGCCTTCACGAAATCTCGGTTCGTATTTTCATACATATCGTATGTGGATACAATATCGAGAAGTACCATCTTTTCGATGACTTCCGGGTGATCCAAAGCCATCCGGTAGGCGACGCGCGCCCCCCGGTCATGACCCATCACATGAAAGCTTGAGAAACCAAACGACTGCATCAGCGCAATCATATCCTCCGCCATGACCCGCTTGGAGTAATTGGAGTGATCCGGCACATCCTCCGGCCTGCCGCTGTCCCCGTAGCCGCGCAGATCCGCTGCGACAACTGTAAAGTGCCGGGAAAGCTCCGGGATCAGTTTGTGCCACATCCTACAGCTCTCCGGATGACCATGGAGGAGTAGGAAAGGCTCTCCTTCTCCGATCTCCACGCCGTGGATTGTGATTCCGTTTACCGGGATATTAAATTCTTTCAGGTTCTCCATCTGCAGCTGTTCCTCCTGTTCTCACAGTTTTGCTTTCTGTTCTGCTTCCTGCTCCCACATGTGATAGCATTATATACGGTGTGCTCTGTATTTCTGGGGGCTTAAACTTCCGGATCTTCCAGCGCCAGGTTCAAGGTTTCCTCGATCGTTGCCACCGGAATGATCTCCAGCTTCTGTTTTACCTCTTCCGCTATATCCTCCAGATCTTTCTTATTATCCACAGGGATCAGCACGGTCTTCACACCGGCCCGCTGCGCTGCCATCAGTTTCTCCGGCAGGCCGCCGATCGGCATAACGTCACCGCGCAGGGATACCTCGCCGGTCATGCCAAGCTCCGGCCGTACCTGCTTTCCGGTTACGAGTGAGGAGAGCGCTGTCACCAGAGTGATACCTGCGGAGGGGCCATCCTTCGGCGTCGCGCCTGCCGGCACATGGATATGCAGATCGTTCTCCCGAAAGAGCTCTTCGGATTCCGGATAGCGGTTCTTCACCAGCGTCACAGCGATCTGCGCCGATTCCTTCATGACATCGCCCAGTTGACCGGTGATCTGAAGCTTGCCGCTGCCTTTCGTGAACATCGTCTCGATGAAGAGGATCTCGCCGCCCGCCTGTGTCCAGGCCAATCCGGTTACAATACCGGGACGGGATGTCTTTCCCAGCTTCTCATGCAGGATCGGCGGACGCCCCAGAAATTCCTCCAGGCGCTTCTCGCTGACGCGGAAGCTCTTCTGCTCGCCCTTGACCAACTTGACAGCGGCATGGCGGCACAGTACGTCCATCTGGCGCTTCAGGCCGCGCACGCCGGATTCCGCCGTGTAGCCGGTGATGATCGCATGCAGCGCTTCATCTGTCAGCTTCAGCTCCTGACTCTTTAAGCCCATGGAGTTCATAGTCTTCGGCAGAAGGTGCTTTCTGGCGATCTGGAACTTTTCTTCTTCGGTATAACCGGAGAAGCGGATGACCTCCATACGGTTCAACAGCGGCTCCGGGATCGTATCCGTCGAGTTCGCCGTGCATACGAAGAAGACGTTGGACAGGTCATAGGGCACGTTCATATAGTGATCCGTGAAGGTGCTATTCTGCTCCGGGTCCAGAACCTCCAGCAGTGCACTGGAAGGATCGCCGTTGTAATCGCGAACAAGCTTGTCCACCTCGTCCAGAACCATAACCGGATTCTGCGTTCCGGCCCGCTTCATGCCCTCCATGATCCGGCCGGGCATGGCGCCGACATAGGTTCTGCGGTGTCCGCGAATCTCCGCTTCGTCACGCACGCCGCCCAGACTGATGCGGATATACTCACGTCCCAACGCCCGTGCGATGCTCTGCCCGATGCTGGTCTTGCCGGTACCGGGAGCGCCCACGAAGAGCAGGATCGAGCCGGACTGCTTTCGATTCAACTGCATAACTGCCAGCTGCTCGATGATTCTCTCCTTCACCTTCTTCAGGCCGTAGTGATCCTCATCCAGAATCTTCTCCGCCTTCACAAGATCCACATCCTTCATGGCTTCCGTCTTCCAGGCAAGCGAAGTCACAAAGTCCAGATAGTCATAGAGCATGCCGTACTCATGGCCGTCCTTGCCCTCCTGCTTCATGCGGTTTAATACCTTTTCGGCTTCTTTCTTCGCTTCCTCGTTCATGCCGGATTCCCGGATTTTCTTTTCGAAACGGCGCACATCTGTGATGTTCTCCGGATGCATGTCATCCAACTGGCGCTGCAGATATTCGATCTGCTTCTTGATCGCGGATTCACGGTAGGCGCTCTCATGTGTCTCCTTCTGCTCGCTCTCGGCGGCATTGCCGACACGCACGAACTCGATGAACTCATAGAGCGCAGCCTCCATCTTGTCGCAGCGTTCCCGGTGGGAATCCGACGCCAAAATCTCATATTTCTCCTCCCAGCTCATGCTGAGATAATTCGACATCGCGCACACGACATCTTCAAAGCTCTTCCACTGCATGATCAAGCCGCGCGCCCAGGCGCCCCACGGGAACTCCTGTACGAAGCCAAGCAGACTGTTCTTCATCATCTGGAAGCGCTGTTTTTCCTCTTCCTCCGGCAGGTCGTCGGCTTCCGGCGCCTGTACCGCAGAAGCGAATACAGAACCATCCTGCTGTTCAAAATCACTGACAGCCACACGCTCCTTCGCACGTACCCGCACGGTGCCGTCGCTATCCAGCTGGTCAATCTCACCGAGGACGCCATATGGATAGAAATCCTCTGCTGCCAGCTCGCGGATGGGCTTTTCTTCTTTCTCAAACAGGAAGAGGACTTCGTCTCCTTCTTTCTCCGGCTTCATATCCCACTTTTCTGCAGCATCTTTCTTGAAGTAGAATGTAACGCCGGGAAGGATCAACAAATCATATACTGGAATGGTAATCATAACTGATCTCCCCCTTTTCTTACGTATATCAACACGCATACAGTATATCATATGTTGTTAGCACTCTCAATAGACGAGTGCCAGGTTTTTTATGAAATTTCTGTTAAATTAAAAAATAACTATTCAAAGCCACATGGCTCTGAATAGTTACAAAAAAACGGGAAGTACGCAATACGTACTTCCCGTGAGGTTTGCAAAAGTAAAATTACTTAAGGGTAACCTTAGCGCCTTCTGCTTCCAGAGCGGTCTTAGCAGCCTCAGCCTCTTCCTTGGAAACTTCCTGCTTGAATACCTTGGGAGCGCCGTCAACAACTTCCTTAGCTTCCTTCAGACCCAGACCGGTCAGCTCACGAACAACCTTGATAACCTTAACCTTGTTGGGGCCAATTTCGGTCAGCTCTACGTCGAAGGAATCCTTCTCCTCAGCAGCAGCTTCTGCGCCTGCAGCAGCAACAACAACGCCTGCAGCAGCAGATACACCAAACTTCTCCTCACAAGCCTTTACCAGTTCGTTCAGCTCTAATACAGTCAGCTCTTCAACTGCAGAAATGATCTCTTCAATAGACAGTTTTGCCATTTTTAATGTCCTCCATTTATTATTTTGATTTTATCAGTTTCGCCGGGTAATCTGAATTATGCCTCGGCAGTTTCGCTCGCTTCGCCATCCTTCTCGGCGATCTGCTTAATAACACGAGCAAAGTTGGCGATCGGAGACTGGATGCTGCCAAGGAACTTGGACAGCAGAACCTCTCTGCTGGGGATCGTTGCGATAACATTGATACCCTTCTCATCGTAGTATACGCCATCTACTACACCGGACTTCATGGAAAGTGCATCTACGTTCTTGCAGTAGCCTGCGATGATACGAGCCGGAGCTGTAACATCTTCGCTGGAAACTGCAATGGCAGTAGGTCCTTCCAGGTCCTTGCTCAGCTCTTCGAACTGAGTACCCTTTACAGCCAGCTTAATCAGGGTGTTCTTGTAAACCTTGTAGGTTACACCTGCCTCACGCAGCTCCTTACGAAGCTTGGTATCTACATCTACAGTGATACCACGGTAGTCTACCAGTACGCAGGTCTTTGCGTTCTCCAGCAGGCCGGAAACTTCCTGAACAATCGGCTGTTTCAATTCTACTTTTGCCATTGAATCGGTTACCTCCTTATAGACTGCTTACCTCTGCGCTAAAAGGAATAATAAAAAAGCCCTTCGTCTGCTCAGACAAAAGGACACAAGAAATCTCTATCAAAAGACTCCCTCTCCTCGGCAGGCGCATCGGAATGCTTATGCCTTGCGGCACCTGCTGTCTTCGGCAGCGGTAATTCTTTATTATGCTATCACAGACAGCTTTGTTTGTCAAGTACTTTCTGTACTTTTTTATAAGCAAAGACCGGCAGAAACTGCCGGTCTCATACTCAGAGTCAAACGATGGCTTATACGTTCATCAGCTTAACAGCGTTCATACGAACACCAGGACCCATGGTGCTGGTCAGGGTTACGCTCTTCAGATAAGCGCCCTTAACAGCAGCGGGCTTAGCCTTCATGATTGCGCTCAGGATCGCGTCAAAGTTCTCCTGCAGCTGTTCCTCGGTAAAGGAAGCCTTACCTACCGGAACGTGTACAATGTTGGTCTTGTCCAGACGGTACTCAATCTTACCTGCCTTGATATCAGCGATTGCCTTCGTAACATCCATGGTTACGGTACCAGCCTTGGGGTTGGGCATCAGACCCTTCGGGCCCAGAACACGACCCAGACGACCAACAACACCCATCATATCGGGGGTCGCTACAACTACATCAAAGTCCAGCCAGCCTTCGTTCTGAATGCGGGGGATCAGATCCTCAGCACCTACGTAATCAGCGCCAGCGGCCTGAGCCTCATCTGCCTTTACGCCCTTAGCGAATACCAGCACGCGAACGGTCTTACCGGTTCCGTGAGGCAGTACGACAGCGCCACGGATCTGCTGATCTGCATGACGCCCGTCACAGCCGGTACGGATGTGTGCTTCGATGGTCTCGTCAAACTTTGCGGTTGCGTTCTTCTTTACGATTGCGATTGCTTCAGCGGTATCGTACTGCTTCTGACGATCTACGTTCTTAGCAGCCTCTACGTATTTCTTTCCTCTTTTCATTTCGGCCCCTCCTTATTAGTCTTCTACCACGATACCCATGCTGCGTGCGGTACCAGAAATCATGCTGATAGCAGCTTCAATGCTGGCAGCATTCAGGTCGGGCATCTTCAGCTCAGCGATCTTCTGAACTTCGGACTTCTTGATGGTAGCAACTTTGGTACGGTTGGGAACGCCGGAACCGGACTTCAGCTTGCAGGCTTTCTTCAGCAGAACAGCTGCAGGCGGAGTCTTTGTGATGAAGCTGAAGCTTCTGTCTGCATATACAGTGATAACTACAGGGATGATCATACCATCCTGATCTGCGGTTCTTGCATTGAACTCCTTGGTGAACTGTACGATATTAACACCGTGCTGACCCAGGGCAGGACCTACGGGCGGAGCAGGGGTTGCTTTGCCGGCGGGAATCTGTAATTTGATGTAACCAGTTACTTTCTTTGCCATGATGGCTTCCTCCTAATTTTCTTCAGCCTGTACGGCTGGTAGTGGTATTGGCGGGGCGGAATCACCCCTCCCACATATCTCCGAAAAGATATGCACATATCTTAAAGCCGTCCGAAGACGGAGCTTTAATTAAAGCTTGCGAACTTCTGTAAAGTTCAACTCGACCGGTGTTTCACGGCCAAACATATCAACATGGATAGTAACGCTCTGCTTACTCTGGTTGATGGATTGAATAGTGCCGACGGTACCTTCCCATACACCGGAAATAACAGCCACATTGTCGCCTTCTTCGAAGTCCACCTGAACTTCGCCGTGGGAAATGCCCATATGGTACATTTCTTCCTCGGAAAGGGGCACGGGCTTGCTTCCCGGTCCTACGAAACCGGTCACGCCGCGGGTATTGCGAACGACATACCAGGTATCATCATTCATAATCATATTAATGAGAACATAGCCTGGGAACATTTTCTTCTGGGAGGTCTTCTTAACGCCGTTCTTAATCTCGACAACCTCTTCCAGCGGAACAGCCACTTCCAGGATCTGATCATGGAGCTTGCGATTCTCAATGGTTTTTTCCAGGTCGGCTTTGACTTTATTCTCATAGCCGGAATAGGTATGAACTACATACCAGTTAGATTCTCCCATTACAGTCACCCTCGCTTTTTATAAAATAAAGCCAAGACAGAACTTAACAACCGTATCAATCAGAGCAATCATAACGCCAAGGCAAACCGATACGCAGATAACTGCCGCCGACTGCTTCAGCGCCTTGTTCTTCTCCGGCCAGATAATCTTCTTGAACTCTGCCTTCAGATTCTTCCAATGGCTGACTTTTTTCTTCTGTTCTGCTACGTCCTTTGTGTTCTCTGCCATAAGCTCACACCTTTCTGATTCGCAGGATTACTTGGTTTCTCTGTGCATCGTATGAGTCTTGCAGAAACGACAGTACTTCTTGGTTTCCATTCTCTCGGGATGATTCTTCTTTTCTTTCATCATGTTGTAATTTCTCTGCTTGCACTCGGTGCATGCCAGGGTAATTTTTACGCGCATCTCGCTACCTCCGCTTACTTTTTTTTAATATCGATTCGGGATTTTTACACACAAAAAAAAGACCTAAATCTTTGTCGTGTTATGTAATGATAACATACTCTTTGTCAAGAGTCAATATGTTTGGGCTCATTTTTTATTTGAAAATAAAGAGCGGACTGCGGCTTCAACACAAGCTCTGCACGCCCTTCCCGGATGGGAATCCAGATCACGCCGACGTTATATTCCTTCTCTTTCGTCTCCATCCTTCGTTCCAGCCATCCGCTCTCCACCCCCAGAGGCGTCAGATCCAGAGAAACCTGCCGCTCCTCGTCCGTGTGATGGATTACGACAAGAGCCTTCTCCTCCGCCAGGAAGCGGCCATAGGCCAGCACGCCTGCTTCCGCCGGAAGCGGAAGCAGCGAGCCCTTCCGCAGCGCAGGACTCTCCCGGTGCAGCCGGATCATATAGCGGCAGAACTCCTCCAGCTCCCAGTCACGCCGGTTCCAGGGGAAGGTCCTGCGGTCGTCCGGATCCGTCCAGCCGGGGAGGCCGGTCTCATCCCCGTAGTACAATGTCGGCGCGCCCGGCCAGGTAAACTGCATCACAATCGCCTGACGGTAGACTCCCATACGGATACCCTCCCCGGCAGCCGCAGATCCGGCGGATTCGAGACGCCCGGTTCTTCCGTTTGTCCGGGTAATAAAGCGGGAGTGATCGTGGTTATCCAGCTGGTTCATCGCCGTATGAAGCGATCCATACGAGAAGCTTGCCATGGAACGGCGAATCGCCCGCCAGAATCCTTCGCAGTCGCCCTCCCGCTCCGGGATTGCGGCATCGCTATGCTTCTCCATGCCCGTCAGGAACCAGGTGACCGGCTCCATAAAGGCGTCGTAATTCATCACGGTATCCCACTCACTGCCGCTCAGCCACGGGCGCACATCCCCATAATGCTCCGCCAGGATTACGGCATTCGGATTCGCTTCCTTGACAACTTCGCGGAACCGCTGCCAGAACCGGTGGTTGAACTCCGGCGAATGGCCCAGGTCCGCCGCCACATCCAACCGCCAGCCGTCCGCCGAATACGGCGGCGAGACCCATTTGCGGCCGATGCGCAGAATCTCCTCACACAGAGCCTCCGAGCCCTCGTAATTGAGCTTCGGCAGCGTCTCGTGCCCCCACCAGCACTCATATCGTCCGTCCGCGTCAAAACGGAAATACTCCCGGTAAGGGCTGTTAGCAGAGGAAAAGGCGCCTTCCGCATAACCGTTCTCCGCCCGGTAGAGTTGCTCGCGGTTCATCCATTTGTGGAAGGAACCGCAGTGGTTGAATACGCCGTCCATAATCACGCGGATACCTCTGCGGTGCGCCTCCTCAATGAAATGCGCGAAATAGGCGTCGGAGGCTTCCAGATTCACAGGATCTGTCGTGCGCTTCCGGTAGCGCTCCGCGTTCCGGTTATCTGCCTCCGTTGGATAGAGCAACCGCCCCTTATCCTCCGGAATCACGGTCAGATGCGGATCGATGTGGTCGTAGTCCTGCGTGTCATACTTGTGATTCGACGGCGATACGAACAGCGGATTAAAATACAGCGCCTCCACGCCGAGTGACTTCAGCTCGTCCAGATGCTCCAGTACACCTGGCAGATCACCGCCGTAGAAGCGGTTCACATCCCAGGGATGCGGCATCTCCTCCCAGTCCTCACAGTGCTCGCTCTGACGCCCCGCGAGATAGCAGAACTCACCGGTCTGCACATCTGTCCGTGCGTTTCCTCTGCAGAAGCGATCCACATAGATCTGGTAAATGACCGCGCCCTTCATCCACTCCGGCACGCAAAAGCCAGGGATCAGGCAAAAATCAAAGGCCGGATCTGCTTCCGCGACAAGCCCCAGCCGGTTGAAATACCGAATAGATTCGCTGTCCGCATTTTCCGTATTATCTTTTTCTTCATAAATCTCATAGTGATAAGAGAACGGTTCCCAAAGAGGGGGCGTTACTCCCTCATAGAAGTCAAACGCCCCCTCTTTCTCCTGCCGGCGCCGCATCGGCGTCCGCTCCTGCCCGCTGCAAAGACTCACCTTCAGAAAGTCGCCCTTCGCTGCACGCAGACGAAGGGCGACTTTCTCTCCTTTTTCAGGTTCTGCCGGAGTGCAGAAATTCCCGGTCTCATCACTGAATATCATATTCCAATGGATCATAACCGTACCTCAAAGTCCCGGATTAAAACAGGGTTTCAAACTCTTCCTGATTAATTTTCTCTTTCTGAAGCAGAAGGCCCGCGCACTTGTGAAGCACATCCATATGCTCCTCAATCATCGCTCTGGCCTTGCCATAGCACTCGTCAATGATGCGCTTTACTTCCTCATCGATCGCGGATGCTGTCTGCTCACCATAGCTGTGCGTGTGGCCCATATCACGGCCAAGATAAACCTCACCGTCATCGCTGCAGCTTACCATGCCGATCCGGTCGGACATGCCATACTGCGTCACCATCGCGCGCGCCGTCTTGGTCGCCTGACGGATATCCTGGGAAGCGCCGGTCGTCACATCCTCGAAGATCAGCTCCTCGGCGATACGTCCGCCCAGGGACACCATGATATCCTGCATCATCTTCCCGCGGGTCAGGAACATCTCATCCTTCTCCGGCAGCGGCATCGTATAGCCGGCCGCTCCGACGCCCGTAGGAATGATGGACACAGTATGCACCGGTCCCACATCCGGAAGCAGATGGAACAGGATCGCATGACCGGACTCGTGATAAGCAGTGATCCGCTTCTCCTTCTCGGAAATCAGGCGGCTCTTTTTCTCGGTGCCGAGACCGATCTTCACGAATGCGTACTCCACATCCTTCTGGGAAATGTATTTCTGATTGCCGATAGCTGCATGGATCGCCGCCTCGTTGATCAGGTTCTCCAGATCCGCGCCGGAGAAACCGGCAGTTGTGCGCGCAACGCGCTCCAGATCCACATCGTCTCCCAGCGGCTTGTTCTTCGCGTGTACCTGCAAGATTTCTTCTCTTGCGCGTACATCCGGGCGATTCACGGTAATCCGGCGGTCGAAACGACCGGGACGCAGAATCGCAGGATCCAGGATATCCACACGGTTCGTGGCCGCCATCACGATAATGCCGATATTCGACGCGAAGCCGTCCATCTCCACCAGGAGCTGATTCAGCGTCTGCTCGCGCTCATCGTGGCTGCCGCCCATGCCGCTGCCTCTCTGTCTTGCCACAGCGTCGATCTCATCAATAAATACAATACAGGGCGCATGGTGCTTCGCATCCGCGAAGAGATCGCGCACACGGGAAGCACCGACGCCGACATACATTTCAACAAAGTCTGAACCGGAGATACTGAAGAACGGAACTCCGGCCTCACCAGCAATCGCCTTGGCCATCATGGTCTTACCGGTTCCGGGAGGGCCCACCAGGATCACGCCCTTCGGAATGCGCGCGCCCATGGCGTTGTACTTCTCCGGGTCCTTCAGAAAATCCACGATCTCCGCCAGCTCTCCCTTCTCTTCGGTGAGTCCGGCGACATCGTCAAAGTGGGTTTTACTGTTGGTAACCATCGTAGCCCGGCTCTTGCCGAAATCCATCAAACGATTGTTGCCGCCCTGCGGAGCATTCCCCCGGATCAGCAGCATTACCAGCATAAAAAGGGTCACCGCCATCAGCACGGTTGAAAGCATGGACGTCCAGTCGGTACTGCTTTGTACGGCACTGACCGTATAATGATCGAAACCGTGCTCGTTCAGCATCGCTACAATCTCATTTACGTCCGGAGTCTGAAAAGCATACTCGGCGCCATTATTCAGCGTGTATACGACCCGGCCGGTCGGCACCTGCTGCGCCTGTGTCACGCGGACAGAATCAACCGCTGACAGTTCCAGCTGCTCAATAAGCTCCACCTGGTTGCTGTTGTCCGTATCGCTATTGCTGCTGCCGCGCAGCAGGCTGCTCATCGCAAAGACAACGACCAGCATGAAAACCACGGGCATTAACATCGGGTAAGGTCTTCCTGACTGATTCAAATTCCCAATCTCCTTCTCTTATACGTTTTCGATCACGCCAACATAGGGCAGGTTGCGGTAGCGCTGGTCATAATCCAGACCATATCCTACCACGAACAGATCCTCAATCTGGAAACAGGTATAATCCACCTTTACTTCATGATGTACCCGACGGGAAGGCTTATCCAACAGCGTACACAGACGAAGGCTTGCCGGCTTGCGCTTGCCCAGGATCTCGATCAGATACGACAGCGTATTGCCGGAATCAATGATATCCTCCACGATCAGAGCATCTCTGCCCTCGATCGGCTCATCCAGATCCTTGGCGATCTTGACGATGCCCTTGGATACAGTGCCGGAACCATAGCTGGAGCAGCTCATAAAGTCCATCGTAACCGGAACGGTAATACGCTTCGCCAGCTCGCTCATGAACATCACGCTACCCTTCAGAATACAAATCAGGTGAACGCTCTTTCCTTCGTAATCCTTGCTGATCTGGGCGGCGATCTCACAGATTCTCTTCTCTACCTCTTCCTCCGGAATCAGGGTATGGATTGTCTCACTCATCTTCTTTTCCTCCTACAGTAATCTGCAGAACCCTCCGGGTCTGCTCTGTCACTTTATATTCTTCACTGATTCGATAACCGACGATCCACAGGACATGGCTGCCATCCGCGAAGACGGGGACGCTGTCCCTCACGGCTGCCGGAATCTTCCGATCGATCATGTATCTCTTCACAGTCTTCTTTCCGGTTCCGGCAAGTTCCAGATAATCTCCGGTCTGCCGGTACCTGAGAAGAACGGTATCTTTTATTTTATCATAATCAAAGCATTTCGTATACTGCTTTTCTTCGATTTTTTGGCCTTTTTGCACCGGATATACCGTCATATGCCACTCCGGGAGCTCATGTACCGTCTTTTCACGGCCAGAACCGAGAAAAACTGCTGTATACTCCCGCTCCGCCTCCCGGCCGCCTGGAAGACTGGCCCGGCTGCCGACGCCCGCCTCCATCAGCGCTTCGATCTGCCGGATATGCACGGAACCGATATCCCGTCTCCCGCCGCATTGTTCCAGTGCTTCGAGAAGCACCGGCGCCATCAGCGGCGCAGGCAGCTCTTTCCACTCCTTCACCGGAATCCGAATTCCGCGCGGCGTCCGTTCACCGTAACGATCCAGCCACTGCACGGTCTCCTCCTGCAGCCAGGCATCCAGCTGCGCAGCCTGTTCCGCCAGCTCCGCCAGATGCTCCGATACCCGCGGGTTCATGTTGTCGCGAAGCCAGGGAAGGAGCTCACACCGGATACGGTTTCTTGCATAAGCAGTATCCGCATTCGTGCTGTCCACACAGTACTCCTGCCCCACCGACTGAAGATACACCTCGATCTCTGCACGGCCCACACACAGCAGCGGCCGGATGATCCCGTCCTTCTCCGGCAGCATCCCGGCCAGCCCACGGATTCCGGTTCCCCGGACCATATGAAAGAGCAGTGTCTCGCTCTGATCATCCCGATGGTGCGCCACGGCGATCTTCCCGCCATTCGACTCCTCCCGCAGAATCTGATAGCGCAGAATCCGCCCGGCTTCCTCCAGGGAGAGCCCCTCGCGCCGCGCAAGCTCTCGCACCCGCGCGTGCCGCAGGCGAAACGGCACCGCAAGCTTCCGGCAGAGCGACTCTGCAAAGGCCGCATCCCGGTCGGCCTCCTCGCCGCGAAGCCCATGATGCACATGAACCGCCTGTAGCTGTAGCCGGTATTCCTCCTGCACCGCTTTCATACACAAAAGAAGGCAGACCGAATCGGCACCGCCGCTTAAACCGACGGTGACGCGGTCTCCCTCCTGCAGTAGCTGATACTGCCGGATATATTTCCGAACCCGATCTGTCATTTCGTCACACCCTTTCTCTTTCGTCTTTATAACACACAACTTCCCGCGGTGTCAATTCCGGCTCTGTATGGCCGCCACCAGCACGGTCATATCATCGCGCGGCTCTTCCTGACCGACAGCCAGCGCCAGGATATCTTCCGCCATCATCTGCGGATTTCCGCCCTTGACGCGCCGCAGAATCTCCGCGAGGAACTCCTCCTTATCTGTGCCGGGGAGTGCTTCCACCACGCCGTCCGTGACCAGAACAACGAAGGTCTCCTTTTCCAGCTGGCTGACCGACTCCTCCCCGGTTACATTCCGGTTCCAACCGATCGGCATATCCGCCGACTCCAGCACGGTGACCTTCTCGCCCCTTTTGATAAAGGTCGCGGCCGCCCCCTGCTTTCGGCTGCTCAAATCTCCCGTGTACAGGTTCAGGCAATGCAGATCCAGCGTGGCCGGGCACTGCTCACCTTCCCGCAGAAGGAGCACGGAATTGATTGACTTCACCGTTCCTTCCAGGCTGAAGCCGGACTCCATCAGTTGTTCCGTCAGCTCCACGACAGCCTCGCTCTCCTCGCAGGCCGCCGCGCCGCTTCCCATACCGTCCGAAAGGCACAGCAGATAACGTCCTTCCGGAAGCTCCATCGCCGAATAATTATCGCCGGAAATATCTCCGCCGCCTCCGACTGCCCGGGCGACGCCGAGGCACACGCCGTACACCGGTTCCTCCATCAGAACCACGCGGGCCGCCTCCCGGCCGATCATACTCTTTCCATTCTCCTCCACACGAAATCGCCGCTTCAGAGCCAGACCGACCGCATCCGCAATCTCCCTCGACGGAACCGGGCGGCGACTTCCGGTCTGCAGAATCATATGAATTTGAAGATGCCCCCGGTGATCCGACTCCACCAGAATACGTCCCAGACGCAGGCGCAGCTTCCGGCACTCTCTGCGGACGGCAGCATCCCACTCTTCCGTCACATCCTCCCATTCCTCTCCGGAGGACGCAATCGCAAGAAGCATATTCTCGGCCTCCTGAAACTGAAGCGCTGCTACCTCCCGGCTCTCCAGGAAGCGCTTCTTCCAGTCAATCTGAACCTGCGAGCGCTCCAGCTCCTCATTCAGCTCGTCCAGGTATTTCGGCATCTCACAGCAGGTTTCGTTAAATATGCGAGGCATATCGTCCGTATTGATCCGCCCGTTCTTACCGAATGCTGTCATAAGATAACGCAGATAATATGTATCCTTCTGCAGCTGCATCTTCCCCAGATGGCAGCCTCCGCATGGCTGGCAGATCTCCTTCTCCGTCTCTGCCAGCGCGGTCGCGGCAATCTCCCGGTTCGCCCGGTCAAAGCTTCGGCTTCCACTCTCCCGGAAGGCGGAAGAAAGGCCATGAAACGCGTCAGCCGTACTGCGCAGGCGCATCTCCGTCAGATGCTCCCGATACCGGTTCTTCCACTGCATATTTTTGCGCAGCGCCTTCCGGCTGCCTCCGGCCTGTATCCTTCCGATCCATACACCGATCAGATAAACACTGCAAAAGAGAAGTACGGTTCCCGCCACATTCATATCCAAGTCCTCCCAACTATATCACGGTGATACCCGGAATTCTAGCACGCGGGAAATGAAAATTCTGTCAAAAGCGGACGGCCGCGAAAGGAAATATTTCGACACACAAAAAGAAACGGCCGCAGCCGTTTCTCTAATTCTCCGGGCGGATAATCGTCTCGTCCGGATTAATCAGTCCCAGTTTCTCTCTGGCGATCTGTTCGATATAGTCTTTGGTCTGAACATAGACGCTCTTCTCTTCCAGCTCTTCCTGCCGCTGCTTCTCTGTGTCCACCTCATTTTGCAAGGCATCCACCCTGGCCGCATATACAGCATCCGCCTTCTGAAGGCTGCGCGTATAGACTGTCAACACAGTAAGCAGCGCGGCAACTACGAAGAAAATGGGCAACACACTTCGGTTTCGATTTCCTTTTTTCTTCCTGTTCCGTTTGGTTGAATCACGCACGCTCTGTCTCCTTTTCGGCTCCGTCCGTCCCTTTTTCCTCATTGTAACCCATCGGAGCGTCTTTTTCAATATTCCGGAGCAAATATAATTCCAAAGAATCATACCAATGGCAATTCCTGCCGTAAAGTACCATCGAATCTTCCCGTCGTTCTCATAGAAAGCCTGCGCAAACGCCCACAGCCCGCAGTAGACCCAATACAGAATATCCTCCGCGTCCCGCAGACGCCGCCCATGCGGCAGCAGCCAGCGGCACAGCAGGAGTCCGTCATACAGGCACATGAACTTCGCTCCCAGAAGAAGCGCGTGAAGAAAGACAGCCGCCTCCGCCGGGATCTGTCCGCTCATACTTAACCAAACAGGCGGGAGAAGACACTCTCTCCCTTCTTCACAAAGCCTTTCTCCTCCTGATACTGTAAGGACTCAACCTTTCCCTCGACACGGGCCTCACCCTTCTCCAGCACCAAAGACTTCACATGCAGACCCTCTCCGCGAATCAGCAGGATTCCGCAGGACGTATCCATCTTCACTTCATTCTCGTCAAAGGAACGAACCTCCCGGACTCCTGTCAGTGATAGCTCACTGCACCTCGTCATCGCCAGGGTATGTTCTCCGGCCATTCCCTCCGCAGACGCCTTCTGTTCCTCCAAATTCAACACCTCGTATGCTTTTTAGCATTATATGCCGCCGCGCTTAGAGGTATGTGAACATCTCCTTCGCCTCATCCTTCTTCGTGGTCTCCTTAATATCCGTGACCTGAACCTTCACGGCCTTATTGCCGAATCCGATCTCAATCACATCGCCGACCTTCACCTCCGCGGACGCCTTGGCCGGTCTTCCGTTCACCGTCACACGGCCCGCGTCGCAGGCTTCATTCGCCACGGTGCGGCGCTTGATCAGGCGGGACACCTTCAGATATTTATCCAGACGCATCTTCTCTTCCTCCTAAAATAAATCCAGCGAACTCAAGTTCTGTATCTTCCGCATCATTCCTCGCGGTTATAAAAGAGGGAGCCTGCCGGCTCCCTCTCAACTTCACTCCTCAGATTACTGCTCGTTCATCATATCCTTCAGAGCCTTGCCTGCCTTGAACTTCGGCATTCTGGTCGCTTCAATCTTCATTGTGGCACCGGTTCTGGGATTTCTGCCCTCTCTGGCTGCTCTCTCGGAAACTTCGAAAGTACCGAAGCCAACCATCTGTACCTTACCGCCGGCCTTCAGCTCCTCAGCGATCACATCGGTCACTGCCTTTACTGCCTTCTCTGCATCTTTTTTGGAAATCTCTGCTTTAGCAGCAACTGCTGCGATCAATTCTAACTTATTCATCTATGCACTTCCTCCTGAATTTTTCGCCCCATGAGCGAACTCTGAAATAGAATATAATCGTTTCCCCTGTATTTGTCAAGGCTTTATTGATGTTCTACGCCATCAGCGCTTCCATCTCCGTCACGAGCTCATCAAACTGTTGCAGCGCCTGGCTGACCGGCTCCGGTGTCGTCATATCTACTCCCGCGATCTTCAGGAGAGAAATCGGATCGGCGGAGCATCCGGAGCTTAAAAACTTCAGGTAATCCTTCACCGCCGATTCGCCCTCAGTCAGAATACGGCGGGACAGCGCCATCGCGGCGGAGAATCCGGTCGCATACTGGTATACATAGAAATTGTAGTAAAAGTGTGGGATACGCGCCCACTCGATCGCGATCAGCGGATCCGCCTCCATCGCATCACCGTAATATTCCCGGTTCAGGTTATAGTAGATCTCCTTCAGAACGTCCGCCGTCAGCGCCTCTCCAGCTTCCGCAAGAGCATGAATCTTCAGCTCAAATTCTGCGAACATAGTCTGACGATATACGGTCGTGCGGAACTGCTCCAGGAAATAGTTGATCAGGTATGCCCTCTCTTTCTTATCCTCTGTTCTTCCCAGCAGGTACTGCATCAGCAGCGCCTCGTTGCAGGTAGAAGCCACCTCGGCAACGAAGATCACGTAATCCGCATATACCGGCGGCTGGTTCTTCGTGCTGAGGTAGGAGTGCATAGCATGACCCAGCTCATGCACCAGCGTGAACTCGCTGTCCAGGTTGTCCTTATGGTTCAGAAGTATGAAGGGATGCACGCGCACACCGGCGGAATACGCACCGGGTCTCTTGCCCTCGTTCTCGTAAATATCCATCCAGCGTTCCTCAAAGCTGCGCTCCAGCACGGCACAGTAATCCGGGCCGAAGACCTGCATGGCAGCCAGCACATCTTCCTTCGCCTTGTCGAATGAAATCTTCTTGTCGCAGTCCGGAACGAGGCTGGTGTATACATCATACATGTGAAGCTCGTCCAACTGCATCAGCTTCTTGCGAAGCGCCGTATAGCGGTGCATCGCGTTCATATTCTGATGAACCGCCTGCACCAGATTATCGTATACAGATACCGGTACTTCCGTGCGGTCCAGGGCAGCTTCTCTGGCGGAGCCGTATTTTCTTGCTCTGGCAAAGAAAATGTTCTTCTTTACTTCGGCATTCAGCATGGCTGCCTCCGTGTTCTTGTATTTCTCATACGTCGTGTACAGGTTCTCAAACGCCGCGCGGCGCAGACCCGCCTTGGGAGATTCCATCAGGGCGATATACGTGCTGTTCGTGAGCGGATAGACTTCGCCGGTGACATCCTTTACGCTGGGGAAGGTCAGGTCGGCATTCACGAAGTTGACGAACATCTGCGTGGGCGTCTCCGCCATTTCTCCTGCGGCTGCAAGGATGCTCTCCTCTGCCTGGGAGAGGATGTGCTCTTTTCTGCGGCGGACACGATACATGTAGCGCTCGTAGAGGCGAAGCTCGGGGCACTCTTCGTAGAATTTCTGCAGGGTCTCCTCCGGGATGGCGATAATTTCTGGCGTCTCGAAGGCGGTAGCCTGCTGGAACTGTACCAGATATCCGGTCATCTGTCCTTTCAGACCCTGATATACGGTGTTTTTAGTATCTTCGTCGTTTTTCAGGAAGGTGTAGTTGTACAGATCTTCGATGCGAAGTCCCAGTTCTTCGGATTTTCTGAGATATTCGAGGAGTGCTTCGGGGCTCTCGCTCAGGCGGCCGGCATAGACGGCAAGCGCCTGCTCTTCGCCTTTGATGGCTGCGAATTCCGCTTTCCAGGCCTCGTCGCTTGCAAAAATATCTTCCGTGGACCACATGTTCTCTTTCTTCTGCTCGCTTCGCTTTAAGATATGCTTCGTTTCTCCCATTATGTCGTTCCTTTCCTATGCTATTTCTTTCCTTGCGGGTATTCTTTCTTGCATCATATGGCTATAGTGTATCATACCCGTTCCGCTCCGGCAAGTATTCCTCTGACTTCCGAAGGTTTTTCTCCTGCTTTACATGAGCTCCGCGCTGACCGGGAGAACTGACTTCCATGGAAGGTTTCCCACTCTTTACATGGGGCTCCGCGCAAACCAAGGGAACAACTTCCAGGGAACTTTTCCTCGTCTTCTACGTGAGGCTCCGCACAAACTTCGGGACAAGCCAGTCCCATCTTCACACGGCCACGGGTGCTGCGTTTTCGGCTCCGGACCGCGCGCCTATTAATCGCCAGTCGCCCCGGCGCGCCTCTTCGAGGCTTGATCGATGGGGCTTTGTGGCGATCGCTAGCGCAGCCCTGCGCTCGAAAGCCTCGCAATGTGTCCGTGTAGAAGAGGGCTGGCTTTTTCCCTGATGTTACATAGATCACGTACTTTTATATTATTTTCCTCACTGAAAACTATTCGCCAATTCTACCTTCTGCATAGTCTATCTCCTGTTTTATGCTTCTAACATATTCGGAATAATCAACATATTGCCGCATTTCTTTTGACGTGAAATTTTGCTGACAATAATTTTCGGAACTAACAGAAGCGAGCCGCGAACGCCAGGTAGAAATAAGTTCTTTGCTTTGTGTTTTTTCTGCAATTTCTTCGAAGATTTCCGAAAGCCAATAAAATTCTTCATCAGTACAATCATTCTGGAAAAATTTCATTGTCTTCGCACAATCTTTCGTAAAAATTTCAATAGCTGCTTTCCAATAATCTTCAATCCAATAATTATCTTCTTTCTCTGTTATGCGAAATTGTGCAGCCTGTTTCATTGTTGTAAATTTCATTTTCTATGCCTCCTTTTAATTACCGAACTCTGGTCTGCATCAGGAAATACCGTTGCTATTTTTCCATATGTCCGTTTAACACCAACACGAACACCTTTATAAACACCATATATAGTTTTCCCATCAGGTACATGGCGGTTAGATTTTAATCCAGCAACGTGTTCGCCAGCATGGCGAATATCTTTTTCTGTCCAAGATTTAGGAAACCAAGACTGCCCAGTACCTTTCTGTTTACTTCGCTCCTTGTGATTAGGAACATTGCCAATACGAACACCATTCGGATAAATCTTTACTATATTGTATTTGATACCATATTTATCAAGTAACTCTAATCCTTTTTGGCCATGTCCACCATTATTAAGCCTGAGTTTTATAACCATTTTGCCATTTTCACGAGTCTGACTGCGCGTAAACGCCCCTTCATTTGAATGAACAAGTGCAAAATTGCTTACACTTGTGCCGCTTCCTTTAGTATTCATATATCGCCCGCTTTTGCTTGTTCCCATATTACATCACCTTCTTTCGCTTACAGGAAGTCCAATCCAGAAGATGATGGAAATGAGTGTATCTTTCATATTTTTCAAAAATTCGGGGATTGTATGAACCATATACGATAACGACTTGCGGATTCAATTCGGATAACATAGAGTCAAGTCCTGCTTCAAGATAATACTTATCCTCCCGCGTCCGGCTGCAACCATATGTTCCGATAGAAACAATACTGTTTTTCGGCACACCTGCAAATGCCGGTGCAGAATCAAAATACTTTCGGCTATATGTCCGTTCATCGCCCCATCGAACATTT
>ENA-UOJJ01001565-UOJJ01001565.1-human-gut-metagenome-genome-assembly--contig:-CS66-NODE-1565-length-32900-cov-6.103973_pt1 | contig 32900 bp, 28 predicted proteins | sample MGYA00242343_ERZ723890 | MGnify/ENA metagenome assembly ERZ723890
AGAGGAGGAAGAGAGGAAGAAGAAAGAACCAGAGCAGAGAGAAGAGGAGGAAGAGAGGAAGAAGAAAGAACCAGAGCAGAGAGAGACGGGAAAACCGGAGCAGGAAGTGGCAGATGAGGAAGAGAGCGCAGAACCGGAACAGAGTGTGGCAGAGGAGGAGAAAGAAATCCGAGAGCAGCGAGAGGAAGAAAATGCAGAGCAGCGGACGCCGGAGGAGGTTCTCCACACGCTTTCCTTCGAGGAAGTCCCCATGGAGGAGCCACGCCTGACCTGGGAGGAGCTGAGCCGCATCTACCCTTCGGTCCGGCCGTTCGGCGATGCGGATTCCTGGGAAGTGCTGCGGATACGCCTGCAGGATATCGGGCGGCTTCCCAGAGAATACTGGGGCTGGGGCAGCTGCCCCTTCGTGGAGATGGCATATCAGGATCACGGCAGCCTTCTGCTGCTGCGGGATCCGGAATCGGAGCAGAGTTACCTGGGAGTCCCTGGAACACTGCCCCTGCAGGAGTTCAAGGTGGCGGAGCTGTTCGGCTTTCGCTGGCACCGGGAGGGAAGAGAGACCGGGTATTACCTTGCGCGCATAAAACTGTAGCGGGTGGGGAATACTTTCTGCTGTAGATATGCAGAAGCCGGCAGCGTTGAGTATGAAAAAGACGTGAATATTCGGCGCATTCAGGAATTCTGCAGCAGCAGAAGGGATTTTGTAGATGAAACTACGGATAAAATTCAGAGAAAAAGAGAAGAAGGAAGACGGCGAAGTGAATTATTATCCGGCGGGAAATGGATTTTCACCCTGGCAGTTCGGCAGAAATCTGAGGCAGCTGATCGAGGAGGCGAAGCGCTGTGAAAAGAAGACGGAAATTTTGTTTTTATGTATTGGCAGCGACCGTGCGACCGGAGACAGCCTGGGGCCTCTGATCGGGTATAAGCTGGAGCGGCTGGCTGGGTTTGAACGCCTGGTGGTAGGGACACTGGAGCGACCGGTGCATGCCGTGAACCTGGCGGATACCATGCGCGAGATCCGCTGCCTCTACCCGGAGCACCTGGTTGTCGCGATCGACGCCTCCATCGGACAGCAGGAGCAGGTCGGCTGGATCTCCGTGGGGCGCGGCGCACTCTGTCCGGGGCTTGGCGTGAGCAAGCAGCTGGAACAGGTCGGCGACATTTTTATTACCGGCGTTGTGGGAGGTAGTTCCTGCCGGGAGGTTCGCTGCCTGCAGAGCGTCCGGCTGGCATCTGTGATGCACTTGGCGGACTGCATCTGCGACGGCATCCAATGTGCGGAGGCTGAGTTCCTGCAGCCGTATCCGGCAGACATCTTAGGCAGAACGCGATAATAATGCCCGTGTCGAAATATTTCCCTCCTCTACGGACACGCTCCGACAGATTCTGCAGCGGGGATATGCTAATCTGTGCAGGGGGTGAGATCTATATGGAAGAATATCGGAATCTTCTGCCGAAGAACATGAGGCAGATGGGCGAAAAAGAAGACCGGGTCCGGATCTATGTGGAAGACTATGTCTGCACCTATTTTCAGAAGCTGGAGCTGACGACGGAGTGCTGGCGTGTGGGAGTCCTGCTGGGCATGCACGAAGAGCGGGAGGGAGTTCCCTGCCTTTTTATTTCCGGAGCGGTGGAAACCCAGGCGGCGGAGTACGCGGAGGGCCGTCTGAAATTTACCGACAAGACCTGGAGCGATATCCTGCGGAAAATGGAACGCTTCTTCCCCGGAATGGGAGTCTGCGGTTGGTTTGTATATGAAAAATCCGGCGGCATGGTGGATAAGCTCTCCCTGAAGCGGACGTATGAGGAGACTTTTGCGCAGGGGAGCAAGGTGCTTCTGCTGCACGACGACCAGGATGAGGAAGCCTTCTATATGCTCTGGAAAGGAAAGATGACCCGTATGAACGGGTACTACATATATTATGAGAGAAACCGGAATATGCAGGACTATATCGCCGGAGGAACGGCAGCCGGCTGGGAGAAAGCCGGCGGTGAGCGCATAATTGAGGAATTCCGCGCCCGCATGGAGGAGAAGAAGAGCCTGGCGCACGGGGAAGCCTGGACGCCGCCCCGACTCTCGGAGCAGAGCTGGCAGCGCCTGAAGAATATGGCGGCCTGTGCCGCTGCGCTGATCCTTCTCATCAGTGCGATCAGTTACGGGCAGCAGCTGCGCGGGCTGGAGGAGACTGTCAATGACTATATTGCACTGGAAGCCGGAACTGAAGCGGCGGAAGTCTCCGCGCCGGTTCTCTATCTGCCATCGCCGGGAGAGACGCTGCGTGGTGTATGTCTCCGGATCTACGGGAACCTGGACCGGCTGGACGAGCTGAAGACGCTGAATGAGATCGAAGATGAGGACGCAGTTTTAAGCGAGCAGTGGCTGAAGCTTCCGTAGAGCGGGGCTTTCCCGATTCTTTTTCGCCACTTTTTCTAAAGTTTTTATACATCGGAGAAGAAAATATAGTATAATACGGAAGAGAAATACCTGGAAGGAACATCAATTCATGAGTGATAAATCAGAATATATGAAAGAGAAGAACCGGAGCATCTTCCGGAAGCGGGTAGTGTCGGAGGATGCTCCGCAGAAGAATCCCACGGAAGAGATCGAGGATCTGGATCTTGCGGAGGATGAAGGGAGCACGGAGACTGCGGCGGCAGAAGATCCGGCTCTTCTTAAGAAGCAGCGTATCCGGAAGCTTCTGCTGATCGGCGGCGCTTTCGTCGCGGCCATGATCCTGTTCTGGGCGGTTCGCACCTGGGACACCTACCGGCAGTACACTTCGATCGAGCAGGTACAGGAGATCGAGAGCAGTTCCGAGGGAAACCATTATGAAGCTTTCGCGGGCGGAATGCTCCGCTACTCGGCGAACGGCATGGCACTGCTAGATACATCCGGCAGGGCCGTGTGGGATTACGGCTATAGCATGAAGTCTCCGGTTATGGCGGTGAACGGCAGCTACGGAATCGTCGGAGACCGGCAGGCGCAGACAGCGGTGATCTTCGGTACGGACGGTATGCTGGGGACGATTACGACCACGATGCCAATCCTGGGTCTTACGATCTCGGCGCACGGCGTGGCGGCACTGATGCTGGACGATACGGACTCCAGCGTGATCCAGTTCTATGACCGGACGGGACTAAAGCTGGATATTACTGTGAAGAATGTACTTACCGAGACGACCGGCTACCCGATGGATCTGTCGCTGTCACCGACCGGAACAGGGCTGATCCTGTCCATGATCTATATGGATCAGGGCAGTATGCAGAGCCGGATCACTTTCCTGAATTTTGATGTGGGCAAGAGCAGCTCCGACCGTGTGGTCGGCATGTTCCCATACGGCGAGACGCTGTTTCCGCAGGTCGAGTACCTGAGCGACACCAGAGCCTGTGCCTTCGGCGACAGTCAGATCGAGTTCTACTCTCTGCAGAACGAGGCTTCGCCCCAGTTGATCACCTCTGTGCCCTGTGACTCGCAGGTGCAGAGTGTATTTGCCGGAAATGGAAAGGTCGGCGTCGTATTAAACGGCGAGAACGGCCAGTATCAGCTGCGGGTATACAACAGCGATGGCGTGCTCCTGATGGCGCGGGATATTCCGTTCGCTTACACGCACGCGGAGTTTAACGGAAGCTATCTGGCATTTTACAACAGTTCGGAATGCCTGCTGCTGAATGAGAACGGAAGTGTAAAGTATGAGGGCATGCTGGACGGAACCGTGAACCAGCTGTTCTTTATCAACGCGAACACGTTTCTGCAGTTCGGCGGGCAGACCGTCAGGGAGATGAAGCTGAGATGAAATTCAGAACAAAGATGATCGTAGTATTTCTGACGGTGATTCTGGCTCCGGTGCTGATGCTGGTGCTCACCTTCTGGGGGATCAATCGCATCCAGATCGAATCACTGCGTCAGTCCTACGGGATTACGGATACGGAGGGGCTGATTGCCTCCGATTATTTTCAAATGTTCAGCCGATTAACACAGTCTATGCGTGACAGTGCGCAGGAGATTCTGGATGGGGATGTGGCCTGCCTGACGGATCCGGATTACCTGGACACTTTCAATGAGGAGCTGGAAGAGAAGAACTCTTTCCTGGTAATCCGCCGGGACGGCGAGATCGTCTATTCCGGCGATGACAGCATCGGGAAGGAGCTGTACCGACGCCTGCCGGAGTATGCCGGGAAGACGGAGACGCTCGACATGGAGGGTTTTTATCTGGGCGGAAAGTTCCAGTACCTCGTCAGCCAGCGGGATTTCCTCTTCAATGATGGCAGCGAGGGCAGCCTCTTTATCGTGACGAGCGTAAGCGCAATGCTCCCGGCGATCAACGGAATTATCCGTGATGTCATCTACATCACGCTCCTTGTGCTGATCCTTACGGCTTTTCTGCTGGTCGTATGGCTCTACAGCTCCATGGTGCGTCCGCTAGGCACGCTGCGGAAGGCGACTCGCGAGATCAGGGATGGCAACCTGGACTTTGCTATTGATGTCGAGGGCAGGGATGAGATCAGCGAACTGTGCATGGACTTCGAGCAGATGCGCCGCCATCTGAAGGAGAATGCGGAAGAGAAGATGAAGTACGACAGCGACAGCAAGGTGCTCATCAGCAACATTTCCCACGACCTCAAGACGCCGATCACGGCGATCAAGGGCTACTGCGAGGGCATTATGGACGGTGTGGCCTCCTCGCCAGAGAAGCTGGACAAGTACGTGCGCACGATCTACAATAAAGCGAACGATATGGCGAACCTGATTGACGAGCTGAGCATTTATTCCAAGATCGACACGAACCGCATCCCGTATAATTTTACGCAGATCCATGTGGACGACTACTTCCGCGACTGCGCGGACGAGCTGCGGATGGATCTGGAGTCAAAGAATATCGATCTGACGTATTACAACTATCTGGACGAGGATGCTGTGATCATCGGCGACGCCGAGCAGTTGAAGCGCGTGGTCAACAACATCGTCAGCAACTCCGTCAAATATCTGGACAAGAAGAAGGGCATCATCAACATCCGTATCCGGGACGCCGGTGATTTCGTACAGATCGAGCTGGAGGACAATGGAAGCGGCATCGCGAAGAAGGATCTTCCGTATATTTTTGACCGGTTCTTCCGCGCGGATGCTTCCAGAAATTCCTCGACTGGCGGCAGCGGCATCGGTCTATCCATTGTGAAGAAGATCATAGAGGATCACGGCGGCCGGATTTGGGCGACCAGCCGGGAAGGCACCGGAACGATCATGCACTTTGTATTAAGAAAATATCAGGAGGTTCCCGCAAATGAGTAAGATACTGATCGTAGAAGATGAAGAAAGCATTGCCGAGCTGGAGAAGGACTACCTGGAGCTCTCCGGCTTCGAAGTGGAGATTGAGAACCGGGGCGATACCGGTCTGGAGCGTGCGCTGAAGGAGGAGTTCGACCTGTTTATCCTGGATCTGATGCTGCCCGGCACGGACGGCTTCGAGATCTGCAAGCGAATCCGCCAGGTGAAGAACACGCCGATCCTGATGGTATCCGCCAAGAAGGACGATATCGACAAGATCCGCGGCCTGGGTCTGGGAGCAGACGACTATATCACAAAGCCCTTCAGCCCCAGTGAGCTGGTGGCCCGCGTCAAGGCGCACCTGTCCCGCTATGACCGCCTGATCGGCAGCGGCAGCAAGCAGAATGAGATCATCGAGATCCGCGGACTGAAGATCGATAAGACCGCCCGCCGTGTCTATATCAACGGCGTGGAGAAGAACTTCACTACCAAGGAATTCGACCTGTTGACCTTTCTCGCGCAGAACCCGAATCACGTATTCACGAAGGAAGAGCTCTTCACGAATATCTGGGGAATGGAATCCGTCGGCGATATCGCAACCGTAACCGTACATATCAAGAAGATTCGCGAGAAGATCGAGTACGATACCTCGAAGCCGCAGTACATCGAAACTATCTGGGGAGTCGGTTATCGCTTTAAGGTATAAGGGATGAGGTTTACATCGGGTGTTGTTTATGTTAGAATAAAACCTGATTCCGTGGAATCTTATGCTGAGACTTCTTAGTGTGAAAAGGAGAATATATAAATGGCCAAAGAAAAGAAACTGGTAGAAGCGATTACTCCCATGGCGGAGGATTTCGCGCAATGGTATACCGATGTAGTTAAGAAGGCGGAGCTGGTAGAGTACTCCAGCGTCAGAGGATGTATGATCCTTCGTCCCGATGGATATGCGATCTGGGAGAACATCATGCACCAGCTGGACGCCCGCTTCAAAGAGACCGGCGTTGAGAACGTATCCATGCCTCTCTTCATCCCGGAGAGCTTACTGCAGAAGGAGAAGGACCATGTCGAGGGCTTTGCTCCCGAAGTGGCATGGGTAACCTACGGCGGCAACGAGAAGCTGGAGGAGCGCCTGTGCGTTCGCCCGACTTCCGAAACCCTGTTCTGCGAACTGTATAAGAAGATCGTGCAGTCCCACCGCGACCTGCCGAAGAACTATAACCAGTGGTGCTCCGTTGTCCGCTGGGAGAAGACCACCCGCCCGTTCCTGCGCTCCGTAGAGTTCCTGTGGCAGGAGGGTCATACCGCTCACGCCACCTATGAGGATGCGGAAGAGCGTACCATTATGATGCTGAATGTATATGCGGATTTCTGCGAGAACGTTCTGGCCATTCCCGTCATCAAGGGACGCAAGACGGATAGGGAGAAGTTCGCCGGCGCTCTGGCGACCTACACCATCGAGGCTCTGATGCACGATGGCAAGGCACTGCAGTCCGGTACCAGCCACAACTTCGGCGACGGCTTCGCCCGCGCCTTTGGCATCCAGTATTCCGATAAAGACAACCAGCTGCAGTACGTACACCAGACTTCCTGGGGTATGTCCACTCGTATCATCGGCGCAATCATCATGGTACACGGCGACGACAGCGGCCTGGTACTGCCGCCCCGCATCGCGCCCACGCAGATCATGGTCATCCCGATCGCCCAGCACAAGGAAGGCGTTCTGGAGAAGGCCGAGGAGCTGCGCAGCGAGCTGAAGGAGGCAGGCTTCAAGGTAAAGGTAGATGATTCCGACAAGAGCCCGGGCTGGAAGTTCAGCGAGCAGGAGATGCGCGGAATCCCGCTGCGTGTTGAGATCGGACCGAAGGATATCGAGGCCGGTCAGTGCGTTCTGGTACGCCGCGACACCCGTGAGAAGCGAGTTGTAGCTCTCACTGAGCTGACGCAGGTAGCAGGGGAGATGCTGGAGCAGATGCAGAATGATATGTACGCCCGCGCGAAGGCATTCATGGACAGTCATATGACCGAGGCACGCACCTACGACGAGTTCAAGGATGCGGTAGCCAACAAGCCCGGCTTCGTAGAAGCCATGTGGTGCGGTGATGAGGCCTGTGAGCTGAAGATCAAGGAAGATACCACAGCAACTTCCCGCTGCATGCCGTTCCAGCAGAAACGCATCAGCGAAAACTGCGTATGCTGCGGCAAGCCGGCAAAGTCTCTCGTATACTGGGGAAAGGCTTATTAAAGTTTCCGATTGATGTGAAAGAGCCGCAAGGCACGGTAAGTCAGGCAGGAGCTCAAAAAAAATAGATCTCCTGCCTTTTTTGGTTGAAAAAGAAGGAATGCTGTGATAACATCAACGCAGACAGAAAAGTCTAAGAAATGTCCTGCAACGGAAGGGACAGAGGAGAAGAAAGGAATCAATCTATGTACAGCGACATGATGGACACCATTGGATTTGTAATGCAGGCAGACCCGGAAGTCGGCGCCGCAATGAATCAGGAGCTGGCGCGTCAGAGAAGAAATCTGGAGCTCATCGCTTCGGAGAACATCGTAAGCCCAACTGTTCTGGCAGCCATGGGAAGCGTACTTACGAATAAGTATGCCGAGGGCTATCCCGGCAAGAGATACTACGGCGGATGCGAAGCCGTAGATATCGTGGAGAATCTGGCGATCGAGAGAGCGAAAGAGCTCTTCGGCGCAGAGTTCGCAAATGTACAGCCGCATTCCGGCGCACAGGCGAACCTGGCGGTATATGCTGCACTGTTAAAGCCCGGCGACACCGTAATGGGTATGAGCCTGGCGGATGGCGGTCATCTGACCCACGGCGCACCGGTCAATATGTCCGGTCAGCTGTACAACTTTGTTCCTTATGGTATTAATGCAGAAGGACTGATCGACTATGATGCTTTCGAGAAGAAGGCGGAGGAAGTAAAGCCGAAGATGATCGTAGCAGGTGCTTCCGCTTATCCCCGCGTCATCGACTTCGAGCGCATCGGCCAGATCGCGAAGAAGGTGAACGCCCTCTTCATGGTAGATATGGCGCATATCGCAGGCCTCGTAGCAGGCGGCGCTCATCCTTCGCCCGTGCCCTATGCGGACGTAGTCACCACCACGACCCACAAGACTCTGCGCGGCCCGCGCGGCGGCTTGATTCTCGCCAAGGCAGAGTACGGCCCCGCCATCAACAAGGCAGTATTCCCTGGTATGCAGGGTGGCCCGCTGGAGCACGTTATCGCCGGTAAGGCCGTATGCCTGAGAGAAGCTCTTCAGCCGGAGTTCAAGGAATATGCGGCACAGATTGTGAAGAACGCAAAGGCACTGGCAGCCGGACTGACGAAGCGCGGCGTGGATCTTGTATCCGGCGGCACGGACAACCACCTGATGCTGCTTGACCTGAGAAGCCTGCACATCACCGGCAAGGAGCTGTCCCGCCGTCTGGATGAGGTATATATCACTGCGAACAAGAATGCGATCCCGAATGATCCGGAGAAGCCCTTTGTAACCAGCGGCGTGCGTCTTGGCACGGCAGCCGTTACCACCCGCGGCCTGAAGGAAGAGGATATGGATGTCATCGCCGAGTGCATCTACCTGGCAGCCACCGACTTCGAGGCGAAGGCCGACGAGATCCGTGCGAAGGTAACGAAGATCTGCGAGAAGTATCCGCTGTACGAATAATCGATTATTGATTCTAAGATACCGGGCAAGCCGGGAAAAATATAGTTTAAGAGAAAGCACCTATGATTGGTTCAACGACCAGTCATGGGTGCTTTTTCTGCAAAAAATAGAAAAATCAGCAATTTCTCATCGGCTGTCAGGACTTTGTCACACTTTTCTGGTAAACTATTAATATAAAGAAAAATCACACGAAACAAAATAGAAGGACGGAGGCAGAACCTATGGCAGAATCTATGGCAGAACCTATCGTGTTAAAGAATCTTTGCAAGACTTACTCGATGCCGGGAGAAGAGATTCATGCAGTAAGAGACATCACCCTGACCATCCCTGACCGGGAATTCATCGCAATCATGGGGCGCAGCGGCTGCGGCAAATCTACGCTGCTGCAGATCCTCGGCACTCTGCTGGCGCCCACCTCCGGAAGCTATCTGCTACGTGGGCAGGAGGTTGCTGGTATGAATGAGAAGCAGGTCAGCGCCCTGCGCCGCCGGGAGATCGGCTTCGTGTTCCAGCAGTACCGGCTGATCCGCGAATACTCCGTATGGGAGAACATCTGCATGCCGCTGTGCCTGGATCGTGCAAAGCCGGACGAAGACTATATCATGGACCTGGCCAGAAGCTGCGGAATCTCGGATAAGATGGGCAAATATCCGGATCAGCTCTCCGGCGGTGAGCAGCAGCGAGTCGCCATCGTTCGCGCGATGGCAGCCAAGCCCAGCATCCTGCTGGCGGATGAACCCACCGGCAACCTGGACTACAAGACAGGAAAGGAGATTATGTACGTCCTGCAGGTATGCCGCGCCCGCTTCCATCAGACGATTGTTATGGTAACACATGATAGGGAGACCGCATCCTGCGCCGATCAGGTCTGGTGGATGGAAGACGGCCAGATTCAGCCGAAAGATATCAAGGAAGAGTGGGAGAAGGCAGGGCATGTCGGGTATGAAATGTAGAAAATCCTGGCCAAACAAAAATGGCATTTTAGTTTAGCCAGGGACGATGTTGCCTGTGGATAAAAAAATGGTATGAGCCGGTTTGGTTAATTTAATGGAGGTGCGGCGTATGGATCAACTGAAACAGGTTCCCGGCTTTCGGCGATGGAAAAAAGACCGGAAGCATTTTATCCGGATTCTTCTTGTCATGTCATTAAGTTTCTTCCTGATGGAATTTAGTTTTTTGCTGAGTGACAGTCTGGAGACAACGCTGGACCAAAGGCGCAAGGATGCTTACGGCGAGTGGCAGTTCGCACTATTGAACTTAGACCCCTCCCTGGGGGAGACTCATACCCTGGATCAGAATCCATTCATTGAGCACTTCGGTTACATCTGGAGTCAGGGAATGCTTGCAAATGATGGCCTGGACGGCGATTACGGCGTGGGCGGCATTGACGAGGATGCCAAAGGCATCTCGCGTATCCAGGTGTTGGACGGGCACTTTCCGGAAAGCGCCGGAGAGGCTGCTGTAGAGGCATCTCTGCTGAAACGTCTGGGAGGCAATGGTACACTTGGCGAGACGATTCATCTGGAAATGTCCCCTGTCGATGTGGATGGAAAGAGAATCTCGGATGCGGAAGTGAAAACCATGGATGTTACCGTCTGCGGAATTATCGCGGATTACACGGCAAACTGGTGCATCAGCAATCGTGCGCTGCTGCCCGGTGTCCTGCTGACAGAAGACAGCTTCTCCGGCTGGGAGACGGAACCTTATAAAACCTTCCTTATGCTGAGCGATCAGGAATGGAACATGGAGGAGATGGAAGCAGACATCATGGATGGCGGAATTCGAACTTCCATTGCGAAGATCCCTTCGCAGGCAGAACGGGAGCAGAAACTGAGAACTTTTGAGCGAAAGCTGGTTCGGAATGATTATACTTATCCCAAGGACGCTTCGGACAGTATAGAGACCGTTATGGGAGCCGTTCGTACCTTGAGCGGAGTTCTGGCGGTAATCATTCTGGGACTCACAGTTGTGACTTCTGTTCACAGCCGCCGGGAAGAGTGGCGATCGCTGACACTTCTGGGAGCAAACCGCCAGCGGCTGAAAGGAATTCTCTTCCAGGAAGCACTGAGATTTGGTCTTATCTCCATGCTGCTCGGTGTGGGCGGAGCGCTGCTGATTTTCGCACTACTGATGCCATTATCTTCCGCACTGCTGGGATTCTCGTTAAGCTATGGCTTCTCTGCAATCCATCTCCTGATGTCTATGGGAATTGGCTGCGGAATGGTAGCGATATCTTACCTGATTCCCTTCCTGCAGATGAAAAAACTGAGTCGTCTGCATATAGCAGAAAAAAATAAAAAGAAGGGGAAGAAAGAGCGAAAAGGAAGACAAAACGGAGCCGTTACCTTCCGTACTTTGTGGATGCGTCAGTGGAAGACACATCCCTGGCTGGCAGTAGTGCAGCTTGTTATCATGTGTGGAGTGCTGATCCTGCCGGGAATCGGAATCCGGGCGATAACCAATCAACATAATCTTCTGGATTTTGAGATTAATTATTATGGAGACGCTTATACGTTGAGTACTTGGGGCGGCCTGGAAGATGGAGATGGGATACCCAAAGAAGATATGAAAGCAATAGACTTGCTTTATGGAATCTCCGGCTATCAGGCATACCAGTATACGGGGTATAAGGATAACTTTGCGATAGATATTTCCGAATGGATGGGAACGCCCTATCAGCAACTTGCAGCGGAAAACGAGCTAATGGATTATCAGCGGGAGTTTGAAATTGCGAAAAGTAATCTGGATATGATGGAAGAAGGATTTGAAGAATATTTTCTCTATGAGCAGGCACAGAAAAACCTGAAAGAAAAAGAATCTCTTCTGGAGCAGGGAAAAATCGGAACAAGAATATTGACTGTAAATTCGGAAGAAACTCTTCAGCTGTTTTTGAATAATTTGGATGAAGGAGAAGTAGATATCCAGGATTTCTTTGCTGGTAAATCTGCGATTCTGGTACTTCCGGCACAAGTTGAAGCGAATGAATTATATATGGAGTTTTTTTCTGCGTATTCTGATCTTAACGAAGAATCCGTAAAGGCCAACATTGAGGACGGAAAAGAAGTAACTTACGAGGAGAGCATTCCGACAGGCATATCTTTGGATGTTTTTTATCAGCCGGATAGTGGTACACCGGAGCAGCAGTCGGTGAGAATTGATGGTATTCTGAGAAGTATGAAGTCAACGGATACGATTCAAGAGCAGCTTACTTTATCAGTATCTGCATATAGTCTGATTTGCAGTGAAGCTTTCCTGGAGCAGTTTTCCTGGCCATCGATGGATCGGTATCAGGGAGTTCGTGTAGTTGCCTCTTCTGAAGCAGGGTATGGAACGGATACGCAGGTCGCAAAGGCACTGTCGGATGCTTCCGGGTTGAGTTATGAGAACCACAGAGAGCGAACCGTGCAGCTGCGCCAGGAATTGTATCTGGACATTGTGCTTTATAGTTTCCTGTGTGGATTAGGAGCCTTGTTCCTGTTGATTATCCTTGCCGGAGTCTCAAAGAATGCCAGTCAATACCAGAATGAGTCGCTGCAGACGCTGGAATATCTGGGAATCCAAAGAAGTTGGAAGACATCATTGCAGATGTCAAAATCAGCGATTCTTGGAATGATAGCGATTGGAGCTGCGATTCTTACAATGTCTGTGATCGACTATAAGGAGTATTACACGAGAGCAATAGCAGATGACTATGTAGTTATACTTCCTTTTTCTATTGATGTTGGATTTAGCATGGCGGAATACCTGCTGGTATGCGTATTGCTGATTCTTGTATGTATATTGGTAAGCAGTGGGCGTTCAAAAAAAGTTGAAAAAAGATGTAAAAAAATTTAAAAAAGTGGTCAGATGTCAGGATTTTGTCACACTTTTTTTGTATAATAAAAATATCAGCTGATACGTAACCTGCAAACAAGTTCAATACGTAAGAGGAAGTTCTAGGAAGAAATTACGCAAGATGCTTGGGATGATGGCTTTGGTAACGATGATGGCGCTGGGAAGCGCAGGCACATACGCTGCAGATATGCAGGCATCAAACGGAGCGCGAGCGTTTATTTGTGGAAACTGCGGTGAGGCCATGAATGGCGAATATATTGTGTATGGCTCCTGGAAGTATACTGGTGGAGAAAGAGCATGTACGCATGGACATACCGGGGGCAAGGATCAGGAGAAGAAGAGAACCAACAAGGTATATGCAAAGTGTGGTGCGTGCGGTTATCGTATGTTTAAGACCTATAGAGACCAGTATGGCTGGGACTGCATGGGTTAAGTAATATCTAATGGAAAAAACTTTTTGACTCTTTGCTTTTTGAGGGGCAAGGCCATGCGCCTTGCCCCTCTTACTCAATTCAACGGAGGTATGCTTATGAGATTTCACGTATGGATTCTGACGTTGAGCATGCTGTTCGGCAGTGCCGGGATATGTGTATCGGAGTTCTCAGAGGCGAATAACACTGGTGGTACAGACTCTGGGCGCAGCAGTGTATACACCGAGTATGGCGCATGGAAGTACACCGGGCAGACGCGGGCTTGCAGGCATGGAGACCCTTCCCGGCGGGATCAGGAGAAGAAGCGGAAGAATACGGTATACTGGCAGTGCGGCTCCATTTCCTTCCGGGTTCATCCGACGGAGACAGAGTGGGAGTGTATGTATTAAGAAATAATCGTAACTACTCCGGAGCTATGGATTTTTCGGGGAAGTTATGTTACAGTAGTAGAGCTATATATAAGAGAAGAAAAGGAAGCAGAAGAGAAGGGGGGATTCTTGTGATTCGAACGCTTATGATTGAGGACGATACGCTTCTTGCGGGAGCGCTGCGGCTTCTTCTGGAAGAGAACGGACATCAGGTACAGGCAGTCTGCACTTACCGGGAGACGATGATGCAGGATTTTTCTTTCTATGACTTCTTCTGCGTGGACATTCACTTACCGGACGGAAATGGCATCGATATTTGCCGGGAGATTCGCCGGGCGGGGCGGCAGCCAATTCTGGTGCTGACGGCCTATGAAGATGAAGACTATGCGGTTCGCGCCTTTGAGGCGGGCGCGGACGATTACGTTATCAAGCCGTTTCGCAGCAGAGAGCTGGTCGCGCGCATGAGCGCTTTGCTGCGGCGAACCTGCAGGAAGTTGGACATGAAGGGCTACCGCTGCGGCGGGCTTTTCGTATCCACAGAGTCTGTGGAGGTTCGCTGGCAGGGGAAGCCGCTGGACGTCTCTGCGCTGGAATACCGGATTCTGGCGCTTTTGCTGCGTCAGGCCGGAGGACGGGTCAGCCGGGATGATATGCTGAAGCAGGTGTGGCAGAACTCCTCGGAAGATGTGGAGGACAATACGCTTTCGGTAAATGTCGGCCGCCTGCGGAGGAAGCTGGAGCGGCTGGGCTGCTCCGGGGCGATCGAGACCTGCTGGGGGCGCGGTTATCGCTGGGTTCTGCCGGTGACGGAAGAACGGAGATAGACAGTAAGCGTTTGTCGGCTGTAAGGATATGATAAGCGTCCAGTGTCTATGAGAGTGTGGAAAGGGGAAAACTCGGATGGGACAGGAGATACGGAAGAAGAAAGTGCGGATCGCACTGCTGGTAGCGCTGTGGTTGGCAGTCCTGGCGCTGGCAGGCGGCCTTGTCCTGGTGAAGCTGGCGGATGTGCAGCGGCGGGATCAGCTGGCGCTGATGGGGCGGCTGGCCGTTCTGTATGAGGGCAGCGAGACGGATTTTCTGGAGGCGGTGATGCAGGAACCCACGGACGAAGACTATGCGGCCGGTTATGACCTGCTGGCGCAGAGCAGCTTCTCACGCCGAGGCTATCGCGAACTTGGCCGGACGAATTCCTCTGAATTTTTCTTCTATGGATGGTGTATGATAGCAGCGCTGGGAGTGCTGCTTTTGCTTTTTTATGGCTGGAGAGAAATCCGGCGTTACCGGGAACTGAACGTGCTGGGCGAATCGCTTTTTCTGTGGAAGCGGCATCTGCCCGATCCAAAGGAGCCGGAGGCGAAGTATTTCCGGGACTGCCTGGAACGCTGCCAGGAGGAACTGGAGAAGGATCAGGCGGCGCAGGAGGAAAATATGCAGAAGCAGACCCGGTATCTGGAGAACCTGGTACACCAGATCAAGACGCCGCTGGCCGGGATTTCTCTGTATCACAATTATCTGGAGGATATGGAGACGGAACCGGTCAAGCAGGATCTGCTGATGAAGAGCCGGGTGCAGATCGATCATATGGAGACTCTGGTGCGGCAGATGATGCTGTTGACCCGCCTGGATAATAATGCAGTCACGATGAAGCTGGAGCGCGTGGTGATGGAGGATATCATGCTTCGGGTGGAGCAGATGACGATGGGGCTGAGCCGGGAGAAGCATCAGAAGGTCTGCTGGGACTATGCGATCGAGCAGGAAGTGCTGTGCGACTGTTTCTGGATTCAGGAGGTTCTGATTAATCTGATGCGGAATGCGATCGAGCATACGCCGGAGTATGGCCATATCCGCATCTGGACGGAGGAGACAGATTCGTGTGTGAACATCAATATCCAGGATGACGGGCCGGGGATTCCACGGGAGGATCAGCAGCAGATTTTCCGGCGCTTTTTTACAGATGTGTCAATCGAGAACGGGCGCAATACCGGAATCGGGCTGAACCTGGCGTATGAGATTATCATGAAGCACGGCGGCAGACTGGCGGCGCTGGACTGCGAGACCGGAGCCTGGTTTCAACTACAGTTGTATCACTAAAAAAGTTTTTCTGGTAAAACAGGTGCAAGGACTTAATGCAAAACGAAAAAGAACAAATGTTTGCATTTGGATAACGAATATGATATAGTAAAGATATGAATTTTGGAGTGTTCTTGTATTCATAAAAAGCGAATACTATTAAGTCGGAAAGTGAGGCAGTTATAAGATGAGATTGTCTGATTTCATAGGCGAGACGACAGAATATGATAAGAAGGAAAGGCTTGAGGAACGCAGGCCTAAAAGCTGGCTCAAGAGTGTAAGCTCATTTGCGAATGGAATTGGAGGTATTTTGTTTTTTGGAATATCCGATGATGAAGTTTTGATCGGTTTGGATGATGCAAAGGGAGTATCTGAGAAAATAAGTGAAGCCATTAAAACAAAAATGGACCCGGCTCCACAGGTAATATTGGAAATATATTCTGAGGATGAAAAAGAATTTATTGTTTTGAGAGTGCCTTCCGGTCAGGAGACTCCTTATTATTATACTGGTGATGGTAATCGTATTGCCTATGTTCGCATTGGTAATGAGAGTGTTCCGGCAGGGGCAGCAGATTTAAAACGACTTGTACTGCGTGGAAGTAATACTTCTTTTGATAGTCTTTCTACGCGCTATTCCTTTGACGCGTTGGCTTTTACCAAGTTGCGTTCGGTTTATCGGATGAGAACGGGTACAGAATTAATGGATTCTGATTTTGTTTCTTTTGAGTTAGTCGATGAAAATAATATGCTAACAAATGCTGGTGTGTTGCTGGCAGATGAATCACCGATGCGACATTCCCGCCTGTTTTGTACTCGTTGGTGTGGACTGGATAAAGCATCAGGCGTTATGGAAGCTTTGGATGATAAAGAATACAGTGGATCATTAGTATCTTTATTGCAAAATGGTATGGAATTTGTTAAGAACAATACAAAAAAGCGATGGAAAAAAACCGGTAATGGGCGTGTAGAGATGCCGGAGTATCCAGAACAGGCGGTACACGAAGTTATTGTGAATGCCTTGATTCATCGAGACTATATGGAGATTGGGAGTGAAGTACACATTGACATTTTTGATGATCGTATGGAAGTATATTCTCCGGGAGGGATGTTTGATGGTTCTATTGTACAAGACCTTGATACGGATAAGGTTGCGTCCAAACGCAGGAATCCAGTAATTGCGGATGTTTTTAGCCGTATGCACTTTATGGAACGCCGGGGAAGCGGCTTTAAAAAGATTAAGGCAGATTATCGATATGCCGTAAATTATTGCCCAGATATAGAGCCGAAGTTTCAATCAACACCAACGTCATTTTTTGTTACGCTTTACAATTTAAATTATAATGTTCCGATTGGAAAGGTGTTAATTGATTCTGAAAATGTTTCAGTTGATACGGATAAGGTGTTAATTACTTCTAAAAACCTGTTAATGGAAACTTTAATTGACAGGTTAGAAGCAAGAAGAAGTACAAAAGAAAATGCAAAAAAGTTATTTGCATGTATGAATTTTGATGGGGTATTTGGACGAAAAAACATTATGGAAATTACAGGAGTTTCAATAACTGCAGCAGGAAATCTGTTGAATTTTTTGAAAAAAGCTGGCGTGATCCAGGCAGTTGGCGGATATGGTAAGGGCAAGTACAAATTTATCGAGATAAAAGAGTGAAATAATCAAAACCGCTGCCAGCATGGTAACTGACAGCGGTTTCTTGACGGAAGCAGGGGGAATCCGTCTGTAGGGCATACGTATGAACGACAAATAACGTCTTAATTCCTGGGATTTCCGTTGATATCGAAGTTATCGATGGTATCTTCCTTCGCCCAGGGCGAAGCGAAATATTTGTCTGCGGGGAAGATCTTCTCCAGTAGCGCATAGCTTTCCGGATCGTACTCCTTCAGTTCGTCGCGGGTATTGACCGGGCCGAGGACTCCGTTCCAGGTCTGGGTTTCGGCCTGTCCGTTGAACCACAGGGCGGCCAGCTGTCCGAAGTACTCGTCGCGGTTGGAACCGGCGTAGCTGTTCGCCCATTTGCCTTCCTGCAGAACGACCTTCTCATAGGTGGCGTCGATCTCATCGAAGAGCTCCGGGTCTGCAGTCTTGATTCCGATCAGGTGGAACGCATGGCCGAATTCGTGAGCCATAACATTCGTATCCGGATACATGGCATGCTCGCGGTCGCGCTCTACATTGGCGGCGGCGAGAGCTGTGGTCGGCAGTTCGACGGTTCCGCCGAAACCTTCCACGCCGAGAGCGTCCGGGCTGTAGAACTCGCGCTCCTCCGGAATATAGTAGATATTCTGCTCCGCCGGGTAGAGGGCGATATCCGCGCCTGCGGCCACAAGAGCCTCCGCGATCTCCGGATGCTTCGAAGCCATGATATCAGTAATGTCCGCCGCGTACTTTAAGGTGCTGTCCTTGACGAGATCACAGCCCTTGATGGTGATGCCGCACTCGCTGGTGTAGGACTTTGTGTAATAGGGATTCCAGGATACTTCATAAGTCTTGCCGTCCTCCAGGTAGTTGTCCTTCTCATCGCGGACATACTGGTTGCAGATCTTTACCTGAATGGAAGCATTCTCCGGGTCGCCGATGGATTCCGGCAGACGGATGGAGAGGATATTGTCGAAGTAGCAGGGAATCGTGAACTCTGTCACGTCTTTGCCGTCAACCGTTACCTGGTAGGTTTCTGTATTGGTCGCGTATTTTACATCGCGATCGAAGGCAAGCTCGATCAGGTTGGGAGCGATCAGCTCCTGACGGACAAGCGCCACGCTGGCTTCGCCGGTCGGGTCGCCATCCGGCTGCTCCGGCTCGCCCTGATAGCGGCTCTCCTCAATCGTCCATGTGCTGGAAGCAGTCTTCTCTTTATTCTGAACAGCGACATTGCCGTTGCCATCGCCGTCATGCTCGATGGAGAGATACATACCGTTTTCCGCGTTGCAGAAGGTATAGCTGCCGTCTCCGGCGTCCTCGATGAACCAGCGCTCTGCTGCGCTGTCCTTCGGCTCTTCCAAAGCAACCTGTGTGCCGTCTTCGGTTCCGACTGCAGCGACACGCTTCTCATTCATGCGGTTGATCAGATAGTAGCTGCTGTCCCCGGCGGGCTTCAGGTACCAGCGGCACTCGATGCCGCCGAAATCGTACCACTGATCGGCGATCTCTCCGCTGTTCGCCTCCAGGACGTTTGTGCTGTTCACGTTCGTGATCATATAGGAGGTTTCATCTGTAAAGATATCGACGGCAGAGATTGCCTCTTCGGAAGAGCTTTCCGGCGCAGCGGTCGTCTCCTGTGCGGTTGTCTCTGCAGCTGCGGCGGTTGTCTCTGCGGCTGCAGAGGTGGTTTCATTTCCGGAACTTCCGCATCCGGCCATCATGGCAGCGGAGATAATTCCCATCATAATCAGATACTTCGCTTTCTTCATATATTTTCCCTCCCGGATTTTTCTGACGCGGGCTTGACGTTCTCTGCCCGTGCCGTTATGCTTAGCATAAGGTGTAACGCAACGTTACAGTCAAGCCCTTTATAAAAATGAATCATGAAAACAGTGATGGAGAGGCAGAATGAGTGTCGAAGGGAGAACAACAGGGAGAGACGAATAACAGGAGGCGGAAATATGAATACGAGTGAATTTGCCAGAATCTGCCGGACGGAGCGGCGGACAATTCATTATTATGATGCCATCGGGCTGCTGAAGCCGGATCATGTGCAGGAGAATGGCTACCGGGAATATTCAGCAGAGCAAGTGGAGCAGATGGATACAATCCGAATCCTGCAAAGCTCCGGCTACACGCTGAAGGAGATTCAGAAGATTATGCAGGCCGGGAGCGAGGCGCGGGCAGAAGCGTTCTTCGCGGCGCGGGACCGGATCGAGGAGCGCATCCGCGAGCTGCAGAGTATGAGCGATTACATTCGGAAGCGAAAGCACCAGTATGAAGAATTCCGGGAAATCTATCCGGGATACCGGATTCGCGAGCTGCAGATCCGCTATGATTCCAGAGAAGTGAAGGAGATCGAGGAGCATTTTTTCAGCTTCCTGTACGATGGAATCTACGATACCGTGTATGCCGGGGCAGATACGGAGCGGCTGCTGTGCCTCTCAGAGAACGGAGCGGAGTCGAAGAGCGGCCGTGCGATTACCTTCTTCCTACGTACAATGGCAGAGTCCCATGAGAAGCTTCTGGCGCAGGTGCGGGAGCAGCTGCACCAGTATGGCTTCCACGGTGAGCCTGGCTGCTACCTGACCGCGCTTCCGCATATGTTCGCAAAACAGAGCGGGATAGCGGTCATCCGGGTGACAGTGTTTGAGAAAACCGAAAAGTAAAAATAGAATGAAACGCGAATTAAGAAAACAGGATTTCCTGTCAAAACTGTTCGGGAAGCGGTTCCTTTTGCAGCTGGAAAATATTCTGGCAAAGCGATATAATAAGTGCATAGATGTTTTGGGTGAGTCAGACAGAATTCGGAAAGGTAACTTTAGTTTGACAGAAAGGAAAGAAATCGTATGTTGAAGATATTTTATGGAGACATGAAGGAAGCAATCTATAATACTGCAGCATACTTCAAATATGATTATGAGGACGAGTGGATTACAGAGCCTTTTGTGAAGGAAATGATAAAAGATGTTGACCAATCCATTGTTTTGGAAAATGGGGTGATTGATAGTCCGGTTTTGGGAAAAATACCGCCACTAGGCTTATCCGGCGGTGTAAAAACACTAATTCTGGTGGCATTTGAGAAAGACAAAATTTTTAATGCATCGACTTGCGGAGATAACTGCGCAAAATGGTTATTAAAAATTGCGGAAAACGAAGATAGAACCATTAATTTACGTCATCTGATGAGATTTGGGCCAGAACAGTTTACGATTCATATTTTAAATACGGATCAGATCGTTCACTCTACGGAAGAACTGGTGTCGATTGCAGGTGAGTTTGTCTGATAACTGGAGGATGTGATGAGGGGAAAGCACAGAGTTATTGTATCAACAAAGCGCTTAAAATATGAGTTCGAGCTTCGGAGAAATCTGACGATTATTCAGGGAAACAGCGCAACCGGAAAAACAACACTCGTAGATATGATTCGGGATTTTGTGAATAATCCATCCGGCACTCCCGTAGAGCTGATCTGCGATAAGGAATGTTATGTACTGGAAGGAACTTTATGGAAGCAGCAGCTGTCTGTGATTTCGGATTGTATTGTATTTATCGATGAAGGAAATGAATTTATCAGGACAGTAGATTTTGCGGATACCATTCAGAAAACGGACAATTATTATGTGATTATTACAAGAGAATCCCTGCCGTCACTGCCATATAGTGTGGAAGAAATATATGGGATTCGAACGTCCGGAAGATATGGAACATTAAAGCAGAGCTATCATGAATTCTATCGAATATATGGGGCAAATACGTATGAGAATCCGATTGTTCCTGAAATTGTTGTTACTGAAGACAGTAATTCCGGATATCAGTTTTTTGAGCAGGTGTGCAGAGAAAACCAGTTGGACTGTGAGTCTATGAATGGGAAATCCAATATATTCCACTGCTTAAATGATCATAAAAACAAAAAAATACTTGTAATTGCCGATGGTGCAGCATTTGGTTCAGAGATAGATCGTGTATTGCAGCTTCTTCAGGAAAGAAAAAATGCGGCACTGTATTTGCCGGAATCCTTTGAGTGGATGATTCTGAACGCAGGTATTCTGAAGAATAGTCGTATAAGAGAGATATTGGAAGACCCATCGGAATATGTGGAAAGTAAGAATTATTTTAGTTGGGAGCGATTTTTTACTGCTGTTTTAATCGAACAGACGAAGGATACTTATTTAACGTATGCGAAACGTAAATTAAATCCAGCTTATCTGAGCGTCTCTGTTAAGAAATCTATTTTAGAGCAAATGAATAAGATTCAACTGACTGGTATGGACAGATAAAATTTGATCAGAAATGTGATTGAGACCAGAGCTGGATTTCAACAGAGACTATACTTCAAAACTGATATTTGCGAAGTTCTAGACTTGTGCAGGTTATCAGCGGGATTCCTCAAAGTTCTAGCCTAATGCAGGTTATCAGCGGAACTTCAACTCCACAACAGTTCCCTGTCAGAATCATCAGAAAAGGCTCAGTCCGGTCACGGATGCTGTGTTTCCGGCAGGGGCCTGCACGCCGATTAGCTGCCAGTCGCTTCAATTCGCCCTCGTTCTTTTTCATTTGGAAAGGTCTTCACTGGAGGCAAAAGTTCCTTCCGTGAAGCGTAGAACCTCATGTGTCTATGCAGATCTGCGCCTTCTTCATGCAGAATTGGAGAAGTGCAGAATTGCATAGGACACAGGCAGATATACAGCGGACTACCTGAGATGTGGAAACTGGCCGTATCCGGCCTGGAAAGTGCGCGTTACCGCGCAATTCTAAGTTACAGGCGTATCCGCCGATATTTCGTCTTGCCGCTTAAAGCGGCTGAGAAGCACGTGACTTTAGTCATGTAAGGTTCACGCCCTCGCGCTTTTTGGTGGTCGTTGCGGAGATTCCATCGTCCGGGTAAACGCCGATGAATTCCCAATCATCCCGGCTATTGATGTAGTTCGTATAGTAGTCAATCCGCGCTTCGTAATTGGTCAGCTGTTCCTCGTTGGCGGAGAGTCCCATCGTTTTGTATCAGAACAATTCCACCCGGTTGAGCAGCAGGTCGATCAGATTGCAGTGGAAGATACCGTCATCATCATAAAAGTTGTGCGGCACATCCATACGGACGATGATCTTTTTGAAGAAATCCTTGGTAAGCATCAGCGATGCCAGCTCGGAGGATTCTTTTTTTTCGGTATCCATGCGGAAAGCGGACTGAATATAGATTTTTTTATCCGCATCATTTACCACAAAGTCGATTTCTTTCTGAACCTTGCTATTGCCTGTGCGGTCGCAAACCACCCCGACGTCAACGGAATACCCGCGCCGCAAAAGTTCGTTGTAGATCATGTTTTCCATGATATGACCGGGGTCATACTGGCGGTAATTCAGACGTGCATTCCGAAGCCCAATGTCCGTATAGTAGTATTTGTTCGGATACTTGAAATAGGTCTTTCCCTTGACATCATACCGTTTAGCCATCGAGATGAGGAAGGCGTCGATAACATACTGCACATAGTTTGAAACCATTGCAGGATTGACTTTCTCGTTTTTCATAGACGAAATGGCGTTTGCAATATTGGTCGGGTTTGTCAGCGAACTGATCTGCGAAGCAAGGAAGTCCAGAATGTCATTCAGGATATCCTCGCGCTCGATGCCGTTTCGCTCCACGATGTCCTTGACATATAATTCGCTGTAGAGAGAGGTCAGATAATCCTTCTTGTCCTTGTCATCTTCCAGTGCTAACAGTCTCGGCATACCGCCATAGAGCATATAGGTGTCCAGTGCTTTTCGCTCGTCGCCGCCCACGGCAGAATAAAACTCCGCAAATGACAAAGGGAACACATGGATCTGTGTAGCACGGCCACGAAACTCTGTTGCGATATCTTTCGACAGCCCTTTGGAGTTACTGCCGGTGACATAAACATCAAGGTTTTTATATGCCTTGAGTTCGTTCAGCATATCATAGATAGTAACCTCGATGCCGCCGTTTTCTTTGTCCACTACTTTCGTGGTGAGCTGCACCTCATCAATGAACAGATAGAATTTTTCATCCTTCCTGTCTCGGACGGTGCTTTCTACATATTCGCACAGAGTGATCGGATTTCTGAATTTATAGTACCGCCGCTGATCCAGTTCGATTTTCAAAATATGATCTTCCGAAACGTTCTGCGAAAGAAGATACTCGAAAAACAGATCGAAAAGCAGTACGGACTTGCCGCATCTGCGTATGCCTGTGATGACCTTTATCTCGCCGTTCCACATACTGTGGATCAGTCGGTTCATATAGGAATCTCGTTTAACCATGCATTTCACCTCATACTTGGGACGAAACCGTCCAAACTTCTATGTGTAGTATGCCACGATTTTTGAAAAATATCAAGGCTATACGAAAAAGTTCACAAAGAAGTTGCGACGGAAACGGACTAAGTTCGAGGTGAAGCTGTCCGATATGGGTCAAATTCACTTTCCACATTCCGTTTGGTACCCTTGTAGAGTGCCTCTGTAATGGCAGTTTTCTATCCGGCGAGATCAAGCGGCGTGGTCAGAAACTCCACCACCTCCTCATCCGGGTGACGGTGTTTGAGGAAACCGAAAAGTAAAAATAGAATGAAAAAGGAAAAACTCCCCAGGACCGCTACTTTCAGGAACCCGAGCTTATCATCCGGCTGCCGGATGATAAGCTCGAATCCTCTTTTCTACTCGAAATTGAGCGCAGAGTGTCCACCGATTCTGTCATTGTGATCGATCAGGTGGAATACGAAGTAGACTACCGCTTTGCAAAGCGAAGAGTTACGCTCCGTTATACGCCGGATATGAAAAACATCTTTATTGTCGAGACGGATGGCTCTCTTACACCGATCCGTCTTCTCAATAAACACGACAATGCTTCTGTAAAACGTGACAAGGTACGTCTGACAGGAGGTGATGACTGATGGAACTCACTTCCCGATATGGCCTTGAATTCAATCCCTTTTTGAAGAACTCCAAAGAAATCCTTTTTGAAGGCGCAGAGTATACAGAAGCAAGATTCCGGCTGAATTATCTTGCAAAAACCAAAGGTTTCGGTCTGCTTACCGGTGCTCCCGGACGTGGAAAGACAACGCTGGTTCGTTCCTGGTCCGCCGGTCTGAATCCTTCCCTGTACAAGGTGATTTATACCAGTCTTTCCACCGTTACGGTGAATGATTTCTACCGGAATCTTGCTGCGTCCCTGGCCGCACAGCCCTCCTACCGAAAAACGGAAAATTTCCACATCATCCAGGATGAGATCAATCGTCTTGCTTTGGATAAAAGAAAAACACCCGTCATTATCATTGATGAAGCGAACTACATTAAAAATGCAGTTTTAAATGACCTGAAGATTCTGTTTAACTTCGAGATGGATTCCCGTGACCGGGCAGTTATTCTCCTGGTCGGGCTGCCGCAACTGAACCATACCCTGCAGCTTTCCATCCACGAACCGCTCCGGCAGCGCATTATCATGAACTACAACATGGACTGTTACTCTAAAGAGGAAGGTCGTGCTTATATTGAATGGAAACTGAAAAAAGCGGGATGTACAGATCCTGTATTTGATGACTCCGCTATAGAAGCAATCTTAAATGCTTCCGATGGAACCGCCCGCGTGATCAGCAAGCTTTGTAACGCTTCACTTGTGATTGGGCACAGTCAGTCTGCGAATCGTATTACTGCCGATATCGTGATGCAGGCCATCAATGACAGCTTCCTCGGTTAAGAAAAGCTCCCGCAATTAATTTGCGGGAGCTTTTCTGTCTGGAAAATAACTTGCGGAAACGCCATCATTTAATCTGAAAAGCATGTTTACCGGGCTACAATATCTGCATGAAATAATTTGATGAATTTGGCATCATTTAATTCGCCGAACAACACTAATCCTCGGTAATTCAATTACCGAGATACAGCCGCTAGGCCTTCCTAAAGTTTTGGCTGCTGACTTCTCTTCGCGCCTAAAGGTGGCAGCTTCCTTGGCTTTTTTGTCTAATTCCCCAAGCTCAAACACTACAGGGTACAGAAAATCATGGCGCTTTGCCTTGCGGCGGCCGTCAGTGTTTCCCGGTTGTCGCTTCTGCAGAACCATTATCGGGACCTTCGGTGAAAACGCAGGACGAGCAGGCAGAAACGAAAGAGGCAGAACCGCAAGTGACGGATGAGACGGGAACTGTGACACAAGCAGAAAACCTGAAAGCAGAAGCACAAGAGGAAAAGTCGACGGAAGAATATGTTAGGAAAATCATCCGGGACAGAAAAATCATTTTCCATGAGAAAAACTGCCGGAGATGCACTCAATCCCGGAAAAACACATAAACATAAAGAAACAAAGGAAGGCCGCTCCATGACGGACAATGCCGGAGCTAAGTTGAAGAGATACGGTGCTTCGCAAATTCAGCCGCTCACATCAGGTAAAGGACCTGAGCTTGGGTTGAAGGGACTGGAAAAAAAATTACGAAAACTGGTTGAGGAGGGTGCTCTTTCAACCAGTTTTTTGGTTTCATGTGTTTTTTGGGACAAAAGAATGGTTAAATCGTTAGCTGAGCACAAATAATCCATACCATCGACAAATATATTAAAAAACTCTATTTAAACAAATATTTTACAAAACCATATTGACATTTCCAATGATAAGCACTATAATTACGCTAAACGAAAACAAATAATTACGCTAAGCGAAAATGGAGGGAAGATATGAGTAAGTTTTTAATGCTTCATGGATATGGTCATGACATGATGGGAAAAAATCCAAATGGAAAACATGGTTCGACAACAATGGAGATGCTTGATGATATGCTGTTGAAAAAAGCGAAAGAATTGAATGTTGAAGTTGAATCATTTCAGAATAATGATACAAAAGTTGTCAGTGATCGAATTTTCAGTGCTTCTGCAGAGTTTGATGGAATTCTTTTTAATCCTGCTTCCTGGATGGATAATGGACAGGATCTCTGTGAGGCATTGGATAAATGTACCATACCGGTTCTTGAAATTCATCTTGGTAATTTCAATAAAAAAGATACTGTGACAAATGTGATTGCGCCTCATGTAACTGGAATTCTCAGTGGGTTTGGCGAACAGGTTTATCCGCTTGGACTGGAAGTATTAAATACATATCTTAAAAATCGATAGAGAGAATGTTTGAACATATTTTTCCATCAGAGAGGAGTAAAAACAATGGATAAGATGAAGGCCTTGGTGCTTGTCGGAAAAGAACAGATGGAATTACAGGAACGTGAGATTCCGCATCCCAAACCGGGGGAAGTAAGAGTAAAGATTGCGTATACATCAATCTGTGGTTCTGATCTAGGTGCTTATCGGGAGCCCAACAGTCGTTTTCAGGTACCAATTATTCTTGGTCATGAATATTCCGGAATTATTGACGAGGTTGGTGAAGGCATTGAGGATTTGAAGGTTGGACAGCATATTTGCGGAAATCCTCCGGTATCATGCGGAAAATGCTGGCATTGTAAACATGGGCATTACAATCAGTGTCCTAATCGTTTGAGCCTGGGAAATTCGGCAGGTGTAGAAAAGCTGGATGGCACTTATACAGAGTATATTTGTCTGCCAGCGTTCACAATGGTTCCGCTTCCCGAGGACATGGATCTAATTTATGGTTCCTTGATGGAGCCGTTGGCTGTTGGTTACCATGCTTCGCAAAATGGTAATTTTACTCCGGGAGAAACAACGGTTGTAATCGGAGCAGGTCCCATTGGTTTAATGACTGTTCTCAGTCTTAAAGCAAATGGCGCCGGCAAGATTATTGTAAGCGATGTATCGGAGGCAAGACTTGAACTTGCCGGAAGGCTTGGAGCAGATGTCCTTGTGAATTCAAAGAATGAGGATTTGGTTGATGTTGTAAAGCGGGAGACCGATGGTGTAAAAGCCGATCGCACAATTCTTTGTGCCGGTGTTCCTCCCTTGTTCCATCAGGCAATAGAGACCACCAGAAACTGTGGAGATTTGATTTTGGTTGGTATGGTACAGGAAACGGTTCCTTTCAATCCCATGGATATTTTTGGAAGAGATATCAATATTATCAGCAGCTATACCTTTACCGATGAAATCTTTCAGCTGGTTTATGAAGGGAAAATTGATCTGGAACCGCTGATTACCTCTATTTATTCATTGAATCATGGCGCCGATGCGTTTGCTGCTCTGGCTGCACCTGGAAGTCCGGAGATCAAGGTAGTTGTTGATATGCTTGGATTAGGAAAAGGAAAAGAAAAATGGGTAAAGTAATTGACCAGGTTTTTGATATATACATTACGGAAGAGACAAACTGTTCTGCAACCATGTATAAATCCATATTGAATTCCAGAGGAATTGAAGTTTCGGATGATGCATTGAGGATTTTTAGTGGCTATAGTGGCGGAGTAAGCACGGAAAATCTCTGCGGAGCGGTGATTGGAGCAGTTGCAGCATTCGGCTATCTGATTAATAAAGGTGACGATGACACATTTGAACTTAGTAAGGATGCAACGGAAAAGTTCTATAACCGGGTTGCAGAAAAGTTTGGCAGTACCAACTGTCACGACATTAAAACCGTTTATCGAACCGAAGAAATGAGATGCCTGGAAGCGGTAAAGATCATTGCGGATATTGCTGAGGAAGTTCTTCAGGAATTTAAAGTTTAAGATTAGAAAGTGGTGACCGTATGAAGGTTGTAATTGTAGGTGGAGTTGCTGGCGGTGCAAGCGTTGCAGCCAGAGCAAGACGGCTAAATGAAAAAGCGGAAATTATTCTATTTGAACGGGGTAATGATGTATCTTATGCGAACTGCGGACTTCCTTACTATATTGGCGGAGTGATCGAAGATGAAGAAGAGTTGTTTCTTCAGACGCCGGAATCCTTTTGGAATCGGTTTCATGTAAAGGTTCTTGTTCAAACGGAAGTTGTATCCGTTGACAAGGAGGCAAAGAAGGTTACTGTCCGTGATTTGAAATCAGGCGAAGAGTATGACGAGAACTACGACAAGCTGGTTCTTTCTCCTGGTGGGGCGGCATTTGTACCTCCGATACCGGGAAAAGATTTGCCGAAAGTCTATAAGCTGAGAAGCGTGGCAGATACATTTCAGATTAAAGCGCTGGTAGATTCAAAGGAGGCAAAACGAGCTGCAGTAATCGGCGGAGGTTTTATTGGGCTGGAAATTGCAGAAAATCTTTGCCACAGAGGCTTAGAGGTTACCATTGTTGAAGGTGTGAATCAGGTGTTTCCGCCCTTTGATTTCGAATTGGCTGGCTTGGTTAAGGCTGAATTGCTTGCAAATGGTGTGAATGTTGTTCTGGATGCACCGGTGAAAGGAATCTTTGAAGGAGAGACTGGTTATATTGTTCAGTATGGTGACGGCGGAAGTCTTGAATGTGATTTTGTAGTAATGGCGATCGGGGTTCGCCCCGATACAGTTCTGGCAGAGTCAGCCGGTTTGAAATTAAATGCCCGAGGCGCCATCGTTGTGGATGAATACATGCGAACCAGCGATCCGGATATCTATGCAGCCGGCGATGCTGTTCAAACAAAGAATCTGGTATCCGGACAGATGGGAGTTCTTCCTCTGGCAGGACCGGCAAATAAGCAAGGGCGAATAATTGCTGAAAATCTTTTTGAAGAAGAAAAGATTCCTTTTAAAGGAGTAATCGGATCCTCTGTTGCACAGGTATTTAATCAGACGTTTGCCTGCACTGGATTGAATGAAAGAACATGTAAGGCACTTGGAATCCAATATAAAAAGATATATGCGGAACCGTTCCATCATGCCGGATATTATCCAGGGGCAAAGCAGTTGACGATTAAATTAATTTATGCGCCAGATGGGAAAATCTTAGGTTGTCAGATTGCTGGTGAAGCCGGAGTCGAAAAACGAATTGATGTGGTTGCAACAGCAATAAAATTTGGTGGTAAGGTATCCGATTTGGCTGAATTAGAGTTGTGTTATGCACCGCCTTATTCTTCGGCAAAAGATCCAATAAACTATGCCGGTTTTATTGCCGAGAATGAAATGAGCGGAAGAGGACCGGTTTGGACCTGGGACATGCTGGCAGGAAGGGACAAAGATAAAACGGTACTTGTTGATTTGCGCACCTCGGAAGAAGTGGAAGCGGGTGCTATTCCCGGAAGCATTAATATCCCGGTAGATGAATTACGGGATCGCCTGGATGAAATTCCCAAGGACAAGGAATTGTGGGTATATTGCCAGGTGGGTCTCAGAGGGTATATCGGTCAGAGGATTTTATTACAGTCCGGTTTTAATCATGTACTTAACCTGTCGGGCGGTTATCGGCTGCTGACAGTGTGTAGCTTGTTGCCGCAATAAGTAATTATAATCTAAGGAGGAGAAGTTATGAAGAAGTTAATTAGTCTCACAGTAGCAGTTGCTATGACATTGTCCATGGCTGCATGTGGATCCAAAACTACGGAGACCACTGCAGAGACAACAGCCGCAGCTACAGAGACCACAGCCACGGAGGCAGCAGAAACGCAGGCCGCCTCTGAAACAAGTGAAACTGCAGGTGATGCCTACACCTTAGTGTTGGTTCATGGTAACAACATTGGAACGCCCAATGATAACTGGGCAAATTATTTTAAGGAAGCTGTTGAGTCAAAGAGTAATGGTAGAATTACGGTAGAAGTATACCCGGCAAATCAGATGGGTTCAGAGAGAGAATTGACGGAGGGCGTTCAGGTGGGTACCTATGATATTCAGGTAACCGGTCTGATTTCTTCCCTGTCTTTTATCCCTGCACTGGCAACTTTAAATATGCCCTTCCTCTTTAACGGAATGAGTGCAGAGCAGATTGATCAGGTACTGAATCAGGGTGACTATTACGATTTGATGCAGCAGGAATACGCAAAGAGCCAGTTCCGTCTGTTAGGTGGTTTTATGCAGGCTGCAACCTTCCGTAATATCACTTCGAACAAAGAGATTCATTCGGTAGCGGATCTGTCCGGATTTAAGATTCGTATTGTTGAAAATGCGTACAGCTTAGCGTTCTGGAATGGTATTGGCGCATCTCCTACACCTGTAACCTGGAATGAAACTTATCTGGCATTGCAGCAGGGCGTTGTAGAAGGTCAGGAAAATCCTTTTGATAACATTTTCCTGGGCAACATTCAGGAAGTACAAAAATATCTGATAATCTCTGAACATCTGTTGAATGTAAACCATATGATTATGAACCAGGAAAAGTTTTCTTCTCTGCCCGAGGCTGATCAGGCTCTGATAGAAGAGTGCGCAACCGAATCCCGACAGAAGGCAGCTGAGGAGATGGGTGCAATGATTGAAGATTACCATCAGAAACTGCTGGATGCCGGTATGACTGAGATTGTTCTGGATGATAGTGTTATTGCTGAACTGAAGGAAGATGCAAAACCTGTATACGAAATGATTCAGAGTGAAGTTGGAGACGATCTTTACAATGCGATTATCAATGCAGTTGACGCGGCTAAGTAATCCTATGACGTAACTGTTACAGGCCCGGCAATGACCGGGCCTGTAAACTCTCAGAAAAGATGTTATGGAGAAGGAGCTGTCTATGAAAAAAGTATTAATGTGGCTGGATGATAATCTTGAGATTCTGTTATGCGGACTCCTTTTGACGGCCATAACAGTAGTAATGTCTATTCAGGTTATCATGAGATATTTAGTAGGGCAGGCACTGCCTTGGCCGGAGGAATTATCCAGGTATTGTTATATTTGGATTACCTTTCTTTCTATTGGCCTTACCATTCGTACAGGGTCTTACTTCCGTGTAACGGCAATTATTGATTTACTTCCTGAAAAATTACATAAGGTTATGGAAATATTCTGCCACCTTGTGAATCTGGTTTTCTTTGGCGCCTGTGCATATGTATCGATTGATATTATTGCAACCGTATATAACAGTACACAGTCTTCGCCGGCAATGAGAATTCCCATGTATTTTGTATACCTTGTATTGCCGGTTGGAATGTTTATAAGTGTATTCCGCACTATTCAGATGCTTTATCTGAATATCCGAGCCTTGATTACTGGTAATGATCTGAAAGGTGCCCAGACGGAAGCGGAAAGTATTATTGAAGCAATTGAATCTGAAAATAACGACAAGGAGGATCAGGTATGAGTGGATTGGTAGTTATTATCATAGGTGCTTTTATTGTATGCCTGCTCTGTGGTCTTCCGGTTGTCATTGCGATGGCGGCAGGTGCGATTATTCCCAGCTTTGTGGGGATGGCGGGCGCAACCAATTTTTCTGCGTTGGTAAGAAGTATTTTTGGCAGTGCGGAAAACACAACGTTAATTGCGATTCCCTTGTTTATTCTTGCCGGCAATATTATGAGCGAAGGTCAAATTGCAAAAAAGTTATATGATGTCTTTGCTTACTTTGTAGGGAATAAGACAGGCGGTCTTCCCTGTGCAGCTGTTATGACCTGCCTTTTCTATGGTGCTATTTCAGGATCGGCACCAGCAACTGCTGCAGCTGTTGGTGGGATGACTTTCCCGCTGTTGGTTCGGTTGGGATATGAGAAAAACTTTGTGGCTGCATTGATTGCGACGGCCGGTGGTCTGGGCGTCATTATTCCTCCCAGTATTCCATTTGTCCTGTATTCGTCCAGTACCAATGTATCGTTGGGAGATATGTTCACTGCGGGTTTTCTGCCTGGTTTTCTGATGGGCTTTTTGCTGATGGCTTACTGTGTGATTTATTGCAGAAAGCCTGGACGTGAAAACAAGGAAATGCTGAGCAAGCATTATTCAGAGCTTCATAAAATGGGACTCCGTAAGGTTTTTCTGGATGGTATTTGGGCACTGCTTTCTCCGATAATTGTATTAGGTGGAATTTATGCAGGTATCTTTACTCCGACGGAAGCAGCCTGTGCGTCAGTAGTATACTCTTTGGTAGTATCCATTTTTGTGTACAAGTCGATCCGCTTGAAGGATCTGCCCCGAATTATGGCAGTGTCAATTAAGGGACTTGCCCCTATTTGCCTGATCCTTCCGTTGGCAACTGCATTTGGACGTGTTCTGGTTATGCTGAAAGCACCGGCTGCACTCAGTGAATTTATTGCAACTTATTTCAACAGTCGTCCGCTGGTTCTGTTTGCTGTATTAGTAATCTTCTTTATTCTTGGAATGTTTATTGATACTGCACCTGCGATTGTTGTTATGGCTCCTATTTTGCTTCCTACTATGCAGATGCTTGGTGTGAACCTGATTCATTTTGGTGTTATCATGACGGTGTGTCTGGCCATTGGTTGTGTAACCCCTCCTTTTGGTGTAAATCTGTTTGTCACCAGCAGTATTTCCAAGGTGCCGCCAATGACAATTGGTAAGAAATCCTTTGGTATGATTGGGGTATTTACCATCGCGCTGCTGATTATTACTTATGTACCTGCAATCTGCACTATTTTCCTATAATCAAAAAGCTGCATATTAAGTTTGCAGATGATAAAATTTAAAATTGCTTAAAAGCGGTATTATTAAAAAAAGTAATACCGCTTTTTGGTTGAATATGGTATATTAAACCTGAATTATTCACCACGTAGTGGTGGTTGCGGCTGAAAGCCGCATGGTTATTGAAATTGAAAAGCTTTCTTGCTTTCACCTGAAAAGTGAATAGAAAAAGGACCAGATTCTTGGT
>ENA-UOJJ01001574-UOJJ01001574.1-human-gut-metagenome-genome-assembly--contig:-CS66-NODE-1574-length-32783-cov-23.939532_pt1 | contig 32783 bp, 35 predicted proteins | sample MGYA00242343_ERZ723890 | MGnify/ENA metagenome assembly ERZ723890
CGAAAGAACAGGTCCGCCGGGATACCGGGCTGTCTGTGACCGACGCTCAGGTGGAACGTGTTCTGTCCGGAAAGCCCTGCAGCATGGATGAGGACGCACGGAATATCATCCAAAAACAGGGACGGCTCTACACAGAACGGCTTCTCTCGGCAGCCATGGAATCGGGGTTTGATCTGAAAGCCATCCCGGTGGTGATGCTGGGCGGCGGCGCAGCGGTGGTCAAGGGCAACGTGAGCGAACAGGACGCCCTGTGCCGGGTTTTTGCCCTTTTAGACGACAAGGTAAACGCCGAAGGGTTCGAACGGATTTTGGGGCAATTCTCAGGCGGTGTGGGCAAGGGATGACAAGGCCCCTGTATATGTTCCGCCCCAACCTGCAGAACGAGGATCACCGGAAAGCGTGGGAAATCCTGCAGGCTGTCCCGGAAGGACAAAAAAGCGCCTTTCTGGTACGGGCGATTCTGGCAACTGAGCAGCAGAGAGAATTGGAAGCAACCCTGCGCCGTGTGCTGCGGGAAGAACTCAAAGCTGTGCCTTCCCAGCCGGTACAGCAGCCGGAGGAAGCGATCCCGCAGGAAATGCTGGGATTCCTCGGTTCCCTGCTGGGAGAAGAATAAAACAGGGATAGTTGGTATTGCTTACTTTGCCGTCTGGATTCTTGTTGGTCTTGGTAATAGCTTTTTTCCGGCTTTCCCAGTATGCTTTGTTCTACCCCAACAGAGAAAGGAGATTTGTCCATGAGAAAAGAGATTTACAAAATCAAATGCCCTAAACACATCATATTTGGCGATCCACAGTATTTTGAGGAATTCAAGGGAGCCGAACTCAAACGCCTCACGGTAGACTACAAGCCGTCCGAATATTTCGATACAGCCCGGCTTGTCCTGCAGGAGCAGCCTAATCAGGAATTCCCCGATTACATGGAGCGCTCCATAACCCTTTATCTCGCCCCCAGACAGACGATGGAAACCTACTTAAAGGGAATGATATTTACTTCCCAAAAGGTTGCTCAAAAGAATATCGGCGTAGACACGGCCCGCTATTATTTCAATGTCGATGGTCGGGATGATGAGATCAAGACCGAAGGGGATGGCTGGTGGGGCTATTTCGAGGAATACTACCGGCAAAACGGAAAGGACCGTATCTCGGATGCCGTTGTTCTAACCGTGGCAATCCCGGAGGATTATGATTTTGACGGGATGAAGCAACTGGCTGGGTATTTCTTTGGAGATATGCAGCCGGACATTCCTCAAAAGCAGAAGAAAAAAGACACCCCGGCCCGTTAGAAACCATTTAGCATTCCCACACCCCCGTCTGGAAACAGGCGGGGGTTCGTTATTCCCCCAAAAACAGAGTCCCACATAGCCTTTATTGGTAGTGACGTTTGTTGAGCCTGCTTTGGCTGAAAGGTTGTTGGTGTTGGTAATAGCTTTATCCGTAGTTTTTCGATATGCTTGTGTTGCCCGAAAGGGAAAGAACGAAAAAAAGGAGCGATAGGGCGTGGAAACAAAGGGCGTAACCTGCAAAATCCCGCTGGACCTGCACAACCAGATCAGCGAGGAAATCCGGGACACGGAAAGCACAATGAGCAAGTTCATCGAAATGGTCATTCGGGAACATTATGAGAAAGGGGCTAACAGAATTATGGAAAAAGGAAGAACATTAGCGTTTCAGGTAAGCGAGGAATTGTTCCAGAGAGTCAAGGAATACCTTGAAAACTACGAGAAAGCCTACCATCGCCGCCTCACCCAAAAGGAATTCGTGATCGGGCTGATTGAACAGGCGCTGGAAGAAGCAGAAGAAGAATTCGAAGCCGCCAGAGCCGCCGAATATGAGCAGCAGGCAGAGAACGGCTGGGAACCCGCAGAAACCGCCGAAAACGACGAGGACGAGGAAGTACCCGATGACGAAGAACCAGAGGACTGGGACGAAGAAAACGGTGAAACTGAGGACCCCGGCGAAGAAGAAACAACCGATAACAGCTGGGAGCCTGCGGAAAATGCCGAACTCGATGAGGATACCACGCCGGAAAATGAGCCGGAAAGCTGGGAGCAGGGCGAGGAAGAAGAAACTGAGCCGGATGACAATACCATGGAAACCGGCGAAACCAGTGAAAATGAAGATGAAACCTACGCATAAGACAGTCAGTAACAGCCCGCAGGAAACTGCGGGCTGTTTTCATATATATATCTTTCAATTAATCCAACAGAAAGGGGCGATGTCCATTGATTGTATGTTAGCTTTTCATAAAGCCTGAAAAGGAGTGTGATAAGAAAAACCATACGATATATTGACCTGTTCTCCGGCATTGGCGGGTTCCGGGAAGGACTCAGCTGTGCCGGAGGATTTGCCTGTGTAGGACATTGCGAGATCGACAAATATGCCGACCGCAGCTACCGGGCACTATTTGACACCAAAGGAGAGTGGTTCTGTGAAGATATCCGAAAAGCCGACCCAAGCGACCTGCCCGACTTCGACTTGCTGTGCGGCGGATTTCCCTGCCAGTCTTTTTCGATTGCTGGACACCGTGGAGGATTCAGCGACCCAAGAGGTACCCTGTTCTTTGAAATTGCCCGGCTGACTGCGGCAAAAAGACCTGCGTATCTGCTGCTTGAAAATGTTCCCGGACTGCTTAACCATGACGGGGGCAGGACGTTTGCGGCCATCCTCCATACGCTGGATGGATTGGGGTATTTTGTGGAATGGCAGGTGCTTAACAGCAAGGATTTCGGAGTCCCCCAATCCCGAAAAAGGGTGTATCTTATCGGATATCTTGATGAGCGATGCAGAGGAAAAGTATTTCCTTTCACCGAAACAGCAGGAACATCTCTTGTGCAAGTCCTTCCCGGAGCGCAGGGAGAACGAGTGTACTCCCCCGAAGGGATAAGCTGTACCCTTGCGGCGCAGACCGGCGGTTTCGGCGGGAAAACCGGACTGTATGAAGTGGGCCTGCCCATCAAGGAGAACACCAAGAAGGGGTATAAAATGGCGTATCCCGGCGACAGCATCAATCTGGCCTACGCCCAACGGAACACCCGCCGCGGCAGGGTTGGCAGAAAAATCGCCCATACCCTCACCACAAACAGCGACCAAGGCACCTTGGAAGCCCGTGCGGTCCTCACCCCGGAACGGGAAACGGTTCGCCAGAACGGACGGCGTATCAAATCTGCGGAAGAACCCATGTTCACCCTCACCGCCCAAGACCGCCACGGCGTTTTGTTCGGCGGCAGAATCCGGCGTTTGACGCCAAGGGAATGCCTGCGATTGCAGGGATGGACGGATGACCGGATTGATATTGTTTTACCCCTCCAGTCGGACGCCCAGCTCTACAAGCAGGCCGGGAACGGCGTTACCGTTACTGTAGTGGAAGCTATCGGGAAGCGCCTTGCCGCCGCCCATCGGGAGGTGAATGCCATCGATTGATTTAAAAGACCAATACTTCGGCTGCGAAATCGAGATGACGGGGCTCACCCGCCAGAAAGCAGCGGAAGCGGTGGCTTCCCTATTCGGCACCATGGCCCGTCAAACTCACGAATCCCGCATCTACGATCCGTGGGAGGTTATAGACAACGAGGGCAAAAAATGGCGGTTTGTCTACGATTCCAGCATCCACGGCTCGCAACGGATTGGGCGGCAGCAGGTTTCCAATGGCGATGGAACCTACAAGGTGGAAATGAATTCCCCCAAACTGGAATACAGCGAAATGGGAAAACTGCAGGAAGTCGTCCGTGCCTTACGCCATGCGGGGGCTGTGGTGAATCCAAGCTGCGGGATGCACGTCCATGTGGACGCTTCCAAGCATACCCCGCAGAGCCTGAAAAACGCCCTCTCCATCATGTATTCCAAAGAGGATATCCTGTTCAAAGCCTTAAATGTGAATGAGAGCCGGGTGGAGCGCTGGTGCCAGAAGGTGCGGGAGCCCATGCTGGAAAAAATCCGCAAGCTTCCCACCAACACTACCATGGATCGGCTAAGGCAGGAATGGTATGAGGGTTCTGACGGAAGCTATGAGCATTACAACTGGACGAGGTATTATGCCTTAAACCTTCATTCTGTGTTTTACCGTGGGACATTGGAATGGCGCTGTTTTGAAAGCACCCTCCATGCCGGTAAGGTGCGGGCGAACATTACGCTGGCGCTGGCGATCTCCGCACAGGCCATCAACCAGAGCCGGACGGTCATGCGCAAAACCGAGATCAGCGAAAACCCCGCCTTTACCTTCCGCACCTTTCTTTTGCGCCTTGGCCTCATTGGACCGGAATACAAAAATGTGCGGGAGCATCTGCTCTCGAACCTCCCCGGCGACCGGGCATGGCGATATGACAAATCCCAATATCCCAGCCTGCAGAACCGCCGAAACCAAGAACGATAACACTGGAGGTGATGAAAACCAACGAAAGACTTTACTTTGCCTATGGTTCTAACATGAACCTAAATCAGATGGCATTCCGCTGCCCGGACGCGGAAGTGGTGGACACCGTCCGATTGGAAGGATACCGCCTCGCTTTCCGCATGAATGGCGGCGGGAACGGCGTCGCCACCATCCTGCCGGAACCGGACAGCTATGTGGACGGCGTCCTCTGGCGGATTTCTGAACGGGACGAACAGCATCTGGATCATTACGAGGGGTTTCCATACCTGTATGGGAAAGAGCCTGTCACGGTAACCGATCAGGAAGGAGTCAGGCGGGAAATCATGGCCTACACCATGAACAGCCCATATAAGGATACCCCCGCCATGCCATCCAGAGCCTATCTGGAAGGAATCCTGAACGGCTGCCAGCAGAATGGGATCGAAACCGCTTCTGTCTTGGAAGCGGTCTGGATCACTCAGCGGGAGCTGCCCGAAAAGACAGTTCCCCATAAAAAGCAACGCCGTCAGAAAAATGGCGAAGAACGATAATTTCAGTACCTGCCCCCGTGGGTTTGAGGTTTTCCCTCAATCCTGCGGGGGCTTTTTGTATTTTACGAATAAGGAGAATTGTATGAAAAAACATCTAAAACGGCTGCTGTCCGTTATGCTGGCGGCGCTGCTCTGCTTAGGGATCGTACCAAGCAGTGTTTTTGCCGCCGAGTATGAGTACGACGGATATATCTCCATGATCGACCATAACACCAGAGGGTATTCCCTCAGTTCCAATCTTCCCGCCCCGTTTGGCGGCTACAGTTCCAATAAGTTCACCGAACTGCGGATCAATGACCTGAAAGCCTTCCGCACCGCCTACTGCATCCAGCTGGGCGTCGGCGTACACACAGGTATCGGTTATAACCAGTCGGATGATTACGCCGCCTTTACCGCCGAGCAGAAAGCGATGATCAACACCGCCCTGACCTTGGGATACAACGTGGAAACCGGCACCAAGTACGGCGGCAGCGCCATCGACGAGTACATCGCCACCCAAATTCTCATCTGGCTCATTGCCCATGAGCAGTTTGGAACTGGATATGAAGATCAGATCGTCAATGAATTCACCGTCAACAGCCCCGCCGCGAAGCCCATCTTCTATCAGCTCCGGGAGAACGTCGTGAATTACCACACGATCCCATCCTTTGCTGCCGATGATCCCGGCGCGGTTGGGGCATATACCCACGACCTCAAATACAATGAAAGCACCGGGAAAAATGAAACCACGCTGGTGGATGAAAACAATGTGCTGGACAATTTCGCCGTCAGCTATCCGGGCGTGGACTTTTCCATCAGCGGAAATCAGCTTCATGTTTCCACCGCCGAAACCGAATTCGGCACCATCACCGCCCAAAAGCGCCTGCCTTCTTCCGTTCCCGGCGTGGTCACAGGCGGCACCAAATACTGGCTGCGGGACGAGTACCAGAACGTGGTCACCTTCGATGTGGGAGGCTCCGCAGAACCGGTGAAATGCTACTTTTCCCTCGAAATTAAGGCAGGCACCCTGCAGCTTGTGAAAACCTCTGAAGATGGAGAGGTTTCCGGTATTCCTTTCCACATCTCCGGAAACGGGATTGAGAAGGACGTTGTGACAGGGCCGGATGGCACCATCCGGGTGGATAACCTCCAAGCCGGAAATTACACCGTAACCGAGAAGGCCCCGGACAAATATGTCCAGCCCGAATCCCAGCAGGTAACCATCTACCCCGGACAAACCTCCAGCGTAAGTTTTTCCAATATCCTGAAAAAGTTTACCGTGGAGATGCAGAAAAAGGATTCCGGCCACAACAAGCCGAGAAGCTCCGAATACGAAGCACAGGGCGACGCCACCTTGGACGGCGCTGTGTACGGGATGTTTAAGGGCGAAACTTTGCTGGATACCTACACCACGGCGAACGGGGGCAAATTTACCACCAAGGAATACCCCTGCGGCCCGGATTACAGCATCCGTGAAATTTCCCCCAGCGAGGGGTACCTGCTGGACGAAACCGTCTATCCGGTAGGCGCGGAACCGGGGAACTTTACCTTAGAAAACAACAGCATCCCCATGACCGCCACGGAGGACGTCGTCCTTGGCAGCATCGCCATCACCAAGCATACCGACCAGCCTGCCATACCAAATCAGGAAGAACCGGAACAGCAGCCGGAAGCATCCGCTGAGGAAAATACTGCCGCAGAGAACACACCAGCAGAAGAAGCCCCGATAGAGAAAGCGGAAGAAAACGTAGAACCCGCCAATGACGATGTGCAGATCGAGCAGCCGGAGGAAGGGGCAGAATTCCAAGTCTATCTTGCCAGCGCAGGCAGCTATGAGAACGCCAAGGAAGAAGAACGGGATCTTCTGGTCACCGATTCCCATGGATTTGCCCGTTCAAAGGATCTTCCGTATGGCTTGTATATGGTGCATCAGACCAAAGGCGCCGAAGGACAGAAGTTTGTCCCGGACTTCTCGGTGTTCATTTCTGAGCATGGCAAAGTCTACTACTTTATTCTCAATAACCCCACCTTTACCTCTCTCATCCGCTTTGAGAAGAAAGACGCCGAATCCGGCAAAATCATTCCTCTGGCGGGAACAGCAGTCAAAATCCGTAATACCGATACCGGCGAGTGGGTGGTGCAGCATATCAACTACCCCAGCCCCATCGATATCGATACCTTCGTGACGGACGCCACAGGTACCCTCATGCTGCCGGAACCGCTTCCGTTCGGAAATTACGAACTGGTGGAACAGCAGAGCCCGTGGGGGTATGTGCTCGACGGAGAGCCGGTGCCCTTTGTGGTGGACGGTTCGCTGGAAGTCATCACCGTAGAGAAATACAACGTCCCGCAGAAAGGAACGATTACGGTTTACAAAGAGGGCGAAACGTTCAGCCATGTGGTGGAATCCGGCGGGATGTACCAGCCTCAGTATGAGGTGCAGGGACAGCCGGGCGCTGTTTATGAAATCACCGCACTGGAAGATGTCGTGACCCCGGATGGCACCGTCCATCTGAAAGCTGGCGAACTGGCCTCTACCCTGACCACCGGGAGCGACGGAACCGCCACTTCGGAACCTTTGTATCTCGGCCGCTATCAGGTGAAGGAAATCACTGCGCCGGATGGCATGGTAATTGATCCTGAACCCAAGGAAGTCGTTTTGTCCTATGCTGGTCAGGAAGTAGAAATCACCTCCGCCAGCATTGGCTTCTACAACGAGCGCCAGAAAGTGGAGATTTCCCTCAAGAAGCTGCTGGAACAGGACGAAACCTTCTCCCTCGGCATGAATGAGGAATGGAAAAACATTACTTTCGGACTGTTTGCAGCGGAAGAACTGACCGCATCAGACGGAACCTCCATCCCGGCAGACGGGCTCATGGAAACCATCGGTATTGACGAAAACGGAAATGCTGTCTTTAAAACAGACGTGCCCTGCGGGGCTTCCCTGTATATAAAGGAAATCGGCGTCGATGATCACTACATTTTGAGTGATAAAAAATACCCGGTGGTGTTTGAGTACGCCGGTCAGGATGTGGCGAAGGTAGAGATTGCCGTGAACGACGGGGTACCCATTGAAAACACCTTAAAGCGCGGCAAGGTATCCGGCTGGAAAGTGGATCAGGATGGCTTTGAACTGGCAGGCGCTAAAATCGGACTGTTCCGTTTCGACGAGACCGAGTTCACTGGGGAAACCGCCCTCATGGTCACCGAGAGCAATGAGATCGGGTACTTTGAGTTTGATAAGGTACCTGTTGGAAACTTCCTCATCCGTGAAATCGCACCGCCGGAAGCCTTCGTTTTGACGGAAGAAATCTTCCCGGTAGAGATCACTGAGGAAGGGCAGACCATTGAAATCACCATTGAAAACCAGATCATCAAAGGCACCGCCGAAACCATAAAGGTGGACGCCGATTATCCGGACCACAAGCTGTCCGGGGCTGTCTTTGAAGTTTACGCCGATGTAGATAACAACGGGGAATTCGACGCGGATATCGACCAGCTGGCGGGTGAAATGACAGAAACCGAACCGGGTCTCTACCAGATGAAGGACCTTGTGTATGGGAACTACTTCCTGCACGAAAAACAGGCGCCGGAATTTTTCGAGAAGGATGACGGGTATTACCCCTTCTCCATCACGGAAAACGAAGCCATCGTCCGTATCGAAACCGAAGCTGGCGTTGGCTTCCTGAACAAAGCTCAAACTGGTTCTCTGAAGGTAGTAAAGACTGCCGACGATGATAAGGTCGAAGGACGCACCTTCAAAATCAGCGGTACTGACTTCATGGGCAATGCCTATGAGCAGGAATTCAAAACGGATGAAAACGGTGAAATCAACCTCACTCTTCGTGTGGGAGAATACACCGTATCTGAAGTAGCTGGCGAAGATTCCGAAAAGTATATTCTGCCTGACGATCAGACCGTAGAAATCAAGGCGGGCGAAACAACAACCGTAAAGATGCATAACAAGCTGGTACCGGAGATTCCCTCTGTTCCGCAGACCGGTGATAACCCGTGGATGCCTGCTGTTTTGATTGGCCTTTCCGTGCTGGCGGTTTTGTCCGGCGGCGCTTTGTTCTTCCTCAACCGGGCAGACAAAAAGCGCAAATCTGCTGATCAGGCCGATGAGCAGCAGGATCGCAAACAATGAAAATCTTTTTGAAAGGATTTTGCATCGGCCTTTTGTGCCTGAGTCTTTTAGGACTCCTCTGGTTTTTGATAATCCAGCCGGGGCTGACCAATGGAGAAGCACAAGCCCTGAAAAAAGAATACACACAGCCTCTCCCCGGAGCCGAAAGCTCCGGGGTTTTACCGGCTGGGAAAGAACAGCTCGAACCAGAATTCCTTGTGGACCTTCCCGCTTTGCAGGCTGAATACCCGGACATCAAAGGCTGGATTTCCATTCCCGGCACCTGTGTGGATTACCCGGTTTTGCAAAGCAGCGCCGACGATCCGGAACATTATTTGCGGCGCACCTACAAAGGCGAGCATCGCACTGCCGGGAGTATTTTCTTTCAATGGGATTGCACCCCGGAGAGCAAGAACCTTGTGGTCTACGGGCACAACATGAACGACGGCACCATGTTCGCTGTTCTTCAAAAGATGGCAAAGGAAGCCTTCCGAAATGAGCATTCCAAAATCCTGCTGCAGACCAGCGATGGACTGCGGGAATACCAAATTGCGGCTGTGCTGAAAACCGATATCTCAAAGCTGCGGTTTAACCGCACTGAATTTGCGGACGGTGCGGACTTCCTGTCTTTTCAGGAGGAACTCTTCGCCCAGTCGATATATGAACCCCAAACCATCCCCGGCGAGGACTGCCGCCTGCTGACGCTCGTCACCTGTTCCTATGAATGGGAAAACGCCCGCACGGTGGTCATCGCCACAGAAGTGAGGTGAGAATCAATCAATGGAACCAAAAGCAATTATTTTGATCTGTTTATGCGCTGTCATTTTGGGCGGCCTTGTGTTCCTGCATATTCGTAACCGCAGGAAAAAATAGCGTAAGAAGCAATCGGGCGGGGCGCCATAGAGCGTTTCGCCCATATTTTTTATTGCATCGGAGGGATTGATTGAAGAAAACCGGATTGTTAGACCTTTTAGCCGAACAGCACCGCACCTTTATCTCCAACCTGCGCCTGCTGCCGGAACTCAAATGGGCAGCCCTTGGCGATTTGTACCGCCTGCCGGATAAGGAGAAATACCCCTTAAAAGAATGGGAAGAAGCGGTGTCCTATCTGTTGGGCTGCGAGGTGCATTTTGAAAACTATGAAGCAATTGGAAAAAGCCTGAAGCCCTTTTCCCTACAAATGAGGTGATCTGCCAGAATGCGAGTGTTGCTTGTAGAACCGGGCAAAGCAGCCCGGCCTGTTGAGATGAAAAACGACCTTCATGAAATGCAGCAAATGGTAGGCGGCCCCATTCAGGCGCTTTATCCGTGGGAAGAACCGGTTGCTATTGTCTGCAATGACGAAGGGAAAAATATGGGGCTGCCGCTAAACCGTGTGCTGGAGAACTATGACATAATTGCGGGAGCTTTTTTTGTCTGTGGTATTCAGGGGGAAAACTTCTCCAGCCTGACTGAAAAACAAATGCAGAAGTATCGGCAGATGTTTTTAAGCCCTGAGAAATTCATCCAAACACCGGAAGGGCTTTTGTGTATCCGAATAAACCCGGTGGTAAGCCCAAAACCAAAAACCAAAAAGCCCTCGAATCATGAACGATAAAGGAGAATGCCATGAATCAATTTTATACTGCCGAATCTGTTACGGAAGGGCATCCGGATAAACTGTGCGACCTCATTGCCGACAGTGTGCTGGATGAATGCCTTTCCTATGACGCCCTCTCCCGTGTAGCCTGCGAAGTGATGGCTACCAGAGGGCAGATCATTGTCGCCGGGGAGATTACCAGCCTGTATGAACCTTCTATCCCTTCGATTGTCCGTTCAGTTCTCAGAAAAGTAGGCTACGATCCGGCCCATTTTGCCATCCAGTGCCTCATCCATAAGCAAAGCCCGGACATCGCCGCAGGTGTGGACTGTTCGTTAGAGCAGCGAAGAAATGTGGATGGGAGCAGTCCCTCTCTGCAGCTCGGCGCTGGCGATCAGGGCGTCATGGTGGGATATGCCTGTTCGGAAACCCCGCAAATGCTTCCTCTGCCGGTTGTGCTGGCGCACCGCCTGACCAGCGCTCTCACCATCGCCCGGAAATCCGGGGCAATTCAAGGACTAAGGCCGGACGGGAAAGCGCAGGTCACCGTGGAATATGATGAGGACGGAAAACCATTCCGGCTGGATACGGTTGTCCTTTCAGCCCAGCACAACCCGGATAAGCCCATGGATGAACTCTGCTGGGAACTGACGGATAAAGTGATTGCCCCGGCTTTGCAGGCCCTGCCCCCGGACGAGGACACGAAAATCCTTCTGAACCCTTCCGGGCGGTTTGTTTTGGGCGGCCCGGAAGCCGATACCGGCCTCACCGGAAGAAAGCTCATGGTGGACAGCTACGGTGTGTTCGCTCCCCACGGCGGGGGCGCTTTTTCAGGAAAAGATCCCACCAAGGTGGACCGTTCCGGGGCGTACATGGCCCGTTACATCGCCAAAAACCTTGTGGCGGCAGAGCTGTGCGAAAAATGCCAAGTTACGCTTGCCTATGCCATCGGGAAAGCCGAGCCGGTCATGGTGGAGGTGGATACCTTCGGTACCGGCACGGTTTGCGCCGACGATTGTCTGGCGGAAGCGGCTCGTTTCGTGTTCGGCTTAACGCCTGCGGAGATCATCTCCCAGCTTGACCTTTTAACGCCAAGATACACACAGACAGCCGCCTATGGGCATTTCGGCAAGCCGGAATTTCCGTGGGAACGCACCGATCAGGCCAAAATTCTGCGGGCGGCTGTTATTTAAAGGAAGAAAGGAGGATTCCCATGCCCGGAGTCACCGAAGAACAAATCACCGCTGCTAAACAGATGAGCGCCATTGAGTTTTTGCGGCGTTACCGTCCCGGAGAACTGGTGAAAGCCGAAAGCCGGGGTGAGTTCCAGCTGAAAGAACATGACAGCTTTAAAATCAATGAAACGACCAGCCTTTGGCATTGGAAAAGCCGGGACGTCGGCGGCAAAAGCGCCCTTGACTATCTTATTAAGGTAGAGGGGATGAAATTTGTAGAAGCGGTGCAGACCTTATGCGAGGAAAACCCCGGATATATCCCGCTTCCTTCCCAGCCGGAACAGGAAAAAGAATTCGCCCTGCCTCCGGCAGCGGAGAATAACCGCAGGGTGTTCGCCTACCTTCTGAAGCGTGGCGTTGACCGCAAGGTTATCGAAGCCTGCGTCCGGGCAGGAATCCTCTATGAGAGCGCCGACTACCACAACGCCGTGTTCGTTGGGAAGAATGAAACCGGAACTGCCCGCTATGCGTTCCTGCGTGGCACCTATACCAAAGGAAAGCCCTTCAAGGCAGAGGTGTCCGGCAGCGACAAGCGGTTCTGCTTCTTCCTTCCCCCAAAGGGGGAGTCCAAAAAGCTGGCGGTGTATGAAGCCGCCATCGAAACCATGGCGCATCTTAGCTTGGAAAAAACCGTTGACAAATACCGGCTGTCCCTTGGCGGGATCAGCGCCCCGAAGGAAGGAGAAAAGGCTTACTCGTTCAAAAAGCCGGCCGCATTGGAATCCTTCCTCGCCAGACACCCGGAAATCGAAGAAATCGAAATCTGTACCAATAACGATTTCGCGGGGCGCTGGGCAGCTGAACATATTGAAAAGGAATATCGGGATCGATACCGCATAACAAAGAATCTGCCGGAGCCGGAAGGATACGACTACGGCAATCTGGCAGAAAAGCAATATCAGGCCGCCCGGCAAAGGGCGGCCTGTTCCCGTTAGAAAGGAGATGAGGACATCGACGAGAAAGAAATCACGCTGAAACTCTATTCCCCGCTGACCGGGGATTTTTTCCCAAATGAAGCGTATAGAGATGAAGAAATTATGAATCGATACCAATATACACCGGAGCAATGTGGTGGAAAGGACTTAAAAAGATATATATATCCTATTCAAAAAATGGTACGATTTTGTAATCAATATCATGGATGGGATGGAAATCTCATGTTCTACTTTAATGAGGAACGAAATCCTAATGTCAAAGCAAAGACGCTCAGCGCCATCCCTTCGGTGGAAATCCGGGGTGATGAACTTAAGGGCTGCACCACGATTCGTCTGAAGGAACCTCTCACAGAAGCGGAAATGCAGGATCTGCAGGATTATCTCAAGGGCCAGTTTTCCGATGGCTGGGGCGAGAGCTTCGAGCAGCAGGAAATCCAGACCAGCGACGGTGTTCTGTATGTACACTTTGCAGAAGAACGCTTTGATTTTGAGGTGGAACAGGTACCGTCCGCAGAAGAATCCAAAGAACAGCCTGTTTCCAAACGACCGAAAATGAAGCTGGTGGGACAGGACGGAAACATCTTCGCCATTCTCGGCAGGGCTTCCCGGCTGCTGAAGGAAAATGGGCAGCCGGATCAGGCAAAGGAGATGTGTGACCGTGTCTACCAGTCCGGGAATTATTACAAGGCCCTGAATATCATCAGCGAATATGTGGAAACGGAATTGTCGGAAAAGACACCGTCCAAACAGAAAAAACGCTCCGACCCAGAGCGATAACGGAAAGGAAGATGCCTCTGAACGAAACGAAAGAGCTCACACAAGTAATAGACGAATCCATTTTGCCGTTGGAACACAGCGGCGGGGATGGCTGGACCATCCTGCATGGGGACACCCTGCAGATCATCCGCACCTTCAAGCCGCAGGTGTTCGACGCCCTCATCACCGACCCGCCCTATGCATCGGGAGGATGGAAACCTTCGGAGAAAAACCGTACCACTACACAAAAATACAGCAGCATGGACCCGAAGAATGCCCTGCCGGATTTTGACGGGGATAACCGGGACCAGCGAAGCTGGACCAGATGGATGGCGGAATGGCTTTCTGACGCCCGGAAAGCCTGCAGGCCGGGAGCGCCGGTCTGCCTGTTCATCGACTGGCGGCAGTATCCCTCCATCACCGACGCTCTGCAGTGGGCTGGCTGGATTTGGCGTGGTTCGGTGGTTTGGGATAAGATGACCAGCCGCCCGCAGAAAGGCCGGTTCCGCCAGCAGAGCGAATATGTGGTGTGGGGCAGCAACGGCCCCATGCCGGTGAACCGCCCTGTGGGATGCCTTCCGGGAGTATTCCGCTATGCCAATCCGCAGAACCGTACCCATGTCACCGAGAAGCCCCTGCAGCTTATGCGGGATTTGGTGAAAATCTGCGTGCCGGGCGGGCGCATCCTCGATCCCTTCTGCGGGGCCGGGACCACCGTTCTCGCCGCCAAGCTGGAAGGATATGAAGCTGTGGGCATTGAGGTTACCGACGCCTACTACAAACTGGGTTCCGACCGGGTGCGCTTCGCTTTGGAAGCCCATACCGAAGCGGAAGAAACCGCCAGATAGTCCGATGGTTGTCCACGTGGATGACCAACAGAAAACCAAACGGTAGGCTGGACGTCCACATGGACAACCAACCTGCCGCTGCCATTTTATCAGAGATATATATAGGAAAGGAAAATCATCATGGAAAAAGCATTTGCCTACATTTGCGCGGCCTCCGACGCCGCGCCCCGCCTGCTCAAACGCTACTGCCGCAAGGTTTATGAGCTGGGATACGTTCCCATCTGCCCAAAACTGAGTGAAGCGCAGTACCTCCAGCCGGACAATGCCGATGAAAAGAGGGATTTCCACAGCATCGCCCGTCAGAAGCTGGGCCGGTGCCGTATGCTGGTGGTGTGCGGGAATGAAATCAGCCACAGTATGTCCGCTGAAATTGGGGCCGCTGAAAAACGCAATCTCATCTGCACCACCCTCGACGGCCTTGCCAAGATCAAGGAAGCGGATGAGAACGGAGGCCTCTAAATCAGCGGCGTTTTTCTTTTCCAGCCGGTGACTGGTTTTGCAAGCATAGCGTTTGGATATCCAAACGTATCTTGGGGAGCACCCCAAACCCCCGCTTACCTGCACCGGCTGATTTTATTCAAGAAATGAGAGGTGAAGATACTGAAAGAAAAACAATATGCCGCATTTGCGGCAGACGCCAAAACGCTGGACAGCCTACGCCGGAATGAAGTAAGCTACGTCCCCGGCGTTTTTAAAGTGACAAAGGTCATCGTCCTTTGCAAAGAGGATTTTGAAAAGCTCTCGGAGGACGTCTCCCCGGAATACCCCTTTCTCAAGGATAACCGGGAACTCATGAGCGCTGATCCGGGCGGCCTGTTCCGATGCCTCATGGTGCGGGCCGAGGGGGAAAAAGAAAATATGCTGATTGCCCAAAGGAAGGATACCCTGTATCTTGGCTACGGCAGGGATTACCGCAGCGTCGATCTGCAGGGCGTGCCGGTAGAACACATCGCCTTGGAAGAACCCAAAGCCTATCAGGAGCACGGTGTTTTTTACCACAGGCCCAGCCATATCAACGACCTCAATGGGCAGAATCCACTGCGGCCTGTGCCGGAACGACAAACCCGTTTTCAGGTGGAACAGGTGGTTGTTCTATACGATGAGCAGTTCCGGCAGTTTCAGGAAAACGGCCTCAAGGACGATCAGATTTTCCTGTTCGATTACAGCGACAAGATGTGGTTTGATCCGGGTAGCTTCTGCTGGCACTGCGTGCTGGTCAAGGGTGAAACCAGTAAAGACGGTGTCCTTGTAGATGCGGAAGGGTATTCCTACGCTCGATATGCGGCCTTTGCCCCGGATTGCGGAAAGCTGCGCCTGCGGGACGTCCCTGTCCATTACGAATACCCAGCTAGAGCGCCGGAACAGAAGAAAAACCGGAAACGGAAAGAGCCGGAGCGTTAAAAAGGAGTCCCTATGAGAAAACGAAACCACATCATCCCCCTTCATTTAAACAAAAAGGAACTGGCGCATCTGGAAGCACAGGTGAAACTAAGTGGTCTGCCCCGTGAAGAATTCCTGCGCACCCTCATCATGGGAGCGGAACTGCGTGCGAAGCCCTGCGAGCATCACGCCGACCTGCTTCACAAGGCGGCGGGGCTGTGCAACAACGCCAACCAGCTTGCCAAGGTCGCCAATACCTACGGCGAAGCCAGCCAGCAGGATATCGAGGAAATGACGAAACTGGCTCGCCAAGTGTGGGAGGAGATTAAGAACAATTGGTAACCAACCTGCGGTTGGATGCAATTCGCGTACACAGCCAAACCTTGAACCAGACTAATCTGCCCGCGCTTAAAACTCAGAAAGGAGAAAACCGCCATCGCGTATACCAGCGTAATCCCCGTCCATCGCCTGGACAATGCCATCGACTATACCCTCGATGAGAAAAAGTGTTCCCGCAGGGAAAATGAGGAATCGCTGGAGGGGGAAATCGATAAAGCCCTCAACAAAGATAAAACCGAGCAGGACCTGTTCCAGTCCGCCCTCGGCTGCACCTGCGAAACCGCCTTCGAGGATATGTGCCGGATCAAAGAGATGTGGCATAAGGAAGAAGGGGTGCAGGGCTTCCATCTGGTGCAAAGCTTTGCCGCTGGAGAGGTTTCCCCGGAACTGGCCCATCAAATTGGGCTGGAATTTTCCGAACGGCTTCTCGGCGGGAACTTTCAGGCGGTGGTCAGCACCCATCTCAATACCAAATGCGTCCACAACCACATTGTGTGGAATTCCGTGTCCATGAAAACCGGCAGGAAATACCGGAGCAATGAGAAAAGCTATGTCACTGGGGTGCGGAAAATTTCGGATGAACTGTGTGTAAAGCACCATCTTTCCGTCATCCGTACAGAGAAATCGGAACGGGTGGCCCGCCCCTATGCCCAGTGGCTGGCCGAGCAGAACGGAGCGCCCACATGGAAAACGCCCATCCAGCAGGATCTCAATGCGGCGGTTGCCGATTCCCTCACATGGAAGCAGTTCCTGCGCGCTTTGGAGCAGAAGGGCTATGCCTTCCGGTTTGACCGCAAATATCCCACGCTGATTCTGCCGGGCAGTGGGCGTACTGTTCGGTTTAAAACCTTGGGAAAACAGTACACCCCGGAAGCCATCCAGCGCCGCATCCTCTATCCCAAGCCTCCTCACCGAGCTGGGAAAGAACAGCCCCCGGCCAACCGCTTCCTTCTCCTTCTTGGGGAAACACAGCCCCGCAGGCTTTCCGGCCTGCGGGCACTCTATTTTTCCTACCTATACAAGATGGGGGCGCTGCCCAAGAAGCCCCGGTATATAAGCTACGCTGTGCGGGAGGATATCCGCAGGCTGGACCAGCGGATCGAGCAGGCGGAATTCATCTTCCAGAACAAAATCGAGGACCGGGGGCAGCTTCATGCTATCCGTCAGAAAGCGGAAGATGAAATCGCTGTGCTGATAAAGGAGCGCCAGAAGCTCTATCGCTATGAACCGGGTTCCCCGCAGATTGCTGTGCTTACAGAACAACTCAAAAAGCTGCGCCATACCGCCAAGCTGTGCCGGAATATTGAAACCCACTCCATTGAGATGGAACAGCGCCTGCAGGCAGCACAGCAGGAAGAACAGCAGCGCAAAGAACAGCAAGCACAGGAACAAAAGAAAAAGCAATCCCGGAATCGGGAAAATCCAAAAAGGAGATGAGCATTTGAACCAACGGCCTATAAGGGAACAGGTTGAATTCCTGCGGCGGCAGTACCCTGCCGGAACCCGCATCACCCTGCATTCCATGGACGATCCGCAGGCCCCACCGCCCGGTACAAAAGGCACGGTTTCCTATGTGGACGATATGGGGCAGATTGGAGTGAAATGGGATACCGGTTCCAGCCTGTCTCTCATTCCCGGCGAGGATTCCTTCTCTAAGGAACCGGCAGCGGAAAAAACGAAGCATAAACGCTCCCGTGATTTGGAGCGATGAAAGGAAGGTGAATTGACTGAACTACGGAAGCGATCCAGCCGACCAGATCGTCCGATTTACCCTTGAGGGCACGGAAATGGCCCTCAAGCTGTCGGGCATGGCGGCGAAAAACTTTGCGCTGTTTGTCTATGCCGTACTGAAGGATCAGAAGAAAACCCACGGCAAGACAAGGCTTGTGCGGATGCTCAAGGAACAGCGCCCGTTCAAATTCTTTAATGTCCCCACCGAAAACATGAAGGAGTTTGCAAAGGAAGCCAAGGTACACGGCCTTTTGTATGTTCCCATCCGAAACAAGAAAAAGGCTGACCGCATCGAAGTGGTGGTGTTCGCGGACGACGCCTCTAAGATCCAGCGCATTTTCGACAACCTCGGCCTTGACGCGGTCAAAGCGCAGGCAGGCGAAGCCACAATTGAGAAAGTGCAGGAACAGGAAAAGCAAGCTCCCACAGCCCCCGGCAAGACGGAAACCGTCAAAACCGAGCAGGGCGAAGTGGAATTTGAGGTGGGAGGCTTTGAGGACGATTTCAATATCGGCCCCGCCCAACAGGACGCCGCCGCAAATTTTACTTCTGGCCGGGAGAAGGAAGCCGGGGAACCGGCGGAAAAGAGTCCGTCCGCGCCTTCCTCGCCCAGCAAAAGCTCTTCGCCAGACTTAACAGGCCATAGAGAACCGGAACAAAAGCCCTCAGTGAAAAAGCAGTTGCAGGAGATCCGGCAGGAGCAGGCGGAAAAGAAAGCAGAGAAATCCAAGCAGCAGGAGCGCCAGCACCCCACCCCCGGCCATGCCAAACAGAAGAAAAAGAAAAAACAGAAAGGAAGGTAATGCCCTATCGACTTATCCAGTTTGATCGGAAAGAAACAGGAACCGCAGCCCCAGCAGGAACAGCCCCAGCTGTCCAAAGAAGAATACGCCGCCATGAAGCAGGCTGAGCGTGAGGAAGTCTGGTCGAGAGTCAACGCGCAGGCCGATTCCGTGTTCAAGGATGACGAATCCATGAAAGGCTTTCTCAATTTCATGGCGAATTGCACCCCGCAGAGCACCCGGAACCTTCTCATTCTTTACGAACAGAACCCTGAAATTACCCACCCCCGCACCTTTGACAAATGGAAGGAAGCCGGACGCTCCATCCGTTCCGGCGAGAAAGGATACACCTTCTTTGCCGAACAGGAGTATGAAAAAGACGGTATCAAGGCAAATGGCTATACCATTACCAAAGCCTATGACATCTCCCAAACCAGAGGCCCCCAGCCTCTGCCCCCGCAGAATCATCTGCCGGAGGAAATCATTGCCGCCATGGTGGAGCAAAGCCCGGTACAGCTTGCCATTTCCGACCAGCTTCCCCAAGGTGTGCAGGCGCAGTATGTTCCCAAGCAGCGCACTATTTTTGTCCGCAACGGGATGGATGAAACCGCCACCATCTGCGCCATTGCCAGAGAGCAGGCCCACGCCAGCTTCGATGCGGTGGGCAGCGGCTATTACCGGCAGGCGTATGCGGCCCAAGCCTACTGCGCGGCCTATGTAGCGGCGCAGAAATTCGGACTTGACACCTCGGTGTTTCAGTTTGATAAGGTGTGTCACAGCTGCGCCCAGCTGACGCCGGAAGAAAAGCGCGGCTTTATAGGCGACGTCAAACGGGCGGCCTATTCTATTAACCGGGACGTCCAGAGAAGCTTCCGGGATTTGGAGCAGGCCATCCAGCCGGATGAATTCTCCGTCGCAGCGCCCAAGCCCGCCAAGGCTTCCAAAGCCAAGGCGGAAAAAGAGCCGGAACGATGAGCGCTGAGAGTTTTCCGTTTGTTTTCTTTTGTCCGGTAGCTTTCCGCCATCTGTTGTGGTATGGTGTGAATGATAACAGAGAAAGGATGGGGTCGCCATGACAAGGCAGCGGATGGTGAAGATGACCGGCGGGGACCAAAACATACTGGCCAAGGCGCTTCGCAGCGCACAGGAAGAAGCAGGGCCGGAGCTATCCGGCCAACTGCAGCCGTTTCTTGATAGAGTCCTCCGTATGCCAAAGCACAAACTGTACCTGAACGATGAAGAATACCAGTATGCCACGCTGTCCCTAAATGGGATGCGAAACGCTTATCTGGAAGAAAACCGAAGCTGTGGCGGGATTGACCGCCTCCTCATAAAACTGATGCAGGCAAAATACAGGTGTGCGCCTGCCCGATAAATATAGCCGATCCCCCGGAACCTGTGGGAATGTTTTCCCATGGGTTCCGGGGGATTTTTTGTTTTCATGGAAAGGAAGGATCACTGAGAAAACCACAAAATATGTTGTTTCTTTATCCGGCGGCAAGGATTCCACCGCCCTATTACTGCGGCTGCTGGAAGAAAAAATGCCGGTGGACGATATCCTGTTCAGCGATACCGGGCTGGAGTTTCCGCAGATGTATGAGCATCTGGAGAAGCTGGAGCAATACACCGGCAAAGCCATCATCCGGCTGAAGCCGCCTCACAGCTTTGAAACCTTTTTCTATGAGTATTCGCCAAAGAGAAAAAATCCGGCGCTGAGTGGATGCCGGGGTCTCAGTTGGCCCGGACCACAGGCAAGGTGGTGTACCGGGCGGCTGAAGCACCGGGTTATGGACGCCTATATGCGGGAACTGCGGCAGGAATACACCGTCGTTCATTATGTCGGCATCGCCGCCGATGAAGCCCATCGTGTCCGTGAATACCGGTACCCCCTTGTGGAGTGGGGGATGACCGAAGCCGACTGCCTGAAATACTGTAAGGAACGCGGCTTTGATTGGGGCGGCCTTTACGATATTTTCAGCCGGGTATCCTGCTGGTGCTGCCCATTGCAGCCCCTTGGTGAACTGCGGAAGCTGCGCGCTCGTTTCCCTGACCTATGGCAAAAGCTTCTGTATATGGACGCTCATACCTGGCGGCAATTCCGGGCCGATTATTCGGTGCAGCAGCTGGAGTGGCGCTTTGCGTTTGAAGAACAATGCCAAGAGAAGGGACAATCCATCCGAAGCCGGGAGTTTTACCGGCTGCTGAAGGAACACCTTCAAGCACAGGAAAGGAAGGGTGCCTCTTCGACGGAATAACCACAAGGAAAAATCCATGGTGGGTATGGCTTTTGCCTTTTCCCATCGTCTGGTGGGCGGCGCTGCTGACTGCCGGGTGCTGGAACGACGGGATGAACCTTGTGGATCTGCTGGGGAAGCTTCCGGCAGCTATGAACGCCCCTTTTTCCATTCACTGGACAGAATACTCCGCCCAGTGCCTGCTGTTTTTTACTCTTGCGTATGGAATCGCCGCCCTTGTGGTGGTTTCCAGCCGGAAGAATACCCGCAGGGGCGCGGAGCACGGTTCCGCCAAATGGGGCGACGTGTTCCAGATCGCCAAGAAATACCGGGATAAGAAGCACCCCAAGGAAAACCTCATCTTAACCCAGCATTTCCAGATGGGGATGGACGGCCACAAGCACAAGCGCAACACCAACGTGCTGGTCATCGGCGGCTCCGGCGCTGGAAAAAGCCGTTCCTATGCCATCCCCAACGCTTTGAACTGCGGGAACTGTTCGCTGGTCATCTGCGATCCGAAATCTGAAATCCTGCGGAAAACAGGCGGGGCCTTAAAGGAGAACGGCTACGAGGTGCGGGTGTTTGACCTGTTAAATCCCGACGCCTCCTTCTGCTACAACCCTCTTGCCTATGTGCGGGACGATAAGGACGTGCTGCGCCTGATTGAAACCCTCATCCAATCCACCACCCCGCCCGGAGCGCAGAGCGCCGATCCCTTCTGGCAGAAATCCGAAACGGCGCTTTTACAGGCCCTTGTCCTGTACCTCATGCACGAAGCGCCGCCGGAAGAACAGAACTTCGCCATGGTGATGGAAATGCTGGCGGCAGCGGAGGTGCGGGAGGAAGATGAGGAATACGAGTCCCCCTTGGACGTCCTGTTCGCAAGGTTTGAAATGAGGAACCCGGAGAGCATCGCCGTGAAGCAGTACCATGTCTTTAAAATGGGGGCCGGAAAAACACTCAAGAGCATCTTGATCAGCGTAGGGGTGCGCCTCTCCGCTTTCAACCTGCCGCAGATCGCAAGGCTGACCTACACCGACGACCTTCATCTGGAGGAAATGGGCGAGAAAAAGGTGGCCCTGTTCTGCTGCATTCCAGACAGCGATAAATCCCTCAATTACCTTGTGGGGATGATTTACGGGCAGCTCATCCAAACCCTGTACTTTGTAGCGGACCGGAAATACAAGGGCAGGCTGCCGGTGCCGGTCCATCTGCTGATTGACGAGGCCCCAAATATCGCCCTGCCCACCGACAACTTCCTGCCGTGGCTCTCCACCATGCGGAGCCGCAACATCTTCTGCAGCTACATCGCACAGAACATGGCGCAGATCAAGGCGCTGTTTAAAGAGCAGTGGGAATCGCTGGTGGGCTTGTGCGATGAGTTTTTATATTTGGGCGGGAACGAAAAGGAAACCCACAAGTACGTTTCCGAGCTCATGGGCAAGGAAACCTTGGATACGAACACCTATGGCCGGACCCGTGGGAGAAGCGGCAGCTTCAGCGTGAACGACCAGCAGACAGGCCGGGAGCTCTTAACCCCCGATGAAGTCCGTATGCTGGATAACAGGAAAGCCATTCTATTTGTAAGGGGGGAACGTCCTATGATAGATGATAAGTACGACCTGATGCACCACCCCAATATCCGTCTGACGGAAGATGGGGGCGGCGCTCCCTATGACTACACACAGGCGAAGGACGCCGCAGACGATCTCGATTATTCCCCGGACCAGTACGACGATTTCGAACTGCTGGAACCGGAGGATTTTCTCAAACCATAACAATACACTTTGAACTGGAGGAATGCTTCTGAAGAAATCTCTGAGTAAATTTGTTTCCCTGAAAAAGCACCAAAAAGACAGCAAGCCCACAAACGCCCTGCCTCTTGGGAAAAAGGGGCGCTTCGGCTTTTCCGGCTATGTCGCTGTGGTGCTGTGCGCCTGCTGTTTCTCCACCACGGCTTTTGCCGCCAGCGATCCGCTGGGGGTGGTGAACAACCTTTCCACCTTCATCTTTTCCCTGATCCGTGCCATCGGCCTCATCCTGTTGGGCTGGGGCGTGGTGCAGGTCGGTCTGTCCTTCCAGAGCCACGACCCTTCCCAGCGTTCCCAAGGATTTCTGACGCTGGCCGGCGGCCTCGTGGTGACGTTTGCCAAAGAAATCCTTGACCTTATCACCGCCTGAGTTTTTGTTTTCCAGCAATGGGAGCGTCCGCATCGGGCGCTCCCTCATTTTTTCAGATAGGAGGTGACCAGCCGGAAACTGGATCATAGATAACTTAAATTCGGCGCTGGATACATGGAACGACAAGCTGGCCGAAATCTGGACCCTGCTCACCCAAGACCCCGCCACCTTCAAGGGCGGCGGGATCTGGCAGGTGATGCTGGATATCAACGGGGCGCTGAAAGCCATTGGGTATGGCCTTTTGGTGCTCTTCTTTGCCATTGGCGTGGTGAAAACCTGTTCGAGTTTTTCCGACTTGAAACGCCCGGAACCGGCGTTTAAGATGTTCATCCGCTTTGCGTTGGCAAAGGCGGCGGTGGGATACGGTCTCGACATCATGCTGGCCATTTTCCAAATCATTCAGGGGATGGTTTCCACCATCATCACCCAATCGGGGCTGTCGGGGAGCAGCGGCACCACGCTCCCGCAGGAGATCATCGACAAGATCAACAACGTGGGGTTCTGGGACAGCATCCCCTTATGGGCGGTGACCCTGTTGGGCGGCCTGTTCATTACGGTGCTGTCGTTCATCATGATACTGACGGTGTATAGTCGTATGTTCAAATTATATATGTACACCGCTATCGCCCCAATCCCCATGTCCACTTTCGCCGGGGAAACCACCAGCAATGTGGGCAAAAACTTCCTGCGTTCCTATGCCGGGGTATGTCTGGAAGGGGCTATCATCGCCCTTGCCTGTATTATCTTTTCCGTTATGGCGGCTTCTCCGCCAGCGGTTGATCCTAACGTCTCAGCCGTTACCGCTGTTTGGAGCTACGTGGGCGAGCTCATCTTTAACCTTTTGGTTTTGGTGGGCGCTGTGCGGATGAGCGACCGGATCGTCAAAGAATTATTGGGGCTGTAAGGTTCCGCATAAAAGGAAACAGGCCCTGCGGCAAAACGCAGAACCTGTTTGGTTACTCGTGATCTAAAATCCATTGCAGAAGCCCCTGCCGGTCTGTTTCACCGGAAGCCACAGCAAGAATGACGTCAATCAGTTCCTGCTGTTCATAGCAGAGCTCTATCCCATTTACAGCCAGAAAAACCAGCATGGCATGAGCGCCGATCCGCTTGTTGCCGTCCACAAAAGGGTGGTTGCAGACAAGCCCGAAGCCCAGCTGCGCCGCTTTCGCCTGCAGGGATGGATAGACTGGTTCTCCGCCGAAGGTTTGGAACGGAGCCGCCAATGCGGATTCCATCAGCCCTTCGTCCCGGACCCCGTCGCTGCCGCCGAACTCCTTTATCAATGCGGAATGCAGGGCAAGGATCTGTTTTTGCGATAAGGTTTTCATTTCGCCAGTTCCTCGTAAGCATGGCGGTTTTTGGCGATTAGACGTTTAGATACAGCCAGAATATCCTCATCCTCTGCCAGTTGTTCCTGCTCCGCCTGACTGAACTCCACCAGCACATAACGGGGGACGTTGTTCTTTAAAATAACGGCTGCCCCGTTTTCATCTACCAGACGGGCGACACGGGAAAAGTTCTGATTGGCTTCTGTGATGGAAACCAGATTTTTTGTGTTCACAGTCATACACAACACCTCCTATTTCTATTATACTCAAAAATAGGAGAAATACAACCTATTTTTTCAAAAAAGAAAGGAGCCGTTATGGAAGTAAAAGTACCAAAGGAAATCCGGGATTATCAGGAGTCTATCTTTTTCGGGCTTTCCACCCGGCAGTTTCTCTGTTCCCTGCTGGCGGTGGGCGCCGCTGTAGGGCTGTATTTTGGACTGCGCCCGCTGGTGGGCAGCGAGGAAGTGGGCTGGATCTGCATCCTCGGAGCCTCGCCCTTCGCCGCCTGCGGATTTTTCAAATACCATGGCATGACCGCTGAACAGGCAGCGTGGGCATGGTTCAAGTCGGAATTTCTGTATCCCAAAAAGCTTGTGTTCAAGTCTGAGAATCTCTACTATGAAGCCATGAAGGACGCCATCGCAGAGGGCGAAAAGCCGCCCCGCAAAAGGAAAAGCCGCAGGTCTCAGCCACCGGCTGGGAAAGAACAGTAACCTTTTCATTTTTCGCATTGAAAGGACGGATGCCTATAATCAAAACGCTCAGTAAAGCAGCGAAAGCAGAAAAAGAGAAATTCACCATACCAAAGTCCGTACAGGACGCCATCCCCATCCAGCGCATTTGGCCGGATGGGATCTTTCAGGTGGGAAGCCGGTTTTCCAAAACCTTTTCCTTTACCGACATCAATTACAGCATCGCCGGGAAAGAGGACAAGACGGCGATGTTTTTGGATTACTCGGAACTTCTGAACGCGCTGGATTCCGGCGCTTCCGCCAAGATCACCATCAACAACCGGAAAATCAATAAAGCGGAGTTTGAGCAGTCCCTGCTGCTCCCCATGAAAGAGGACGGGCTGGACCATTTCCGCAAAGAGTACAATGAAATGCTGCTCTCCAAGGTGACCGGCGTGAGCAACAGCGTGGTGCAGGACCGTTACATTACCATCACGGTAGCGAAACGGAACATCGACGAAGCCCGCACCTATTTCTCACGTGTGGGCACCGACCTCATCACCCACCTTTCTCAGCTTTCCTCCATTGGCCGGGAACTGGACGCCGGGACCCGCCTGCAGATTTTCCGGGATTTCTTCAAGGGCGGCGAGCCTGCCGCTTTTGAATTCAATCTGAAAGAGCAGATGAAAAACGGGCACAGCTTCAAGGACTGGCTCTGCCCGGACAGCATGGAATTCCAGAAAGACCACTTCCGCCTCAACGACCGCTGGGGCAGGGTTTTGTATTTGCAGGGCTATGCCAGCTACATCAAGGATTCCATGATTGCCGAACTCTGCGACATGGACCGCAGCCTCATGCTCTCCATTGACATCCTGCCGGTCCCCACCGATGAAGCGGTGCGGGAAATCCAGAACAAGCTCTTAGGGGTGGAGACTAACGCCGCCAATTGGCAGCGAAAGCAGAACGCAGCCAACAACTTTTCCGCTGTTCTTCCTTACGATATGGAGCAGCAGCGGAAAGAAACCAAGGAAATGCTGGATGATTTGACCAACAGGGATCAGCGGATGATGTTCGGACTGGTGACCATGGTCCATCTGGCCGATACCAAAGAGCAGCTGGACTCGGATACCGAAACCATCCTCACCACCGCCAGAAAGCACTTGTGCCAGATGAGCGTCCTGCGCTGGCAGCAGAAGGATGGGCTGGACACTGCCCTGCCGTATGGATTGCGCAGAATCCGGGCGATCCGCACCCTGACCACTGAATCCACCGCTGTGCTGATTCCCTTCCGGGCGCAGGAAATCATGCAGACCGGGGGCATCTACTATGGGCAAAACGCTGTTTCCAAGAACATGATTGTGGCGGACCGAAGGAAACTCCTCAACGGCAACAGCTTCCGCCTTGGTGTTTCCGGTTCCGGAAAATCCTTCAGCGCCAAGGAAGAAATCGTCAGCATTGCGCTGTCCACCAATGACGATATTTTGGTGCTGGACCCGGAGTCCGAATTTGGATTCTTGGTAGAAGCACTTGGTGGGGAAATTATTCGGATCTCCGCAGCCTCTAATACCCACCTGAACGCCCTTGATATGGACAAAGCCTACGGTGACGAACGCAACCCGCTGATTGAAAAATCGGAATTCATCCTCTCGCTGTTTGAGCAGCTGGTGGGGGCTGGTAGTGTGTCTGCCAAAGAGAAATCCATCCTCGACCGCTGTACCTATGATGTATACCGGGAGTACATGGCGAACAATTATACAGGGGAAGTCCCGACTCTGAAAGATCTGTACCATTCCCTCTTAAAGCAGCCGGAGCCGGAAGCCAGAGGGCTGGCGCTTTCCTCCGAGTTGTTTATCACCGGCAGTCTCAACACCTTTGCCCAGCACACCAATGTAGACACCAAAGCCCGCATCATCGCCTATGATATCCGGGAACTGGGTGAGCAGCTCATGCCCATTGGGATGCTGGTCACCCTTGACGCTATCTTTAACCGTGTGATCCAAAACTGGAAGAAAGGAAAAACCACATGGGTATTTGCCGATGAGTTTTACCTTTTATTCCGCTACCAGTACAGCGCCGATTTTTTCTACAAGCTGTGGAAGCGCATCCGCAAATACAATGGTCTTGTGACAGGTTTAACCCAGAACGTGGAGGTGCGCCCAGATAGGGCGTTGTGCAAAGCAGCTTAAGGTACTGCCGCACACGGCAGTGTGCGAAATAATCTGCCTTACCGACTAAGGAGAAATCCTTTACGGGAACATCGCATGGCAGAAAAAGGAATAGTCACCGAAAGACTTAGGTGCGACTGTTTCCTGATAGTAAGAAGATATGAGGATAAGATTGGGTTTATCGAATGCAAGGTTCCAGTTCCTGTTTTTTGCAGGTATGGGAAAAGTTTTGAAACCCATGTCATAACGCTGCCACGCTATCCTCAACGGCGGGGCAACTGCCAACACGTTATGAAGCAGGCGTGAGAACACGTCATAACGAACCGAAAGCATATCCGACAATCTTCATTCACCTAAGCACAACGCTAACTGGGGATTGCCTAAGTCCGGCTCATTCGCCGGATATGGTAACGGAGGCTCCATAGTAGTCCGAGAGGGGTAATGACCCTTACATGGCGAAGGGAGCCAGTTAGTAACATCTAAAATGTAAGAATGAAAGGGAGGAGAAACCTCAATGAAACCAACATCTGAAATTTTAGAGCGTATTGAAAAGTGTTCCAGCGAACACAAAGACGGCGTATTCACAAGACTTTACAGATACTTACTTCGTGAAGATATTTACTACGCCGCCTATCAGAAACTTTATGCAAACAAAGGTGCAACAACACAGGGTATCGACGATGATACCGCAGATGGTTTCAGTGACCTCTATGTAAAAGAGTTAATCCAGACATTAAAAGACGGAACCTATAAGGCTAATCCTGTAAGGCGTGAGTATATTCCGAAGAAAAACGGAAAGCTCCGTCCGTTGGGCATCCCGTCTTTCCGAGACAAACTCCTGCAAGAAGTTGTCCGAATGATTTTGGAAGCTATCTATGAGCCTGTCTTTGACAGCCATTCCCATGGTTTCAGACCGGGCAAAAGCTGTCATACTGCACTCCGTCAGATTTCTTCTGACTTCACAGGTGTGGTCTGGTTCATCGAGGGCGATATAAAGGGCTGCTTTGATGCCATCAATCACGAAAAGCTGATTGAGATTTTGAGCAGGAAAATCAAAGACAGCCGGTTCCTGAACATTATTCGCCAGTTTTTGAAAGCTGGATATATTGAGAACTGGAAGTACAACACCACTTACAGCGGTACTCCGCAGGGTGGTATCTGTTCTCCCATACTTGCAAATATCTATCTGAATGAGCTGGACAAGAAGTTCCGGGAAATCGCAGAGCGCTTCGGCAAACCGAGGTCCGCATACAAGACGTCGGAGTATCACGCAGTGGATAAAGAAATGAAACGGCTGTCCTACTGGATTGACCACACCGGAGATGAAGAGGAAAGACAAAACCTGATTCGTCAGTACAAAGAACAGAAGAAAGTCTTGAGAAATCTTCCTTGCAAACCTGCCGATAATAAAAAGTTTACGTTTGTCCGCTATGCGGACGACTGGCTGGCAGGGGTGTGCGGTACTAAAGCGGAATGTGAGGAATTGAAGGCTGAAATCGCTGAATTTCTAAGCACAGAGATAAAACTGACTTTGAGCGAAGAAAAGACGCTGATAACGCACAGTTCTGAAAAAGTACGTTTCCTTGGCTATGATATCTGCGTCCGCAGAAGTCGGGAAGTTAAAGGTCACAGGATGAAAAACGGGACGTGGAGAAAATCTCGTACCCTGCACATGAAAGTTGCCCTTACGATTCCTCATTCGGAAAAGATTGAAAAGTTCTTGTTTGCAAAGAAAGTCATTCGCCAAAAGGATAATGGGGAGTTCCAGCCGATACACAGAACGGGACTTCTCAACCTTGCCGATTATGAGATTGTGGAACAGTACAATGCTGAAGCAAGGGGACTATGTAGCTATTACAATCTGGCCTGTGATTACCACACGCTGGATTACTTTTGCTTCCTCATGGAATACAGTTGCCTGAAAACGATTGCAGGAAAGCATAGAACCAGTATCCGCAAAATCATTCGCCAATACAAAGACGGAAAAACATGGTCTGTCCCTTATGAAAAGAAAGCAGGGACAAAATATGTGCGTCCCGTTAAAATTGCTGACTGTAAGCGTGGCGAAGCGAATGACATTATCTATCAAAGAAAGAAATTTAGCTGGAAAACCACTATCAGACAAAGGCTTAATGCCAGAGTTTGTGAATTATGTGGGTGTAAAGAAGCCGACTTATATGAGGTTCACGTGATACGGAATTTAAATGAGTTGGGTAATTCTGATTGGGAAACCGCTATTAAAAAGAAACGGCGGAAAACACTGGTTGTTTGCGGCAAGTGCCATGAAAGAATACACACGCACGAATCAATACGTTAATTACTAATGGGGAGCCGGATACTCAGAGATGGGTAAGTCCGGTTCCGAGGGAGGGTGTAGGAAACCTGCCGGCCAAAGCGGTAAGGCGCCTTTACCCTACCCTACGAGCTGCTCCGTTCCGATACCGCCCGCCTGATGCTGGCAAACTCGGAGTTTTTGCTTCTTTTGAACCAATCCGCCACCGACCGGGACGAACTGGCGAAGCTGCTCCACATCTCGGACACTCAGCTCGGCTACATCACCAATGTGGCGGCAGGCTGCGGACTGATCCGCTGTGCCGGGAACATTGTACCATTCGAAAACAGCTTCCCCCACAATACCCGTCTGTACCAGCTGATGACCACCAAGCCGGACGAAGCCTTGCGGGGGGTGTAACTATGGGAGTTATTATGGATCGCTTTTGGGCGATGCCAAGCAAATACACCTTTGAGATCAAGCCCATACGGGAATTGCTGATGCAATATATTCCCAATGGATTGGTGATTGATCCCTTCGCTAACAAATCGAGGATAGCTTCTGTCACCAATGATCTGGACACTGACTTTGATACTGATTTCCATTTAGATGCGACAGATTTTCTTTCCATGTTTAAAGATTCCAGCGTGGACATGGTTTTATATGATCCGCCGTACTCTGCAAGACAGGTAAGCGAATGCTACCGGAAGATGGGATATACCGTTAATATGCAGACAACCCAAAACAGTTACTGGAGAAAACATAAGGAACAGATCCGCCGTATTGTAAAGCCGAATGGACTTGTCCTTTCTTGTGGCTGGAACAGCGGCGGTATCGGGAAAAAATATGGTTTTGAACCACTGCATATCCGGTTGGTAGCCCATGGCGGCAATCATAATGACACTATTGTCGTGGTGGAACGGAGGGTAGAAAACTGAATCAAATGCGGATGCGATACAGCAGGGGGCCTCCTTCGGCTCCCTGTATTTTTTATGGGAGGTATGCTATTGAAAGAAATTAAGACCAAACCGGAAGGCGGAAAACCAAGGTTTTTGGAAAGCGCCGCCAAAGCGCCGAAAACCGCCATGAAGGACGTATGGCTGAAATCAAAAGAGAAAGCCGTATCGGAATTGAAAGGGACGCCTTTTGCCAGTCAGCAGGGAGAAACCTCCAACGCCCCCGCCAACAGCGCCGGGGATCGGATGCTGTCCGGTATCGAAACCACCGCCAAAAAAGGCGCCGACCTTACCTATCGGGGCGGGAAAAAGCTGGCGCAGACTACCGCCCGGAAAGTCAAAGAAAAAAGAGAAATTTCCCGTACCCTTTCGGAAGCGAAAAACGCTGGCGGCAAAACAGCGGAGGTCACCAAGGACGCCGCATCCAAAATACGGACCAAAAATACCGCTGCCAAGGCTGTCAAGGGAAAACCTCAAAAGGCAGTAAAAACCGCCAGCCGTTCCATGAAGGGTGTGAAGAACAGTGCGAAAGGCATCAAAACTGCCCAGCGCTCGGCAAAAACAGCACAGCAAACCGCCAAGGCTGCGGCGAAAGCCTCACAGAAAGCGGCGCAGGCGGCGAGGACCGCTGCCAGAGCCACTGTCACAGGAGTCAAGGCGGCAGCCCGTGTAACTGTGGCGGCAGTCAAAGCCACCATTGCGGCGGTGAAAGGATTGGTTGCCGCCATCGCAGCCGGGGGCTGGGTAGCTGTGGTGATCATTTTGTTAATCTGTCTGATTGCCCTGATCGTCGGTTCCTGCTTCGGACTGTTCTTTGGTTCGGATTCCACGGGAACCGGCACCAGTGTAACGCAGGCGGTTTCCACTCTCAACGGGGAATATATGGCGCATATTCAGGAAATCGAGAATACCACCGCCCACGACCGGCAGGAGATCACCTCCAACGATGGAGTCCTTTCCATCAATTGGGAGGACGTCCTTGCCGTATTCTCCGCCAAGGTGACCGGTGCGGAAAACGGTTCGCAGGTCGCTTCACTGGATGACGCTCAGGTGGAGGAACTGCGAAATATCATGTGGGAGATGAACGCCGTAGCTTCCAGCACCCGCACCGAGAGCCATGAAGTGGAAATCACCGAAGTGGGAGAGGATGGAAAGGAAACCACCCGTACCGAAACGGTGACGGAAACCATTCTGGTAATCACCATCACCCATAAGACAGCGGAAGAAATGGCACAGCAGTACCGGTTTAACGCCCGGCAGAACGAATACCTTGCCTTAATGTCGGAACCGGAAAACCAGAACCTGTGGGGAGAACTGCTGGGCGGCTTTGTTGGCGGCGGCGGGGAAATTTTAGACCCCAATACCGACTGGGAAGGAACCGGCATCTTCCAGTGGCCTCTGCCGGAAAGTTTTACGATTACCTCACGCTTCGGCTACCGGGAGGACCCCTTCACCGGGGAGATTTCCTATCACGGCGGAACCGACATTGGCGCTCCGGGGGGAACGCCCATCCTTGCGGCGGCGGACGGCACCGTCACCATCGCCAACGCCATCGACTCGTGGGGTGGCGGCTATGGATACCATATTAAACTGAATCACAACGATACCCTCGACACTTTATATGCCCACTGTTCCTCCATCTGCGTGACTGTGGGGCAGGAAGTGAAGCAGGGCGAGGTGATCGGCTATGTGGGTACCACCGGAAACTCGACCGGGAACCACTTGCACTTTGAAGTCTGGCAGAACGGGGAGCGTACGGACGCTCTTGGCTTTTTCAAGACGAAAGAGTAAAAGAAAGCAGCAGCCTGTGCAAACAGGCTGCTGCTATTATCTTTCCAAACAGTATCCCACATCCCGAATGCAGCGCAGACGGACGCCGGAGTCATTCCCAAAATTCAGTTTGCGCCGGATCGCCTGTACATGGTGGCTGACCAGTTTTTGTGCCATGCCATAGTCCAGCTCCCGCCAGACTTTCTCATAGATTTGGCTGTGCGTTAATACCCGGTTTGCATTGTGAAGCAGACACAGCAGGATTTCATACTCCGTTTTGGTAAGCAGGATTTCCTGCTGATTGCGGAAAACCTTTCGCTTGCTTAGATGAATTTCAAAGCCGGGAAGGGATATCATCGGTTCTTTATCTGACTCACATTTTTCTATTTCAGGATGACTTTTCAGGAAAGCAAGAAAGTCCTCAAAGGCTTTAGAGTCCTGTTCTTCCAGTTCCATAATGATGACTCGTCCGATGATATCACCCCCTTTTGAAAGTACTAAAAATATATGTTTATTTTCGAGCTCCTTTGAATCCTCGCACTGCTGCTACAATTCCTATGATTACTTCCTATTAGGAACACTGTAAATACAAGGCTTTTCGGAGCCTAC
>ENA-UOJJ01001584-UOJJ01001584.1-human-gut-metagenome-genome-assembly--contig:-CS66-NODE-1584-length-32699-cov-12.729506_pt1 | contig 32699 bp, 24 predicted proteins | sample MGYA00242343_ERZ723890 | MGnify/ENA metagenome assembly ERZ723890
GCGACCGAAGGGAGTCGCGTCCTAAGGAAGATGAGGGGGAGTTAAGAGGGGGATAAGAAACCATCGGTGTCTTATCCCCCTCTTGCCCCCGCCGCCGGGTGGCGGCATCCCCCGGCCGCCGAAGGCGGCCAATGTCCACGCTCACCTTGAGCGTAAACTCGCCTCCAGCGGCGCACCGCTGTATCGGCGGCAGATTTACCGTCAGCAGACGGTAAAAAAAGAAAGAGGAGGACGGTTTATCTTTACATTGCGACTGGAAAATGCTATAATCATACTGTATATTTGCGTCCAAAAGGGGGGGCGGGAATTTGAAAAAGAAAATTCAGACGGCTCTTCGACCCGGCCGAGCGGCATTTTATGTGCTGTTTTTACTGTTTGCGGCCTGCGGTCTGTATTTTTCAAAGCCGTATGGCTTCATCGGCATGGCCATCGTCATCATCCTGCGCATGGTCGCGATCCGCAGCGACGCGGAGCGGCGGCAGCGGGTGTATGATCTGATGGAAAATATCGAGATCGAGGGCGGAGAAGTCCGTCCGGCGGTCACGAAATCGCCGCTGCCGACCGTTGTCGCGCTCGCGACGACCGGACAGATCATCTGGGCGAACGAGGCCTTCGCGGACATGACCGGCCATTTCGCACACGCGCCGCACATGCGTCTGACCGAGCTCGCGCCGACGTTCGAGACTCGCTGGCTCATCGAGGGCAAGACCGCCTTCCCGGGCGAGCTGCGCATGGGCCGCGGCATCTACCATGTATTCGGCAGCATGATCCAGTCGGGCGCAGGTCAGATGATGATGCTCCATTTCATCGACTGCACGGAATTTGTCCATCTGCGCGATGATTCCGAGACGCGCCGCCCGGCCATTGCGGTGATCGCCATCGACAACTATGAGGAGCTCGTCAAGAATACGACCGACTCGGAGAAGTCCAACATTCTCGCCGGCATCGACAGGCGTCTGTCCTCGTGGGTCAAGGATTCGAGCGCCGTCATGCGAAAATATGACCGCGACAAGTACATCTTTATCATCGAGAACGCCGAGCTGGACAAGCTGGCGGCGAAAAAGTTCTCGGTGCTTCAGGAAGTGCGCGATATTCAGAACCATGAGGGCGTTGTCGCGACGCTGTCCATCGGTATCGGCCGCGACGGCGAGACGCTCGCGGAAAGCTACAAGTACGCCGGTCTTGCCATCGACATGGCGCTCTCGCGCGGCGGCGATCAGGCCGTCATCAAGAACCGTTACAGCTTCGAGTTCTTCGGCGGTCTGAGCGAGGAGGTCGAAAAACGCACCAAGGTCAAGAGCCGCGTAGTCGCCAATGCGCTCAGCCAGCTGATCCGCGATTCGTCGCAGGTGCTCGTCATGGGTCACAAGAACAGCGACATGGACGCCATCGGCGCTGCGGCAGGCATGGTCTGCGCCGCGCGCGTCAAGAACAAGCCGGTACACATCGTCGTAGACCGTGAGCACACCATGGCGAGCGATCTGATCGAGCGTCTGGAGACGCAGAGCGAGTACAAGGGCGTGTTCGTCAGCGCGGAGGACGCGATGATCATGTGCGACTTCAACACGCTGCTCATCGTCGTGGACGTCAACCGTCCCGCCTATGTCGAGAGCGAGTCGCTGCTCCAGTCCATCAACAAGGTCGCGGTCATCGACCATCACCGCCGCGCGGCGGATTATATCGAAAACGCGGTCGTCAGTCTGCACGAGCCGTATGCCTCGTCCGCATCCGAGCTTGTCAGCGAGCTGCTTCAGTACCTCGTGCCGACGAGCAGCATCCTGACGGCGGAGGCTGAGGCCATGCTTTCGGGCATCTACCTCGATACCAAGGGCTTTTCCACGCGCACCGGCGTGCGCACGTTTGAGGCGGCGGCGTATCTTCGCCGCGCGGGCGCGGAGGCGAGCGACGTCAAGCGTCTGTTCCAGTCGAGCTTCGATCAGTATATGGAGCGCCAGAAGATCATTTCTTCTGCGCGCAACTGCGGCCAGGGCGTGATCTTCGCCATCACCGGTGAGCAGGTGGACCGCATCGCGGCGGCGCAGGCTGCTGACGAGCTGCTTTCCATCATCGGCACCACGGCATCCGTCGTTGCCTTCCGCAGCGGCGAGCACGATATGGCGGTCTCCGCACGCGCGGCAGGCCAGGTCAACGTTCAGCTGCTCATGGAGCGTCTGGGCGGCGGCGGCAATCACTCCGCGGCGGGCGCGCAGCTCAGGAACACAACACCTGAGGAGGCGGACCGACTGATCACCGAAGCGATCCGCGGTTATCTCGAGGATCAGTGCGCGGAGAAGCAGAACGAACACTGAGCACATTTCTCTGCCGGAAACCGGGCAGAACAGGCATAAAACAAGCAATATAAAATTAAGGAGAGACTTATCATGAAAGTAATTCTGACAGCAGACGTAAAGGGCAAGGGCAAGAAGGGCGACCTCATCGAGGTCAGCGAGGGCTACGGCCGCAACTTCCTCATGCCGCGCGGTCTGGCAGAGCTGGCTACCGCCGACAACCTCAACGTAAAGAAGGCGCAGGACGAGGCGCACGCACGCAAGGTTGCGCTCGAACAGCAGGCAGCGCGCGAGGCAGCGGAAAAGCTCAAGGAGAGCCCGGTCAAGGTTCCGGCCAAGGGCGGTGCAGGCGGTCGTCTGTTCGGCGCAGTCACCTCCAAGGAGATCGCGGAGGAGCTCAACCGCCAGTACGGTCTGAGCGTTCCGAAGCAGAAGATCGTGCTCGAGGAGCCGATCAAGACCTTCGGCGTACACCGCGTCAAGGCGAAGCTGTATCAGGACATCGCAGGCGAGATTCTGGTGCAGGTGGTAGAGGCCTGAGTACAGGGGGTATCCAATACCCCCTGTATACGCCGGGCGGTTCCGTAGAAACCGCCCGGCGATACCCCCGGACGCCGCCCACGGCGGCTGGGTCGGGGTGTAAAAAGTTAGGCGCATGTCCTGACTTTTTACGGACACGGCTCTGCCGTGTCCTGTTTCATCCCGTGCGTGGGACGCACGGAGGGGCGCTGGTGGCGCTATTCCTTATATTATTTGTATCGAGGTGTATTTGTTGGATGAGCTTTTAATGCGGCAGGTGCCGCAGGATCTGACTGCGGAGCAGTCGCTTCTCGGCGCGATGCTGGTCGATCCGAACTGTATCCCCGAGGTCATCGAGCAGGTGCGCTCGGACGACTTCTATGCCGATGAGAACAAGCGGATCTTTGAGGTCATTTATTCGATGTTCAACGGCGCGAAGCGCATCGACCCGGTAACTGTGCTCGACGAGCTGACGAGCGCGGGCTACTACGACGAGGCCGGCGGCCGCGCCTATCTGTTTCAGCTCATGGACATCACGCCCGGCTCGCGCAACGTCACGGAATACGTCCGCATCGTGCGCGACAAGAGCCTGCTGCGGCAGCTTGCCGACGCCGGCAGCGAAATTCAGCAGAATGCCATTTCCGGGCAGGGCGATGCCTCGGGCATTGCCGAGCTTGCCGAGCAGCGCATCTACAACATCCGGCAGGGACGCGAGATCAAGGGCCTTTCCAAGCTCGAAAACGTTATCGCGGATCTCTATACCGAGCTGAACGAGCGCATGCAGTCGGACAGCGACATCCCGGGCATGTCCACCGGCTTTCATGCGCTCGATAAGGCGCTGACCGGTCTGAACAAGTCCGACCTGATCCTGATCGCGGCCCGACCCGGCATGGGCAAGACCGCTTTCGCGCTCAATATCGCGCTGAATGCGGCCAAGGCGAGCATCCAGAACAAGCCAAAGGGCTACAAGAAGGGCACGGGCGTGTGCGTGTTCCAGCTCGAGATGGGCAAGGAACAGCTTGCGAGCCGTTTTCTGTCCAGTCAGGCGCTGCTCGAGTCGCAGAAGCTCAAGACCGGCGATCTGACGATGGACGACTGGGACAAGATCGCGCGCGGCGCGGGCGTGCTGTCGAGTCTGGATATTTATGTCGACGACAACCCGGCCATCACTGTGCCCGAGATCAAGGCGAAATGCCGCCGGCTGGGCGACGAGCTCGGTCTGATCGTCATAGACTATCTTCAGCTGATGCACGTCGGCGGACGGCACATGGACAACCGTGTGCAGGAGGTCGCGGAGATCTCGCGTTCGCTCAAGATCATGGCGAAGGAGCTCAATGTGCCGGTCGTGTGCCTGTCGCAGCTTTCCCGTGCGTCCGAGCAGCGCTCGGACAAGCGTCCGATGCTGAGCGACCTTCGAGAGTCGGGCGCGATCGAGCAGGACGCGGACATCGTCATGTTCATCTACCGAGACGATTATTATGACGAGGAGAGCGAAAACAAAAATATCGCGGAGATCATCATCGCGAAAAACCGCCACGGCGCGACGGGAACCGTCGAGCTTCAGTGGGTCGGTCAGTACACGACCTTCTCCAACCCGGACCGCATCCATGAGGAATAACGGGCTTCTTCGGGCGGCGGCCGACACGATTCGCCGCTTTGCCATGCTGAGGCCGGGGGAGCGCGTGCTCGTCGCCCTGTCGGGCGGCGCGGACTCGGTGTCGCTCCTGCTCGTACTGCAGAAACTCGGGTACGAGGTGCGCGCGTTTCATCTGAACCACTGCCTGCGCGGCGCGGAGTCCGACAGGGACGAGGCGTTCTGCCGTGCGCTGTGCGCTGAGCGCGGCGTGCCGCTGAACGTCGGGCGCTGCGACATTGCCGCCCTCTCGCAGGGAAAGGCGGTCGAGGAGACCGCACGGCGCGAGCGCTACCGCCTGCTCGAGCAGGCGGCGGAGGGGGATAAGATCGCGACCGCGCACACCGCGGACGACAATCTGGAGACCGTGCTGTTCCATCTGGTGCGCGGCAGCGGCGCAAAGGGTGTTTCCGGCATTCCGCCTGTGCGCGGCGCGGTCATCCGGCCGCTCCTGTTCGCAGAGCGGCGCGAGATCGAGGCGTTCCTGCGCGAAAACGGGCAGGATTACGTCACGGACAGCTCCAACCTCAGCGATGATTACACGCGAAACCGTCTGCGGCACAGCGTGCTGCCCGTGCTGCGCGGCATTAACGAGCAGGCCGCACAGGCGGCGCTCCGGCTCGGTGAGCAGCTGCGGCAGGATGAGGCCTGCCTCGGCGGGCAGGCGGAACGCTGTCTGCAAACTGCGCTTCGTGCGGACGGCGCCTATCTGACCGCACCGTTTCTCGCGTGCCATCCTGCCGTGCAGGGAAGGGCGCTCCGCGAGGCGGCGAGACGCGCCGGAATGCCCATGCGCGACCTTGCGCAGACGCACATCGAGGCGCTGGAGCGCCTGCTTTCGAGTGCAGACCCGTCCGCGCAGCTCGACCTGCCGCACGGCTTTACGGCACGACGCGAGTACGAGGTCTTCCGCATCGCGCCGCGTGTGTGCGGGGTGCAGCCGGCGGCGCTGCCGCTCACCGTTCCGTTTGACGGCCTGTGGACGGACGGAACGAGAGTCAAACTCAGAAAATTAGAAAAATCCGAAGTTTTTTACAAAACAGTCAATACTTTTTGCGCAGATTGTGGTACAATAGATTTTGCATCGCTGTGTGTTCGTGCGCGGCAGACGGGAGACCGTCTGCGCCTGACCGAAAAGGGGGGCAGCCGGACGCTGAAAAAGCTGATGATCGACCGGAAAATCCCGGCGGCGGAGCGAGACGCCCTCGCCGTCATCGCAGACCGGTCCGGCGTCATCGCGGTGCAGGATATCGGCATGGATCTCAGCCGAAGGCCGGGAAACGGCGCGCGGCTGGAAATAAAGATTGAGAGGAACTGACGAAATGGCTTATAACATGCGAGACGATATTAAGGAAGTATATTTCACCGAGGAGCAGCTGCGAGACAAGGTCCGCGAGCTTGGCGCGCGCATCACTGAGGATTACCGCGGCAAGAATCCGCTGATCGTCAGTGTCCTCAAGGGCTCGTACATCTTCATGGCCGACCTGACCCGTGCGATCGATACGCCGTGCAACGTGGATTTCATGGTCGTGTCCAGCTACGGCAACGGCACCAAGACCAGCGGCGAGGTTCAGATCATCAAGGACATCGCGCAGCCGATCGACGGCCGCGACCTGCTGATCGTCGAGGACATCCTCGATTCGGGCGTAACGCTGCACTATCTCATGCAGATCCTCGCCGCACGCGGCGCGAACTCCATCCGTCTGTGCACGCTCCTGTCCAAGCCGGAGCGCCGCAAGATCGACGTCAACGTCGATTATCTGGGCTTTGAGATCCCGGATGAGTTCGTTGTCGGCTACGGTCTGGACTACGCGGAAAAGTACCGCAATCTGCCGTACATCGGCATTCTCAAGCCGCACGTTTACGGCGGCGAGGGCGAATAATCTCTCCCATACGGAAAGGGGCGTTAAACCAATTTGAAAGGCAAAATGAAGGGCTTCGGCCTTTACCTGCTCATACTGGTCTGCCTGCTCGCCGGCGTAAGCTACGTCGTCAGTCAGACACAGAAAACCGAGTCGATCTCCTACTCGGATGTGTACAGCTACTTTGAACAGGGCGACGTAGACCGCTACACCCTCGAGGGCGGCACGCTGACCATGCATCTGAAGAACGAAAACCGCGCGGTCAGCTACGAGATCGGCGACTATACCTCGGTATGGTGGTCGCAGCTTGGCTCGGTCATCGACCAGCAGATGAAGGACGGCACGCTGACCAAGGTAGACTACATCACCACAACGATCCCGTGGTGGGCGCAGTTCCTGCCGTATCTCATCCTCGTGGTGCTGATCGGCGCGTTCTGGTATTTCATGATGAACAAGCAGTCCGGCGGCGGCGCAGGTCCGATGCAGTTCGGCAAGGCGCGTGCAAAGCTCGCGCAGGACGGCAAGAACAAGGTGACGTTCAACGATGTCGCGGGCGCGGACGAGGAAAAGGCCGAGCTGCAGGAGATCGTTGAGTTTCTGAAAAATCCGCAGAAGTTCGTGCAGATCGGCGCGCGCATCCCCAAGGGCGTGCTGCTCGTCGGCCCTCCGGGCACAGGTAAAACGCTGATCGCGAAGGCGGTCGCAGGCGAGGCAGGCGTTCCGTTCCTGTCTATCTCTGGCTCGGACTTCGTCGAGCTGTATGTCGGCGTCGGCGCATCGCGCGTGCGCGACCTGTTCGAGCAGGCTAAGAAGAACGCGCCGGCCATCGTGTTCATCGACGAGATCGACGCGGTCGGCCGTCAGCGCGGCGCAGGCCTCGGCGGCGGTCATGACGAGCGCGAGCAGACGCTCAACCAGCTGCTCGTCGAGATGGACGGCTTCGGCGCGAACGAGGGCGTTATCGTCATCGCCGCGACCAACCGCAAGGATATCCTGGACAACGCGCTGCTGCGTCCGGGCCGCTTCGACCGTCAGGTCTATGTCGGCGCGCCGGATGTCAAGGGCCGCGAGGCGATCCTCAAGGTCCATGCGCGCAACAAGCAGTTTGACCCGGATGTCAAGTTCTCCGACATCGCGAAAACGACCGCCGGCTTCACCGGCGCAGACCTCGAAAACCTGCTCAACGAGGCGGCTCTGCTTGCGGCGCGCCGCAACAAGAAGCTGATCTCGCAGGAGGAGATCGAGGAGTCGCTGCTCAAGGTTGTCATGGGCGTGGAGAAGAAGAGCCACATCATCACCGAGCACGACAAGCGTCTGACGGCTTACCATGAGGCCGGTCACGCGATCTGCTTCGAGGTGCTGCCGACGCAGGACCCGGTACACCACGTTACCATCATCCCGCGCTCGTCGGGTGCAGGCGGATTCACCATGCCGCTGCCCGAGGAAGATCAGGCGTACCGCACCAAGAAGTATATGGAGGAATACATCGTCGTCTGCCTCGGCGGCCGTGTGGCTGAGAAGCTGACGATGGAGGATATTTCGACCGGCGCTTACGGCGACATCAAGCAGGCCACCCAGATGGCGCGCGCGATGGTCACGAGCTACGGCATGAGCGACAAGATCGGCCCGATCGACTACGGTTCTGAGGGCGGCGAGATCTTCCTCGGCCGCGACTTCGCCGCAGGCAAGGGCTACTCTGAGGTCAAGGCGGCGGAGATCGACGATGAGATCCACCGCATCATCGAGACCGCTTACCATCAGTGCGAGAAGCTGCTGAGCGAGCACATGGACGCGATGACGCGCGTCGCGGAGTACCTCATCCGCAACGAGACCATGGACGGCGAAACGTTCAAGAAGGTCTTTAACGGCGAGGCGGTCCCCGACAAGGTGGTCGGCGCGGATCTCATGAGCGAGCTCCAGAAGGATCTGAACGAGAAGATCAGCGCTCAGGCAAAGCCTGAGTCTGCTGAACCCGAGCAGTCCGAAAACAAGTAAAAAATTATCCCACAGGGAAAGCGTTTTGAACTGCTCCCTGTGGGATTTTTTATGCCTGTTTAATCGGGGGCCACCGTGAAAACGCGGCCGTAGGCGTCCGTGATCTCGACCTTGATGCTGAAGTCGCTCATGCGTCCCTCGAACGTGCCAAGGCGTACTTCGGTATCGTAAATGTTGGGGCTATATTCGCCGTCGGAGATGCGGTATTCGAGCGGCTGCTCTGCGATTTCCTTGCCGTTCTGATAGAGAATAATGCGCCCGGTGAACGAAGTGTCCTCCAGCGCGTCATGGACATCCACATAGGTGGAAATCGTTCCCGTGAACGTGTTCTTGCCAAAGCTGAACGTCGGGCCGCCGCTCGACCAGTAAGCATGAACGTCAATCGAGAAGCGGTTTTCGATGTCGGATTCGCTCGCAAGCAGCAGATTGCGCGTGCCGCCGTTCCGGTCGGTGAGAACGAGATAAACCGAGAATTCGTCCACCATCGGGATTTTCAGACTGCCGCGATAGCCGCCTCCGGCGTCGCCTTCGGCCTCGCATTCCCACGACTGCTCGCCGCCTCGGAGTAGAAATTTCGCGGTTTCGCCGTCGCTTGCCACGCGCGGCACGGCGGAGAATGTCACGATGAGCTGCTCGGTGTTCTCCGGGTCGAGCGTCATGTGCTCGCTCGAGTCCGCGAAGTCGCCGGTATCCGCGCCGGTGCCCGGGTAGTAGACCGTATTGACATTTCCGGCCTGCGAGCGCAGCGCCTGCACTTCGCCTTTCAGCTGCGCGATTTGATACAGACATACCGCATTCAGTGCGAGAGACACGCACAGCAGCGCCGCGCCGCCGATGAGGACAGCTTTATTCCTGCGTGGCTGCCGCGGCGCAGAGGGCGTCTCCGGGGCCGCAGGAGCGTCCTCGCTTTCCTTCCCTGCGCCGTCCTCCGCCGGAGCGGCAGGGAAGGGCGCATCAGGCCGCAGCAGCGTGTCGACCGGTACGCCGAACAGCCGGCTCAGCTCCATCAGATTGTCCATCGTCGGGACGGCCTGGTCGGCCTCCCATTTGCTCACCGCCTGCCGGGAGAGGCCGAGCTTTTCGCCGAGCGCTTCCTGACTGAGTTTATGTTCGCGCCGCAGAGCTGCGATCTTTTCACCTGTTGTCATCGTGCTCACCTCCTGTAAGCTCACTCTATCCGAAAACCCGTTATTTTGCCACCAACCTTGCGTTTCCTCGTGTCAACCGCAGGTTGCGGCGAGAAAAACGGTAAGAAAAGAGCCCCGAACACGGCGTTTCGAGGCTGTTTCAGGCAATACCGCCGCAGCTTTCATTGTGCGGTGTTGCCTTGGGATTGGGGTACGGAGAAAATCAGTCGCCGAAGAACTGGTCGTGGATGGCCTTGACTGCCTTCTCGCTGTCCTCCTCGTTGATGAGGACGGAGATCTTGATCTCAGAGGTGGAGATCATGCGGATGTTGATGCCGGCGCCTGCCAGAGCCTCGAACATCTTGGAAGCAACGCCTGCGGCGGACGCCATGCCTGCGCCGACGATGGAGACCTTTGCGACCTTGGTGTTGATGGAGACATCCTCGTAGTCGAGCATTTCCTTTGCGTCGCGCAGGATGCCTGCAACGCGCTCTGCATCGTCCTGACGGATGGTGAAGGAGATGGACTTCTTGTTGTCGCGGCCGACAGACTGGAGAATGATGTCGATGTTGACATTGTGCTTGGCCATGAGCGAGAATACCTTGAAGGCGGTGCCCGGGGTATCGTTCAGATTGATGATCGCGACGCGCGCGCAGTTATTATCACGGGCTACACCCGAAACGTTCAGTTTTTCCATGTTAGAACCCTCCTTGACTTTCGTACCCGGATTGCGGGTAAAGCTCGAAACGACCTCGAGATCGACATTGTACTTCTTTGCCATTTCAACCGAGCGGTTGTGCAGTACCTGAGCGCCGAGCGACGCCAGCTCGAGCATTTCATCATAGGTGATGGCGTCGAGCTTGCGCGCATTCTTGACGATGCGCGGGTCGGCGGTGTAAACGCCGTCAACATCGGTGTAGATCTGGCACAGGTCAGCGCCGAGCGTTGCGGCGATGGCGACAGCGGTCGTGTCCGAGCCGCCGCGGCCGAGGGTGGTCACGTCGCCCATCTTGTTGATGCCCTGGAAGCCGGCAACGATGACGATGCGGCCGTTGTCCAGCTCTGCCTTGAGGCGGTCGCCGGAGATGCGCTTGATGCGCGCGTCCGAGTAGTTGCTGTTGGTCTCCATGCCGATCTGCCAGCCGGTCAGGGAAACGACCGGGAAGCCGAGCTTCTGGATAGCCATGGCGAGCAGGGACATCGAGATCATCTCACCGGTGTTGAGCAGCACATCCATCTCGCGTCTGGACGGACGCTCGTTCAGCTCGGCGGCCTTTTCGATGAGGTCGTCGGTGGTGTCGCCCTGAGCGGAAACGACGACAACGACCTGGTTGCCGGCCTTAGCGGTGCTGGTGACGATGTCAGCGACATTCTTCAGTCGTTCGGTGTTGGCGACCGAGGTGCCGCCGAACTTTTGCACAATAAGACTCATAGTTGTTTAATTTCCTCCTTATATCACGCGCCTGCCGGAGCAGGAGCGTCCCCATATGCAGACTGTAAAAGTGTGCATTACAGACGTTTTACCGTGGTGCCGACCTCGTCGCAGCGCAGCTGCACTGCCTTCCAGTGCGGGTATTTCGCCTCGCACAGAGCCTGCGCCTTTTCGATATAGTCGCGGTCGCCCTTGTAGACGATGGCGACAATGGACGGGCCTGCGCCCGAGATGAACGCGCCGAGCGCGCCGAGCTCCTTGGCCTCGCGGACGATGTCCTCGCCGTTTTCGATGAGGCTGAAGCGGTAGGGCTGATGCAGGCAGTCGCCGGTCGCGACGTCCAGATTTTCCAGCTTGCCGGTGGTCAGGCTGCCCGCGAGCAGAGCCGCACGCGCGAGGTTGTAGACCGCGTCGTGGTGGTCGATGCGCTTCGGGAGCGCCGCACGCGCCTTTTCGGTGGAAAGCTGGAAGTCCGGGATAAAGACCACGAAGTCGATCGCGCCGTGGACCGGCACGCGGACGTGGCTGACATGGCCGTTTTCGAGCAGCGCCACGCAGAAGCCGCCGAGGATGGCCGGAGTCGAGTTGTCCGGATGGCCCTCGATGGTCGCCGCCAGATCAATGACCGCGTTGCGGTCAAGCGGCTCGCCGAGCAGGGCGTTCGCGCCCATGATGCCGGCGACCGTGCAGGCCGAGGACGAACCCAGACCGCGCGTCTGCGGGATGGCGCAGTCCTCGACGATGGTCAGGCCGGAGAGCGGCTTGCCGCACTCGTCGTACACGCGCTTGGCGCACTGGTAGATGAGGTTGGACTCGTCCTTCGGGACGAACTGACCGTTTTTATCCGAAATATCGATATGATCGTTCTCAGCAAGGTCGATCACGTTGTACATTTCGAGCGCGATGCCGATGCTGTCGTAGCCCGAGCCCATATTGGCGCTCGTAGCAGGAACGGTAACACGAACCATTTTATGTATGCCTCCTTAGAGAATACGCATTGCCGCGCAGACTTTGCCGACGGCGTTCAGTTTTTCGGCTGCCGCATCCATCTCGGCAGTCGGGATCTTGCTGGTCTGGACGACGAATACGCCCTCGACCGGCTCGGACAGGCTCTCGACCGGGAGAATGCTTTCGATGTCCTCGCGCGCGCCCTTGAAGCGGACGTACCATGCGGAGCGCAGAGTGTCGAGCGGACGGAGCAGCTTTTTCGAGCCATCGCCCCACATGATGCGGCGGCGGCTGTCCCTGTGCTCGATGGAGTCGAGCATATCAGCGACGACGGCGGAAGCGGTCGCGAGCTTGCCCGCGCCCTTGCCGTAGAACATGACCTCGCCGGTCGCATTGCCGTCGACCATGATGGCGTTGAATACGTCCTCGACGGCTGCGAGCGGGCTCTCCTTGTGGATGAGGTGCGGAGCGACGTAGGCATAGGCCGTGCCGTCCTCGCAGCGAACCGAGCGGCCGAGCAGCTTGATGACGCAGCCGAGCTTGTCGGCGTTTGCAACGTCCTCGAGGGTGATCTTGGTGATGCCTTCGCAGGAGACCGTGTCCGGATCGAACTTGTCGCCGTAGGCGAGATCGGACAGGATGCAGATCTTGCGGCAGGCATCGTGGCCCTCGATGTCGGCGGTCGGGTCCTTCTCGGCGTAGCCGTTGACCTGCGCCTGACGCAGCGCGTCCTCGAAGGTGACGCCGTTGTGGATCATCTGGGTCAGGATGTAGTTGGTGGTGCCGTTGAGGATGCCGCAGATCTGGTTGAACTCGTTGGCAGCGAGGCACTGGAGCATCGGGCGGATGATCGGGATGCCGCCGCCGACGGACGCCTCGAACATGTAGTTGACGCCATGCTCCTCGGCGATCTTGAGCAGCTCGTCGCCCTTCGTCGCGACGAGCTCCTTGTTGGAGGTGCAGACGCTCTTGCCGGCCTCGAGGCAGCGCTTGGTGAACTGATAAGCTGCGCCCACGCCGCCCATGACCTCGGCAACGACCGTTACCTCGGGGTCGTTCTCGATGACGGAGAAGTCGGTAACGAATTTATGTCCGTAGGGCAGAGAGGAAAAATCGCGCAGATCGAGCACATATTTGACCTCGACCGGCTCACCGACCGTGCGCGCGATCTTCTCGGCGTTCATCTCGAATACCTCGTACACGCCGGAACCGACCGTTCCGTGTCCCATGATTGCTACTTTTACCATTGTGATAATTCCTTTCCGTGGGAGAATTTATTGCAGTTTATCATTCGGAAGCAAGGATCTCGACCTTGTTCACGCCCTCGAGCTGCTCTGCGCGGTGCAGCAGCTCCTCGACCGAATATTTCATTTCGCCCGTTCGCGCGGCGATCGTGACCGATGCCTGACCGCGCATGGGGATGGACTGGTTGACCGTCATGAGGTTCGCGCCCGACTTCGCCATCAGCCCGAGGATGCTCGAGAGCATGCCCGGCTGGTCGTGCAGCATGAAGTGGAACGTCACGATGCGGTCGGTCGTCGCCTCGAAAAAGGGTCGGACGCCGTCCTTGTATTTATAGTAAGCGCTGCGCGACAGTCCTGCGAGCTTTGCGGCCTCGCTTGCTGTTGCAGCCTTACCCGAGGCGATCGCCTCGTTGGCCTCGATCACGCGCTGAAAGACTTCGGGCAGCAGCGTTCGTTCGACCAGATAGTATTTTGGTTTAAGCATGCGTTAATCTGTCCTTCCTGAAAAGACATATGTCTTTTTCACGCTCTCCTATCATACCATATAGCCGCGTCTGACGCAAGAGAGAAATCTATAAAATTCCCAGAAATTCGCGCTCTCATTTGTCGATATTGCCAAAGTCGACAGAAAAAAGTGCGGCAGTATATTAAAATTATAAAGAATAGACGAAAGAAAGTAAAGAGGGGGAGGGAGAAAAACGGTTCAGTCCACGGTTTTTGCGGCCGCGAGTACGAAAACACAGGCGGCGCCCATGCTGCGCAGGACGTGCGCGGCGTCTGCGGCGGTCGAGCCGGTCGTGACGATATCGTCGATGACCACGACGCGCTCGCCTGCGAGCGGAACGCGCCCGGGCAGGAGCGAGCCGGCGGCATTCTTCCGGCGGGCGGCGGCGTCCTGCTGCACGGACTGACGGGCGGTAAACGGACGCTTGCGCAATGCGGAAACGCAGGGCAGAGAGAGTGATTGCGCGATCGGACGCGCGAGCAGCTCAGCCTGATTGTAGCCGCGCTCCCGTGCGCGGAGAAAGCCGAGCGGCAGGTATGTGATGCAAGTGGGCTGCCACCGGTCGAGCTGCGCGGCGAGAACCGCCGCCATCTCGGCGGCGAACCATGCGGCATACTGCGGTCTGCCGCCGAATTTGAAGCGGTGCAGCGCTTCTTTGACTCTGCCGCGATAGCAGAGCGCTGCCGCCGCGCCGTCTGCACCGGGGACGGAAAATTCGCCATGATACCGGTATTCCGTGCGTACCTCGCGCGCACAGTCCGGACACAGCGCCGCGCTGCGCTTTTCGGCGGGAAGGACCCGGCCGCACAGGATACAGGTCCGGTCGAATAAAACGGGCATAAGGTTCACCTCCGGATGAAAAAAGAGCTGTCCGCGAGGGACAGCTCTCAGTTTGTCGATAAAATTTGTCAGCTTACTTTGCAAGCAGCTTCTTGAGGCGCTCGGCAGCCTCGAGAGTGCGCTTCTGATCGCCGAAGGCAGTCAGACGGAAGAAACCGTCGCCGTTCCTGCCGAAGCCTGCGCCCGGGGTACCGACAACGTTCGCGTTCTCGAGCAGGTAGTCGAAGAACGTCCAGGAGTCCATACCGTTCGGGCACTTGAGCCACAGATACGGGCTGCTCTTGCCGCCGGTGTACCAGATGCCGAGCTCATCGAGCGTCTCGGACAGGACCTTGGCATTCTGCTTGTAGTAGCCGAGGGTATCCTTGATCTGCTTCATGCCTTCCTCGGTGAAGCAGGCGGCGGCGCCCTTCTGGACGATATACGGAACGCCGTTGAACTTGGTGGTCTGGCGGCGCAGCCACATCTTGTTCAGTCTGCCGTCCGCGAGCGCGGTCGGAACGACGGTCCAGCCGCAGCGCGTGCCGGTGAAGCCCGCCATCTTGGAGAAGGAGCAGAACTCGATCGCGCAGGTCTTTGCGCCCTCGATCTCGTAAATGGAGCGCGGCAGGTTCTCATCCTCGATGAAGCACTCATACGCTGCGTCGTAGAGGATGACAGCGTTCTGTGCGTTCGCGTAATCCACCCATGCCTTGAGACCCGCGCGGTCGTAAGCGGCGCCGGTCGGGTTGTTCGGGGAGCAGATATAGATGATGTCGCACTTTACGGATGCGTCCGGCAGGGGCAGGAAGCCGTTTGCCTCGTTCGCGTCCGCGAAGATGATCTTGCGGCCGGCCATGACGTTGGTGTCGACGTAGACCGGGTAGACCGGGTCGGGAACCAGGACAACATTGTCCTTGCCGAAGATGTCGAGGATGTTGCCGAGGTCGCTCTTCGCGCCGTCGGAGATGAAGATCTCATTGGTGGCGAGCTCTACGCCGTGGGTCTTGTAGTAGCCGACGAGCGCCTCGTGCAGGAAGTCATAGCCCTGCTCGTCGCCGTAGCCGTGGAAGGTCTCCTGCTTCGCCTGATCCTCAACCGCCGCGTGCAGCGCGTCGATGACAGCCGGAACGAGCGGACGGGTAACGTCGCCGATGCCGAGGCGGATGATGTCAGCCTCCGGGTGGGATGCGGAATACTCGCGGACCTTGCGCGCGATGGTGGAGAACAGATAGCTCTGCTCGAGATTGTCATAATTGGTGTTGATCTGCATTATTTCTTGCTCCTTTTCAGAGATGCCGCGACGAATGCCTTGAACAGGGGATGTGCGCGGTTCGGACGGGATTTGAATTCAGGATGGAACTGAACGCCGATATAGAACGGATGCTCCGGGATCTCGACGGTCTCGACGAGCTCGCCGGTCGGGGAAGTGCCCGTGATGAGCATGCCCTTGCTCTCGATCTCCTCGCGGAAGGCGTTGTTGAACTCATAGCGGTGGCGGTGACGCTCGGAGATGAGCTCAGAGCCGTAGGCGGAGGCCATGATGCTGCCCGGACGGACCTTGCAGGGGTAAGCGCCCAGACGCATGGTGCCGCCCTTCTTGGAGATGCCGTGCTGGCTCTCCATCAGGTCGATGACCGGATGCGAGGTGTTCGGGTCGAACTCGCCGGAGTTTGCGTCGGCGTAGCCGAGCACGTTGCGGGCGTAGCTCATGACCGCGATCTGCATGCCGAGGCAGATGCCGAAGTAGGGGATGCCGCGCACGCGCGCATAGTTTGCCGCGCAGATCATGCCCTCAACGCCGCGCGAGCCGAAGCCGCCCGGCAGGATGATGCCGTCGACCTCGCCGAGCAGCTTGTCGGCGGTCGAGTCGTTGATCTCCTCGGAGTCCACCCAGTCGATGTCGACAAAGCAGCCGTTCTCGTAGCCGGCGTGCTGAAGCGCCTCGGCGACCGAGAGGTAAGCGTCGTGCAGCTTGACGTACTTGCCGACGAGGGCGATCCTGACATGCTCCTTGCGAGACGCGATGCGCTCGAGCATTTCCTGCCACTCGCTCATGTCGCCCTTGCCTGCGCCGATGGACAGTTCGCGGCAGACGATGTCGGAGAAATGGCTGTCCTCGAGCATCATCGGCGCCTGATACAGCACGGGAAGGGTGCGGTTTTCGATGACGCAGTCCTCGGGGACGGTGCAGAACATCGAGATCTTGTGGCGGATGTCGTCGTCGAGCGGCTGATCGACGCGCGCGACGATGATGTCGGGCGAGATGCCCAGACCGCGCAGCTCCTTGACCGAGTGCTGGGTCGGCTTGCTCTTCGGCTCGTTCGAGCCGGAGATGAACGGAACGAGCGTTACATGGATGAACAGGCAGTTGCGGCGGCCGACCTCGGACGCTACCTGACGGATGGCCTCGAGGAACGGCTGCGACTCGATGTCGCCGGTGGTGCCGCCGATCTCGGTGATGACGACGTCAGCCGAGGTCTTTTTGCCGACCGAGTAGATGAACGACTTGATCTCGTTGGTGATGTGGGGGATGACCTGAACGGTCTCGCCGAGGTATTCGCCGGCGCGCTCCTTGTTCAGAACGTTCCAGTAGACCTTGCCGGTGGTGAGGTTGGAGAACTTGTTGAGGTCCTCGTCGATGAAGCGCTCGTAGTGGCCGAGGTCGAGGTCGGTCTCCGCGCCGTCGTCGGTGACATAGACCTCGCCGTGCTGGAACGGGCTCATCGTGCCCGGGTCAACGTTGATATACGGGTCGAGTTTCTGCGCTGCGACCTTGAGGCCGCGGCTCTTGAGCAGTCGGCCGAGAGAGGCTGCGGTAATGCCCTTGCCCAGACCGGAGACAACGCCGCCGGTCACGAAAATGTATTTTGTCATAGCTCGATTTCCCCTTTGAAAACGGTCGCGGCCGCGCCCGTCATGAACACGGTCTCAGTGGTGTATCGAATGGTGAGGTCGCCGCCGCGCAGGTGCACGGTGATGTCCGTGTCCGGCTTGCAGAAGCCGTTCAGGCAGGCCGCAACGCCGGTCGCGCACGCGCCCGTGCCGCAGGCCCAGGTCTCGCCCGAGCCGCGCTCCCAGACGCGCATCTTGAGGCTGCCGTCCGGCAGGACGTTCACGAATTCGGTGTTGATGCGTTCGGGGAACAGCGGATGATGCTCGAACTTGGGGCCGAGGCGCGAAAGATCGAGGTCGTCCACATCGTCCTCGTTAAAGAAGATGACGCAGTGGGGGTTGCCCATCGAGACGCAGGTCACGTGATAGACCTTTTCGTCTACGACGAGCGGGGCGTCGATGACGGAACTGCCCGCCATGTTGACCGGGATCTTTGCAGGCTCGAGGATCGCCGCGCCCATATCGACGCGCGCCGTCTGCATTTTGCCGTCCCTGACGTTCAGCTCGAGCGTTTTTACGCCGGAAAGCGTGTCGATGGTAATGGTGGTGCGTCCGCCGACCATGCCGTTGTCATACAGATACTTGCCGACGCAGCGGATGCCGTTGCCGCACATCTTACCCTCCGAGCCGTCGGCGTTGAAGATGCGCATCTGCGCATCCGCCCGGTCGGACGGGGAAATGAGGATAATGCCGTCGCCGCCGATGCCGAAATGCGGTTCGGAAAGCGCGATGGACAGCTTTTCGGGGTCCGTGACCTTCTGGTCGAAGCAGTTGATATAGATGTAATTGTTGCCGCAGCCGTGCATTTTAGTGAACGACAGCTTCATACGGTCTCCCTCCAGTTAACAGCAGTGTGTTCCGTGCGCGCAAAGCTCCGCGCGCACGCGCCGGACAAAGGCACGCAGCGTTTGCCCAGACGACATTCAGTATAACATAATTTTACGAAAAATTCTCTATGCTTTTGAAAAAAAGCACGAAATTTTTCCCTGTCCGGCAGGGCGGTTTTTTGCGGTATCTCACAAAATCGGGGATTTAATCGCGCTTCATGACGGAAAATTAACACATGTTTAGCGGAGATTGTGGTATACTGTAAGATACCGGTGAAATATGCCGCATCCACGCGTGCACTCACGGTGTTCAAAACGTACAATGCAAAGGAGAGAGTGACTTGCCGCCGTCAACGAAAAAAATCCGCATCTTTTCCTTCTCGTGGCGCGATCTTGCGATATTCTGCGCTCTGTTCGGCAGCGCGGTGCTGCTGTGCATCCTGCTGCATATGGCCAGCAGCTCGGAGGGCTTCGCCTACTCGATCTTCATCCTGACCGTGCTGCTCATCTCGCGCTTTACGACCGGCTATCTGTTCGGCACGCTCGCAGCCGTGCTGAGCGTCGTAGGCACGAACTACATATTCACCTACCCGTACTGGGCGGTGAACTTCACGCTGTCGGGCTATCCGCTGACCTTTCTGACCATGCTCGTGGTCTCGCTCGTGACCTGTACGATGACGACCAAGATCAAGCGGCAGGAGGATCTGCGCATCGAGGCGGCGCGCGAAAAAATGCGCGCGAACCTGCTGCGTTCGGTCTCGCATGACATCCGCACGCCGCTGACCTCGATCATCGGCTCGACGAGCGCCATGATCGAAAATCCGGATCTGCCCGAGGAGGATCGTCTGCTGCTGCTGACCGACGTCCGGGATGACGCGCAGTGGCTCATCCGCGTCGTGGAAAACCTGCTGAGCATCACGCGCATGGGCGACACGACCACGCGCCTGGTCAAAAATCCCGAGCCGGCGGAGGAGATCCTCGGCGCGGTGACGGCGAAGTTCCGCAAGCGCTATCCCGATGTCCGCATCCGCGTTTCCGTGCCGGAGGATCTGCTGTTCGTGCCGATGGACGCAGTGCTCATCTCGCAGGTGCTGTCCAATCTGCTCGAGAACGCCGTGGTGCACGGCGGCGGCCATACGACCGAGATACGTCTGTCCGTGCGGCGAGAGGGGCCGGAGGCCGTGTTCGCCGTCGAGGACAACGGAGACGGCATCGAGCATAAGGTCCTGCCGCATCTGTTCGACGGCACGCTCGCCGCAGCGGCAGGAGACATGGAGAACGGCGGCAAGAGAAACATGGGACTCGGCCTTTCGGTCTGCCAGGCGATCATCCACGCCCACAGCGGCAGCATCGAGGCGCATAATCTGATGGAAGGCGCGGAATTTGTGTTCCGTCTGCCGCTCGAACAAGAGGAGGAAAAAGCATGACCATCCGCGAAAAGATCCTGATCGTCGAGGACGAGAAGAGCATCGCGCACTTCATCTCGACCATACTCACCACAAACGGCTACGAGACCATTCTCGCAAAGACGGGAACCGAGGCGATGACCATGCTGTCCTCGCACTGTCCCGACCTCGTTATTCTCGACCTCGGTCTGCCCGACATGGACGGCATCGAGGTGCTGCGCAGCCTGCGCGGCTGGTCGAGCCTGCCGGTCGTCGTGGTGTCCGCGCGCACGCATGAAAACGACAAGGTCGAGGCGCTCGACCTCGGCGCGGACGATTATTTGACCAAGCCGTTCGGCACAGCGGAGCTGCTCGCGCGCGTGCGCACCGCTATCCGTCATACGCGCACAACGTCGCCGACCGGCGAGATCGCGCAGCGCGGTACATACAGCGTGGGCGAAATGGTCATCGATTATAACAAGCATCAGGTGCTCGTGCGCGGGGAGAATGTCCGTCTGACGCTCAGCGAGTTCCGCATTGTTGCCCTGCTGGGCAAGTTCGCCGGCAAGGTGCTGACCTATGATTATATCATCAAGGAGCTGTGGGGACCGCGAGCGGGCGGAGACAACCAGATCCTGCGCGTGAACATGGCGAATATCCGCCGCAAGATCGAGAAGAACCCGGCGGAGCCGGAATATCTGTTCACCGAGGTCGGTGTGGGCTACCGCATGGCGGAAAATCCCTCCGGGGAATGAAAAAATGCTCCCTTCCGGGAGCAGAGGCCATTCTTTCTATACCCTTAGCAGCGGGTAAGCGGTTCCGCCGATACAGCGGCTGTGCCGCTGGAGGCGAGATTTACGCTCGGGGTGAGCGTGCACAGTGGCCGCCTTCGGCGGCGGAGATGCCGGGTCCCCGGCAGGGGACAAAAGGGGCAAGGACACCAAATGGTTTCCTTGCCCCTCTTGACACCCCAAACCTTCCTTTGGGACGCTCAGCGGAGCTTCGCGTCTAAAAAACGAAGGAGAGCACAGATTTGAGTCTGTGCTCTCCTTTTTCTTATGCCATAGACGATTGCTTTCGTGATTTGCCGCGCATACCAGTGCGCGGCCAGACTGTGCAGAGCGTTTGCACCGTCGCTACGAACAGCTCCGCTTCGATCAAGCGTGTGCCCTTGGAGCACCAAACGTCACTGTGGGCCCCTCGCTTTTAGACGCGCGACCGAAGGGAGTCGCGTAAAGGAAGATGAGGGGGAGTCAAGAGGGGGATAAGAAACCATTCGGTGTCTTATCCCCCTTTTGCCCCCGCCGCCGGGCGGCGGCATCTCTTCGGCCGTGAGATACGGCCTCTGTCGCCTCCGGCGGCGCACCGCTGTATCGGCGGAAACTCCACCGTCAGCAGACGGTAAAGCGTTTTAAGGCGCAGCCTTACAGGAGCGCCAGCACCTTGGCGATCTCGCCGCGCGTGATCCTGCCGAGCGGCAGGAGCGTTCCATCCGTGTAGCCGCCGATGATACCGGCGGAAACGCAGGTCTTAACATGCTCCGCCGCCCAGGACGGAATTGCGGAAGCATCCCTGTAGTTGAGGCTTGCGGCCGCATAGCCGCGCGGCAGCAGGCGGCCGATCACCGTCATGACCTCTGCGCGGGTAATATCTGCGTCAGGATTGAAATACATCACGCCGCCGCGCGATTCGCCGGTCATGAAGCCGGCCTTTGCGACCGCGTTTACCGCACCGGCCGCCCAGGACGGGATGCTGTCGCTGTCCGCAAAGGCGGAAACGTCGGCAGACGAAGTGTCCAGTCCCAGCGTGCGCGCCATCGTGACCGCGAATTCCTTGCGCGTCAGATTGCGGTCGGGGTAAAAGTACATGCTGCCGCCCTTGCCTTCGCCCTTCATGATGCCGCGCGTGTTCAGCAGCGAGGCGTAGCCGCGCGCCCAGTGGGAGGCGGTGTCCGCGAAGGCGTTCGCCGCGCTTCCGGCCGTGACGGTCGCACAGACGCGCGTGCGGCTGCCGGCATCGTCTGATACGTCGATGGTCACGGTATGGGTACCGGCGGCGAGTGCGCCGGTCGTAACGGTCAGGCCGGAGCCGTTCATGGCTGCGGCACCGCTCTGCGTCTTTCCGTCGACCTTGACGGTGATATTCGCCGCGCGGACGGGATATTTACCGTTTTCCATGGTCGCGGTGCCCGAAATCGTGGCCTTCGCGCCTGCGTCCACGGTCACGGCCGTGCTGTTCAGATGCACAGAAGGGCAGTCGCTGTTCGTGACTGCATGATGCGCGGTGAGTACGATCTGGTCGAGCAGGAGCGCGGAATGAGACAGACCGGAGGCGCTTTTCTCGAAATGCAGACCGGTAAACTGGACTGCGCCCTCGGGAACCGGGGCGGTCAGCTGCTTCCAGCCGTTCACCGTCGCGGCGGACAGGGGAGCGGTCAGCTCATTGCCTTCGGCGTCGGTAAAGACCGCTGTCAGCGTGCCGTGGGTGTTCTCCGAACGCGCCCACAGGGTCAGATAGTTCATGTCTGCGACATCTGCCGGGGAAACGGACAGAGTGAAGCCGTCCGCGCTTTCGCCGTCCCACAGCGCCTTGAGCGAGCCGGTTCCGCGTGCGACCGAGGTGTAGTCGGTGACGCGCGAGAGCGAAACGCCTTCCGAGGCGGTGAAGCCGCCGAGACCGTCCTCGAACGTCGAGACGAACGAGGCATCCTGCGGATCACCCATGCCGACGTTCACCGGAATGGACGCGCGCGTGTTTCCGTAGGAGCAGGTGAGCGTGCCGCTCGCCATCGAGCTGCCCGCGGTGAACACGCCCTTTTCATCGACCGAGCCGATGCCGCCCGATACCGTCCAGGTAAAGGCAGTATCGGCCGAGGCCATTTTCTGACCGAGGTGGTAGCCGAGCGCATCGAGATCGACCGACTGGCCCGGCTTGACGCTGACAGAGGAGACTGACCTGCCGCCGGACTGGAGCGCGATGGACTGCACGTCGCCCGTGACGCAGACGTTCATCGAGCCGGAAACCGAGCCGTTCGAGGCGGTGATGGTCGCGCTGCCGCTCTTCTGACCGGCAGTGAAGGTCTGTCCCTCTACCGTACCCATGTCGTTCGAGACCTCAAAGACGAGGTCAGCCGGGGCTTCCGCCGGGCCGTAGGAAGTGTCCGCGCCCTTGATCGAAAACCACGTGGACGCGCCGGGGAGAAGGTAGCGGTAGCTCGGGGTGAGCACGGCATGGGCAGTCACGCCATCCGAGGGGGTGTTCGCGGTAAAGAAGATGTAGTTGGCGCAGGCGCGCTGCGAGCCGTCCGAGGGACTCGAGATGAGCGAGGTCTCGCTCGCGCCGGGCTGGCGCAGCGCCATGGCGGAGGAGCCGCCGCCGTCGAGACAGAGTGCGCGAACACAGCCAAGCTCCTTGAGTTCTTCGCCGAGCTCCGCCGCAGTCAGGCCGGTGCTGACCGAGGACTGGTTGCCGTCGATCTCGTACAGGACGACCGTGCCGTCGCTCTTGACGCCGATGGCGCTGCGCGCGCGGCGCGAGGACGCGGCATCGATGCCGGAGGTCGTGACCGTGCTGTCGTCGATGAGCAGCTTGCCGCCGACGGCATATTCGACCTCGCTCCATGCCGGGTCTGCGGCGGTGATGGAAAGCGTGACCTCCTCACCGACCGGGAAATCGACCCACGAGGGGACGTTCGCGCCGTCGGATTTGGTGAGTACCATCTGGTTTTCACCGATGGCAAAGGAGGACGAGCCGGTTCCCTTGCTCACGACCTTGAGCTTGACCGAGCCGCCGGCCTTGACCGGGGTGGAGTCTTCGCGCTCGAGCACGATATAGCTGCCCTTGGCGGCGAAATGGGTCGCCTCGTCGTAGCTGCGGTCGAGCAGGTACGCGCCGGCGGTCGTGCGCGTTTTGTTGAAGTAGGAGACCGAGCAGGAGCCGCTTGCGCCCGTGATGCGGATGCCCATCGTCGGGCGGCCGATGACGGCGGTGCCGTCCTTCTTGAAGCCGACGGCGTACTGCCATGCATCGGAGGAGATGAGCGTGCCCTTGTCGATGACCAGACCGATGGGGACGCCGCTCGACATGACGAAAAAGTCGGCGTTCGTGCCGCCGATAACGGTCTTGCCCTGGTTTTGCAGGTATTTGACGGCGTTCGTGATGGTGGCCTTGCTGCCGTAGACCGTGTCGCCGGCGTAGACCATGACGGGGGAGACGCCGGTGTTCGGTTCGTATGTCAGAACGTTTGCGCGCTGCACACCGGAGGTGTTTTTGCCCTCGGTGCGCGTGTAGGTCAGCCCTTCGCCGACCGGATAGGACCAGCTGAAGCCGTTGGTGAATGCAGCAGACGCCGCAGCGGTGAACAGCTGCGTCATGGCGAGCGCCGCAGCGGCAAGCCGGAAGGTGGTTTTACGTTTCATTCTCATATCATACCTCGAGTTTCTGCGTGAAAAAAATAAAAGCGGCATACCGGAGACCGGTACGCCACCTATTGTAAACGCTCATGAAGTATTTGTCCAGAAGAAGGACAAATATTTCATAATTTTAACGGCAGGCAGAAGCCTGTTTTTTTAACCCTCAGCAGAGAGAAAACGGTTCCGCCGATACAGCGGCGCCGTCGCTGGAGGCGAGAGAGGCCGTATCCCCACGGCCGGAGGGAATGCCGCCGCCCGGCGGCGGAGACAAGAGGGGACAGGGCACCGATGGTTCCCTTTCCCCTCTTGTCACCCCAGACCCTCCTTGGGACGCGACTCCCTTCGGTCGCGCGTCTAAATGCGAGGGGCCCACAGGGACGTCTGGTGCTCCAAGGGTCAACGCTTGATGGAAGCGGAGCTTTTCGCAGCGGAACGCTGTCGCCCAGCACAGAATGGCCGCGCACTGTTATGCGCGGCGGTTGACGCAAGGAAAATTCAGGGCCTTACAGCGTCCCATAAGCGAAACGACGCACGGAACCGAGCCCCCGTAACCCCCGTTTAGCCGCGAATGCTTTGCTGAGCGGCCAGCGGAAGGTCAAAGGGGTGTCAAGAGGGGACATAGGAAACCGCAGGTGTCCTACGTCCCCTTTTGCCCCCGCCGTGGGCACGGCGTCTCCGCCGCCAGACGGCGGCAATGCATACGCCATGTCATGGCGAACATCCCCCGGCCCGGGAGGGCCTGTCTCGCCTGCGGCGGCAAGCCGCCGGAACGGCGGAACCGCTTCCCCTCTGCTGAGGGTAAAGAAAGAAGGACCCTTGCCCCGAAGGGGCAATTAAACGCTCTTGACGACCTTGTCGAGCACCTCGCTCAGCTTCGGGCTGCGCACCGATGTGTCGGACACGCGATGGTAGATCGACTTGCGCACATTATACAGACGGCGCGTTTCCGCCTGCTTGTCCGGTCTGTTGAGCAGCGGACGGCTGTTCGAATAGGAAAGGTTCTTGAGAATGCGGTAGAACGGAGTATCCAGATGGATGAGCAGTCCGGTCTCCTTGACCGCGGCGACATTCTCCGGGCGCAGCACCGCGCCGCCGCCGAGCGAGAGCACGATGCCGTCGCGCTGCGACAGCTCACGGATATAGGCAGTCTCACGGTCGCGGAAGTACGCTTCGCCCTTCTGCGCGAAGATGTCCGAGATCTTCATGCCCTCCTTTTCCTCCAGATACAGGTCGGCGTCCACAAAGTCCAGTCCGGTCACGCGCGCGAGCTTGCGGCCGATGGTGGTCTTGCCGCTGCCCATGAAGCCGCAGAGCACGAGGTTTTTCTTCCCGTACTTTTCGTGCAGACGCTTGACCGCCATTTTGCCGTAGGTGCGGCGCAGAATGGTCTCGCAGGAGGCAGGCTCGAACGTTACGCCCGACCAGATGGTCTGTGCGTGCGCCGCCTGCATGACCAGCATGTAAAGACCGTCGCGCGTCGCGGTCTTGCGCGGATTGGCCAGACGCATGGTCGCCGTCACCGGCGGATTGTAGATCGCGTCGAACACATACTCGGTCTTGTGCGGCAGATAGTGCAGCGGCGCGAGATTTTCCTTCGGATACATGCCGACCGGCGTGGAATTCAGTACGATCTGGATGTCGCGTGGGATGTGGCGGCGGCTGTATACGGAGACGCGCGCGTGCGGCACGGTCTCGGCGATCTGCTGCTGGAGCGCGGCGGCCTTTTCCAGATTGCGGCCGGTGATGGTGAGGCATGCGCCCTCGCGCGCACAGTGGTACGCCATGACGGATGCCGCGCCGCCGTAGCCGAGCAGCAGGACCTTTTTGCCGCGCAGCGTCACACCGTCGCGTACGAGCGACTCGGAAAAGCCGAGAATGTCGGTATTGTAGCCGATGGCCTTTCCGTCGCGGAAGGCGACTGTGTTGACCGAGTGCAGGTCGCGCGCGGCGGTATCCACCCCGTCGAGCAGCTCGATGACCGCCTTTTTGTGCGGAATGGTACAGTTGATGCCGCGCAGCTTCGCCTTTGCGAGGTCGAACGCTTCGGCAAGATCATCGGGCGGAACCGCGACGCCGATATACGCCGCGTCCTGTCCGGACGCCTCGAACAGCTGCGCGTGCAGCTCGGGACTCATCGTATGGCCGAGCGGCCAGCCGAACAGCGCGTAGGTCGGCTTTTTCGGCTGGAATGCCCGGAATTCCTCCATGGAAAGCAGCATTTTCATCAGCCTCCCAGCTTTTCGAGCGTGGCGAAGAAGTCGGGGTAGGAGATGGCGACGACCTCAGGCTCGTCGATGCGGCTCGCGCCCTCGGCGGCAAGTCCCAGAACCGCAAGGCTCATCGCGATGCGGTGGTCCTTGTAGGTCTCGAAGGCTGCGCCGTGCGGCTTTGCGCCGCCGCGGACGATCATGCCGTCGTCGGTCTCCTCGACGTCAACGCCTGCCTTGGTCAGCTCTGCGACCATCGCGGCAATGCGGTTGGATTCCTTGACCTTGAGCTCCTGCGCGTCGCGGATGACGGTCTCGCCCTCGGCGAAGGCCGCCGCGACTGCAATGACCGGCAGCTCGTCGATCAGACGCGGAATGATCGCGCCGCCGATCTCGGTGCCGTGCAGACGGCTGTGCCGGACGGTCAGGTCGCAGACCGGCTCCGCGTCGTCGCGGAAGTTCGACTCGGTGATGTCCGCGCCCATGCTGCGCAGCACATCCAGAATGCCCGTGCGCGTCGGATTCACGCCGACGTTCCGGATGGTCAGCTCGCTGCCCGGCACGATGGCGCCGGCGACGAGGAAGAACGCCGCAGAGGAGATATCCGCCGGAACGGCGATGTCGACTGCGTGCAGATCCTCGGGCGGCTCGAGGGTGATAACGTTGCCGTTCGTCTCGATCTCGACGCCCAGCGCGCGGAACATGCGCTCGGTATGGTCGCGGGAGGGCGCCGGCTCGATGACGGTCGTCTGACCCTCGGCATACAGACCGGCCAGCAGGATGGCGCTCTTGAGCTGGGCAGACGCGACGGGGAGACGGTACTCGATGCCGTGCAGCTCGCTCGGGTGCATGGTCAGCGGACAGAAGTTGTCGTCCCTGCCCTCGATGGACGCGCCCATCTTGCGCAGCGGCTTCATCACGCGGCCCATCGGGCGCTTCTGGATGGAGGCGTCGCCGTTCATGGTCGAGGTGAAGCTCTGACCGGCGAGAATGCCGCTCAGCAGACGGGTAGTCGTGCCGGAATTGCCGGTGTACAGCTCGCTCTTCGGCGCGGTCAGGCCGTGCAGGCCGACGCCCTCTACGACGACCTCCTTGTCGGAAACATCGATGGAAACGCCCATTTTGCGGAAGCAGTCGATGGTGGACAGGCAGTCCTCGCCCATCAGAAAGCCTGTGATATGGGTGGTGCCGCTGGCCAGAGCGCCGAGCATGACGGCGCGGTGAGAGATGGATTTATCGCCCGGCACGGTGATCTCACCGCGCAGCGGCGCGCAGGGATTGATTTGCATGGAAGTATACTCCTTCTTGTCGGATAACGGGTGAAAAACGGCGGATATCGGAAGACAGCCTCAGCTTCAGTCGACCTTGTAGCTGCCGAGGACCTTGATATAGGGAAGCTCCTCGTGGAGCTGATAGAGCAGGCTGCGCACGGCGTGGTCGCTGATGTTGCCGGTGAAGTCGACGTAGAATACATAGCACCACGGGCTGTCCTTGAGCGGACGGGAGTGGATCTCGGTCATGTCGATGCCGTAATGCGCGATGATGTCCAGCACGGTGATCAGCGTGCCCGCGGCGTTCGGAATATGGAACGCGATCTCGATGCGGTTGTCCTCGGGCAGGCAGGTAGGCGTGCGGCTGACCGCGATGAAGCGCGTCTCGTTGTGCTTCATGTCGTTGATGCCCTCGGCGAGGATGGACAGACCGTACCGCTCGGCGGCCTCGCGCGAGCAGATGGCCGCAAGACTCACGTCGCCCTTGTCGCGCACGTTCTGCGCAGCGATAGCCGTGTTCGCGGCCTCGATGGCGGTGAAGCCGTGCGCGGAAATGAAGGCGGAGCACTGCGGCAGGGCATGGGGATGCGAGCAGACGCTCCGGATGTCCGCCATGGTCGCGCCCGGAACGGCCGCGAGACAGTGGGAGATCTTTTTGATGTACGAGCGGTTGATGGACAGGTCGTAGTCGAGCAGCAGGTCATAGACCGCGCTGACCGTGCCGGCGGTCGTATTTTCGACCGGAACGACGCCGACATCCGCTTTGCCGTCGCGCACCGACTGGAAGACCTCCTCCCAGGTCGGGACGTTGACCGGCTCGCACTCGGGGAAGAGCGCGCGGGCGGCAAGCTCCTGATATGCGCCCGGAACGCCCTGATAGAACACGGTTTTCGGCTTCAGCATCTCGCTCGACGGGTGGAACGGGAACTTTTCCGGGTTCAGACGCAGGATCTTGCTGTACTGATACTCGCGGCTCGCGCGGATCATGCTCTGGAGCAGGGCGATGTACTTGAGGCGGACCTCCTCCTCCATGCCGGCGGAGCGCTGTTCGATGATCTCGGCCTCGCGGTCGGGCTTGTAGATCTTGTCGTCCGACTGCGCCTTGGTCTCTGCGACCTCGTGGGCGAGCGACATGCGCAGCAGGAACAGCTCGCGGATAGCGGAGTCGACCGAGTTGATGTCCTTGCGGATGGATGCAAGCTCACGCATAGCCGTTCGCCTCCCTCAGAAGATCCGCCAAAGCAACCGCGCACGCGGCCTCGATGACCGGCGCGGCGCGCGTGACGATGCAGGGGTCGTGGCGGCCGTGGATGGACAGCGGCTCGACCTTTCCGGTGCGGAGGTTGAGCGTGTCCTGCGCCATGCCGATGGACGGGGTGGGCTTGATGCAGGCACGGACGATGAGCGGCATGCCGCTCGTGATGCCGCCGAGCACACCGCCGTTGTTGTTGGTCTCGGTCTTTACCGCGCCGTTCTCCTCATAGAACGGGTCGTTGGCATGCGAGCCGCGCAGCGCCGCGAAGGCGAAGCCTGCGCCGAACTCCACGCCCTTGACCGCCGGAACGCCGAACAGGATGGAGGCCAGACGGCTCTCCACGCTGTCGAGCATCGGGCTGCCGATGCCGGCCGGCAGGCCGACGGCCGCGCATTCGATGACGCCGCCGACCGAATCCTGCTCCTCGCGCGCGTCCTCGATGGCCGCGAGCATGGCGTCGAGCGCACGGGGGTTGATGACCGGGTATTCCTGCTCGCGCAGCGCGTCGAGCTGTGCGCCAGTCACCTCAACGTCGTCGAACGGCATATCCTGGATCTGCGCAATAGACTGGATGTGCGAGCCGACGGTCACGCCCTGCCCGCGCAGCCACAGCTTGCACAGTGCGCCGGCGAACACGAGCGGGGCAGTCAGACGGCCGGAGAAATGGCCGCCGCCGCGCGGGTCGTTGCAGGACTTGTAGCGCAGCATGCCCGTATAGTCCGCATGGCCCGGACGGGGCTGCGCGGCCAGCTCGGCGTAGTCGCCCGAGCGCTGGTTGGTGTTGCGGATGACGGCGCAGATGGGCGTGCCGGTGGTCTTTCCGTTATAGATGCCGGACTGGATCTCCGGCCTGTCGGCTTCCTTCCGCGCGGTGGACTGCCTGTTGCGGCCCGGTGCGCGGCGCTCCATCTCGCGCAGCACGAACGCTTCGTCATACATAACGCCGGACGGAAAACCGTCGATGACCACGCCGATGCCGGCGCCGTGCGACTCGCCGAAAATGGATATTTTGATTGCGTTTCCCCAGGTGGAACCCATGTTTCGCCCTCCTTACAGTTTCAGAACGTACTCGTGCAGCTTTTCTGCGCCGATCGGGGTGATCTCTGCGCGGCCCGGCTCACGGACGAGGATGAAGTTGACCGTCGCGCCGAATTTTTTCTTGTCGGACAGCAGCGAGCGGTAAATGTCCTCGCGGCCGTACTTCAGCTCGGTCGGCAGACCGATATGCTCGAGGATGCCGATGAGGCGCTCGGACAGATCCTCGTTGCCGAGCATGGCGGACAGGCGCATCGCTGCGACCATGCCGACCGCGACGGCCTGACCGTGCGTGAGGTCGACATAATTTCCGAGCTTTTCTGCGGCGTGGCCGATGGTGTGGCCGAAATTCAGGATCATGCGCAGACCGGTGTCGTGTTCGTCGATGGTGACGACGTCGCGCTTGATCCTGACGCATTCGCAGATGATGCGCTCGATGTTCTTTTTGTAGTCGGGCGCGGACACCATATCGAGAATCTCCCTGTTGGAGATGTAGCCGTACTTGACGACCTCGGCCATGCCGTCGGCAAAGGTCTGATCGGGCAGGGTGGCGAGAACCGCCGGGTCGATGAGCACGAGACGGGGCTGATAGAATGCGCCGACGAGGTTTTTGCCCTCGGGCATATCCACGCCGGTCTTGCCGCCGACCGAGGAGTCGACCTGCGCGAGCAGGGTGGTCGGGATCTGGCACAGCGAGACGCCGCGCAGGAAGGTCGCCGCCGCGAAGCCGGTGATGTCGCCGACGACGCCGCCGCCGAGCGCGATGATGAGATCCTTGCGCGTCATGCCGTTCGCGAGCAGGTCATGATAGATGCCCTCGACGGTCGAGAGACGCTTGTGCTCCTCGCCGGCCGGGATGACGGTGTGCGTCACGGGCAGCGTGAACTGCTGCTCGAGCTGTTCGAGGTAGAGCGGCACGACGGTCGAGTCCGAGACGATGTGGATGCGGCTCGGAGAAAAAGTCTCGCCGATAACGGACGCCGCGCGGGCGAGCAGTCCGCTTTCGATATGGATTTCGGACACGCCGTTCGTGCCCTTCAGAGTCAGCAGTTCAGACATGGTGACAGCTCCTTAGGAATATTTTTAAGAGGGGGCCGGGATACCCATGGTTTCCTGGCCCCTTTCTTGCCGGTTAGATTTCGCGGTCTACCGCAGCAGCGACTGCGCGGAGCGCGTTCATCGTGTGATGGAACGAATCGTAGGTAAGCGACTGCGCGCCGTCGGAGAGCGCGTGCGCCGGGTCGTTATGCACCTCGATCATCAGACCGTCCGCGCCAGCTGCGACAGCAGCCTTGGCCAGCGGCTCGACCATCCAGTAGATGCCGCCTGCGTGGGACGGGTCGACGATGACCGGAAGGTGGCTCATGCGCTTGAGCACCGGAACGGCGGAAATATCGAGGGTGTTGCGGGTGTACTTCTCGTAGGTGCGGATGCCGCGCTCACAGAGGATGACGTTCTCGTTGCCGCCGGCCATGATGTACTCGGCGCTCATGAGGAACTCCTCCATGGTGTTGGCGAAGCCGCGCTTGAGCAGGATGGGCTTGCGCGTCTGGCCGAGCTCCTTGAGCAGCTCGAAGTTCTGCATATTGCGCGCGCCGACCTGGAAGCAGTCGCACTTGTCCATGAAAATGTCGATGTGAGCCGGGTTGGTGATCTCGGTGACGACCGGCAGGCCGGTAGCCTCGTGCGCCTTGTGCAGCAGCTCCAGACCCTCAGCCTTCAGACCCTGGAAGGAGTACGGGGAAGAGCGCGGCTTCCATGCGCCGCCGCGGAGAACGGCCGCGCCGTCGGCCTGCACGTGCTTGGCGACGTCGATGATCTGCTCCTCGCTCTCGACCGAGCACGGGCCTGCCATGACGACGAGCTTTTTGCCGCCGACGGCAACGCCCGGGGCGATCTCGACGACAGAGTTGTCCGGATGGAACTTGCGGTTTGCGAGCTTGAACGGCTCCTGAACCTTGATGATGTTCTCGACCTGCGGGTCGAGCATGAGCGCGTCCTTGTCGACCGCGCCGGTATCACCGACCAGACCGATAACGATGGTGCCCTCGCCGTAGATCGGGTTCGCCTTTACGTTCCAGCGCTCGATGTGGCGGGAAAGCTCGTCAACGTGCTCGTGGGTCGTGCCCTGCTTCATGATAATGATCATTTTGTCTGTCTCCTTTTTGTGTCAGTAGGTGGTGAGAATGCTGTTTGTCCGACGGAAAAGGGTATAAAAAAAGCCCTTCATCCACAAAGAGGGACGAAAGACAAACAGTTCCGCGGTACCACCCACATTCGGCGCACGTTCTGCGCCGCACTTTTCAGATACAGAATATATCCTATCCCTGTAACGGAGGAAACCCGTCTGCGCCTACTCGGAATTCTTTCAGCGCGGCAGCTCAAGAGGGAACTTCATCGTGCCGGCGTCTGCATCCGTTTCCAGTCATGACGGACACTCCCTGTAAGCCGCACCTGGGACGATTACTTTCCTCTTTCATCGCTTTGTGCAATATTTGAGTACATTATAATACGAACGTCAGAGGTTGTCAATGCCCTGTGGATGATTTTTTGTAAAAACCTGAGCGGAGCTCGTTGCCTTTTTACCGTCGGCAGACGGTAAACCTTCCGCCGATACAGCGGCGCGCCGCTGGAGGCGACTTTACGCTCAAGGTGAGCGTGCACAATAGCCGCCTTCGGCGGCGGAGACGCCGTGCCCACGGCGGGGGAATTGCCGGTGTTCACCGGCGGGAACAAAAGGGGACAGGACACCGTATGGTTTCCTGTCCCCTCTTGACTCCCCTTACCTTCCTTTGCGCTGACACATCGGAGATGTGCAGCGAAACGGGGGTTACGGGGGGCTCGGTTCCGTGCGTCGGGCAGATTTTGGGACGCTTTCAGACCCTGAGGTCAGCTTGCGTGATTTGCCGCGCATAACAGTGCGCGGCCAGACGGTGCAGGGCGGCGGCGGAACGCTGCGAAAAGCTCCGCTTCCATCAAGCGTTGACCCTTGGAGCACCAGACGTCACTGTGGGCCCCTCGCATTTAGACGCGCGACCGA
>ENA-UOJJ01001596-UOJJ01001596.1-human-gut-metagenome-genome-assembly--contig:-CS66-NODE-1596-length-32575-cov-12.522263_pt1 | contig 32575 bp, 35 predicted proteins | sample MGYA00242343_ERZ723890 | MGnify/ENA metagenome assembly ERZ723890
TATTAAACCTCTTGTAGTAAACATTATATTTCCAGTTAGAATTATTCCAAGAATTACAAATAGAATCCATACTATAATAGAGTATATAAAACTTGATAATAATAGATATCTATTATGTTTCTTATAATTTGTACTACTTATAATAGTCCTTTTATTAACATTTTTTTCTTTAAAACTTGATAATACTAAACAAATAATAAATATTACAACTGCCATAATACTGTAACTTGCAAAATTAAAATAATATGTTGCTTTAGATGTTTTTGATGTATCAAGTTTGGAAGTTAGTTTAATATTTGATTCAGAGTTTAAATTATTATTTATATAATTTATAAGCTCATCTTCATTATTTATTTTTGTTTTATATAAATTTTGAATTTTTATATATCGAGTTAATATAATTTCAGCTAAACTTGATTGATAGTCACCAGTGGATTTTATATTTATATCAGGTTGTAATCCATTCATTACATCTTTTCCATAATTTTTGGGTATATATATTACATAATTAGTGTCTCTATAAAATAAGGCATCATTTATTGATTCTTCATTTGTTTTAATATTGATAATTTTACTGTTTTCTTTGATATAGTTTATTAAATTAGAAGTGATTTTGTTATCATCATCATTATTTACTATTACAACATTTGGTTTACTATTAACAAAATCTATTTGATTTTCATTTGTCGACATATTTAATCCACCAAAAACAATTAATAATGTTGTATATAAAGATATAACCCCTATATATTTTCTTACTACACTCCAAAATGTTTTAAATGTTGTCATACTTTTGCCTCCTTAAACCATTATAAGAAATTATAAACATTATAATTGAGAACAAAAGTAAACTAATTATATTAAAGAAAAACCTATCTAAAGTATCATAATAATATAATGAATAAAAACCATCTGTTATCATACTAGCAGGATTAATTTTATTTATAATTGGTATATTTTTATCTACTATATATTTCATAGTTATTCCCATCATACCTGATAGAAAACATCCAAGCATTGTAATAGCAATTAGTATTCCTGTTTTTGTATTTTCATTAGATTTTATTGTAGTTGCAACCATTACTCCAAGAGATAAACCTGCAAGTGAGCCACATATTGCAAGTAAGATTACTAATAATAAGTTGTTTCCATAATCTACTTTTAGTACAAATATAGTAAATATAAATAATAATGTAATACCTAACAATTGTATTATGTAACTAGCAAGTAAACTTCCCAATAGCATTTTACCTTTATGAATGGGTGAAATAGAAGTCCTTTTTCCAATACTATTCATATTAGCTAGTTTATAATTTGTAATAAACATAGATATAATTCCACCATATAAACATGTCATTGCAATTAATGTGTAATATTCTATCATTGTATAACTTAAATTTTTATTTGAAATGTTATTTAATTTAACTGTGTTCGAACTAAACAAATTATTAATATTTTTATATATTTTTTGATAATCAATATTATAGTTTCCTTCTTTAATTTGATTATCTATTTCTATTTTTGATAAGTCTTTACTAATTTCTTTATTACTGTTTATTTCATCAACAACATATTTTAAAATAGTTTCATTAACACCATTTGAGGAAACAGTTATATTTACATTATCGTTAGGTATTATATATCCAGTTATTTTTTTATTTTCAAGTAATTTTTTTGCGTCTTCTAAATTTGTATAATTTATATTAAACATTTGAGTTTCATCATTAAATTTTTTAAAAGTTTCTTTAAATACATTATCGCTAGATTCACTATCTATAATAGCAATATTTATTATATCTAATTTTTCATTTTTTTCTATATCAGAAAAGGCCATATTGAAGAAAATTCCTAATAGTATTGGAAAGGCAAATGTCCAAAATATAAGCATTTTATTTTTTAATAATACTTTTAATGAATATATAAAATTATGTGTAAACATTAATCTCTTAATTCCTTACCTGTTAAATTTAAAAACACATCATTAAGTGTTGGTCTTTCTGAAAAAATTTTGTTATATGTAATTTTATGAGATTTTAAACAATCGATTAATTTTTCTAAGTTGTTTTTGCCTTTTTTATATTTAATTATTAGGATATTTGAATTTATTTCAATATCATCAACATATTTAAATTTTTTAATATCTTCTATAAATTCATTGTTTATTTCATTTAATTCAACAGTAATTTTTTCATCTATATCAGCAAGTTCTTTTAGTTCATCAGAAGTTCCAGTTGCAAGTATTTTACCTTTATCTAATATAATAATTCTATCACAAAGTATTTCAACTTCTTCCATATAATGTGTCGTATAAACTATAGTCGCACCTTTTTTTCTTAGTTTTTCAATTCCTTCTAAAATATTATTTCTACTTTGTGGATCAACTGCTACGGTTGGCTCATCTAAAAATATAATTTTGGGTTTGTGAGCAATTCCACAAGCAATATTAAGTCTTCTAAGTAGTCCCCCTGATAATTGTTTTGGATAATATTTTTTATAATTTTCTAATCCTACTAATTTAATTGCATCTTCTATATATTTTTTTCTTATTTCTTTATTTTCTATATATAAACCGCAAAAATAATCTATGTTATCATAAACATTTAATTCTTCAAAAACAGCTACTTCTTGAAATACGACACCTATTTGCTTTTTTAATTCATATTCATCTGGTTTCATTTCCTTACCAAGAATTTTTATACTTCCATTTTGATAATTTAATAATGATAATATGCAATTTATAGTTGTGGTTTTGCCACTTCCATTTGGACCTAACAATCCAAGTATTTCTCCTTTTTTTACTTCAAAGGATAAATTATCTACAGCTTTTATATTTTTGTATTCTTTTGTTAAGTCTTTAACTTCTATTATATTTTCCACCTTATTCCTCCTTGTACTAAAATAATTATACTATATTGTAGTTTGAAATAGAAATGTATTAATAAATTTCTATTTACATTTTTTTGTATAAAGTTGTTTGTTTTTTTAATAATATATTGTTAGATTAAAAAAAAACATTTATAATTATAATTAGGAGGGATAAAATGAATAATGTTAAAGTAGTTCAGTATGGATGCGGTAAAATGTCAGTTTATACTATGAGATATGTTATAGAAAATGGTGGTTTTATAGTTGGTGCAGTTGATATTAATCCATCTATTATTGGAAAAGATATTTCTACAGTTATTGGTGGAAAAGAAATAGGAGTAAATATTACATCTGTTGATGATGCAGAAGAAATGTTAAAAAGAGAAAAGCCAGATGTATGTATTATTACAACAATGAGTTTAATGAAGGATGTAGCAGACGCACTTTTATTGTGTGCAAAACTTGGAATAAATGCTATTACAACTTGTGAAGAAGCATTTTATCCATTTAATTCTTCACCAGTTTTAACAGATAGAATTGATAAACTTGCTAAAGAAAATAATTGTACTATTACAGGTAGTGGTTATCAAGATGCATTCTGGGGAAATTTAATATCAACATTGGCTGGCTCAACTCATAAAATTACTAAAATTAAAGGTAGTTCTTCATATAATGTTGAAGATTATGGTATTGCTTTAGCTAAAGCCCATGGAGCAGGTTTAACTTTAGATGAATTCGATAAACAAGTTGCTTCTGTTGATAATATTAGTGATGAAGAAAGAAAAAAATTAATCAATGCTGGTGAGTTTTTACCTTCGTATATGTGGAATGTAAATGGATGGCTATGTGACAAACTTGGTTTAACTGTTAAAAATCAAACTCAGAAATGTGTTCCTATAACTTGTGGTAAGGATATAGAATCTTCTACATTGAATATGGTTGTTGCCTCAGGTATGGCAACTGGAATGAGTGCTGTTGTAACAACAGAAACTGAAGAAGGAATAGTTTTGGAAACAGAATGTATTGGTAAGGTTTACTCTGATGAAGATTGTGATAAAAATGATTGGACAATTTTTGGAGAGCCAAACACTAATTTAGTTATTACTAGACCTTCTACTGTTGAACTTACATGTGCTGCAATTGTAAATAGAATACCAGATGTTATGAATTCCAAACCAGGATTTATTCCAACTTCTCAAATGGGAGAACTTAAATATTTAAAATAGGTGATTAATATGAAGAATGTTTATGTTATAACCATTTTTAATAATAATTTTGTTATTCAATATGATGGTAATAATATATTACTTTTTGGGACTTCTCATGGAAAAACACTAGATCAAATTGAATCTAGTGTTTGCGATTATATTGAACATGAATTAAGATATTATAATGGAAATGTTAATGAATTAAGGATATTTTTAATTAAATTACAATCTATTATTAATTTATCTGATAAAAATAATATAATGGATAATGTTAGAGAATTCTTTTTGAAAAATACTAATATATTCTTTAGCGATGAAAATGAAGCAACAATACAATCAGATATGAATTCAAACAAGATTTCTGAGTTAGAAAAGTTTAAAGAACAAATTTTAAGCAATTATAATATAGATAATTCTAGTGAGCCTGAAACAATTAAAAAAGGTGGTAGACAAAAAGTATTAGGCAATGGAAAAAGTTTAATTGATAATAAAGATGCTTTTGTAAATGCACTTTTACTAGCGTTTATTGTTGAACTTTTTGGTTTAACCATTTTTAACCTTTTCCTATTTAGAATAATATAGTTGTAAATTGATGTTTTTATTGATATAATATATGTGTTTATTTAGGAGGTTTTTATGTTAGATAATGTAGCTAATAAGTTTTTTAAGGGAAATAAAAATGTAGCTTTTATTGTAATTGCTGCAGGTGGAATGGTTTTATTTATATTATTGATTGTATTGATTGCTAGTTTAACAAGTGGTGGGATTAAAAGTTATTCACAATTAGAAGATAAATTAGTTAATGCTGCTGAAAAGTATTATAAAGATAATTCTGATAAATTACCTTTAACAGATGGAACTGTAAGCGTTACAGATTCTACTTTAGTTGAAGGAAATTATATAAAAGAATTAAGTAAATTATATTCTAAGGATAAATGTACAGCGACTGTTGAAGTTGTAAAAAATGGAGATGATTATTTATATAATCCGATTTTGAAATGTGATAATTATAATACAAAAACACTTTATAGTGAATTAACACAAAATGTAGTTACATCTGATTCTGGTTTATACTCTGTTGGTAATGAATATATTTTTAAAGGTGAGTATATAAACAATTATGTTAAATTTGATGGCAAAACTTGGAGAATTGTAAAAATAGATGATAATGGTATTAAAATGTATTTAATTAATGAAAAATTAGAAAAAGCTGTATGGGATGATAGATATAATTTAGAAAAAGAAACTGAGTATGGTAAGAATGTATATGACACTAGTAGAATAAGTGTATATTTAAAAGAAATGTATGAAAAAGATAGTGTAGTATCTGCAAAATTAAAAAAATATTTAGTTGATGCAACTTGGTGTGTTGATTCAATAAAAGAAGGTGCTTTAATTTCAAACATTAATTTATGTGGAAAAACTATGAAAAGCCATATTGGACTTTTGAATGTTGATGATTATGCAAAGGCTAGTTTAGAGTCAACATGCAAACATTTTGATGACCCACAATGTGTTAATTATAATTATATGAGCGAGTTAGGTGGAACTAACTGGACATTAAATTCTTATTCCGAAAATACATATGATGTATATGCAATAGATGAAAATGGTATTTATTATTATAAAGCTTCAAAAGTAAATGAAATTAGACCAGTTATCTATTTAAATCCACATTTAATTGTTTCGTCTGGCGATGGTAGTGAAGATGCTCCATATGTTATAAAATAATGTAAATGTTGTGTATTCAATGTATTAAATATTGACAAAAAAAGGTAAATAAAGTATTATATTTTTAGTAAGGGAGGAAATGAAAATGGATTTAATTCAAATTTTAGGTATGGATTGGTGTAATCCTAAGATGACTGAGGGAATTGGATCAATTCAATCAATAGTTTCAACTATTATTTTAGCTATTCAAATAGCAATTCCAGTTTTATTGATCATTTTCGGTATGCTTGATTTAGGAAAAGCAGTCGTAGCTAGTAAAGAAGATGAGATTAAAAAAGGACAACAAATATTTATTAAGAGATTAATTTCTGCAGCTTTAGTATTCTTTGTAATATTCATAGTTAAAGTATTAATAAATTTAGTTGCATCAGGAAGTAGTAATGAGATTTGGAATTGTGCTAATAGATTTATATCTGGTGCAGTAAATAGCGGAACAAAGCAATAAAATTAAATATTAAAACTTCATTTTTGAAGTTTTTTTGTTTTTAGAAAAAATATTGTTTAAAAAAAGATATACTTATGTTATAATGATGTAAGATAGATTAATTTTCGAAAAATATGAAATAGAGGGATGTAAATGCCAAATTTAGGAACATGGTTTTTAGGTATTATTAGAGGACTTTTTGCTGCAATAGATAAAGTAGTAATATGGTTAATAGAAAGTTTGTATGACTTAATATTCCAAATACCAAGTGTACAAGTTTTTGATAATGCTTCATTAGCTGCATTTGCAAATAGAATTACTGTAATTCTAAGTATTTTTATGATATTTAAATTATCACTTTCTTTTTTGAATTATATAGTTAATCCTGATGCAATGACTGATAAAAGCAAGGGATTTTCAAAGTTAATTCAAAATATTGCAGTTGCTTTAGTTTTACTTGTTTCATACCAATTTTTATTTGATAAGGCAATGGAATTGCAACAAAAGATTGTAGATAATAATACAATACCTAAATTAATAATAGGTTCTGTTGGTAAAAATGTAAAAAATTCTAGTACGATATCATTTCCATTATTTTCAGCATTTGTAGTTCCAAATAATGATATTTTATATAGTACTAGTACTGATCCGAATTTGACGGGGTGTCGCTCATATTCTAGATATATAGAGGGCTCTAAACCATCAGCTACATGTGATCTTTGGAAAGCTGGATATCAAGATAATGTTGCAACTGATAATTCAACTGTGGGAACAGATACTAATACTCAAATGGATTATATAGTGGAGCATCAGGATACAAATGCACTTCTTGACTTTCTATTAAGAATTAAAAAAGGAGATATATTTGCATTCGATTATAAATTCATAATATCTACTATATGTGGTGCATTTGCTGCACTTGTATTACTTAGTTTTTGTATGGATGTTGCAGTAAGAATTATAAAGTTATATTTCTTAAGATTAATCGCACCAATTCCTATTATTTCATATATTGATCCTATTAAAGGAGAAGGAATATTTAAAAAATGGTTGTCTAATGTTGGCAAGACATATGCAGATTTATTTATAAGATTAATTGCAATTTTCTTTGCAATATTTATAATACAACAAGTTTCAGTAAATATGGGTAATTTGAAAGACTTTAATGGAAATCCGATTGAGAACCCATTAGTAATTTTATTTATAATAATAGGTGCATTGATGTTTGCAAAACAATTTCCAAAACTTATTCAAGATATAACTGGAATAAGCTTAGATGGAAAAATGCAACTTAATCCATTTAAGAAAATTAGTGAACAAGCTGCAGGTATAAAAGGAATTTCGGCAGTAGCCGCTGGTACTGCAGGTGGTTTATTAACTGCAGGTGGTAATTTAGCACATAGAATTGCTAATAGAAAAGAAGATTTGAAAAATAAAGGTAAACTTAGAACAGCAGGCGGCTTTTTTGCTTCAACTTTAGCTGGTGCGGCAAGTGGATTTGTACATTCAAGCCGCCAAGCATATAGTTCTGGGAAAATGTTTCAAGGTGTAAAAAAAGGAATTGAAGAAGCTAATACTCATAGAACAGAAAGAGAAATAGGAAAAGAAAATGGTGCAACAGCTTTTGGTATTTTAAAGGCGAAAGCACAAGATGCTATTGGGTTACCTACTGATTATCAAAAATCTAGAATGCAAATTGACAATTTACAAAATGTTAAAAAAACAGTAGATTCAATTGATGAAGCTGCTAAAAAAGAAATGTTAATCAAACCAAATTCGTATTTGAGTAGAGAATGGAATGATGATAACAAGAAGAAAGAATTTAAAGAAGCTTCAGATGCATACATTAAGGCACATAACCAATATGAAGCATTAAAAAACGTAGATATAAATAATATAAAACAAGATGCTGTTGATAGATATAGGGGTAGTAAAAGAAAGTTGGATGAATTCAATAAAAATAATGGATTATCGATAACAACAGAAACTACTGATGCTGAAATAAAAAATCACTTTAAATCAGATGATGATATAAGACGTGAGTGTATGACTACCTCATCTATTCTTGGCCCTGACGGGAAACCAATAACTAAGGTAGATTCTGAGGCGATGGAAAAAGCAAAGAAAGAAAGAGACCAACAAATTGAAGAAGCTAAAAAAGTAAGGGATGATTATATAGCAGTAAGCAAAGGAAAGGACAAAGATGGTAAAATAGTTGATTATGATGAAAACCAATATGCTTCAATTGCTGAAGATGACCATTATAAAAAATTAAATGAAGCTAAAGATGCAGAATTTAATACTGGTCAACACGCAGCAGACGTATATGTAAAAATGCTTGAAGATAAAAATGAAACTAAAATTACTAATGGTGCTATATCAAGTCAATTAAGAGTTGTTGAACAAACTACTGATAAGAGCAGTGCGTTTGAAGAAAAAGAAGTTTACAAGGGTAGTGATTTTGCTGCTATTAGAAAACAAGCTAAAAAAGATGCTGAAAAAGCATATGAGATTGAAAGTAGTGATGACTATGATAAAGCCGAAGCTTCACATACTGCTGCAAACCTTGGAGAGAAATCATACAACAACATGTATAACATAAATGCTACAAAACAAAAGAAGCATTAAAAGGGGAAAAGATAAATGAATAATAATTTTTTAATACCAGCTAATTCAAAAAAATCAATGTTAATATTTGGTTTATTTAATAAATTTGATTTAATATTATTTTCTTGTGGAATATCAGCTACGCTACTACTGTTATTAATATTACCTGTTGAAAATATGGTAGCAGCAATAATAACACTAATTCCTGGATTAGTGTGTAGCTTTCTGGTATTCCCAATACCAAATTATCACAATGTTCTTACAATGATTAAATCATTAATAGAATTTTATACAACAAGACAAAAATTCGTTTGGAAAGGTTGGTGTGTAAACGATGGCGAAAACAATAAAAAGTAAATATACTGCAGATGATATTCCTGTTAGAGATATTGTAAATGGTGAAATTATTCTTAATAATAAAGAAAGAGTTACAGGTGTAAAAATAGAACCAAGAAATATCTTTATAATGGAACAAGAAATGCAAGATATGGTAATTAATAATTTAAAAGATGTTTATAATATGATAGATTATGAATTCTGGATTGTAGTTGCAGATAGACCAGTTGATATAAACTTGTATTTATCTCAATTACAACTTCTATATAATTCAACTTCAGATGTTAAAAAAAGACAATTAATTATTAGTGATATAAATAAAGCTAATATGTTTGTTACTAACAACGTTGTTGATACAGAATATTATCTATTATTTAAACATAAAGATACTGAAATAATACAAAAAAGAATTAAAAATTTGATTTCTTATTTTGCTAATGCAGGATTAATGTCTAAACAAACAAGTAATGACGATTTAAGAATTATACTTGATAATTTCTTAAATGGTGGACAAACAACTACACTAGGGACGGTGATGAGTTAATGGATATACGTCAACAAATAGCGCCAAAAGGCTTAGAATATAGAGCATCCGATTTTATAATTAGTGATAAATATTCTACTATACTTACAGTAATATCATATCCAAAATTTATAGATCCTGGATTTTTATCTCAATTAACGAGTTTATCTGGAATAAAAATCGTTATAAAACATATTCCACTTCCATTTAGTGTAATAAGTAAAATGATAAATAAGGAAATCGCAGATTTAAAAGTAAGATATCAACAAGAAAATGATAAAACGTTACAAGAAAGAATAAGACTTGATTATGAATCTTTGGAACAATTTATTACAATGCTTGCTTCTACACAATCAAAAATATATGATTTTCAAATGCACATAATGGTTACTGCTGATTCACAAGATGATCTAGTAGCTAAAAAATTACAAGTAAAAAATTATTTAGAAGCTATGGAAATGAGAGCTATTCCTTTAAGATTTGAACAAGAAAAGGTATTAAAATCTATAATACCTATTTATCCAAAACAAGAAATTGAAGATAGAATAGGAACTCCTATTCCTTCTCCAACAATTGCTGCAATGTATCCATTTATATTTGATAGTATAAAAGACCCAGGATTATCTACTTTACTTGGTGTGGATTTTTCTGGAGGAGTAATATTATTTAATCAATTCTTATATAAGATAAAAAAAGAAAATAATAGAAACAATGCAAATTTAATTATACTTGGTACATCTGGTAGTGGTAAAAGTACAGCTGCTAAATTAATGATAAGATCTCACTTACGTAATGGTTCTAAGTTAGTAATGATAGATCCAGAAGGCGAACTTGAAGAAATGACTAAAAAATATGATGGTGATTTCATTGATTTAGGAAAAGGTGGAGAATATGGAATGATCAATCCACTTGAAGTTGTAGTTGATGCAGATGAAGAAGAAATGGCTCAAGGACTAGGATATACTGTTTTAACTAGAACTATACAAACAGTAAAGGCATTTTTAAAATATTATGATCCTAGTATTACTGAAGATGTTGTAAATATGTTTAGTGAAGTACTACAAGAAACATATAAAAGATTTGGTATCGATTTTAATTCTGATTTTACTAGATTTAAAAGCAATGATTTCCCGACTTTCTCAGATGTTTATACAACTATTAAAGGTAAACTTATGTCTATGACAGAAAAGACACAAGAAAGAAATGTAATGGAAATATTGGAGTTAAAAGTAAGACCTATTATTAATGAACTTAGATATTATTTTGATGGGCATACAACAATATCTCCAACTACTAATTTTATTGTGTTTAATATAAGAGAATTAATGAATGCAGATACTAATATTAGAAATGCTTTATTCTTTAATATTTTAAAATATGCTTGGAGTTTAACTCTTGATAAGAGTGTTGATACAATTCTTACAGTAGATGAAGCACATGTATTGTTAGGTTCAAATAACTCATTAGGAGCTGAATTCTTAGCTCAAATACAAAGAAGAGCTAGAAAGTATAATACTGGAACAATAATAATTACACAACAACCAAGTGACTTTACTGATCCAGCTGTTATAACACAAGGTAAAGCTATATTTGATAATGCTTCTTATTATTTAGTAATGGGACTTAAAAAACAAGCGGTAGAAGATTTATCAAAATTAATAGATTTAAATGAAAATGAAAAAGATAGTATAAAAAGATATTCTCAAGGTGAAGCTTTATTCGTGTGTGGTAATAGAAGAATGCGAATTAACATAATTGTAACCGATGAAGAATTAGATTCGTTTGGTGAAGGCGGAGGATTATAATATAAGTAAAGTAGGTGATTCTAATGGATCAAAAAAACATTGAGGATAATGATTCTATAGTAGAATTACCTCAAGAAGTAAATGAAATAGATAGTACACAAAGTGTACCAGAAGAAATAGAACAAATTGATGATTTTCCAGAATTAGAAACAGCAAATGAACCTTCATCTGTTTCTAATTTTGCAAATCGTGGTATAAACAAACTAGATGAAAAATTATCAAATAGTAAAAATAATAAAAATCCAGTTAATAAAATAAAAAACGCTAATAACAAAAATTCTAATAATAAAATGCCTGGGTTAAATAAAAATAATTTAGGAAAAAACAAGCTTGGAAATAATAAATTAGCAAGTGCTTTAAATAAGCGAAGAGGCTTAAATAAAATACCCAAATTAAATTCTAATAGAAGTCAGTCTTTAGGATCTAATTCGGTACCAGGTGAAAACTCTGATACATCACCAGGTAAGAGTAATCGCTTCAAAAATTTATTTGGTGGCAGAAAAAATAAAAATGTAAACAAACCATCCTTTCAAAAACTTATAGTAAAATTTATAAAGAAAAATCCAGGTTTATTTCTATCAATTGCTATAGGATTTTTCTCATTCTTGATGCATTTTTTAGTGATTTTATTGGTTGTCTTAGCTGTTGCTTACGCTATTCAAGCTATTTCTAATGTAATTACTGCCATTGAAGAAACTGGTCAAAGAATATGGAATGCTATAACTTTAAATGGTTTTGAAACAGATCAGGGTGTTTATCTCAACAATATTGAGAATACAATGAATAATTATATGAGTAATGAAAAATATTATGATAAAAGTACTGTTGATGAAGATAAAGTTAGATATTATACTAATACTGCTGTTTTTTACTCTAAGGTTGTTAATCCAGATATAGTTGATAAAAAAACGGATGATTCAAAGGATGAAGAAGTTACGGATGAAACTGGTACATTTATAGGTAGTTCTAGTGAATTAAAAAATAAATATGGAGCTGTAAAAGGAGATCCTAAAGATTTAATTAAGAATATGTTTGAATGTGGAACTTATTCTAATGGTGTTTTAACTAGTGAAAAATCGTGTGATAATGCAGATGGTGATACAAAGAAGTGGTATTTTTCTGAAGAAAAGTATAAAAATTATCTAACAGAAACTTATGTTCCAAATAAATATATAAACTGTGATAATTGTGATTATAAAAATTTGTCTGACGAAAGAAAAAAAGCCTTAGCAAGTCAAATGACAAATGAAATTATGAGTCAAGCCAGATCTTTTTATTCAACACATAATGCGAATGATAAAAGTAATTATACTGCATATAGTATTCAATCATCAGGTATTACTGTAAAAGACAAGGAAGGAAATGTAATTGGGAAATATTCTTTAAGTGAATATGTTGAAACAATTGTAGAAAGAGATGCTGCTAAATATAATGATGAAATAAAAAAAGCTTACGCTTTAACAATTATTTCAAAACTATTAGTTAATGTTTCTAATAATGAAATTGTAGAGGATAATTTTGATTCTAGTATTGTTACAGACAGTACTAAAAAAGCAGTTGCTTCTGTTATTAATTTAAAAATAATGAAAGATGGTAAGGTATATTATTCTACATTTGATTTTGAGAAAGCTCAAAAAGTTGATCCACAAGAATATGTTGCAATTTTAAAGGCTTTGTTTGGTGATGATATTTCAATTGAAAAATCTATTTCTGATGGTTTGCAGTTAGATTCAACTACTGGTTTTTATATGAGAGTAGAAGCACCATCTACCCAACCAGGAACAGAAAGTTATGAAAACTATTATGGTAAAAATAATATTGGATATATTGGTGAATGTGCTTGGTATGCAACTAATAGAGCAAAAGAAATTACTAATATATTAGGCGTTAGAACTTGGACAACTAATAGACATGGTGGTAATTTTTGCAATGATGATGGAGATGCTAGATATTATAAAAGATGTTGGCCAGAAAGAGGAGAAAAATGTTCTCCAAAACAAGGTGCCATAATTTCCTGGGGATATACATCAGGTCCTTATATTGAATATGGTCATGTCGCTATAATAGAAAAAGTAGAAGGAAATAATGTTATTTATAGTGATTCTGCTACTAGTCGTGGCTCTGCTGGCCTTGATGCTGATACTATTCCTAATAGTTTAAGGCTATCTAATTGTACCTCTAATCCAAATAAATCATGCATAACTCCTAAACAGAAAGCAACTATTGAAGAATTAGAACACGGTGGATCCAACGGAAGATTTATACATTGTTATATATATTTAGATGAACCTTTGGAGTGATAAAATGAGAAAAATTGCATTTTTATTATTAGTATTATTATTTACAGGATGTTCTGTTGAATATAACGTTAATCTTAATGATAAAATATCTGAACAGACCATGATTTCAAATATTGATTTAGATAGTTATAATTTGTTTGAAAACAAACCTATTTTAGTCTATTATTCTGATCAAAAAAAAATAACTGATACAACTGAAGAAGAGCTTTATTCATCTTCTCCACAATATAATAAAAAAAATATCTTTAAAAATGATGTACATAGTATTGAATATTCTTATAAATTTGGGGCAAATAAATACAGCGATTCAAATATTGCTAATTCTTGTTATCAATTCTTTTCAGTAGATACTAAAGAAAATGAGGTTTCTATTTTAACCGGCAATAAATTTTATTGTTTCGATGTATATGAAGAATTAGATTCAGTAACTATAAATATAAATAGTAATTATAAAGTAATTCAATCCAATGCTGATAAAATTGTTGGTAAAAAACATACTTGGTATATTACAAGAGAAAATGCTTCTAATAAACCTATAATTTTTGTTTATGATAAAAGTAAAAAAAATATGACAATTATGCAATATCTAATGGATAATGTTCCATTAGTGGTAGTGGTTAGTACAACACTTATGTTAGGTGGTATTACATTTTTGATAATTAATACAAAAAAGAAAAAAGCTAATAAAATTTAATTGAAAGAAAAAATAAAAAATGTTAATATATATATAGCATTTTTTATGTCTGTATGGAGGCTTGTTATGAAATTAAAACTTAGAGTAGAATCAAAAGATTTAAAAATATTTTTCATATTTAGTATAATACTTTTGTATTTTGCAGCAATATTAGTATTAAATTTATCATCATTTGCAAACGATGGTACATTTCATGGATTTAATCCGTTACCTGCTTTTCAACCTAAATATTTATTAGCTACAATATGTGTTTATATAGGTGTTTTAGTTGTAATTTTAACAGGAGTTTCTTCAAAAATTTTTGAAAGAGAAAAAGGTGTAGGTTTAGAATTAGGAAAAAAAGATGAAAAAGGTTATTCTCGTTGGTGTAAAGACAAAGAAATGAAAAATTCTAGTAATATTGTTGTTGTTAAACCAATAGATGATAATATTTCAAAAGGTGGTATACCAATTTACAATAATGGTAAAGAAATATGGCTTGATACTGGTGGATATCATAATATGATAATAGGATCAACTGGTAGTGGTAAATCACAAGCAATTTCATTCCCTTTTATTAGAGTTATGGCAAAAGCAGGAGAATCAATGATTGTAACAGACCCTAAAGGTGAGTTATATGAGGGAACTGCAAAAGAACTAGAAAAAAGAGGGTATAACATAATTCTTTTAAATTTTCGTGACCCAGAAAAAGGTAATTGTTGGAATCCATTTTCAATTCCATATAAATTATATCAACAAGGAAATACAGATAAAGCTATAGAATTATTGGAAGACTTAGCTAAAAATATACTTTATGATGAAAATAATAAAGGTCAAGATCCATTCTGGGAAAACACATCTGCAGATTATTTTTCAGGATTAGCATTTGCTTTATTTCAAGATGCAGCCGAAGATGAAGTAAATATTAATAGTATTAATTATATGGCAACAGTTGGAGAAAATAAAATAGGTGGAACAACATATATAAAAGAATATTTTAATAGTAAACCTACTACTTCAACAGAAAGCATAAAAGTTAATGCCACTATAAGTGCTCCAAGTGAAACAAAAGGAAGTATTTTATCTGTATTTAATCAAAAAATTCAATTATTTTCTTCACGTGAAACATTATCAGAAATGCTTGCGCATAATGATTTTGATATGGAGGATATTGGTAGAAAGAAAACAGCAGTATTTATTGTAATTCAAGATGAAAAGAAAACCTATCATTCGCTTGTTACAATTTTCTTAAAACAATGTTATGAAACATTAGTTAGAGTTGCACAAGAAAATCCAGGTGGAAAATTAAAACATAGAACTAATTTTTTACTTGATGAGTTTGCTAACATGCCACCTCTTTCTGATGTTGATGCTATGGTATCTGCAGCACGTTCTAGAAATATTAAACTTTCATTTATAATTCAGAACTTTTCACAATTAAATGATGTTTATGGAAAAGAAAAAGCAGAAACTATTAGGGGAAACTGTGGTAATACAATTTACTTGTTAAGTACAGAACTTGCAGCTTTAGAAGAAATTAGTAAAATGTGTGGAGATGTTAAGTCAAAGAAAGATGATAAAACTGACTCAAGACCACTTGTAACAGTAACAGATTTACAAAACTTTAAAGAAGAAGATGCTTTAATTTTAAGATCAAGAATGCGTCCTTTTAAAACAAAGTTAAAATTTGATCATAAAATTGAATGGGGAATGACAAAAGAACCAGCACTATATCCAACAAGAACTAAACTTCCTGTTAAAATATTTGATTTGAAGGCTTTTGTTCAAGCAAAAAAAGATGAAAAAATAAATGAAATGATGAAAGGTATGGGCGAAAATTCTGACTTCCCACCATTGTTTGGTATGCCTGATATGTCAAAGAAAAGTCCCAAACCATCTTTAAATGTTGATGATTTAGTTAAAAAAATAGATGCTAAAATAGCAGAGCTTGAGGAAGAAGAAAGACTTGAAAAAGAAAAATCTAAGGAAAATAAAATAATAGAAGAAGAAAAAACAGTTGAAAAAAATAAAGATACAATAATTGAACAAAAAAGTAATTTCAATACTAACATAAAAGAAGATATAACTGATGACCAATTTTTTGATGATTTCTTCAATGATGAATAATAAAATTAACAGTATATATTTACTGTTAATCTTTTTTTATGGTATAATTAATTGTAGTTAGAGGTGAATTTATGAGAAAAAAAAGTTATTACTTTATATTTATATTTATTTGTATTTTTTGTTGTATTATTAGAGTAGATGCGGAGGAAACTTTTAGTAATACAGTTTGTAATATTGGAAGTACAGATGGATTGTTGTATTCAAATGATTGGTCTTTCGTTTTAATTAAACCACCTGTGAAAGATTTGCCATCAAATATTGGTTTGGATAAAAATAAAGCAGTTTATGTTTTTAATTATTCTGTTGTTGAGATTACTAATAAGGATAGTGGCATTAGTATATACACTGGTGATTCTATAGGAAATGTTGATAATATAGGATCTGACTCTAAATTTGCTAATTTGGGAACAGGTAAGGATGGAATGTATTCTACAGATGAACTTATCAAATTATTAAATTCTGCGAAATGCCCTAATTATATTTATGCAGCATCTAGTCTTGAAAAGCAAAAAATAGGATTTATTTTTTCTAGTAAAAAAGTTGATAATGCAAAAGAAATTTTTGAAAAAGCAGGTTACGAAGTTCTATTCGAACAAAATGGAGGATCAAATTTAGATGATGAAAATATTAAAAATTTTGAAAATAATTTAAATGATATGAAGTCAAAACTTGAAGAATATAAAAAAGGTAATTGGAGTGAAAAATATAACGAAAAGTGTAGTAATCTTACATATTTCGGTGGTGATGGACTTAATGTTATGATTACATATTATGAGAAGTATAGAGCTTTATTACCTGATTCATATGACAAAAGTGAAGCAGAAAAAATATATAAAGAATACAAAAATGCAAAATGTGCTTTATCTTCTTCAAGGGATAATAATAAAGATAATGATATGGATTTATCAGGATGTATAATTGATAAAGGAACTCAATCAATTATTGATTGGATAATGAATTTAGTAAGAATTGGTGGAGTAATACTATTAGTAGTTCTTGGAATGCTTGATTTTGTAAAAGCAGCAGCATCAGGAGAACAAGAAGAAATGAAAAAAAGTAAATCCAAATTTGTTAAAAGATTAATTGCATGTGTTGTATTATTCTTTGTACCAATAATAGTAAAAATATTAGTTGGATTAGTTAATCTTGGAAGTGGAGAAAGTTGTAAATCTAATAATACACATCAAAGTAATTCTGGTGATACACAGAATGGTGGCTCCGAAAAATCTTAGGTTATTATTCTCATAAAATAAAATCACTCATAATATATATTAGGGTGATTTTTATATGCTTTCAATTATTTCATTAAAAGAATTTGAATTAAAAAAAAGTAGTTTTATTATAATTGATATAAGAAGTACAGAAAAATATAATAATAACCATATACCAAACTCAATAAATATTTCTGTTGAAAAACTTATTGTTACTCCACAAAATTATTTAAATAAAAATAAAACATATTGTTTATATTGTACAAAAGGTATTAGCAGTTTAAATATTGGAAAAATACTTTCAACACAAGGTTATAAAATACTAAGCTTAGATGGTGGATATGAAAATTGGATATTAAATCATTAAAAAACATTGACGAACAAATGTATGAATGCTAAAATTATTATAGGATGGTGAGGCTAATGTTATACGTCATAATAGGATTAAATGTATTAATAATAATTTTAGTTGTTATCTCTATAACAAAAAATATTAATGAGTCAAATATAACAGAAAGATTAGGAAAACTTGAAACAAATATGGTTAAAGAAGTAGGGAGTTTTCAAAATGAAATTAATTTAACACTCAATAAACATTTTAATGAGCAAAATGACAAAATAGAACAAAAACTTCGTATGATAAATGATAAAGTAAATGAAAGAATAGATCAAAATTTTGAAAAAACGAATAAAACATTTACAAATGTTTTAGAACGTCTATCAAAAATAGATGAAGCTCAAAAGAAAATTGATACACTAGGTGAAGATATAGTATCACTACAAGAAGTACTAACTGATAAAAAAACACGTGGTATATATGGAGAAGTGAATTTAAAACATATACTTACAAATGTGTTTGGTGAAAATAATGATAAAATATATAAATTACAATATACATTTGAAAATGGTAGTATAGCTGATAGTGTATTATTCGCACCAGAACCTCTTGGCGTTATTGCAATAGATTCAAAATTTCCTTTAGAAAATTATCAAAATATGGTTAACAAAGAAAATTCTAAAGAAAGCAGAAATATGTATGAAAAACTATTTAAGCAAGATATGAAAAAACATATAGATGCTATTAGTAGTAAATACATAATACCAGGGGTTACTTCGGATCAAGCAATCTTATTTTTACCTGCAGAAGCCATATTTGCTGAGGTTAATGCATATCATCAAGATATAATAGACTATGCTTATAAAAAAAGAGTATGGATTACATCTCCAACTACACTTATAAGTACACTTACAACGATACAAATAATAATAAAAAATATAGAAAGAGATAAATATACAAAAGTTATTCACAGCGAATTGAAATTATTGAATGAAGAATTCATAAGATATAAGGATAGATGGGATAAACTATATAGAAGTATTGAAACAGTTTCAAAAGATGTAAAAGATATACATGTTACAACTGATAAAATTACAAAAAGATTTAACTCAATTAATCAAGTAGAAATGGATAAGATAGAATATGAAGATAATAAATAATTTATTAGTTTTATTAATATGGATATTGAATATATTTTCAATTGTATTTAATATAAGTTTTAATTATGAAGTAAACATATTAATTTGTATTTCACTTTCAATAATAGTTGTTTTACCACGATTATTAAAAAAATACATTAAACTATCAGAAATTTCGGAGTTTATATTTTTAATATTTATAATACTTGCTGGTGAGTTTGGAAGTGTATTAAAACTATATGAAATAGTATATTGGTATGATTCATTTACACACTTTTTATCAGGAACATTAACTGCTTACTTAGGATTCTTAATATTAAAAAAAGAAAAATTATTAACTAAAAAAAATTCATTTAACATATTATTTATAATTTCATTTGTACTTGCTATTGCAGCTTTCTGGGAAATATTTGAATTTACTGCTGATAATATATTTGGTAATGATGCTCAAAGAGTTTTAGAAACAGGTGTTACAGATACAATGAAAGATATAATATGTGCATTGTTTGGTGGTATATTATTTATTGTTGCATATTTGTATAAAAGACCAATAATAAGTAAAAAATAAATGTATATTAATGTAAATATAGTATTAAAATACTATATTTTTTAATTTAATTAAATTATAATTATAATAGAGGTGGCTTTATATGGAAGAACAAATACTTGAAATATTAAAAAATGAAAATAAGGCTTTATCAGTACATGAGCTTGAAGATAAACTAGGTTTTACAACAGTTGATGAATTAAAAGAATTACTTAAAACATTAAATAATCTAGAAGACAACTTAAAAATATATAGGACAAAAAAAGATAACTATATGTTGTTTACTAATAGTCATTTAAAAATAGGTAGAATGATTATTAACAAAAAAGGTTTTGGATTTGTTGATATAGAAGGTGATGAGGATGTATTTATCGCGCCATCAAATCTAAACGGTGCAATACATAATGATAAAGTAATTGTTGAAATAACTAGTAAAAATGGTATGCAACTAGAAGGCAGAATTCTTAAAATCGTTGATAGAAAATTTAAAGAAATGGTTGGCGAATTTTATTATTCAAAAGGAAAAGGCTATGTAGATTTAGATGATGAAAAAGTAAAATTAAAAATCGAAATAGATAAAAATAAAACATTAGGCGCTATGAATGGTCATAAAGTATTAGTTAAAATAACAAATAGAGTAAGGGATTATGAATATAAGGGTGAAGTTATAAAAATACTAGGACATAAAAATGATCCAGGTGTTGATATTTTATCAATAGTTGCTAAGTATGGAATAAATGATACATTTCCAGATAAAGTAATGGAACAAACAAGTAAAATTCCTTTAACAATTGAAGGTGAAGATTTTGGAAATAGAAGGGATTTAAGAGACCAAGTAATTTTTACAATAGATGGTGATGATACAAAAGATATAGATGATGCTATAAGTTTAAAAGTTTTAGATAATGGTAATTATGAGTTGGGTGTTCATATAGCTGATGTAAGTTATTATGTTAAAGAAGATACACCACTTGATTTAGAAGCATATGATAGAGGAACAAGTGTTTATTTAGCAGATAGAGTAATTCCAATGCTTCCTCATAAACTTTCTAACGGAATTTGTTCATTAAATGAAAATGAAGATAGATTTGCTATGTCATGTGTAATGGAAATAGACAATAAAGGTAAAGTTGTTTCATATGATATATTTGAAAGCATTATTCGATCTAGAAAAAAAATGACATATAAAAATGTAAATAAAATCTTGGAGGAGAATATAATACCAGAGGGATATGAACCATTTGCCGATACATTAATAAAAATGTTGGATTTAGCTCATATATTAAGAAAAATGAAAGAAAATCGTGGTTATATTGATTTTGGTATAGATGAAGCTAAAATAATTGTTGATGAAAAAGGAAAAGCAATTGATATAGTAAAAAGATATAGAGGAGAAGGCGAAAACTTAATAGAGGATTTCATGATTGCTGCAAATGAAACAGTAGCTACACATATATATTATATGAATTTACCATTTGTATATCGTATACATGGTAAACCAAATGAAGAAAAAATAGATAGATTTATTAAATTTATAAGTGTGTTAGGATATAAGATAAATGGGAAAATAAAAGATGTTCAACCTACTACCATCAAGTATATCCTTGAACAATTAAAAGATAAAGAAGAATATCATATTTTGTCATCAATGATGCTTAGAAGTATGCAAAAAGCTGTATATGATAAAAATAATATAGGACACTTTGGTTTAGGAAGTAAATGTTATACACATTTTACCTCTCCAATAAGAAGATATCCAGATTTGACTGTTCATAGATTGTTAAGAAAATATTTGTTTAAAAATCAAATAAATAATGAAGTTATAGAATATTGGGACAATAAACTTACATATTTAACTGAACATTCATCAGAAAAAGAAAGAGATTCAGTGGATTGTGAACGTGAAGTTGATGATATGAAAAAAGCTGAATATATGATGAATCATATAGGTGAAGAATATGAAGGAATAATAAGTAGTGTAACAAGTTTTGGAATGTTTGTTGAATTAGCAAATTTAATAGAAGGTTTGGTAAAAATAGATAGTTTAAATGATGATAAATATATTTATGATGAAACAACATTTTCAATTAGAGGAGATAAGAATAAAAGGGGTTATCGCCTAGGGGATAAAGTAAGAATAAAAGTAGTAGGTGCAAATAAAGAGGCTAAAACAATCGATTTTGAACTAGTAAAACAAGGTGAAGATAATGGAGATAAATAACAGAAAAGCTAAGTATGATTATGAAATTCTTAGTACAATAGAATGTGGTATTGTTTTAACAGGTACTGAAATTAAATCAATTAGAAACGGGAATGCTAATTTAAAGGATAGTTATGCAGTTATAAAAGGAAATGAAGTTTTTATTTTAGGAATGCATATTAGTGAGTATAAAGAAGGTAATATATTTAATCATGATGAAAAAAGAACTAGAAAATTATTATTACATAAAAAAGAAATATTGAAATTGTTTAATAAAGTTGAGTTAGATGGAAATACTTTAGTACCAATTAAATTATATTTTAAAGGAAATAAAGCAAAAATTCTTTTAGGTCTTGCTAAAGGTAAAAAAACATATGATAAAAGGGAAACTATTAAACAAAGAGATATTAATAGAGAAGTACAAAAACAATTAAAAAATTACTAATTGACTTATATAAATTAAAGTGTTAAAATCATATAAATGTTATTTAACATTTTAATTTTGTATGGGGTTGCTTGGTTTCGACAGATATACTTTGATATAAGTAGCAAGTCGCTTTGTACACGTTACGTACAAAACAGAAAATAACTGGAAAAAATTTAAAAGACCGTATTGCTTCAATGTTTACTAAAAACGTTGTTGCCTTTGCCTAATTTAGAATAAGGAATATGACTTTCTTTAGTTTCTCTCCCATGGAAATTATTGAAGGTTAGATTTAGTGGGATATATTGTTATGATGCTTATAAGTAGCAATGAATATTTTAAGCTTACTAATAATAGTGTTGTTAGTTACTGATATTGTTAGGAAATTTATTAACTAAATAAGCTTGTAGAAACTTATATTTGGGAATATTTGGACAGGAGTTCGATTCTCCTCAGCTCCACCAATATGAAATTAACCGTTGATTTTCAACGGTTTTAATATTTTTTAGTCTTGTTTTTGGTCTTGTTAATTATAAGTATTGTTTGTTTTCATTATTAATAACTCCTGCTTTAATTTATTTATTTCTTTCATGTTATACCTCCTAAATCTATAAAAAGTATAACAAAAAGAATGTACAAATTTGTGCATTTTTATATTATATTTTTTGTACATTCTTATAATATCATTAACATCCATTTTGATTGTCTTGTTTTTACTGTTAATGTTTTCGTTACATAAATAGTTCTTTTTTCAAAACTAATGTCATTCCAAGTTAAAGTATGAATTTCACCTTTTCTCATGCCTGTAAACTACTCTTTATCAGTAGATAAGATTAAAGAGGATTTTGAAGAAAATCATAATACTATTGAAGATTTAAGAAAAAGAGTTAAATTACAAAATGAAGAAATAAAAGATTTACAATATGATTTGAGTAATAAAGATAATGAAATTTCAACTCTAAAATCTAAAATAGAAGATTTAAAAGATACAATAAATTGAAAAGATAAGTTTCAAAGAGTTGTTAAATATATTCATGATAAAATACATGCTATATTTGGCGATAAAGGTGATAAATACAAAGAAATGGCTGATAACTTGTTTATAAATGGAATTATGGACGAAAAAGAATACACTAGTGTTATCAATAAAAAAGAAAAAAATCGTGATGATTTTGAACGATAGATATTAACTATATATTTTTAATTTGATATAATTGTAGAAAGGAGGAAATTATATGCAACAAATAAATGTGTATTTTGATGAAAGCTGTCATCTATTAAAAGATAATTCTAATGTTTTAGGTATAGGTTGCTTATATTGTCCTGTTGAATATAAAAAAGAAATAATGTACAACATAAGAGCAATCAAAAGAAAATATAACTTTAGTCGTGATCATGAAATAAAGTGGACTAAAGTTTCAAAAGGAAAAATACAATTATATGAGGATTTAATAGATTATTTATTTGAAGAAAAAAACTTATATTTTAGAGCAGTAATAACACTTCACAAAGATAAATTAGTCGTATCCGGTGAAGAAGAATATAGACACTGGTATGAAAAAATGAATTATTATTTATTTAATAAGATTATAAATTATGGATATGTTTATAGATTATTTTTAGATAAAAGAGATACAAACGGAAAAGAAAACTTAAGTAAACTAGAAGAAGTTATATGTAATAGCAAATATGATTTTAATATGATAACAATTAAAAGTATTGAGGATATTACATCAAATAATAATGAATTAATACAATTAACAGATTTATTAATTGGTGCTTTAACATATTATCATAGAGGGTTAACTACTAGTCCTGCTAAAACAGAGATTATAAAATACTTGATGACTAAAACAAATATTTCTGAAACATCAAAGTGGAATGATACAAAATTTAATTTATTAATTTGGAGTCCAAAGGATAATTATGGAAAATAATTTTGATTATGATAATTTTGTTTCAGAAACATATAATAAATTTCAAGAATATTTTTGCAATAATAGGACTTTAAAATATAGTGGAACAGAATATCCAATTATAATAAACACAAATGATGTAGAATTTGATGGGAAACCTAGAATTTTTTGGCATATTAGTTCTTTAGGTGAAGAAAATGGTTTATATTTTGATAGTTTTAAAAAGAGATTAAAATTTAGTGTATTTCCTTGTATTAACCATATTTCATCAGTAAATTGTCAATTAAAATGCAATTTAGATGATGAATCAATACAATTAAGAGATAATCGAGTACCTTGTATATATAGAATGAGTAAAATTGATAATTTGAAAGTTGCCATGGATTTGTTTAATAATCAAAGTGATAAGATTAAATGGTGGACAAAAACTGAAAAATCACAAAAAAGTAAAAAAACAAAAAAGATGTTAAAAATTAGATATATAGATGATTTAGAAGATTATGTTATTATGTTTGAATTTAGATATACTGATGCAAGTAAGAATCAAATAAGTAAATTTCAATTTGTAACAGCATATCAAATTTTTGATAATAATACTAAAGAAAGATTTGATTTAGAATATCAAGAATATATTAATAAAAAGGCATAAAAAAACCATCTCGCTACCAGCGAGACGGACTTTCAAGCTACGACTATTGGCAGTTGAACAACTAGATTGTAGCACAAATAACTAGTTAAGTCAATAATTTGACTATAATTGCCTACATTAATAATATATTCATATATAAAGAAATTATGTGATTATTTATATTCCATACAAAATTAATCGTATTTGTTGACAAGTAAAGAAAATTACTATACAATATAAATCTTATATGGGGAGTGATATGGAAAATGGAAAAAGAATTTGTACATCGTTGTCGACATTTTGATCATGCATCATTTTTCTATGATGTAATGGTAAATGGTAGAAAAATTACTTGTGAATTTGAAAGAGAGAGTTTTGAAGCTAGTTATTTTGCAATGTGTTTATTAATACCAGAAGAAACTTTTAAAGAAGCTCTTAATTTAATTCATGGCAGGTTAGAAGGATCTTACATAGATGCTGAAGAAATAGAATTGTTGTCATCTATTTTTAATGTAGAAGAAAATTTAATAGTATGTAGAATAATCGCGATGATGGATAAAAAAGCAAATCAAAAGTCAGGTCATAATAAAGGAAAAAAATTAAAAAAGATTAAAATGAGAACAAGAAAAAGAAAATATAAAAATTAGTAATATTCAAACTTTAAATGTTGAATATACGTATGAATATTTCAGTTTAACACTTAATTAAAAAAAATTAAGTGTTATTTTTTATGACAATGATGAAATTATATAAGTATATTTAATAATTGAATCAAACTATTCAATAAATAAATTTTTTTACAGGAATTACCTATATATCAATAATAATTTTATAATTTTTAGAATTATTTTATTTGTATTAAAATTGTATCATCAATTAGTGTTAAATAATTTGAAAAAAACATATTATTTATGTTTTACATAATAATGTAAATACTAATTAAAAGAATATAATTTTAAACAAATATGTATGATATAATTAATATGGTGATAAGTATGTATCAAAAGTTTTTAGACGATTTAAAAAAAAATATAATTATGATGATAATTTAATTAATGCAATAAAAATAAGTATAGTTGCCATGGTTGATACATATGGAGAAGAAAATATTAACAAAATATTAAATTTATTTTATAATACGAGAATATTTAGTACAGGTGATATGTCAAAAGAAAGTCGTGACAAAATAAGAAAAACTGTGTTAGGAGAAAGTAACAGTGATATTGTTGAAGATTTAGATAATGTATATGGAACTAACATAGATCCAGGTGCATTCTATTCATACGAGGCAATATATGATGAAAATATGGATGTTGTAGGTGAAAAAAGGTGGATAGTTGTAAATGATTTAAGTGGTAAGGTAAATGAAGAAGGATATAAAAAATTGTTTAATACTTCAATTAATATGCCATACTTTTTACACGAATTAAATCATGCGTATGCTATGCAAACACCAATATATGAAAAAAATAATAATGAGATAACTTCCAAACATGGTATGTTTAAAAACACAATAAAATATGATATTTCTACTGATAATAAAAAACATGTTAAAGATATAGATAATCAAGGAATAATTACAGAAGAAATGATAAACGAAATGTATACACAAAGACAACTTATAAAAATACTTAATAAAAGTAAATATGAAGAAGTTGAAAACGAATTAAATAATATTAATCATGTTTCAACAAGTTATAATTCATTACTTATAATGTTTGCAAATGAATTAGAAAACTTAATTGGGAAAGAAAGGTTAAGTGATTATAGAGAAAAAAATGATTTTTCTGTAATAAAAGAATTTAATGACATTGTAAAAAATTCCGAAATTGCTAAAAAATACATAGGTACAACTGATGCTTTTGAATACTTTTCAAGTAAATGTTATGAATTATTTGATTTATCTTTACATAAATATCAAATGGATATAGATAAATACAAACTTGAATCATATAAAATTATGGTTGATGTATTTGCACCTATATGCGCTTATAAAGAAGTTAAATATGGAACAAGCAATTTAGAAAAATATGAAAATTCTAGAGAAGAATATTTAGGAACAGAAGAAAAACAATATAAAACAAAATAAATACAGTATTTATAATGCTGTATTTTTATATGCCCTTGCACTATTTATAAAACTTAAAAAAATATTTTTAGAATCAATATTATTTTTAAAATCTTTCTCTGGATGCCATTGAACTCCTAAAACAAACTTTTTATTTTTTATTTCAATTGCTTCAATAACATTATCTTCACTTAAAGCATCTATTTTAAATAAATTATTATCTTTACATCCCATATTGTGAAAGCTATTTACATTGATTTCATCTTTTTTTATTATACTATATAATAAGCTATTATTTTTAATATTTATTTTATGTGAAAAATTAGTATCATTTGAACTTTGATTATGATTGATTTTAGAATCTATTTTATACAAATTAATATCTTTATTATTGTAACAAGACAGTAATTGCATACCCATACATATACATAAAATGGGCATATTTTTTTTTATTGCTTTATCTAGAACACAACTATCAAATTTAGTAAATTTATTCCCGCCTGGAACAATTAATCCATCACAGTTGTTAAGGTAAAAATCAATTATTTTTTTTTCTTCATTACTTACTTCTGGAAATTCATTTGATTTAGTGTAATAAGAATCTGCATTAGTAGTAGGGCATAATATAACAGGAATTCCTCCAAGTTCTATTATTATTTTTCTTATATTTTCTGAAATATATTGAATAATTCTACCATCATCTGATTTATAACACCTTGGTAAAACAATTATATTTGGTTTTTTCATAAATAACCTCTTTCTCATAAAAACATTAATATTATTTACAAAAAAAAATAATTTATAAAAAAGTTATATTTCTATAACTCTTTTCTATCAATATTATCAGAATTCAAAGTAATATCTTTATTAACAAATTGAATTTTAAAATCACATTTATTAGCTATTATATCAACTGTTTTATAACTAGGCTCAAATCTTTCATTTTCATATTGAGAGATTGTGTTTTGTGGAATACCAGTTATATTTGATAGTTCTTCTTGCGTTAAGCCTTTTATTTTTCTCATCGTTTTTAAAATCTTGCCAATCATAATATAATCACCAACAAAAACATTATCTCATTTTCAGATAAAAAGTTCTTGAAATATCTTTTAGACAGATATATAATATAATTAGATTTCTTTTCTATCGATATTATCAGAGGTTAAAATGCACTCACCATTTTTAAATTCAACTTTAAATCCACAACATTTAGAAATTTTTAAAATCATTTCAAAAGTCGGTTCAATTCTTCCTGTTTCATATTGAGAAATAGTATTTTGTGGAACATCAATTAATTTAGAAAGTTCTGTTTGTGTTAGACCTTTTATTTTTCTCATTGTTTTTAAAATTTTGCCAATCATATAATCATCTCACGGAAATTATCTCAAAACTAGATAGTAAGATGTTATAATATCTATAATTGAGATACGTTAATATTATGGAGGAAAAATGAATAATTATTTAAAAGAATGCTTAATAAATTACATATTAAAAAATTATGATAGATATAAGAATGAAGGATTTCAAATTTGGCTTCATGATAATTATTTAAGAATTAAATATAATCATAAAATATATATTACAAAAATTATAATAGAAGAAAATAAATTTTATTGGCATTTAAAACCATATAATAAATCATATTTTTTAACAGAAATAAAAGGATATAGTTCATTTGAAGCAATAATATTTGCTATAAAAGATAACGATAATATTTGTTAAAACTTTGAGGCTATTAAAATTGTTTCTTTTTTTTTGTGAACATATAACATAATAGAAAGAGAAAACTCTTTCTAAGAAAGAAGTGGTTAGTATGGAAATATGGATCGGTCTTATATGTACAATAATGGGAATTATAATAAGCTATGTAACATTTTATTTAAATCAAAAAAAAGAAATAAAAAAAGATACTAGGGAATCTGCAGAAAGAAACATTAGGTTAGAATTAAAATTAGATAATATCTATAATAATTTAAGTGAAATCAGATTAGATCAAAAAGATATATCAAAGGTTTTAAATAGGTTAAATGAGAAAGTAGCACTTCTAGAACAAGCACTAACGGATGCACAAAAAAGAATTGAAAAATTGGAGCAAGGTGATAAACAAAATGGTTGATTTTCTTAATATACTTTATCTAATGGGAATTTTGGGATTAACAATTCTAATAAATACAATACTAGGAGTTTTTATTTCTTCTACAAAAAAAGTATTTAATATAAAAAAATTGTTTTTAGGAATATTAAAATCTTTAGTGATTGGAATTTGTTTGTTTCTATTTATAATTTCATTAGAAATAATGCCACCTTTATTATCTAAAATTGGAGTACAAATTCCAGCTGGAATACCTGATGCGTTAGAAATTATCATTATATGCTTAACAGTTTATAAAAAATATGCTATTGACTGCTTTTCAAAATTTAAAATAATTTTAAATGGAGGTGATGAAAAATAGGATTTATATTAAAAGGTGTAAAATACTCACCTATAAAAAACATTTCAAATCAATTAAATATTTCTAGTGATTATGGAAATCGAACATTTTTAATGAGAGGTGAAAAAGTAACTGACTTTCATACTGGAATTGATATAACTAACTTAGGTCAAGTAACATGCATTGGAGATGGTAAAGTAGTAGAATGTGTAAAAAATATAAAAGGTTATGACAAAGTAAATAAAAGTGGTAATTATATAATGATATATCATGGAAAAAATATAGAAGGTAAAAAAATATATACCAAATATAATCATTTAGATTATGGAAGTGTTAAATTAAATATAGGAGATGAAGTAAAAACAGGTGCTATAATGGGTACAAATACTATTAAAACAACTGGTTATTCTACAGGATTACATTTGCATTTTTCAGTAAAAGAAAATTCTTCCTATGTTGATCCCAAACCTTATTTAAAAGCAGTAAAACTATTACCAAATGTTATAGATGAATCATCAGATTCTGAAGAAACTATTTATATTGTAAAAAGGGGAGATACATTATCAGGAATTGCAAAAAACTATAATATTACATATCAGGAATTAGCAAGATATAATAATATAACTAATCCTAATTTAATATATCCTAATCAAAAAATTAAAATACCATCAAAAACTTCTAATAATATAATAACTTATATTGTAAAAAAAGGGGATACATTTTTTATGGGGAATAATGAGTAAAATTATTGATTTGTTTAGAAAAAAGTTTATAATATAAGACAAGAAAGGAGATTTGTTAATGAATGAAAAATTTAATGTAGGAAATCCAACAAAAGAAAATATTGATTTTGCTTTTAAAAATTTAATATTTTATATTACAGCTTCAATTCAATTAGATATTTACAAGGAACAAAAAAAGAATTTTGAAAAAGTCTTAGTCGAAATTAATACGATTTTAGCAACATATGTAAATAAAGAAAGCCTAATATCTATAAATGAAGAAAAATTGCAAAATATAAAATTTGATTTAATTGATTTAGATACTGAAACAAAATCCTTAAAATCTTATTTTGCAGAATGGTCTTTGTTGTGGTTAGAGGCAATTATTTCTTTAAGAATGTCAGAAATTAAAATGGGAGGTGTTAATAATGGCAGATAGAGATAAGTATGGAAATTATGTAAATGATAAAGGGGTTACTATAAAGATTAATACAGATAAAAATGGTAATGATCATATTGGTTTTTATGGTGGTGAAGTAGATAAACCGCATGATGCGGCACACGTTAATGTAAATTATGATAAAGAATCATGGAGTTCTACAACACATGGACCTGATAAAAGTGATACAAATTCAGGATCAGGAGGTTGTTATTTAACTTCAGCTTGTATGAAATATTTTCAGGAAAAATTTGATGATAATTGTTATGAATTAATAGTGTTAAGGTGGTTTAGAGATAATTTTGTTTCAAAAGAAGATATAGAACATTACTATGAAGTAGCACCAATCATTGTTGAAACAATTAATAAAGAAGAAAAATCTGGTATTATTTATGATTATATTTATGATAATATAGTAGGTTATTGTGTTGAGCAAATTGAACAAGGAAACTATGAGGCAGCATATAACAGATATAAAAATAGTGTTTTAGTATTAGAAGAACAATTTACCAAACCAGCATTAACAGATAGATTTGTAAAAACTTTAAAATTAAAAACTAATAATTAGTAAAAATTAATCATCCTATAAATTTTAATGGAATTTAGATAATAGGATGATTTTTTAATGCTTTAATATATCATAATATAAAGATTTATTTAATGATAATCCTTTATATCAACCTACAAAGTAGGATGAATTTTGCAAGTGCAAAATCAGAATTGTGTATATGCGATTTCTTATAAAATAAGGATTAAATCGGGTATGATACACAATCTTCTTATCCTGCTATTTCATAATTTAGTGAATTATGAAATGGTTTAGGATGATAGATAAATTTTTCTATAATTTATGACTTGACTTCTTTAATTATTGGAGCTACTATGCATCATGAAAAGGAGATGATGTTTATGAATATGATGGAGGTTTATGATAGTAAGTAATATTGTTAGGTATGTTTTAAACATATCAAATAATATTACTAAAACAATTCTTATTGCCATAGAATTTATTGGAGGTATTAAACTCTATGGTTAAATACAATGTTAATTTAAAGTTTAAAGATGAGGGGAAGTCTTTAAATGAAATAATAACTGAAGTATTAAAAATTGAAATAAAAAAGCATTTTATGATGACTTGCAATAATTTGAAAGTAGAGCTACCATGTAATCGTACTCATTATTCCCAAAATGGAAGGAGTTATAATTGATGGCAGGGAATAATAGTTTTAAAGTAGGAATATATATAAGATTATCAAGAGATGATGGAAACATTGAATCTGATAGTATTATTAGCCAAAGAAGTTTACTAAATCAATATGTTAAAGAGAATAATTATAATCTAGTTGATGAATATGTAGATGATGGTTTTACTGGAACAAATTTTGAAAGACCATCATTTAAAAGAATGATTAAAGATATTGAATCTGGAAAAATTAATATGATTATTACTAAGGATATGTCTAGATTAGGTAGAGATTATATAGGTACAGGAGAGCTAATTGAAAAGTATTTTCCAAATAAAAATGTTAGGTATATTGCTATTAATGATGGTATAGACACATTTATAGATAATACCAATAATGATATAGCCCCTTTTAAAGCAATAATGAATGATATGTATGCAAAAGATATTTCTAAAAAAGTTAAAACTAGTTTGCATTCCAGAATGAAAGAAGGGCTATATGTTTCAGGTAGATGTCCATTTGGATATATGAAAGATCCTAATAATAAAAATCATTTAGTTATAAATAATGAACAAGCAGATACTGTTAAATTAATATTTGAGTTAGCATTAAAAGGTAATACATATCATTATATAGCACAAGAACTTACCAAAAGAAAAATAAAAACACCAGCATCTTATTACAACTATATATGGAATACAAAGCGTGTAAATACTAATTGTATATCAC
>ENA-UOJJ01001602-UOJJ01001602.1-human-gut-metagenome-genome-assembly--contig:-CS66-NODE-1602-length-32523-cov-18.188678_pt1 | contig 32523 bp, 30 predicted proteins | sample MGYA00242343_ERZ723890 | MGnify/ENA metagenome assembly ERZ723890
ATTTACAAGGTACACGCCGCTGTGCCTCTCAGCGACAGCTTGTTTATACTACCACACGCAGTTCGCTTTGTCAAGAACTTTTTTCAACTTTCTTTCGGAAGTTTCGTTCGTTCGTGACGCACAACCCCTCGCGTGTTTGATAATATAGCACTTCTTGTTGCCATTTGTCAATACTCTTTTTAAACTTTTTGACGTTATTTTTTCAGCCCGCTATATGTAGCGGGGATACGCTGCCGCATCCCCTATTTTGCGGTCTCTCCGGACAGTCACGAGCAGAACCGGTGCTTACCGATGACCGTGATGAGTGGCCGCGACCAGATCCACGAGCTGGTGGCTGTGGACGGATTGAAATAATAGATCGCGCCGCCGGACGGGTCCACCCCGTTGAGCGCATCGCGCGCGGCACGATAGGCGCTCTCCGCGACCGGCTGATTGAACTGTCCATCGCTGATGCACGTAAAGGCCCCGCTCTGATAGATGACACCGGAGAGCGTGTTCGGGAACGACGGGTGCTTGATGCGGTTGAGCACGACGGCGCCGACGGCCACCTGACCGGAGTACGGCTCACCACGCGCCTCCGCCGAGATCAGGCGCGCGAGCAGATCGACCTGCGAGCTGGATGCACCGCCGGAACCACCGGAATTACCGCTATTACCGCTGCTGACTGCAGACAGGCCCATGGCCGCCAGCGTCTGGTCGCCGGCCTTTCCGTCGACCGTGAGGCCGTTTTTCTGCTGGAAGGCGCGCACAGCGCGCTCTGTTCCGCTGCCGTAGACACCATCCACGCTGCCGGTATAATAACCCCAGCTTTTGAGCTTCGTCTGGATCTGCGTGACCACGGCGCCGTTGGAGCCCTTTTTATACGAAGCCGCCTCGACCGCCGGGGCGAGCGCGACGAGCACCATACTCACCGAGAGTAGCACCGCGAGCGCGAGACACAAGCGTTTGGATCGTTTCTGCATATACAAAACTCCTTCGCAGACGTTTGGTTCTAGTCTGCGAAGGAGCGTTTTTCTTATACGGGCAAATTTGAAAAATCAGCTTTTGCGCGACTTGACGTCCGCCTGCAGGCGCGCAATGAAGTCCGAGAGGCTCTCAACGCTCTGCTCGCCGGCGAGGGTGCGCACGGAGATGGTGTCGTTTTCCGCTTCCTTGTCGCCGAGGACAAGCATATACGGGATCTTCTGGCTCTGCGCCTCGCGGATCTTGTAGCCGATCTTCTCGTTGCGCAGGTCGGTCTCGACGCGCAGGCCGGCCTTCTCCAGACGGTCGGCAACATGCTTGGCGTAGTTGTTCGTGCGGTCGGTGATGGGCATGACCTTGACCTGCACGGGTGCGAGCCACAGCGGGAACGCGCCGGCATAGTGCTCGGTGAGGATGCCGATGAAGCGCTCAATGGAGCCGAAGCAGACGCGGTGGATCATGACCGGGCGGTGCTTTTCGCCGTCGGCGCCGACATACTCGAGGTCAAAGCGCTCAGGCATCTGCATGTCGAGCTGGATGGTGCCGCACTGCCAAGTGCGGCCGAGGCTGTCTTCCAGATGGAAGTCGATCTTCGGGCCATAGAACGCGCCGTCGCCCTCGTTGATGACATAGGGCTTGCCGAGCTCGTTGAGCGCGGAAACAAGACCGTTGGTCGCGACCTCCCACTGCTCGTCCGTGCCGATATGGTCCTCCGGCATGGTGGACAGCTCCATATGGTACTTGAAGCCGAAGAGCGAGTACACATCGTCGATGAGCTTGGCCACGCCTTTGATCTCATCCTTGACCTGATCGGGCGTCATGAAGATGTGCGCATCGTCCTGCGTGAAGCAGCGGACGCGGAACAGGCCATGCAGCGCGCCGGACAGCTCGTGGCGGTGCACGATGCCGAGCTCGCCGACACGCAGCGGCAGGTCACGATAGGAGTGCGGCTGGGACTTATAGACCAGCATGCCGCCGGGGCAGTTCATCGGCTTGAGCGCGAACGGCACATCGTCGATGACGGTCGTGTACATATTATCTTTGTAGTGATCCCAATGGCCGCTGCGGTGCCAGAGATCCTGGTTGAGCATGATCGGCGTCGAGATCTCGACATAGCCGGCTTTCTTATGGATCTCACGCCAGTAGTCGATGAGCTGGTTTTTGAGCACCATGCCGTTGGGCAGGAAGAACGGGAAGCCCGGGCCCTCGTCCATGAACGTGAACAGACCGAGCTCTTTGCCAAGCTTGCGGTGGTCGCGCTTCTTGGCCTCTTCGATGCGGGCCAGATACGCGTCGAGCTCCTCCTTCTTCGGGAAGCAGGTGCCGTAGATGCGCTGGAGCATCTTGCGGCTGCTGTCGCCGCGCCAGTAGGCGCCGGTGACGCTCGTGAGCTTGATGGCGTTGCCCTTGACGCGGCCGGTGGAGTCCAGATGCGGGCCGGCGCAGAGGTCGACGAATTCGCCCTGGCGGTAGAAGGAGATGACGGCGTCCTCCGGCAGGTCATTGATGAGCTCGACCTTGTACGGCTCATCGCGCTCCTCCATGAACTTCAGCGCTTCCTCGCGCGGGAGCTCAAAACGCTCGAGACGCAGCTTTTCCTTGCAGATCTTGCGCATCTCGGCCTCGAGCTTCTCGAGCACCTCGGGCGTGAACGGCTGGGGGCTGTCAAAATCGTAATAGAAACCGTCCTCAATGGCCGGGCCGATGGCCAGTTTCACCTCGGGGTACAGGCGCTTCATGGCCTGGGCGAGAATGTGGCTGGTGGTGTGACGGTAGGTATCCTTGTAGGTCTTGTTTTCAAAGGTGTACTGATCGTCCATAATGTCTCCTCCTAAACTAAAAACACCCCTGCGCCTTGCGGCACAGGGGTGCTGAAATCACACGGTTCCACCCTGAGTTTCACTCAGTTGGCGCTGTAACGCGCGCCGCGCGGGTCGCCTTACTCGAATGTTCGGGCGATCGGCTCGGGGAAGGTCTGCGCCGGAGGGGTGCCGCAGGCGGCTCACAGCCTATGACCGCCATTCTCTGTCCGTCCTCGCTCGGGTGCAAGTCCCGTCATTGCCTTTTGAACGGTATCATCGTAACACCGACTGTTATCCCCTGTCAAGCACAATTTCATACGAAATCCGGCCGGAATTGCCGCCGTTTGTGCATAAAATGCTGCATGGAGCGCTTGCCAAATGTGGGAAACGCATGCTATACTGAATCTGGAAACGCAACCAGCGACAGAAAGGAGCGCACCACTATGACCATCGGCGACAAATGCCCCTACTGCGGCAGGGAATTGCTCTCCGGCTATCTGCAGAGCGCGCGGCAGATCATCTGGAGTCAGGAGGAGAAGTCCATGTCCTTTCGCGCGGACGAGGAAGGCGACCTCGTGGTGAGCCGCGGGATCTGGGAAGGCAGCTTTGCAGACTGCCGGTACTGCGCGGACTGCGGCATCTTTTTGCTGGAGCGCCCCACGCAGCCGCCGAAATTCGGTGAGCGGCTACGCGGAACATTCGGCCGCCTGCGCGGCGGCGCAACGGAATGAGAAAAGACCGCACGCGGCGACACGCCGCGTGCGGTCTTTCTTTGCGTGTCAATCAGACATTGAAGCGGAAGAGCGTCACATCGCCGTCGTGCATGACATAGTCCTTGCCCTCAGAGCGGACGAGGCCCTTCTCCTTAGCGGCGGCCATGCTGCCGCAGGCTTTCAGGTCGTCGAACGCAACGATCTCGGCGCGGATGAAGCCGCGCTCGAAGTCCGAGTGGATCTTACCGGCGGCCTGCGGCGCCTTCGTGCCGCGTGTGATCGTCCAGGCGCGGCACTCATCGCTGCCGCACGTCAGGAATGAGATGAGCCCCAGCAGGCTGTACGAGCACTGGATAAGCCGGTCAAGGCCGGACTCTTCAATGCCGAGCTCTTCGAGGAACATCGCGCGCTCATCAGGCTCGAGCTCGCCGATCTCCTGCTCGACCTTGGCGCAGATGGGCAGCACCTGCGCACCCTGAGACGCAGCCAGATCGCGCACCTGCTGGTAATACTTACAGTCCTCGTACCCGGCGGCGAACGTGTTCTCGTCGAGGTTGGCAGCGTAAATAACCGGCTTGATGCTCAGCAGGTCGCTCGTCTCGAGCAGGGCGCGGTCCTCGTCGCTGCACGCATAGGTGCGGGCGCTCTTGCCGTCATTCAGGTGCTCGAGCAGGCCGCGGAACACATCCGCCTCGTGCAGGCAGGCCTTGTCGCCGCTCTTGCCGGCCTTGGCCGCCTTGTCGATGCGGCGCTGGACCATCTCGATGTCCGCCATGATGAGCTCGAGGTCGATGATCTCAATGTCGCGCAGCGGGTCGGTCGAGCCCTCGACGTGCATGACGTTTTCGTCGTCAAAGCAGCGCACGACGTGCACGATCGCATCCGTGGCGCGGATATTGGACAGGAACTTGTTGCCGAGGCCCTCGCCCTTGGACGCGCCCTTGACGAGGCCGGCGATGTCGACAAACTCGATCACCGCGGGGGTCTTTTTCTTCGGCTGATACATTTCAGCCAGATAATCCAGCCGTGCGTCCGGCACGGAAACCATGCCGACATTCGGGTTGATGGTGCAAAACGCGTAGTTGGCGACTTCCGCGCCCGCGTTCGTGATGGCGTTGAACAGCGTGGACTTGCCGACGTTCGGCAGGCCGACGATACCGAGTTTCATAAAGGAAATCCTCCTTCTTATTTTCAACAAGGTATTGTATCATTCAACAGCGCAAAGTGCAAGCACGATTCTCCGGCGAAACGCCGACCCGTGCAAAACCCAGGAGGAGCGCACGGTTGGTGATTCCTCAGGGACTGTTCAGCACGGCAGATGGAAGCGGATGAAAATATGCCGCTCGACCTGTAATCAAGATAATGGCATCGCGGCACCGCAATCGCCCCTGTTTCATTATACGCAAAGATTGAGCGTAGTACTTTTTTGAAATACCATTTAGGAGCGCAACATGGATTATCGGGATATCATCCGCGGCGTTCGCGAGGACAGAGATGATACCCAGGCAAGGATCGGAGAAGTATTGCACAAGTCGCGGTAGGGCTATAGCCATATTGAATCCGGAAGAGCCGAGCTCAAAATTGACGATCTGATCAAGCTATGCAAGTTCTATAACCTTTCGGCCGACTATCTGATCGGTTTGACCAACACGCCAAGGAGCTACAAAGGAAGGCACACATCCACCGGCCGTGCCGGTGGATGTGTGCCTTCTCTATTTCGTATACACTCGGTTTTGCCGCGGCCGTCTATCGGCCGTGCCAAGGCTTTTGCGCCCGGCCATTTCAAGCCGTCACTTCACCGGGTGATAGTTGTCCGGGTCAAGATACTGTGCCGCTATGCGCACGTACCAGTCCTTCGTCTCACGCCAGTCGGTGCGGTCTTTGTTGGTCAGCTCACGCAGCGGCTTTGCGGGCACGCCTGCGACGAGCGTCTCCGGCGGGATGATCTTGCCCTGCGGCACGAGCGCCGACTCGGCCACGACGCTGCCCGCGCCGATCTCGCTGCAGAGGCTGAGCACCGCGCCCATGCCGATGCTGGCCTCCGGCCCGATGGCGCGCGCGTGGATGATCGCGCCGTGGCCGATGGTCACGCGGCGCGAAATGGTCACGACGGGGTCCTCCCCGCCGGTGTGGATGATGACGCCGTCCTCGACCGCGACCTCCTCCTCAAGCACGATGCGCGAGGCGTCGGCGCGGATGACGGCAAAGGGGCCGATATAGCAGCGCGGGCCGACAATCACATCACCGATGAGCTCCGCGCTCGCGCTGACAAACGCCGTCGGGTCGACCTGCGGGGCTTTCCCGCCAAAGGTATAGAGCATGGTAGTTTCTCCTTTCACGAAAAAAGGGCGGGGTGTCCCCCGCCCTTTCGTACATCATTCGGTTTTGTCGCTGCCGTCCTCCGGTGCGGCGCCGTCCGTCGGCTGAGCCGGGGGTTCCGTGTCCGGCTGCGGAGCCTCGGGGGCCTCGTCCATTCTGCGAATGACCTTTGCCGGCGGCTCGATGGTGTCGTCCGGGTGGACAGGCATCACACCGTGCTCGCAATAGTAGCGGAAATCATCGCCATCGATCGTCTCGTGGATGAGCAGATACTCCGCGAGGCCGGTCAGCAGATCGGCATGCTCGCGCAGCAACGCCTCGCACTTGGCGTATGCCTGATCGAAGATGTGCTTGACTTCTTCGTCGATCGTGGCGGCAGTCTCCTCGGAATAGCTCTTCGTGGTGCCGAAATCGCGGCCGATGAAGATGCTGTGGCTCGAATCGTCGAACGAGATGGGGCCGAGCTTCTCCGACATGCCGTATTTCATGACCATGTCGCGGGCGATGTTCGTCGCCTGCTGGATGTCACCGGACGCACCGGTGGAAATATCCTCGAGGAAGAGCTGCTCGGCAATGCGGCCACCGAGCGCGGAGACGATGCTGTCAAACATCTCGCCGCGGGACGTGAAGTCCTCGGCGTCCTCGGCCTTGCGGTACCAAGTGAAGCCGCCGGCCGCGCCGCGCGGGATGATCGTGATATAGTGCACGGGGTCGGCGTTCTTGAGGAAGAACGATGCGATCGCGTGGCCGGACTCGTGGTACGCCGTCAGGCGGCGCGCACGCTCGGACACGACGCGGCTCTTCTTCTCCGGGCCCATGACAACCTTGAGGATCGCCTCGTCGATATCCGCCTGCATGATGAAGCGGCGCTTGCTGCGCGTGGCCATGATGGCAGCCTCATTGAGCAGGTTCTCCAGATCCGCGCCGGCAAAGCCGGCCGTGCCGCGCGCGATGCTCTTGAGATCGACATCGTCGCCCAGCGGCTTGCCGCGGGCGTGGACCTTCAGGATCTCCTCGCGGCCCTTGATGTCGGGCAGGCCCATATACACGCGCCGGTCAAAGCGGCCGGGGCGCAGCAGCGCGTTATCGAGAATGTCGGCGCGGTTGGTCGCCGCCATGACGATGACGCCCTCGTTGTTCGTAAAGCCGTCCATTTCGACGAGCAACTGATTGAGCGTCTGCTCGCGCTCATCATGGCCGCCGCCGAGACCGCTGCCGCGCTGGCGGCCGACCGCGTCAATCTCGTCGATGAACACGATGGCCGGGGCAACCTTCTTGGCCTGGTCAAACAGGTCACGCACGCGCGAGGCGCCGACGCCGACATAGAGCTCGACAAAATCCGAGCCCGAGATGGACAGGAACTGCACGCCGGCCTCGCCCGCGACCGCGCGGGCCATGAGCGTCTTGCCGGTACCCGGAGGGCCGACGAGCAGCACACCCTTTGGAATGCGTGCGCCCATCGCGGTATAGTTCTGCGGACGCTTGAGGAAGTCCACGATCTCCGACAGTTCCTCTTTTTCCTCTTCCGCGCCGGCAACATCGGCAAACGTGACCTTCTTGAGGTTCTCCTCGCCGGTGCGCGTGTGCGCCTTGCCGAACTTGCCGACGCCCGGCGCACCGCCGCCGCCCGCCTTGTTCATGAGCAGGTACCACACGCCGATGAACAGCACGATCGAGATCAGGTACGGCAGGATGGACATCCACCACGGAGCCGTCCAGCCCTTGACGTAGTCATACTCCGTCAGCACGCCGCTGGCGGTCTGCTCCTCGATCAGGTCACCAAGATCCTCGCGGAACCAGGTGGGGCTCGGAAGCGTCTTTTTGATCGTCGTGTTGCCGTCGCTGTCCGGAGAATAGAGATTGAGCGTGAGCTCATCTCCCTCAAGGCAGAACGACTTGACCTGCTCCTGGCGGAACAGCTCCTCGATTTCGGAGTAGGTGTATTCCTTCTGCTCTGCCGGTGTGGTCAGATAGAAGATGACGGCGAGAATAATCACGCCAATCAGCAGGTAGAACCCGATGCCTCTGGCACGGTTCTTATCAGGTTTCAAATCAAATCACATCCTTTATGGGATCCGCACCGAGGCGCTCAGGTGGAGTAGACCTCCGGCTTGAGCACGCCGATATACGGGAGATTGCGGTATTTTTCTGCGTAGTCGAGCCCGTAGCCGACAACGAACGCGTCCGGCACTTCAAAGCCGGCATAGGCGGCATAGATCGGTGCCTTGCGGCGGGCAGGCTTATCAAGCAGGGTGGCAATGGTGATGGAGGCAGGACGGCGGACGCTGAGATAGTCCTTGAGATAGTGCAGCGTGACGCCGCTGTCGAGAATGTCCTCAACGAGAATGATGTCGCGGCCCTCGATGTCCTGATTCAGATCCTTGTTGATCTTCACGGCGCCGGTGGTCGTGGTCTGGTTGCCGTAGGACGACACGGCCATGAAATCGACCGAGCACGGAATGGTCACGCTGCGCATCAGGTCGGCCATGAACACAAAGCAGCCCTTGAGCACGCCGACGAACAGCGGCTCGCGACCGTCAAAATCCTTGGAAATCTGGGCACCCAGCTCCGCCGTGCGCGCCTGGATCTCCTCGGCGGACAGCAGAACGGACGCAATGTCATCTCTCATATCGCTCATAGTATTCTCCCCCATATGTCTGGATCTGTTCCACTCGGACACAAATCATGGTTTGATCCGGCACCGCCGCCCATTGCTCGGCAATGCCGAAGCCGGCGATGGCCGCCGGAGTCTCCGCTGCGCGGATGATCGGCACGCGGTCGCGCGCACACTGCGTCAGCCCCCGTTCGGCAAACAGGTCGCTCACGCGCTTCGTGCAGCCACGTCCAGCCAGACGGATCCGGTCACCCGGACGCCGCGGCGTAACAGATAGTTTATCATGGATAATCGCAGATTTAAAGTAAAAAGTCGTGAACGTGCTGTGAATTTCGCGAAACGCTTCCGGCTCTCCGACCGTGATGCGCAGCCCCAGCTCCGGGAGCTCCGCTGACTCACCGGGGCGCAGAATATGCGTCCCGAGCGGCGGCAGCACCTGTGCACCGAAAAACAGCCGTCCCCGCTCGCGCGTCACGCGCAGCCCGGGCACATCGGCATAGCCGAGCTCTTCCCCGCTGCACAGCCGCTCGAGCGCCAGCAGATGCCGGCGCGACAGCTCCCGTCCGGCTGCCTGCTGCAGCACGCGCACGCGCACCGGGCGCGGCAGCGCCAGCAGCTCTGCTGTCGGGATGCCGTCCGAGATCGTCTGTCCGGCCAGAAAATCGGCTGCCAGACCGCTGAGGAACCGCTCGTCCTCACGCAGGAGCGCCGCCGTATCGGATGTATGCTGCACAAAGGCGGTGTTCACGCTCTCGAGCGCCGGAACGGCATGGTGCCGCACGCGGTTGCGGGCATAGGTGTCGGCCGCGTTCGTGCTGTCCTCCACGTGCGGGATGGCGCGGGCAGTCAGGTACGCCTCCGCCTGCGCGCGCGTCGTGTCCAGCATCGGGCGCAGGAGCTTGCCGCGCTGCGGCGGGATACCGGTCAGACCGCGCAGACCGCAGCCACGCGCAAGGTTGAGCAGCAGCGTCTCGGCGTTGTCGTCCGCCGTGTGCGCCGTCGCGATCCAGTCATAACCGTGCTCGTCCGCACAGTGGGTCAAAAATGCATAGCGCAGCTCCCGCGCGGCGGCCTCGGTGCCCATGCCGCGCACGGAAGTGACATCGCCGCGGCCGGCATAAAACGGTACGCCCAGTTTTTCACACTGCGCGCGCACGAATGCCTCGTCGCGGTCGCTCTCCACGCCGCGCAGGCCGTGGTTGAAGTGCGCACAGCCGACGGTAAAGCCGCGCTGCGCACCCAGCTCCGCCATCCGGTGCAGGAGGTACATGGAGTCCACCCCGCCGGACACGGCACACAGCACGCGCGCACCGTGCGCAATGGCATCAATAGTCATCGTCGTCGTACTTCTTCTCGATGGCCGCGAAGGACGTATACTCCGGCAGCCACATGAGCTCGAGCGTGCCGGTCTCGCCGTGACGGTTTTTGAGGATGATCGCCTCGGCTAGGTTCGGGTTCTCGCACTCCTTGTTGTAATACCCGTCGCGGTAGAGCGCGAGCACAATGTCCGCGTCCTGCTCGATGGCGCCGGATTCACGCAGATCGGACAGCATCGGCCGCTTGTTCTGGCGCGACTCGTTGGCACGCGACAGCTGCGACAGGCAGATGACCGGAACGTTGAGCTCCTTAGCCATGATCTTGAGCATGCGGCTCATATCGGAGACGGCCTGCGTGCGGCTCTCGTTCGACCAGCTGTGGCCGCTGCCGGCCGACTGCATGAGCTGCAGGTAGTCGATGACGACGAGGCCGAGGTTCGGGATGCGGCGGCACTGGGCGTTCATGTCCGCAACGGAGAGCGACGGATTGTCGTCGATGCGGATATCCGTCGCGCTGATGGTCGTGGCCGCAGCGCCGACGCGCCGCCACTCGTCCGCCGAGAGCTTGCCGGTAAGGAGCTTCTGGCTGTCGACCAGGCCCTCGCCCGCAAGCAGACGCGTCGTGAGTTGCTCGCGCGCCATTTCGAGCGAGAACACCGCGACCGTCTTGCCGGACGTCTTGCCGACGTGCAGGGCGATGTTGAGCGCCATGCTCGTCTTACCCATGCCGGGGCGGGCCGCGATGAGGATGAGTTCACCCGCGTTCAGGCCGAGGATCGTCTGATCCAGATCCGGCAGACCGGTAGCCAAACCAGGGATGCCCCCGCCGCTGCTCGCCGCCTCGGAGAGGTTTGCGTACACACGCTGGATGACCATGCTGATCGGCTGCAGGCCGCCGACGTTGCGTCCCTGCCGGAGCGCGTAGATCTTGCGCTCGGCCGCCTCGAGCATAGCGTCCGCCCCGCCGGAGCCCTCAAAGATCATATTGTTGATCTCATCGGCCGCCGTGTGCAGGTTGCGCAGCAGCGCCTGATCGCGCACGATGGCCGCGTACTTGAGCACGTTCGCCGCCGTGGGCGTGATCTGCATGACCTCCATGAGGTACTGCTGCGTCGTGTCCTTATACACGCCGCGGACCTTCATCTGCTCGAGCACCGTGACGGCATCCACGCTCTGCCCATAGGAGAACATGGCGAAGATGGTGTCAAAAATGTCGCGGTTGACCTGAATATAAAATTCGTCGGACTTGACCTTTTCGATCACGTCCGGGATGCAGCTCGGATCGATGAGCATCGCACCGATGACTGCCTGCTCCGCCGGAGCGGAATGGGGCGGCTGTCTGCCCAGCAGCTCCTCCATGACGGGTCCCTCCCTCGTCTGCGCGCGGTTTATTTCTCTTCGATGACCAGCACGTGGATGGTGCCGGTGACTTCATAGCCGAGCTTGCACTTGACCTCATACGCGCCGAAACTCTTGATGGGCTCGGCCTGCACGATCTTCTGCTTTTCTATGGTGAGGTCAAACTGCTCGTGCAGCGCATCGCTGATCTCCTTCGTGGTGACGGAGCCGAAGAGCTTGCCGTTGCTGCCGGCCTTCGCCGCGATTTTCACCTGAATGGCGCCGAGCTTCTTGGCGTTTTCCTCCGCCTCGGCCTTCTCGCGGGCAATCTGCGCCGCCTTGGCCTTCTCCTTCAGGCGGAAGGCATTGAGATTGTCGGCCGTGGCCTCCGTCGCGAGCTTGCGCGGCAGGAGATAGTTGCGGGCATAGCCGTCGGACACTTCCTTGAGCTCGCCCTTTTTACCCTGGCCCTTCACGTCAACATTCAAAATCACTTTCATAGCAAGATACTCCTTTGCTTAATTTTCCAGATTGTCGTCGATCGCCTTGCGCGCCATCTGCACCGCCTGCGCGACCGACACATCATGCAGCTGCACGGCCGCCGACGAGCGGCTGCCGCCGCCGCCGAGCGCCTCCATAACCAGCTGCACATTCAGTTCACCGATCGAGCGCGCGGAGATGAACACATCCCCGTCGCCCATCGGGTAAATGACCATGGACGCCGTGACCCCGGCGATGTTGAGCAGCTCATCCGCCGCCTGCGCTGCGACGATGCGGTCCTGCGGCTCAGTGGGCGCGGCAATGGCAATGTCCGCGCGGTAGATGGACGCCGTCTGCAGGATCTTATAGCGGGCGACCGTGTGCTCCATGTCCGTCTGCAGGAGCTTTTTGACCTCCGAGGTGTCGGCCCCGGCGCGGCGCAGGAACGCCGCCGCCTCAAACGTGCGCTCGCCAGTGCGGACGGTGAAATCCTTCGTATCGAGCATAATGCCCGAGAGCATTGCCTCCGCCTCCACGCGCAGGATGTCCGGCTGCTCGACCAGCTCCTCGAGCAGCTCCGTCATCAACTCGCAGGCCGACGACGCATACGGCTCGTGGAAGCTCATGGTCGCATTGGTGATATAGGTCGCCGCGCGGCGGTGGTGATCGATGACCGCCACACGGGTACAGGCTTCCAGCAGGTTGTGGTTCTCGACCTGGTCCGGGCGGTTGGTGTCCACCACGACGAGCAGCGTGCGGCTGTCGGCGTGCAGGTACGCCTCCTGCGGCGTCAGAAACGCCTTGGCATACTCCGGCACGTGCAGCATCCGGTCGCGCAGCTGGCCGGCGGCTGTCTTGTTCGCATCCATGACGATGCGGCAGGGCGTGCCGAGCTTGCGCGCGATGCAGCAGACGCCGGCGGCCGCGCCGAGCGTGTCCAGATCGGAGAATTTGTGGCCCATGACATAGACCTTGGACGAGTCCTGAATGAGCTGGCTGAGGGCGTTGGCCATGACGCGGGACTTGACCTTTGTGCGCCGCTCGACCTCTCCGCCGCGGCCGCCGAAAAACTCGAACGTAACGCGGTTTTTCACCACGGCCTGATCGCCGCCGCGCGAGAGCGCCATCTCGGTGCCGAGAATGGCGAAATTATAATTTTCATCCAGGCTGTCGCCGTCGCGCCCGATGCCCACACTGACGGTCGCGCGGATGCCGCTGGGGCTGGCCACGCTGCGCACGCTGTCGAGCAGGGACGCGAATTTGTTCTCGCGCAGCTCGTCGAGATGCCGCTCCTCGAACACGTACAGATACCGGTCGCGGTCGTAGCGCCGGAAGAAGCCGCCCTTCCCCTCGCACCACTGCAGGAGCTTGTCCTCAATGGCATCGCGCAGCTCGTTGCGCTTGCGGTCGGTCAGGCCGCGGATGAGCTCGTCATAGTTATCAATGACGATGACGGCGATGACCGGGCGGGACGCATAATACTCCAGCCGGATCTTTTCATAATCCGTGACATCGACCCAGTACGTGATGCCCATGTAGCTGGCGGCGTCGTCCGGGTTCGTGCGCACGAGGTTACCGTGGATCTGGTACTTATGGCCCTGATACTCCAGCAGCTCCGGGCACTGGGTGTTGCCCTCGAGCAGCCAGCGGCCGGAAAACTCCGGGATCACATCCGTGATGCGCATATCGACCGACGGCTTGTGCCGGCCGCAAAGATCGAAAAAGTTCTGGTTGGCCCAGATGACCTGTGAGTCCGCCGGGCGAAAGACCGCCATCGGCAGCGGGAAATTCTGCAGGGTATTATTTCGCGCAGACTCCGTATCATAGGTGACGGATTCAATATATCGCTCGAGCGTGCGGCGCTTGCGCGCGCGCATGATGACCGAGTAGATAATGAGCAGCAGAATGATGACGCCCTCGCCGATCGACAGCCAGAGCCGGTCGGAGAAGAAAAACGTGAGCACTGCAAACACGATCAGAAACAGCAGAAACATCCGCGAATTGGGCATCAGCGCACGCTGCAGCTTGGATTCATTGGGTACATTGCTGACTTTGGGATCCCGCATCGTCATACCTCCTTGCACCCTGTGGGGCAAAACCTATTGCCCCCATGATAATCAATGATTATATCAGATTCTATCCCCATTGACAATACACTTTCCTGCTGAAGATTTGTGAAAGGAGCGTGCGCATGAAAGCAATTTTGCTGGCCGGCGGTCAGGGCCGGCGGCTGCGCAGCATCACCGGAAACCTCCCGAAACCCATGGTGCCGCTCGTCGGCGTGCCAGTGCTCGATCGGCTGCTGGATCTGCTGCGGCGCAACGGTTTCACGGACGTGTGCATGACGCTGTGTTACCGGCCGGAGGTCATTCAGGAGCACTGCGGCGACGGCAGCGACTACGGCGTGCACCTGAAATACCGCATCGAGTCCGAGCCGCGCGGCACGGCCGGCGGTGTGCGCGCGTGCAGCGACTTTTACGGCGAGGACGATTTTCTCGTCATCAGCGGCGACGCCGCGTGCAGCTTTGACCTGCTGGGACTCTACCGCCGGCATCAGCAGGCGGACGCGGCCGTGACGATCGCGCTCTACCCGAACGCGGAGCCGCTGCAGTACGGGCTCGTGCTGCAGGATCGGCAGGGCTTTGTGCAGCACTTCATCGAAAAGCCGGACTGGGAGCACGTCGTGACCGATCTCGTCAACACCGGGACCTATATTGTCTCCCCGCGGGCGATGACCTATGTGCCGGAAGACCAGCCGTTTGATTTTGCCAAAGATCTTTTCCCGCTGCTGCTCGCAGCGCACGAGCCGATCCTCGGTGTGCCGATGGACGGCTACTGGTGCGACATCGGCACACCGCGCGCCTACTACCAGTGCAGTCTCGATGTGCTCGACGGGCGGCTGAGCCCGGCGCAGCCGGACGCCCCGGATGACCTGCCGCCACAGATCACAGACCCGAACTGCCGCACCGTCCCCTGCCGCGACCGCGCGCACCTGATGCGCACGATCTCGGAGGCGATGATGGAGGCCGGGGCGGACTTTACCGACGGCCTGCATATACGCGACGGCAGCTGGGAACTGACCATCCGGCCGGACGCAAACGCCGCCGCACTGCAGGTCGAGGCAAATGCGCCGGACGCCGCAGCCGAGACGGCGCATCTGCTCGAGCTCATGGAGCGGGACGAAAACTCATGAGATGAGAATAGCGTGCAAAAACCGCCGCATCTAAGATGCGGCGGTTTTCTGATGTTTGTTTATTGCTTGTAGTGGTGCGCGTCCTCGAGGACCATTTCCTTGACCTTCATCAGGCGCACCTTGGTCGAACTTTCGTTTTCATCCAGCTTCATGGAGATGTAACGAATGTTCTGCTCCAACTCGGGAATCATAACGTATTCGAGCGCGTTGACGCGGCGGCGGGTCTTTTCGATCTCCTGCGCGAGCATCTGCGTGGTCTTTTCGACCTGCGCGAGCTCGAGCATGTCCTTGAACACCTCCGCCAGCTTCTCAAGCGCATCGTCCAGCTCGCCGGACGTCTGCGCGAAGCCGTACGGGAAGATCTCAGACGGATCGCTGTTGCGGGTCTGGAAATCGTAGACCGGCACGTTCACGCTCATGATGTTCTGATAGGTCATGCCCAGCTCGACGCTCTGCCGCGGGTAGAGCAGCGACTGCTCGAGCATTTCCGGGGACATGATCGCGGACGCGACCGACAGAGAGCCGAACGCCTCCGTGAGTCCCTGCTCGACCTTTGTGCGCAGCTGCTTGTTCAGACGCACGTTGTCGAGGAACTGACGCATCAGTTCGTCACGCTTATCCTTGAGGAGCTTATGACCCCTGCGAGCGGTTTTCAACCGGCCCTTGAGCTGGTTGAGCACCATTCTTGTCGGGGTAATTGCCGTATTTGCCATCAAATCACCTCACTTGGTAAGTCTGCGGGACGGGTGCGCTCAGGTCTCGGGCATATACTTTTCGATCAGTTCGGGCTTGATACGCTTGAGCTCGGTGCGCGGCAGCAGGCTCAGCAGCTCCCAGCCGAGGTTGAGGGTGTCCTCAATGGACCGGTTGGTGTTGTTGCCCTGGTTGACGTAGCGCTGCTCGAACGCGTCGGCGAACTTCGCAAACTGCTTGTCGTCGTCGGACAGGGCCGCCTCGCCCAGGATGGTCATAAGCTCCTTGGCGTCCTTGCCGCGGGCATAGGCCGCGAACAGCTGGTTCATCGTGCCGGAGTGGTCCTCACGGGTCTTGCCCTCGCCGATGCCCTTATCCTTCAGACGCGACAGGCTGGGCAGCACGTCCACGGGCGGGATGATGCCCTTACGGTACAGGTCACGGGAGAGGATGATCTGGCCCTCGGTGATGTAGCCGGTCAGGTCGGGGATCGGGTGGGTCTTGTCATCCTCGGGCATGGTCAGGATCGGAATCATGGTGATCGAGCCGGACTTGCCGATGCGGCGGCCGGCGCGCTCGTAGAGCGTGGCCAGGTCGGTGTACAGGTAGCCGGGGTAGCCGCGGCGGCCCGGAACTTCCTTCTTCGCCGCGGAGACCTCACGCAGAGCCTCAGCGTAGTTGGTGATATCGGTCAGGATGACCAGCACCTGCATGTCCTTTTCAAAGGCCAGGTACTCGGCCGCAGTCAGCGCCATACGCGGAGTGGCGATACGCTCGACGGCGGGGTCGTTGGCAAGGTTCGAGAACACGACCGTGCGGTCAATGGCTCCGGTGCGGCGGAACTCCTGAATGAAGTACTCGGATTCCTCGAACGTGATGCCGATGGCAGCGAAGACGACGGCGAAGTTCTCGTTGTCGCCCAGCACCTTCGCCTGACGCGCGATCTGCGCGGCCAGCGCGGCGTGCGGAAGACCAGACGCCGAGAAGATCGGCAGCTTCTGGCCGCGGACGAGGGTGTTCAGGCCGTCGATGGTGGAAACACCGGTCTGGATGAACTCTGCCGGGTAGGCGCGGGCTGCCGGGTTCATCGGCAGGCCGTTGATGTCGCGGTGCTCCTCGGCGAGGATCGCCGGGCCGCCGTCGATGGGCTCGCCCATGCCGTTGAAGACGCGGCCGAGCATATCCTCGCTCACGCCCAGCTGCAACGGGTGGCCGAGGAAGCGGACCTTCGACTGCGCAAGGTTGATGCCCTGCGCGCTCTCAAAGAGCTGCACGACCGCGTGGTCATCCTCGACCTCGAGGACCTTGCAGCGGCGGACTTCACCGTTCGGGAGCTCGATCTCGGCCAGCTCGTCGTAGGTCACGCCTTCGACGTTCTTGACGATCATCAGAGGGCTGGCGATCTCCTGGATTGTTTTGTACTCTTTAATCACTGCTCCTCACCTCCGGCGATAATCTCTTTGATCTGTGCGGTCATGTCCGCGGCGATCTTGGCATAGACCTGCTCGTACTCGTCGCTCGGCACGCTCTTGGCGCGGCCGATATCGACGCGGGCGGGGATGGCAAAGAGCTTCTGCATCGGTGCGTTCTTCTCGAGCGCGTCGCGGCACTCGGCGTCATAATGCAGGATGAGGCCGAGCAGCAGGAACTGACGGCGGTACTCGGAGTAGCTGTCGATATCGACGAAGGCGTTCTGCTGCAGGAAGTCCTCACGGATCATCTTGGCAGTCTCCATCGTCAGGCGGTCAGCCGGGGACAGCGCGTCCTGACCGACGAGGCGGACGATCTCCTGCAGTTCGGATTCCTGCTGCAGGATGCTCATGGCCTTGTCGCGGTTGGCCATATATTCCTCGCCGAACGTAGCCTCATACCACGGCTTGAGCGAGTCAACATACAGCGAGTAAGACGTCAGCCAGTTGATGGCCGGGAAGTGACGGGCGTAGGCCAGGCTCGAGTCAAGTGCCCAGAACACCTTGACGATACGCATGGTGGCCTGAGAGACCGGCTCAGAAATGTCGCCGCCCGGAGGCGAGACAGCGCCGATGGCGGTGACGGAACCGCGCCGGTCATCCTCGCTGCCGATGCAGCGGACGCAGCCGGCACGCTCATAGAACTGCGCGATACGGGATGCGAGGTAGGCCGGGTAGCCTTCTTCGCCAGGCATCTCTTCCAAACGGCCGGACATCTCACGCAGGGCCTCTGCCCAGCGGGAGGTGGAGTCAGCCAGAACGGCGACGTCATAGCCCATGTCGCGGAAGTACTCGGCGATGGTGATGCCGGTGTAAATGGACGCCTCACGCGCTGCCACAGGCATATCGGAGGTGTTTGCGATGAGCACGGTGCGCTTCATCAGCGGCTCGCCGTTGCGCGGGTCGGTCAGTTCCGGGAACTCCATGAGAACGTCGGTCATCTCGTTGCCGCGTTCGCCGCAGCCGATGTAGACGACGACGTCCACGTCCGACCACTTGGCAAGCTGGTGCTGCACGACGGTCTTGCCGCTGCCGAACGGGCCGGGCACGGCGGCCGTGCCGCCCTTGGCAATCGGGAAGAGCGTGTCAATGATACGCTGGCCGCTGTTCATGGGCTTGTTCGGGGCAAACTTCTGCGCATAGGGGCGTGCGATACGCACCGGCCAGCGCTGGATCATGTTCAGCTCATGGTCGACGCCGCTGGCATCGGTGAGCACGGCGACGGTCTGATCGACCGTGAAGTCGCCGCCGGTGATGCGCTTGATCGTGCCCTTCATCTGCGGGGGCACCATGATCTTGTGCAGGATGGCCGTCGTCTCCTGGACGGTTCCGATCACGTCGCCGCCGGCGACGGCAGTGCCGGGCTGCACAACGGGGTCAAAGTGCCAGACGCGCTCGCGGTTGAGCGCGGGCACCTCGATACCGCGGGTGATGTTGGAGCCGGTCAGGTCGCGGATCTCGGGCAGCGGGCGCTGGATACCGTCATAGATATTCTCCAGCATGCCGGGGCCAAGCTCCACGGACAGCGGCATACCGGTAGTCTCGACTTTCGCGCCGGGGCCAAGGCCCGAGGTCTCCTCGTAGACCTGGATGGACGCGCTGTCGCCGGTCATATTCAGGATCTCGCCGATCAGGCGCTGCTCACCGACACGCACAACGTCGGAAACGTTGGCATCGGCAAGGCCGTTCGCCACGACCAGCGGACCGGAAACTTTTGTAATGGTTCCGCTCAATTTCATTCTTCCTTTCCTTAAAGGATATCGGAGCCAACCGCTCGCTCGACGGCCGCCTTGAGCGCGGTCTGGCCGAGGCCGAGGGGGCCTTCCCTGCCGGGGATCAGGATGATGGCCGGCAGAGGAACATCTTTGAATTTGTCGATCTCATGCTGAAGCTCCTGCGCCAGATTCTCTTCGACATAGATGATGGCGTAGTCCTCAGAGTCTTTCGTCAGGCGGCGCAGTGTCTCGCGCGCCTCCTCGGCATTGGCGACCGGGCAGGCCTCGAGGCCGAGCGCCTTGAAGCCCATGACGGTCTCCGCACCGCCGACAACTGCAATTTTAAGCATAAGTCTCACGCAGCCTTTCCCGGATGACCGCGGGCTGAAGCCCGGCGAGTCTGCCCGTCAGGATCATTCTGGCGGCCGTGGTCTCGTTTTCCATGGCAGCGAGATAAGCGGTCACATGCGCCGCACCGAAGCTGCGCAGCTTGGCCGCGCGGATGTAGTCCATGAGCGCGTTGTCGCACAGCAGCTCAAACGCCGTCAGCGCGCCGCCGCTCATGGCTGCCGCGCCGGCAGCCGCCGCATTGCCCAGCCACGTGTTGCCGTAGAGCGCCGTGAGCGCCTCGGCCGAGTCGAACGCCGCGAGCACACGATCCGTTCCGATCGTGCCGCCCGGGATGAGCGCGGTCTTGAGAAAGTCCTCATCCTTGGCCATGCGGCGCGTGCGCACGGCAGCGCGCAGGTTTGCGCTGTCGATCTGCAGCTGCACATAGTCTCTGGCAAAGCCGCTGTCGCTCAGTCCGTTGGCCAGATCGAGCATCTGCGCAAAATATGCGCGGTCGAGCTCGAAGTCCGCCGCCTGCGGATTGGCCGTGTGCGCCAGGATTGCAGCAGCGCTGACCATGGCCTGCGCCAGAACGGGCGGAATGTCACGGTAGTCCTCTTCATAGAACGCGGCGTGCAGCTTCTGCGGTGGGATGGTGCCGCGCTGCGACAGAATCGCATCGCACTCCACGCCCATGGCCTGCGCCTTGATGAGCGCCTTGGCATTGTGATAGTCATACTTGAGGCGGAACAGCTGCACGAGCTGCGCCTCCGGGACCATGCCCTCGACCTCATCGAACAGCGCCGCGATGTGCGCCTCGAGCGCAGCGCCGGCCGCCTTTGCGGACAAGCCGCTCAGGTCGCCATAGCCGCATTCCTCCAGGATCTTGGCCGCTTCGTCATTCGTGGGCGCATCGATCATGCGCTCCATACGCTCAGCGGAGAGCATTTTGGTCTCGCGGGCTGCCAGCATTGCCGTAATCGCAAGGTAATTCGTATCTTTTACTTTAGACAATTCGGTTCCTCCCTCATGCGGCGCAGCACTCTGCGCCCCATATAGGATAATTCGTTCCCCCGCGCGGGGCGGGGCAGGTCACGCGCCGAACAAGACCTCGGCGACCTGAGCAGCCAGATCACTGCGGCAGAGCTCTGCGATCGTCTCCACTGCGCAGTTGACCTCGATATCTCCCTGCTGGAGCACAAACCCGGCGCGCAGGTCACGCGTGGTCTGGCTCATGGTGAGCCGGCCGGGCTTGCCCTGCTGCGAGAGCAGCGCATTGGCAGCATCCACGACCGCCTGACCGCACGCGGCCTGATCCTTGGCGTTGAACACCAGAGTTTCGGTGCCGGTCGTCGCGGCCTGTGCTGCGAGCTTGGCAAGATACGCCACATAGTCCGCCTGCGGCATGGCGCAGATTTTGTCGAGCGCGGCGGAAAACGCCGCATCGACCATCTCCTGCTTGAGCGCAAGGACACTCTTTCTGGCTTCCATTTCCGCCAGACGGCCCATGCGCTGCACGCGGTCCTCGCACGCTTTCACACCGTCACGGACGCGGGCCCAGTACTGGTCCTGCGCCTGTTTGTCATAATCGGCGCGGATCTCGGCGCACTTGGCCTCGGCTTCGGCCGCGATGGCCTTTGCCTGCTCCTGCGCGTCCGCCTCGATGCGGCCGGTGATTTTTTCAATACCATTCATAGATCTTTGTTCCCTTCTGTCGGAAGAGGATGGGGATTACTTCAAGCCGTTGAGCATCAGGAAGGATGCCAGCAGGCAGAGGATGGCGTAGAACTCGACCGTGATGCAGAAGATCATGCCCTTGGACCAGTCATCGGGCTTCTTGGCCAGGATGTTCAGGGACGCGGCAGCGACCTTGCCCTGCGCGATAGCGGAGATCAGACCGCCGAGTGCGATCGGCAGGCAGGCTGCGAAGTACTGCAGGCCCTGCGCGACGGTCAGCGGAGCGGCAGCGTTGGCAGCGAAGATCTGGCTCTGAGCCAGGAACCAGATGACGAAGCCGTACAGGCCCTGGGTGCCCGGGATGACCTGCATGATCATCGCTTTACCGAACTTGCTGGGATCCTCCGAGACGAGACCTGCGCCGGCCTCACCGGCGATGCCGGTGCCCTTTGCAGAGCCAATGCACGCGAGAGCCGCTGCGAGCGCAGCGCCGAGAAGGCCGAGAGCCAGACCACCGATGGATTCGAGAAATGCCATTTTCATTTTCCTCCTTAAATATCTCTTGAATACGAATGTTTAGAAATTATGATTTTCCACGTCGACATAGCGCGTGTTGATCTCCAGCGGGCTGAAGGGCTTGCCGCCGTCGACATAGAACTTACCGAAGAACTCCAGACACTGCAGACGCAGGTCGTGCACGAAGCAGCCGAGCAGGCTCAGGCCGAAGTTGAGCAGATGGCCCAACAGGAAGATGATGATAAAGATCAGCATCGACACGACCGTCACGCCGCCGCTCGACGGCATCGCAGCGAGGGTGTTGAACACCTGCGCGATGACGCTGCCGGCCAGCATCAGAGCCATGAGTCGGGAATACGAGAGAATGTCGCCGAACCAGCCGGTCAGCCCGTTGTAGAGCGCGCCGAACACGGCCGTGACCTTGCCGAAGCCCTTGGCCTCACGGCCGGAGCCGTAGATCAGCATCAGACCGCCGATGCACAGCACGACCGGGACGCCGGCAATGTTGCCGATCTTGAGCACATACAGCGCAAGTCCCGCAAACAGGACCAACCATGTGCCCTCGTTGAAGATCGCGTCGCCGACCTTGCCCTGGCGGCACTCCATGACCATGTTCACGATCATGCCGGTCACGAGCTGGATAAAGCCGAGCACCATAGCGCCGACGAGGATCGTCGTCGTATCGGTCAGCGGGTCGAGCAGCGGGCTTGTCAGAATGCCGAGCTTGACGTCGTGACCGAACATGTTCACGATCGTCGGCACGGCGTTGCCGAAGAAGCCGCCCGTCACGATGCCGAGCAGGAACGTCGACACGCCGCAGGCAAGCAGCAGCTCGCAGAAATACTTGCTGCCGCGTTTCGGCTTCATCTTGCCGAGTGCGACGAGCGCCGCGATCATCATCACAAGGCCGTAGCCCATGTCCGCCATCATGATGCCATAGAACAAAATGAAAAACGGCGCCATGAGCGGGTTCGGATCGACCGTGCCGTAAGCCGGCAGGCTGTACATGTTCGTGACCATGTTCAGCGGTTCGGTGAATTTGTTGTTTTTGAGTTTGACCGGCACCTCGGGGTACTCGTCCTCCGTGGGATCGGCCAGATCCCAGGCGCAGTCATACTTTGCAAGCACCGCAGTGAGTTTATCCTCCTCCGGTGCCGTGAGCCAGCCGCGCATGCACACGACGCTCTCGGTGCCGACGAGGCGCTCTTCCGCCTCCGCGCGGCCGAGCTTCACGCTCGCGCGGTCGATGCAGAGCTTGAACGCATCCCGGTGCGGGGCAAAGGCGGCGATATCCGTCTCCGCCTGCTCGCGCTTGCGGATGATGTCCGCAATCTGCTGCTGCGCATCCTCGATGTTCTGCTTTGCCGTGCCCGGCGTGCCGCTGAGGTTTGCCAGCGTGAAGCCGGACGCGCGCAGCGCCGTGATGGCTTCCGTCAGCTCCTCTTTCAGACAAATGAGCAGCACATAGTGCTGTTCCTTATCCGAAGAGATCTCATACAACTGCGACTCCGGCGCAGCGTCCGCCAGCGCTTTGGCAGCCTCAGCAAGATCCACCGCTGCGGGCAGCATGCCGAGAGAAATGCGGGTCCTTACGGTCTCGCCCAAATCCAGCGGCAGATCCAGCGTCTGCCACGGGCGCAGTGCCTCGATATTGCCGCGGAGCTTTGCCTCCTCGCCGTTGTAGCGGCGCACGGCCGCTTCCAGATCCTCGAGCTGTGCAACTGCATCGAGCTCCTGGCGGTATGCACCGTCATCCAGAAAATCAGCCTCCGTGACCTCCGGCCGGGAGCTGAGCAGCTTGGACTTGACCGGCGCATACTTGTCGAGCAGCTTGAGTGCGGCAGTCAGGCGCGTGAGTTCACTGCGCACCTCCGTCACATTGCCGCTCTCCTGACGCAGGACTGCGGCAGCCTCCGTATCCGCAAGCAGCGCGTCCGGTTCCGAGATCTGCACGCAGCCAAGCAGCATCAGATCCCGGAGCAGCTCATCTTTCTGCCGGCGAACGACCATGAGCCGCAGCTTTTTCATGTGTACAATGGCCATCAGCCGTTCACAATCCTTTCCACGATGAGTGATGCAGCCCGATCCAGATTGGTCTTGGCCTTGATGCGCATGGCAGCTTCCTTGTTCTTGATCTCCGCCGCCAGCGTTTCCGCATCCGCCTTCGCCTTTTCATCCGATTTGGCCCGCAGCGTCTGCAGTTCCTGCTGCGCCTTGCCGACAGCAGCCTCTATTGCTGCCTTCCCCTCGGCCTGGGCCGCTTCCACTGCCGCTGCAGCGGCTGCCTGCGCGTCGGCTTTGATCTGCCTGGCCCGGTTTTCTGCGTCACTGATCGTTGTTATCGCCTCAAATGACATCTGTACACCTCCCTACGAATCAAACTGTTATTATGCCGCGCAACGCCCGCTTTCACGAACTGTTTCTACATAATGTAGGTATTTTACCTTATTCACAGCCGTTAATCAAGTGAAATTTCCCAAAATTGTCTGTCAAAATTCAAACACCTATATGTTAAAAAACTATTGAACCTGCTACGTTTTTCACGTCATTGACGAAAATTTAACGTTATTATATTTGCATGATTTCTCGCGATGGAATCGTTCGGGATTCCTGGTACGAATCCGGCATAAAAATGAACAAAATGTTGGAAAATACGCGATTTCAACATTTAAAATGTTTTTTTCCTTGCTATTGTGCCGGAAATAGCCTATAATGTTTCTGCTAAAGTTAAAAAGTTTGAACTATATTCGCATATTCGGAGGTACTTTCACATGGAGAGCAAACGCCGTTTCGGTGACCGTAAGGACGGCCGCCTGATCCAGTCTCTCGCGCCGTTTTACAAGTTCATGCCCTACATCATGCCCACGAAGAACGACGCCTGCAATCAGTTTGAGGACTGCATCGAGATCACGAACACCGACCGCTGGCTGCGGCAGAAGCGCCTCGAGGGCTACAAGGGTCTCGGCTACCTGCACCTGTTCATCGCGGCCTACATCCGCATGGTCTCCCTCCGCCCCGGCATCAACCGCTTCGTGGCCGGCCGGCGCATCTATGCGCGCAACAACATCGAGGTCGTGCTGACCGTGCGCCGCAGCATGTCCACCACCTCGAATGAGACGACCATCAAGGCCGTCTTTGCCCCGACGGACACGATCTTTGACGTCTACCGCAAGATGAACGAGAAGATCGACGAGATCAAGTACGGCGATCAGGACAACAACACCGAGCAGGTCGCCGGCGCCCTGCTGAAGCTGCCGCGTTTCCTGCTGCGCTTCGCCGTCGGCTGCCTGCGCGTGATGGATTACTTCGGCATCATCCCGCAGAAGCTGCTCGACGCCAGCCCCTTCCATGGCTCAATGATCATCACCGACATGGGCTCGCTCGGCATCCCGCCGATCTATCACCACCTGTACAACTTCGGCAACCTGCCGATGTTCATCGCCTTCGGCGCCAAGCGCAAGGCGGTCGAACTCGACCGCGAGGGCAAGCCGGTCGAGCGCAAGTACATCGACTTCATGGCCGTCATGGACGAGCGCGTGTGCGACGGGTATTATTACGCCTCCTCGTTCAAGTACATGAAGATGTATATGCACAACCCGGCGCTGCTGGAAGTCCCGCCCGAGAAAGTGGTCGAGGATCTGTTCTGAGCATCGATCATCGATACATATGGAAAACCTCCTGCTGTGCAGGAGGTTTTTGTATTTGTCCGGGCAGCGCCTCCGGCGCCGGCCGGACCGCACGCGCAGCCGAACACAGCAGCAACATGATGAGCATGACAAAGATCACAAAGCGGAGCTTCTTCACCGATCCATCCTCCTTTGCTTTCGTTTGACACCAGTATACACAGCCGCCGCGAAAAAAGCCGTCGCATCCTGCCGCTGACCGGAAAATGCGCAAAAAATTTCCCCCGGTGCGAGTCACCTCGCGTCGGGGGATTTCTGCATATCTGTCGTTTCAGACCTCAGGCTGTGCCTGCACTGGTCTGGACTGTGTCAGCACATAGAACGACGCCACGAACTCCGTATCCTCCAGCTGCGCCTGCACCTGATCGTGCATGGCCGCGCCATCGCGCAGCCCGGACAGCGGCACGCCGAGCACCGCCTCCATCTGCGCGCGGGTGAAGGTGTAGCTGCCGTCGGAAAATGCATAGCGCACCGCGCTGAGATTGTCGATGAGCGCGAACGCCGCCGCGGAATCATACACGAGGTCGCGCCGCACCTTGGCCGCATCGAGCTCAGCGAGCGCCGCCTGATAGCGCACACACAGCGACGCGTCGTCCCCGATCTCAAAGCGGGCGGGCACATCGCCGAGCGGCAGGTGGTAAAACAGGTTCACAGTATTGCTGTTGTTGCCGACATAGGGGCTGGCATACGCGCGCACCGCCGCAAAATCATGCGTGCGCGCGTCCGACTGCGCCGCGCGCTGCTGCGCCTGCTGCCGCTCCTGCGCGGGCAAAAGCCAAAACAGCGCCGCTGCCGCCAGCGCAAGTCCGAGTGCCAGCAGCGACACGATCCAGATGTTTTTACGCTTCATCCGTCTCTCCCCTTTCACACTGCGCGACCAGACGCGGAAATCTCCCGACCGCGATCGGAAACACGACCGTGCTCAGCGCGAGATAATACGGTGCCGCCATGACGCCGAGCGCATACGGTCCGTCGATGCGCACCGGGCGCGAAAACCAGACATTGCTCGAAAACAGCACCGCGCTCACGGCGGCAACGCACACCGCAAAGCACACGCCCCAGACAAGCCACACGGTGCGGCTCTGCCGGCGCAGCTGCGCCGCGTCCACGGTCATCGTCACACACGATTCGCACCGGCGGCTGCACAGATACGAGACGCCAAGCACCACAGCCAGCACGAACGCCGCGAGACAGGAGATCTGCCCCCGCACGAGCAGCAGCGGGATCGTGAGCACCCAGAGGATCACGCTCGCCAGCAGCAGCGACTGCAGCCGCGCCGTGCGCCACTGCTGCGCGTTCACGCGCACGACCGTACCGAGCACCCCGTCGAGCGACGGCAGCTGCGCCTTAGCCGCGCGCACGGCCTCCGCCTCCGGCACGCCCTGCGCGATGAGATCATCCCGCCGCGCAGCCAGATTGCCGTAGATCTCCTCTTTCATCTCCCGGTTTTCCGCGGTATCCCCGCGGCGCGCAAAGAGCGCGTCTACATAAGCTCTGAGTTCATCCATGTTCCTCGCCTCCGATCAGCACACAGTCAATGATGTCCCGCGCCGCGCGCCACTGCTCCACCGCGTCGTGCAGCAGCGCCGCGCCCGCCGGCGTAATGCGGTAATACTTCCGGCGCGCCCCCTGCGAGGCGTCGCCCCAATAGCTCTGCACACAGCCGTCGCGCTCGAGCCGCTTGAGACTCGTATAGAGCGACGGCTCTTTGAGCTCATAGCGCCCGCCGGTACGCTGCGTGATGGTCTTGATGATCTCGTACCCATAGCTGTCGTGCGCGCTGAGCACCCGCAGGAGCATCGCGTCGATGCTGCCGCGGATCAGATCGCTGCGAATGGTCGTCTCCGCCAAGGCCCTCGCCTCCTTTAAGTGCATTAAAACACAAATTACTATGCGTGTCAAGGTACTGTTTCAGAAACAAGGGCTATCCGTTTGGATAGCCCTGTGATTGGTTACGTCTCGTCGTCCTGATCCGTGCTGAACTCCGCCAGTGTCAGGTCGGGGTTTTTCTGCTCCGCCCAGCGGATGCTCCACTCATTGTTGAAGATGAGCAGATTGTGGCCGCGGAAGTCCTGCACCCACTTCGTGTCCGAGGCGAGGTTGAGCGCCGTGGGATCGGTGCCCTCGCTCGTGATCCAGCGGATGTAGGAATACGACAGGTCGCGGCGTCGGATGTCGATGTTGTACTCGTTCTTGAGCCGGTACTCCAGCACCTCGAACTGCAGCACGCCGACCGCGCCGACGATGACCTCCTCCATGCCGCTGTTCGGCTCGTGGAAGATCTGGATGGCGCCCTCCTGCGCGATCTGGGTGACACCCTTGACAAACTGCTTGCGTTTCATGGTGTCCACCTGCGAGATGACGGAAAAATGCTCCGGCGCAAACGTGGGGATGCCCTCGAAGCGCACGCGCACCTTCGGGTCGCAGATCGTGTCGCCGATGGAGAAGATGCCGGGGTCGAACACGCCGATGATGTCGCCGGCGTAGGCCTCATTGATGATCGCGCGCTCCTGCGCCATGAGCTGCTGCGGCTGCGCAAGCTTGAGCGTCTTGCCGCCCTGCACGTGCAGGTACTCATGGTCGCGCTCGAACTTGCCCGAGCAGATGCGCATGAAGGCGATGCGGTCGCGGTGGGCCTTATTCATGTTCGCCTGAATTTTGAACACGAATGCGGAAAACGCCGGCTGCATCGGGTCGACCACGCCGTCGGCCGTCGTGCGCGGCAGCGGCGGCATCGTCATGTGCAGGAAGTTTTCCAGAAACGGCTCGACGCCGAAATTCGTCAGCGCAGAGCCGAAAAACACAGGACTGAGCCGGCCGGCGCGCACCTCGTCGAGATCGAAGGCATAGCCCGCGCCGTCGAGCAGCTCAATGTCCTCGGTCAGCTTTTCACGCTGGCGCGGACCGATCAGCTCGTCGAGCCGGTCAACGTCCGTGAGCTCGCACTCGATGGGGCGGATCTTGTTCTGCCCGCGGTGAAACTCCTGAAACGCGAGGATCTCGCGGCGGTCGCGGTCGAACACGCCCTTGAAATCGTGCCCGCAGCCAATGGGCCAGTTGACCGGATAGGTGCCGATGCCGAACTCATTTTCCAGCTGTTCCATGAGCTCGAACGGATCGCGGGCCTCGCGGTCGAGCTTGTTGATGAATGTGAAGATTGGGATGTGGCGCATGGCGCAGATCTTGAAGAGCTTGCGCGTCTGCGGCTCGATGCCCTTGGCCGCGTCGATGACCATGACGGCGCTGTCCGCCGCCATGAGCGTGCGGTACGTGTCCTCCGAAAAGTCCTGGTGGCCCGGGGTGTCGAGGATGTTGATGCAATAGCCCTCGTATTCAAACTGCATGACCGACGACGTGATGGAGATGCCGCGCTGCTTTTCGAGCTCCATCCAGTCCGAGACCGCGTGGCGCGCGGTCGCCTTGCCCTTGACCGAGCCGGCGAGCTGGATGGCCCCGCCGTACAGCAGCAGCTTTTCCGTGAGCGTCGTCTTGCCGGCGTCCGGGTGCGAGATGATCGCAAAGGTCCGGCGGCGCTCGATTTCCTGTTTCAGATCCATAGTCCGCTCCTCTATTGTCCTTTCGAATATCAAACTTAGATAGTATACCCGATTTTTCCCGAGAGTGCAACAAAAACCTGCCCGTCAGGCCGTCTGTTCACGCAGATAGAGCGTGAGCGTGGCGAGGAAGATGTCCCTGGCGTCGTAGCGCGGCGTGAGTGGGGCCAGCTGCGTGAAGAAATGCTCGCTGCCCAGCGACGCGCACAGCGCGTGCGCGCGCTCGAGTGCCGGGGTATCCTCGTCCTCCGCCAGACGCATGGCCAGCTCCGGCAGCAGGAGTTTTAGGTCGTAGATCTCCCCGCGTGGATAGGCATATGCCTCCAGTACACACTCCACGCCCGCGAGCGCGCAGTCCGTCAGGTCACCGGGGCGGTCGCTGAGGATGCGGTCGGTCAGCGGCGTGTCGCTGCGGAAAAAGTCCAGCATGGAGTCCGGCGGCGTCAGCTCCCGGCGCAGCAGCCAGAGCAGATAGTCGCGCGCGACGCCCTCGAGCAGCGTCTGCCCATCGGGCTCGAACGTGTAGGTATGGCCGATATGGCTGCCGAGCACACGCAGCGTGTCCGTATAGCCGAGCGCGATACTGTGCCGCATCGCGTCGGGGTCGAACTCCAGCAGCTTTCCCAGCGGCTCCGCCGGGGCGATATAGGTCACGAGTGGGTGGTTGGTGTATTTTTTCTCCGGTGTCTCCGGCTTGAGGCCGATGGCGATGACGCGGTCAGCGCCGAGGCGAAACGCCGTGCTGATCGGCAGATTGTCCGAGTACGCGCCGTCGAGATAATTCTGCCCGTCGATCTCGCACATCGGGAACATCGGAAAGCACGCCGACGACGCGAGGATCCACTGCGGCAGGTAGCCGGGCGCAATGTCCTGCTTGCGCACCTCGACCGGCTGGAACGACGGGAAGCGCGCCGTCATGAGTCCGAAATCCACCGGCGAGGCGAAAAAGCGCGCCTCGTCGAGATATTGGTGCACGAGCGCGCGGTAGGGCGTGATGTCCGCCGTGCGGCGGTTGAGATCCGCCCAGTCCCTGACGCGCGCGACGAGCTGCTCCGGGTGTTCGGCCAGCGCCGCGAGCTCGCGCTTTTCGTGCGGCGTGGCATCGTCGCGCTCGAGCATGATCTGCTCTTCCGTGATGTGCGTCCAGAGCTCCCATGCGCGGTCAAAATCGTCCTGCACCATCAGCGCCGCCGTGACCGAGCCGATGGACGTGCCCGTGACGATGTCAAACGGGATGCCCAGCTCCCGCATCGCCTTCCACGCGCCGACCTGATATGCGCCCTTCGTGCCGCCGCCGGCCAGCGCGATCGCCTGCTTCATGGTACATCCCTCCTTGATTCCTGAATTTATAGTTTACACGCAGCGGATGCGAAAAGTCAATTCCAAACAAGAAGCACCGGAGGACAGCCCGTCCTCCGGTGTGCATTTTCATGCCCGCAGCAGGGCGCGGCGGGCCTTCCAGTCCGGCAGATAGCGCGCGATGAGCGCGTAAAACTCCGCGCCGTGGTTCATGTAGCGCAGGTGCGCCAGCTCGTGCACGACGACGTAGTCGATCGCCTCCGGTGGGTACTGCATCAGCCGCCACGAAAAGCAGATGTGCCCCTGCGAGCTGCAGCTGCCAAAGCGCGTACGCGCGCCCGTGATGCGCACCTGCGCCGGGTAGAGGCCCATCCGCTCGGAATAGTACGCCACACGCTGCGGCAGGCAGGCTTTCGCCTGCCGGATGTAGGCCTCCCGCTCGGCGTCCGTCGGCTCCGGGTGCACGGCCGCGCGGGCCTCCTGTTTGGCCAGTCCGCGTGCGATCCAGTCGGCGTGCGACGCAACAAAGCGGTCGATCGTGGCCTGAGATGTCCGGTACGGCGCGCGCACAATCACGCGCCCGCCGCGCAGCTCAAGCGCCAGCGTGCGGCGGCCGGAGCGGATGAGTTCATACGGCTGCATGGCCTGCCCCCCTTTTTCTGTGGTATGCCAAATCGGTCTTCCGGCAAGGTTATTCTGTCTGCTGCAAACAGCCGTCCATGTACTGACGGATGCGTGCTGCATCTTTCCTGCATTTCGCCTTGCTGCCATAAGTCAATGCAACGACCCACGGCTGTCCGGCATCTGTTTCAAACGTCTGCCGGTAATTTACGGTTTGGCTCCTTTCTATCCACTGTCCGCTTATGTCCTGATTAGAAAAGCAGAGTATCTTCTCGTGGACCCAATGATAAGGATAAACTTCCCCATCTGTGCAGACACACATATGGACTTCTTCGTTCCACGGTATAAACATAGGTTCTGGACATTTGGGAGCTATCACCGTAAAACCATGTCGATCAACTTCAATCTTTGTGCGGTATCCCGCTGATTTAACGACAATTGCCCCTTCCACAATGAAAACAAGGGCAAACGCCGCTATCAGAATACCCATAAAAATGAGTAATCTCCGCGAAGGAGTTCCTCCACTATCGAACATAATATAAGCAAAAATACCGGCGCAGGCAATAATGGATAAGATTTCACCGCTAATTACACCCTTTTTATAAGGCTGAAAAATCAATGGTTTCATGCCACATCCTCCATCATCAAAACGAATCTACGAACAGCATACACCATCCGCGGCGCGGTGGCAAGCTTGGCAGCCGCCGCGCGGTGTGCTATGATGGGGGCATCCATTCTTTGAGGTGATCGTATGTTCCGGATCGGCTGTCACATTTCCTCCGCAGGCGGGTATCTCGCCATGGCAAAGCGCGCGGAGGCGCTGGGCGCAAACACGTTTGCGTTCTTCACGCGTAATCCCCGCGGCGGCAGTGCCAAGGCCATTGAGGAAACAGACATCGCGGCCTTTCACGCCGAGTGTGCCCGCGCGGGCATCGACCGGCTGGTCGCGCACGCGCCCTACACGCTCAACCCCTGCGCGGCCAAGCCGAACGTGGCGGAGTTTGCGCGCATGGCCTTTTCCGACGACCTGCAGCGCATGGAGCACACGCCCGGACAGCTCTATAACTTTCACCCCGGCAGCCACGTCGGGCAGGGCATCGACGCGGGCATCGAGAAGATCGCCGCGCTGCTCAATGAGGTTCTCTTCCCCGGCATGACCACGACCGTCCTGCTCGAGACCATGGCCGGCAAGGGCAGCGAGGTCGGCAGCCGCTTCGAGGAGCTGCGCGCCATCATTGACCGCGTGGAGCTGCAGGCGCACATCGGCGTCTGCCTCGACACGTGCCACGTCTGGGACGCGGGGTATGACATCGCCGGCGACCTCGACGGCGTGCTCGCGGAGTTTGACCGCGTGATCGGGCTCGGGCGCCTGCACGCCGTGCACCTCAACAACAGCCTCAACCCCTGCGGCAGCCACAAGGACCGGCACGCAAAGCTGCTTGACGGCTGCATCCCGCCGGAGGCGCTCGTGCGCGTCACCCGCCACCCGGCGCTGGCGGGGCTGCCGTTCATCCTCGAGACGCCGAACGATGACGCCGGGTACGCGCAGGAGATTGCATGGCTGCGCGCGGCGCAAAATTAGCGGAATCTTTGTCTCCACTGTCCTGATTATTGGACTTTGCATGTGCTATGCTGTGATAAAAGGGAGAAAACAGAAACACAACATGGACATGGGAGGAGAAAAATTATGACTCTGCGAACGTACATTGACCGCGCGATCCGCGACGGTGCCGCCTTTGACGCCGTCATTTGCGGCTGCGACGTGCAGCAGACCTTCTGCTGGCAGCCGGACATGTGCATCACGGATGCCTGCGAGGCGGAGTTCCGCCCGCTGCTCGACGCGGAGATCCGCATCCTGGCCGCCGCGCCGGGCGAGCGGTTTTCCATCATCGAGATCTGCACGGACAGGCTCTTTCTCGGCGACGCCTTTTCGCAGTGCGCGGCGGGCTACTGCAGCCCGCGCGAGTACCGGCGGCTGTTCCGCGCCGGATAAAATAGCAACACCCGCCCCGGAGCCGTTGGCTCCGGGGCGGGCGTTTCTATTGCCGCGCTTCCTGTTCCACACAAGAAAATAACGACAGAGGGGCGCGGCACCCGAGGTGCAAGACCCGCCTCGAATCAGATCATGCGGTTTTTAGACGCTTTCGCGCCGGGCAAATCTATTGCCGCACTCCGTATTCCGCACAAGGGAACATCCACAGAGCAGCGGGGGTGCTCGAGGGGGCAAG
>ENA-UOJJ01001603-UOJJ01001603.1-human-gut-metagenome-genome-assembly--contig:-CS66-NODE-1603-length-32517-cov-5.592323_pt1 | contig 32517 bp, 24 predicted proteins | sample MGYA00242343_ERZ723890 | MGnify/ENA metagenome assembly ERZ723890
CCTAAGTGACAAGTTTTTATTATTTCACTTGTCTACCTAGAAGGGAGCATATCAGCCCCTCAGTTTTTGGGATAATCAAAGTTCTTGAATTATTTGCTTCCATCCTCCCCCATCCCTGTCATAGTCAAATACTCATATTTCGGCTGGAAGTCGTGGCTTTTGGAGTGTTTGTAGTATTGCAGGAAAATACGGTCCATGATGTTTGGAATCTGGGTTTCAATTGGCTCGAACAGGATGATCAGGTACTGCATGGAGCTGTAACGGGTGCAGATGTCAACGCGGCGGATGGTCTGGCGGATGGATTGTTCCATCTGGGAAAGAGCCTGCTCGATTTCCTCAATATGAGGAAGGGGGTCGGTAGCGGTTTCCATGGTGACCATTACCAGGTAGCAGCGGCAGCTGCTTCGGACGATGAGCTGGCGCATGTATTCGTACTGACGGGAAAAATCCCGGTAGTTAAGATCCAGGGCACCTGCGTAGCTTCCGCTCTTTCGCAGGGAATCTGCAATCTGGTGGAGATCCCTTGCAATGCTTGCAGAGTCAGGGGACTGGTAGCTGATCTGCTGGTAGAAGGAAAACTGGTTTTTCCCATTCTGCTTCACGTAGTAGAGCGCTTTATCTGCCTTGGAGCAGCAGTCTGCGAAGGTGTCCCCGCTGGTGCACAGGCAAAGTCCGGCAGAAAGGGAAGCATAGCGGATTTCTGCATCTGCCTGTGCGATAGCCTGGAACTGCCCAAAAAGCTGCGTCATTGTCTCAGAAGCGGATTCGGCTGTGACATCTGGCAGAAACAGAAGAAATTCATCTCCGCCCAGACGACAGGAAAGCCCTTCTTTTGTATAACGGGAAAGCAGGCTGCCGAGATTTTTCAGAGCCCGGTCTCCGGCCTTGTGCCCGTGGATGTCGTTGATCTTTTTCAGATTATCCATATCCAGGAAAATAAGACAACCGTTGTGATCCTTCATAAATTCAGCGATCAGCCGCTCGCCAAGGCTTCGCATAGGGAGCCCTGTGAGCAGATCGTAATGCTTGGTTTCTTCCTGGCTCTTTATGGTGGTAACTACATCGGAAATAAATTTGCTGATGGTATTGTCAATTTCAGGCTGTCGGGCAGGCTCGGTTTCCAGGGAAAACTGGTCATCCAGAACCAGGCGGTTTTCGTCCATCAGCTTTAGAAATACATCTGAGATTTCCGGGTCAAACTGTTTGCCGCGGTTCTTACTGATCTCTTCCCGGATCATTTCCTGGGAAAGTGCATTTCGGTAAATCCGGCGGGAATTCATGGCGTCATAACTGTCTGCCATGGCAGTGATGCGTGCATGAATGGGGATTTCGTCTCCGGTAAGACCGTCTGGATATCCATTTCCATCATAACGTTCGTGATGATTTCGTGCTACTTCAACAATATGAGGGATAAAAGTAATATCCTTCAATATTTCTGCGCCGATAACGGTATGTTTTTTTATCAGATTATACTCGTCTTCTGTAAGCCTGGAGGGATTGTTCAAAATCAGGTCGGGGATACCGATCTTGCCAATGTCGTGAAGATAGGCGGCGTGTTCCAGCTGATGGATTTCCTCTGGGGACCAGCCCAGTTCGGCGGCAATAAGTGCGGCATATTTTGCAACCCGGTAGGAATGTCCGCGGGTGTATTCGTCCTTTGCCTCGAGGGTGGTGGACAAAGTCTGCATCATCTGCAGGGACATTGACTCGGTCTGTTTTTGTTTCTGTATCAGCTCCTGCTGCTGGTGTTCGGCTTCCAGCCGCTGGATGTTCCGAAGGGTTCGGACGATATTGACAAACAACAGGATAAGCATTCCAATGCCGATAAAAAGACCGGACATGGAGGTGACAAAATATACGGAAGCAGATTTTGCGGCAACGCACAGCAAGGTGAGCAAAAGGCCCAGGAGCAGAAGCTGGTCTGTACGTTTTTTGCTGGTGCGGAGGTAGAGATACAGGTGGATAAATACCATCAGGAACGTACCAACCAGTATGATCTGTCCCACAGGGAGTGTCTCAATGTAGTCGGCAATATTGGCAGCAGTCAGAATAGAGCAGACTGCAAAATTCAGCAGGGCGATCCCGCCTACAATGTGGTAAAGCCTGCGGTGAACTCCATGCTGCACACTGTCTGCATAAAGCAGAAGTGGGATTGGTCCAAGGAGGATCATAATGAAGCACAGGGAGCCCAGGGCAGAGGAATTGGGAATGAGCAGCTGGCGGATTTTGGACTCGCCCAGCATCCAGACCGCACCCATAATCATGCACCAGCCAAGATACTCCATGTCAAAGCTTGTGTGGTACACAAGTCCAAGCATAAGGCTGAAAAAAATGGTAGTCAGGCCTGCGAACAGGAAGAAAAAAGCCATGTAGGTGGCAAGCCCGTAACGGCTGAAGATCAGCTGCCAGATGTCGGCTTTGTCTCCACAGAAAACCTGGTTCACAACACCGGAATAGTTGGAGGTGTAGGTGGTTAGTTCAATGCGGAGTTCTTTCCCTGCATCCTCATGGGAGGTGGGGCAGAAAATGAAACGGCTGGCAGAATTTTTCCCAACCAGACGGGTTTCGCTGGTGCTGTAATGCTCTCTCAGGGTGCCGTCTATGTAGATATTCACGTCCTGTAGAGAGGAACGGATCGCCACTGATGAGGCGTCAAAATCTGCCGGAAGGGTGGAGGTAATGACCATGGTCTCGCCTGTGGGAACATCATAGGAACCTGGCACCGTAATTTCTTCGGTGGTGCCGTCAGGCTTTTCCCAGGTAAAAGTTCCGGGGTAGAGGAGGGACGGGGAATTTTTGCTGACGGTTCTTTCATCTGCACCGAAAAACTGCATGAAAATGAACCATCCAAGAATGGCGAGCATCAGAAAATAAAAAATGTATCTTGGCCCCTGTCGGGCAGGGGATTTCTCTTTGGGCATGACAATTTTCCTTTCTGTGGAGGGGAAAGATGTTTATTAAAGCTATTATACTACATGGAAACACTTTCATCAAATACTCCGTTTTTTAATGCCTATTTTTTCGCTCTTGTGGGATATGCCTGGGGCTTTGGAGCGCTTATAATTTTTATAAAATAAAAAAGCGATCACTGACGGCAAAGCCGTGGCAGATTGGGAAAAAAGGAGGGATCCATTATGGAATGGACAGAATGGGCGTTATTTACTTCCATTGTGCTGTTTATTTGGGAGGCGTGGCAGGTGTTTGCGGAATGGACGTTAGAAAAATATCATGAGAAGAGAGAATATGGGGGAAATCAGGCAGAAAATGATAAGAATAAAGAAGAAAAATAACATGACATTTGTTGGTGTGGCGGATGAAGGCCACGGAGAATTTCGGAATTGTACTTTTGCCAGGCTTCTATTGGAAGCTCTGGCAGAGTATTTTCTGGAATACGCAGAAAAGATTACCAAAACACCGTTTCGTGATGAGATCAAATTTGAGCTTGCGCGGAAAATCCGAAAAGCAGTACAGGGCTATCCAGTGCAGGAGACAAGATTTGTAGGAGTTTTATTGATACCCGGTAAGAATATCCTGTTCCATGTGCGCTTTGGAGACGGGGGGATCTGTGGGGCGGCCAGTAATAATTGCTGCAAAAATATCAGCTGGAACATAAACATGAATGAAAGAGCTTTGAGCATTTGCGAGGATGGCTGCATAGAAATGGTCCGGATCAAGATGGAGCAGCTGGATAAATTTAAAAAGCTCTATCTTTTTGCCAGGGGGCGTGATATGCGCTTTTTGCTTTTTCACGACGGAGGAGTTGTGGGCAGATGTAAGGGTTATGAATATAGTCTGTATCAGCAAGAGCAGAAAAAGGAAGAGCAATGGGTAGAGCAAAATCAATGTATTGTAAGGATTTCTGAGAGCTAACTAGACATTCGAATTCGGTCAAAATATACCGAAAAGCGGGCGTGCAGATTGCAGGAATGATTTTTCAAACAGGCTCTAAGGCTGTGCATCGCGGAGCGGTTACTGGTCACGGAGTGAACAGTAACTTGCTTTTTTGTACACTGTGAAATTTCTATACAACTTTTTTGATTTACGTTATAATGAATGAAAACAAAGGTGGTTATAGAGCATTTTTTACATACTCTGACAGTAGGATATGCCTGTTAATGAGAATGTTAAAATACATTTACGTAGAGAGGAAAAGGCAAGATGGAGAAAAAAACCTACGAGGCTGGGGCGTCTGCATATACACTAGGCGTTGCAAATAGCATATTGAATTATGCAGATGAATATGGACAAGCGAGCAAAGCTGAGTTGGAAAACATGCCCAAAGATGCAAGTGTAGACCAATGGAAGAAAAAAATGGAAGAAATTGCAGAGGAATTTATCTGCACGCCCAGGTATTTTCTTATGTGCTGGCTGGCAGCAAAATGTCTGAATAAAAATCTTCTGGGTTCAGAAATGGAACTGGGAGAATTCCCGGCTTTTCAGTATAAACCAAAGGGTGCAAGAAAGGCAAAAAAATTTGAAAAGGTTACAAGAGCGCATGCCCTGTCTCTGGATGAGGAAGAATTAAAGAAGTATATTACAATTTTTACAAACATTGTATGGGAGAATGAGCGGCCAGAGGAGAAAGAAAAAGATCTGCGTCCATATAAATTCAGCCCTGTTTTTCGCCGGGCATTTCTCCTGTATGTGAATACCCAGCTGCTTACGAAGGAAGAAGGACTGCAGATTGCCCATATGATCCGGCTGAGCTATGAAGAAACCTGCTATTTTCTTGTACGCGCAGTGGAAAATGACGGACTGGATTTTACAAAAAGCACAGACATCATACATGCGTACTGTCTGCTTCGTGGAAAAAGTTATGGTGTTTTTCAGCAGCTGGAAGCAAAATATCAGACAAAGGCAGCCAGGATTGAAAAAATAAATCTGGAGGAAAAGCCGGAAGGTTTTACTGCAGGGATGATGCCTGGAAGTGAGGTGTCCGGAAAGAAAGACGATCCGGGAATGTTATATGAACGGATTTGCCAATGGGAGGACGAAGTTATTTCCCAGGTCCTGGCAGAACCAAATGGAGAAAATGAGGCAGCAGGACAGGAGGCGGAAGACCAGAAGACTGGACAGAAAGTCAAGGCAGACGATCCCAAAAAGATAGACTCTGTAGACGATAAATTTCTGGCATGGCTGGTTTCCCAGGCAAAGTACCTGGACATACCGGGAAAAAGCGCCCTTGCTGTTTACCGGAATCTGGTGGCATATGCTTATCATTATACGCTTGAGCATGACATCAGGAAAAAGGAAGGAAGCAATGTTGGCGGTGACGGGGATTTCCTGAAAAGCTTCCCAAGAGATGGGACTGGGAAGGCAGACGGCTTAGAGGATAATATTGGCTTTACGGACCTGGAAGACTGCCTTGAGGATCCGGATGAAGCCGTAAACTGGAATGCGGGGAAATCAGGATTCCGCGAAATCTGCAGTATGAATAGTCCTTATCAGCTAAAAGAGGATATGGGCAAGGCGGATTACGAGAAACTGGTGCTCAATCGTCTGGTGCGTCTTTTTAATAAAATGAGCGGAAGCATATTTGAGGCCAAACATATAACACGGATCATGCGTTATACCCAGGTTGCACAAAACGGCAGCCTGGAATCGAATCTTATTACAGACAGGATCATCAGACTTCTGGCTGGAGAAATCCCGGTGACAAAGGCGGATATGCTATTTATGGTCTGGCTGGCATGCAATCTGGATTGGGAAGATGAGAAGGAAAAAATGAGTGCAAGGGTTTGGGATTTCCTGGATGGGGGCTCCAAAGCACTGGAAGAGGGGCATTTGCCGGAACTGTATATTCCACACGTGCTGGAGCGTACATTTATACTCAGTTTGTGCATTGGCAATATGCCGGTGGGAGAGTGTATAAGTATTTCTACCGTTCATGCGAAAAATCCTGCACAGATATATCTGGCATTGAGTGCGTATGTAAACAGTCAAATGAGTCAGTGAGGCGAATAGGTTAGCCTGTATTTTCGTGCCCGTCAGGCTGTGAACATATTATTATGACTGATGATAAAGGTCTGTAAGGTGGAGAAAAAATGGAGAGAGAATATTTATCAGACAATACCTATATCCGTTTCCCAGGGGGAGAATGTTATAAGATCAACGGAAGGATCGGGCGAGGCGGCGGAAGCCTTCTGTATTCTGCATGCAAAATGGTTTTGCAGGATGGAAAATATGAGGAGCAGAGCCGGATCCGCTATGCGCTGAAGGAATGCTTCCCCTATTCGGAGCAGTATGACTTTGCCCGTAATTCCACAGGGGAAATACGGCCTGTGACAGAGAGCCAGGAAGCGGAACATTATCTGCATTATGTAGCTGCCATGCAGCTGAATGAGGGAAAAATCACGTCGGAGATTTATGAAACAGAGGCAATCCGTATGGTTCCAATCCTTCATCTGGCTGGCGGCGCGGAAATTTCCAAGGATCAGGGGGAAAGCTTCCATTATGTCAGCAATACATATACGGTGATGGCATCTTTGGAGAATAAAGGGGAATCGGTGACAGCGTGGTATGGGAAAGAGGAGAACCATACAGCTGCGGCGATTTTTTCCGTGATTCGGCAGGTGCTGCTGGCGCTTCGGGAGGTGCATGGGGGAAAATATGTCCACCTCGACATCCAGGCAGGCAATATTTTCGTAACGGGAGACTGGCGGGACCAGAGCCTGACCTGCTTTCTCATCGACTTCGGCTCAGCGCGCAGACTGCTGGAGGATGGCAGATGTGCTCCTGTGGGAAGTGGACCCATATTTTCCTCACTGGGCTACCGCGCGCCGGAGATTGCCCGGATTCTTAGTGGAGAGAACAGAGAGTTCCGTCTGGGAAAAGAGGCGGATCTGTACAGCGTGGGCTACCTGCTTCTGTATTTTCTCACAGGAACCCGCTACAGTGCTGGGCTTCTGGCCCGTTTTCAAAATAAATATGACAAGAATTACCTTACACGCAAAAACATACAGGAATTGAATGTTCCAGCATATGTGGAAGAACTGATCCAGCACATTCTGGCAAAAGCACTGGAACCGGATCCCGAGAAGCGTTATGGGACTACGGATGCCATGCTGAAGGATGTTGATAAAGTGCTGGAAGCCTTGCAGCCTTCTCATTCCCGGATTTCCGGTCTGACTTATGATGGATATATTTTGTATGACGCCAAAGAACCTGTCTGCCAGATGGCGGCACAGACTTTGCAGAAAAGGCTGGAGCATTTCCGGGCGTCCGGGCTGAAGCGGATTCACAGAGTATTTCTGGACAGCACAGAGGTTTCCGTAGATGCCAACCGGGATAAGCAGACGGTGGAAGCGCTGAAGGCAAGCGATTATCTGATCATTGTAGGAGGGGCAGATCCGGAGTCTGCAATCTGGCAGGCAAAAGAGGTGAAATTTTTCCTCAGGTTTCATCCTGTATCCCACGTGCTGGTTATGGTAACCGGGCTGGAAAAAGAGGCTTTGGAAATGCCGGTGATCCGCGTGGCAGGTCTTGGCAGAGCAGCCGTTCTGGCAGCAGATGCCCGTGGCGGTTCCCAGAAGGAAATCAGGAAGAAAATAAAAAAGGAAGCTGCAATCCGTATTGCAGCCCCGCTTCTGTCTGTCCCTTATGACGGACTGGTACAGCGCTACAAACGGTACCGCAGGAGAAAATTCGGCAGCATTGCGGCTGTTGTGGCAGTAACGCTTACCGGCTTTGGCGCACATGCAGCGTATCAGGCATACCAGATCCAGATCCAGCATACGCTGGCAAGCCAGAACCGGGCACTGAATTTGTGCAATCAGGCTATGGCGCTATATGAAAATGGGGACAAGAAGGGGGCACTTGAGACTGCCATTTTACCTTATGAAGAGGAAAAAACCAACTGGAGTGTGGTGCCGGAGCAGGTGTACGCCCTGAATACTATAATGGGTTCCTATTCTTCGGGGAAGGAAAACATGTTTGCGCCTCTGGGAATAGAAAAAATAGATGAAGATGAGATGGCGGAGTCCGAAGATACGGAGTCCCCAGGGAATAATAAATTTGACCAGTTCCAGGATATCCGCGATTATGATTTTACCGTTGAAAACTGGCGGATACAGCGGAACGACCAGGGGCTGACCGTATATGATTTACAGAATAATACCCAGACTGTACTGACAACAGACTGTGCAGCCAGACCAGTTCTGGTTGCGGACAATTTATTGGCTGTGATTGAATATCAGGAAGGACAGCAGGATCCTTATGACCAGATGGACATCTGGAGTGATGAAAAAGGGCTTTTTACCCCGGTGCTGTATGATCTTACAACTGGGAAAGAGGTATGCCGTTTGGAAACTGAGAATGAGTGGTTTGAAAATGGCAAAGGGAACTGTGTGCTGAATCTGGATCTCATGGGAAAGAGTGCTTCGGATGTGTGGGCCTGCTGGATCGGGCAGAAATTGTGGCTTGTGGATTTGGCTGATGGAATGTCTGATCGGCTTGCAGATTTAACGTTTCACTCAGAAATCGCTGCTGTGGAGCCGTATTCCGAGAACGAATTTCTGGTAGGTCTGAGCAGCGGAAGTGTGATTTCCGTTACCGTATCCGATGGTTCTATGATCAAAAAGCTGGTTTATGAAGGCAATGGCACGCTGTATGATTTCCACTGTGACTCCCAGGCGCAGACGCTGGAGCTTTATACAGAGCAGGGTGTGGTTCATTGTGGAAAACCAAAGGATTCCAGAATGACAGATGTGGATATCACAGGTCTTTTTGGAGAGAGCTATGAAATCGCAGGGGTAGAACAGGAAGGTGCGTATACGTACATGTGGTTTGGTGACACAGAACGGCAGAAAAAGGTGTACGGTTCCCTGTTTTTCTATAATGATGCTGTGGCTGTGTATCGGATGCTGGAAGAGGAACCTTTGTTTACCTATAAAAGTGACGGGGACTGGAAAATCCAGGACGTGCAGATGAAAGTGCAGGATGGACAGGAAGTTGCGCTGGTTTTGGAGACGCGGTATAACGAAAATTATGAGATCATTTCCAGAATAACGCTTTGCCCGGTGAAGGGTGGAGAAAGCAGGACCCTGGCGACTGTTACAGGGCTCCTGAATCAAATACAGTACAATTCTAATCTGACCGGGGCATATTTGTGCGGAAACCTTGCGGACCATAACATGAACCTGCTGTTTTATATTGATTTTCAGACACAGGAGCTTTCGGAAATTTCTCTCGGGCTAAATGACATAGAACACGTACGCGACATTTTAGTCAAGAAGCCGGATGCGGAAGGTGACATAAGGCTGGAACTGATCAGCCAGTATCAGAATCAGATCAGAGTGATCACATATTCAACGCTGGAGAAGAAGGTTCTGGCAGAGAAAACATTGTCTCTGGAAAAGGATCAGAATTATGGTTCTGTGGAAATTGTCCAAAATAGAAATTGTACAAACCTGCTGATTTACGACCGCTCTGGCAGCGTATGGGTTCTGGATGCAGAGACTCTGGAAGTTCTTCATACCCTGAACGTAGGCGGGAAAAGGTATCTGGATATGAGCTTTTTCCGTGACAGCACATGCCTGTTAGGAGCAGATGAAGAATCCGTCTGGCTCTATAATCTGGAAGAAGAGAAGATGGAATCTGTTATGTATATGGACACACGGATCAACTGCTCCCCAGGCAAAAAACTAAGGGCAGACGAAGTCGGACCATTCTTCGGTTTCTGGGACAGCATGGTCTATACCTACACCGCAGCAGATAACGGAGTTAACACCCAGTACCTGCACCTTTTCTGGGTAGATGATGACCTGCAGATTCACAAATACGCAGATGTTGAAGGCGGCTTTAAGCCCGCGGATTCCTGGGGGATTATGAGTATGTATGGGGATCGGAAAGGGTTTGCGTATGGGGAGTTGGAGGAGTTTGATGAATTGTATGGGATGGCGAAGGAATTGGTAGGGGGGATGTCAGAAGAGGAATAAGAAACAGATACAATTTACCTTTGTAAATGATATTAACAGAAATTGTATTGAACAGTTGTACTAAAATGGTACAATAAATTCATAGGGAGAATATAGTGCAGAAAGGGCGAACTATGACTATTTTAGAACTTATTAAGGAAATTGATAATAAAGCTGTTGATTTTTTTTGCGATGAACCACAAATAGTTTCTATTTTTGTTGTAGGATCGATGTACAATCTTGAGAAATATACTATTCGCAGAAACAATGATTATGATATAAGATTGTTGGTAGATAAGGTTACACCTGGAGTATTGGATAAGGTAGAGAAGTTTCAAAAACAAATAGTCGAAGAATTCACCAATGAAGAGATTCAGCTTGGTTTTAATAACAATGTTGGCGCAGTTAATCATAGGCTGTCTGAAAAGAAGTATAATATCTTATTGCATTTTCTTATTCATGAAGTAAATGATTTAAAAAACTTTTTACCGCTAACACATCAAGTTCAGTATGGAAAGAATCACCGTATATTATACGGAGAAGATCTTTTATTAGACTTATGTAAGAAATTTGAACCACAGTATCTGATTACATGTCATGAAGGTATTGACTATTGTATTGATATGTTGAAACGTGATGTTTATAAGTACTTAATATGGGTGAAAAATGATAAAGGTTTTGTAGAGTTTAAATATTGCGAAATTCCAACACCAAATGAGATGATTGCGGAAAGCGTTTTTTATTCTTTAAAAAATGTACTTAATAATTTATATGAAAGCTGTATAATGATGAATGAAATACAGGGAGTATCTTCATATGAATATTATAGGCGGCTGTGCGAGGATAAAAAGCAGTTTGAAAAGCTGATAATCTGTGTTGAAAATAGGGACGAAGATTTATTATATTCATACGGTGATAAATACGACATATTTAATGAAACAATTGCTTTTCTAGAAGTCTTAAAGAACAAAATATTATGTATGAAAGGCTAATCAAATGAAATATTGTGAACCATATCAATCATGTGCATTATTTGGAGCGCTAAGATATTTTGCCAATTTGAAAAAGACAGTTTGTTTAATTAACGGTCCGACAGGGTGTACATTTTATGCAAATAATGCTGTAGTTAGATTAAATGGGTATTTTAATGCTCAACACAGGGTGGATATTCCACATATTTATTGTACAGATTTTAACGAGTGCGATGCTATTATGGGATGTGATGAGAAAGTTGAGCAGGCAGCTGCTGAGATTATCGAGAAATTTCACCCGGAAATACTATTTATTTTTAACTGTTGTGTATCTGAAATTATTGGTTCGGATATTGATATAATTGCAGAGAATGTTGAACGGGAATACAAATGTCGGGTTATTCCAATCCATACTGCAGGATTCAAGGGCGATCATAAATATGGAATGAGAATGGCTGGAGATATTCTTATAAGATATTTATTTGCGGATAGACAAGAGTGTAAAAAAAGAAAAGTGAATTTATTGGGAGAATTTGATTATTTTAATAGATCGACTCAAGATTTAAGTGCTTTTCTTAATAAGATAGGGATTACAGATGTAACTCATGTGCCTGGAAAATGTTCTTTATCTGAGCTGGAGGACGCCTCAAATGCAGAGTTGAACATTATAACGTGCCAAAACGCATCTAGGTATCTTGCGGAACAAATGAAGAAGAAATATGGAATTCCATATATTGGAAATGGTTCAGATCTCTATGGCATGGAAAATGTATATAATTTATATTCTAGAATTTGTGAATTTTTTCAGGTGGAGAAGTCTGAACTAGAAAAAGAATATAATACCAATTTAAGAATCGTGCAAGAGAAAAAGAAAGCATTACGAGGAAAAAGCGCGGTTATAGTTGCGAGCACAAGAAGAGCATTAGGGTATTCGGCAATACTAAAGGAACTAGGAGTCGAGGTCAAACTTATCTTTTCTGAGGCAGATGAGAAATATACTTCCAAAAAAGAGTTTCTGCAGTTTTCTAAAAATGTAATGTTTAATGAGTTTCCTAATACACTGGTTGAAAAAATTGATGAGATAAATCCTGATTTTATTTTTTCTACATTACCGGAAATTGTGGCACCACATAAATATCTGGTGCGTCCGGAAGTTGATTATTCTGGCTTTTCTGGTGTGATTCGTATGGCAGATTACTTAATTGAACTGCTAAGACAAAAAGAAAAAACAATTGTGGTAGAAAACTAAAAATATTTTTTTTTAGAAAACGATTATATCGAGGATAAAGATATGAATATAGCTATTTATGGAAAAGGGGGGATTGGAAAATCCACAATTTCCTCTAATATTTCAGTTAATCTTTCTTTACAAGGAAAAAAAGTACTGCAAATTGGATGTGATCCAAAACATGATTCTACACTCTTATTGCAAGAGAAAAGTGTTGAACCTACGACTGTAATTCAATACTTACAGAAGGATTGCTTGTTAAATGAACTAATGACAACAGGAAAACATGGGGTCAGCTGTATTGAAATTGGGGGACCACAGCCAGGGTTGGGGTGCGCTGGCCGGGGAATTATATCTGGCCTCCAGAAATTAGATAGTTTTGAAGAGTATGATACGGCAGCTTTTGACTGTGTAATTTACGATATTTTAGGTGATGTAGTCTGCGGCGGTTTTTTTGAACCATTAAAAAAGAAAATGGTTGATGAAATGTATGTTGTCACATCGGGTGAATTTAATTCCCTTTTTGCGGCAAATAATCTTTGCAAAGGTTATAATAATTGTAAATTAAATGAACGCGGTATAAAGCTTGCAGGAGTTATTGGAAACATGAGGGGAATACCAAGGGAAGAAGAAATCTTAAAACGGTTCTGTGTATCTTTAAATGTTCCATTAATTGCTATTATTCCCAGGGATAATAGAATTGAGGAGTGTACAATAAAAGGTATGCCAATTGCAGATCTTTTTCCTGACTCAGATATTAAAGAGCACATAGACAGGATATGTGAATATATAGGATTGCCGAATAAGTTAGTTAGACCTACGCCATTAGACTTGGTAGAAATAAGAAATTTATTTGAAAAAGTGATTTGTAATGGATGAGTTTTTAGATATAGTAGAAAAATATATATTTGATGAAAATGAAAATGAACTAATTGATATAGTTAACAATACATCGGCAATTGGTTTTGATGATAGTACTATTGTTAATTATTTAAGGCGTTTTGGAAAAAAGAACAAGGTTCTGGCAGAAGGGGCAATAAACATAAATGGCTCAGGGGGATCAGGGTATTATAAACCTAATATCTCATCAATTGCTGGTATATATATATCTCAGTTGTCTGAGATTCCGGTTGTAAAGACTGGAAGTACTGCGTATTCTGGGATATATGGTAGCTCAGATTTTTTCCGTGATTTAGGGATGCTGGATTCGGCAAAAAGACAGCAAGTGTTCAGAGACTATGGTTTTGCTTATTATGATTATTTGGAAATGTCACCCTGGAAGAAATTTAAAAAAGTCTTATATGGACATCCGGATTTTAAAAGAGTATTTGATAAAACCGTTTTTTTGGATTACAAAGCTTCGACATACTTTTTGGGGATTACGAACAAAAAATACCATTGTGGATTGAATGATTATTTATGTGTAGATAACAGACCGGATTGTTTGATTACATATTGTTCTGAAACAGACTGTGGGATTGTTGATGAAGCAGTTCCAAATGGTACAATTTTTCTTAATAATAAGGAGTTTCAGGTGTGTAATTCTGAATATGCAATGCCTATACTTGAAAGTGTTCAAAGTATCAAGCGTATTAATAAATCGTTGTTGTGTGGAGAAGAAGATGGATTCTGGAAAGAGGCATTAGCTAATACTTGTGCGTTAGCATTGGTTTCTTTAAAGCTTGTGGGTTCATTTGAGGAAGGAACGGAGGTTTTTGAGAAAATTTATAGGGAACGTGTTGTAAAAAATATATTCGAATAGGGTAGATAAAGGAGAGTAGAAATTATGATTCAGTATACGGTTCCGGCAGATTTTAAGATTGGCTCATTATATAAGATGAAACAATTGGAAGAGAAGTATCCAGATAACAAAATTCGGGAGGTTTTTGGTAATCTTTCTGGCAGCAAGTGGCCGTCTGGACATGGATTTCTGAAGTCTCAGAAATATCTTGAAAATTTAACTGAGCTAAAAGAATATGTTAATAAAGCATTAGAACTTGGTTTTGATTTTAATTATACATTTAATTCTTCCTGTTTGGAAAATAAAGACATTATAACAGAGGAATTAGAAGAGATTCTTGGATTTATTGGAGAAATTATAGAGATTGGTGTTAAGAGGATTACCATCGCTTCTCCAGCATTAATGATTGCCGTTCATAAAAGATACCCTGATTTATTAATTACTGCGTCAGCAATTACAGGAATTAATTCTGTATTTCGCGCAAATGAGGTAAAAAAAATTGGTGCAAGTACAATTGTTTTAGAAGAAGATATTACAAGAGATTTTAAACGCCTTGAAGGTATAAAGAAATATGGTGGTGTTGATACAGAAATTATTGTAAATACCAAATGTACTTTTAACTGTGTATATAGAAATTTTCATTATAATTCAGTGTCCCATGATACATCCGGTTTAAGAAAAGCATTTAATTATGGGGGGAATTGTGCAAAGTGCAGGATAGAAGATCCAGTATCTTTTATTAAGTCATTGTGGATTCGGCCCGAAGACATTGAAACATATGCAAAGCATGGAGTGGATTTGTTTAAGTTGATTGGAAGGGAAAGATTAAGCGATATTAATTTACTGCGGATGATTGAAGTGTACTTTTCCCGTTCGTATGAAGGTAATTTGATTGACCTTATTTTTGGATTTTCAACGACCCAAAAACATTTATATTTAGATAATAAAAAACTGGATGGCTTTCTTGAAAAGTTCCTAAATGAAGATTTTGAATGTTTAGATGCATGTCATCCAGATCATTGTGATTATTGCTATCAATATTTAAAGAAAGCAATGGTCGAGGCATAGAAAGCGAAGGAGAAGGTATGCTGCTAATTATTGATAATTATGATTCTTTTGTTTACAACATTATCCATGTCTTGAACTTGCCAGAAAATAAGTTTATTGTTCGGCGTAATGATGAAATAACTATTGATGAGATTGATAACGGGGGCGTTAATGCAATCATTATTTCTCCTGGACCAATGACTCCAAAAGAAGCTGGCATTTCAAATGATATTATTCGCAAATTTTATAATAAGATTCCAATTCTGGGAATCTGTTTAGGACATGAATGCATTGGTGAAGTATTTGGTGGGGCACTTACTCAGTGTGAAGAAATAATTCACGGCGAAGCAGACGATATTATCTTATCAGAATCAAAATTGTATGAAGGGTTACCTGGTAGTATTATGGGGGCACGATACCATTCACTTAAAATTGATGGAAAAACATTTAAGAGTGATGAAATTCATGTTAATGCGAGGTTGAAAAATGGAACGATTATGGGGATTGAGCATAATCAGTATCCACTATATGGAGTACAATTTCACCCCGAATCTATCTTAACAGGTCAAGCGGGTAAAATAATATTGAATAATTTTGTGAAAATTAGTGATAGTTTTAGAAAAGAATTGTAAATCAGGTTTAAGGAAGTCTTTTGAAGCAGAAGATACGGAAATTAGGTGGCTCAAATGGAAAATATTATAGAGAATTCATTAATTACAAATGTATTTGACTTTTATAGTTATATAAAGAAGGTCTGTATTAATACAGCTATACTTGAAAGTTTGGGAGATATTGATGCTGAAACAGCCAGATATTCATTTCTTGGTGTAATTGCGAAAGAGGAACTGTGTGAACAAGATGGAGAATTCCTTCTCACAAAATTTGATGAAAAAGAAGTGGAAACAATAGATAATTGGCTTGCCCTATTAGATGACTGGTGCGGACCGATTGGAATTAATGATACCGTATTTCAAACTGGTGCAATTGGATACATTGGCTATGAAATGTATAAATATCTCGAAAAAATTACTGTTGTTGGAAATGTGAAAAGTCCTGTATCACAGGTTAGACTGGTAAAATATTCCTTGATATTGATTTATGATAGAGTGGAAAATAAATCATTCTGGGTGGCTGATGATGAAACGTATTTGAATCAAGGTAAACTATATGAGAGCGAATATTTCAATCATGTAGAATATCAAAACAGTGATGATAATTTTTTTATGCTCGGAGATATTGAATCTGATTTTACGCAGAAACAGTATATGGATTCCATCAGTAAGTGCATTCAGTACATACATCAGGGAGATATGCTCCAATCAAATATAACCATGAGGTTTCACGGCAAATATGTGGGAAATCCTTTTAAAGTATATTCAAGAATGCGTGAAACAACACCTAATCCGTATTTTGCATATTTTGATTTTGAGGAAAAAATGATTTCGACGTCACCAGAGAGTTTTATACGCATGAGTAAGGGGGTGATACAAAGCAGACCAATTAAAGGAACTGTGCGGTGTGTTATTAATGGAGTGGATCAAGCCGATTTTTTGCAAAAAAGCAGAAAGAATTGTGCAGAAAATACTATGATTGCCGACTTGATCCGGAATGACATTGGACGAGTGTGCAGAATTGGAAGTGTAAGGGTTCCTGCGTTGTGTAAAATAAAAAAATGTAATAATCTCTATCACTTGGAAACTGTAGTTGAGGGTGATTTGAAGGAAAATATAATGATGTCGGAAATCCTTCGGGGTAACTTTCCAGGAGGTTCTATTACTGGAGCACCTAAAATACGTTCAATGGAGATAATTGATGAGTTGGAATTTACGGAAAGAGGACCTTACACTGGGATGGTAGGTTTTTGGGGGAATTCCGGTTATGTAAACACCTCCATAGGGATAAGAATCGTATATTTTGATAGGGAGAGTTTTTATATTCATGCAGGGGGTGGTATTGTTGCAAAATCTGATCCCGTTGATGAATATAACGAATTAATGTTAAAAATAGAAAAGATGATTTCTTCCATGAATGAATTTAATGTTTTGAAATTACTTAGGAACGAAATCGATAAATTAAATATTGAAATTATTAGAAAGTTATCGGAACGTACAGAATTAATAAGAAAAGTGTCGAGTGTTAAATTTAAATATGGAATTCCAGCCAATCAGCCAGATCGAGTCCGTTCAATCTTGGATAGAATGAAAAAAATTAATGACACAGAAAATCTTGGATTAGATGAGGAATTTATTGAGAAATTATTTACATTGATAATTGATGAGTCTGTTAGAATTGAAGAATTAGGGGGAAGGCAGTGAAAATTAAAGAAGAACGCCATCCATGTTTTGCAAGTGGCTGCAAAAGTGGACGGATACATTTACCAGTGGCTCCGATATGTAATATACAATGTAATTATTGCAAAAGAGAGTTTGACTGTTTGAATGAATCACGTCCAGGAGTGACATCTCGTATTATGAGTCCTGAAGAAGCTTGTGGTTATTATAAGAAGAATAAGAAGATTTATAATTTGGCAGTTGCCGGAGTCGCAGGACCAGGTGATGCTCTTGCAAATTGGAAAGAGGTGAAAAAAACTTTTGGGTTAATAAGAAACATAAACAAAGATTGTGCATTTTGTATATCTACTAACGGATTACTTATTCCGAGATTGTCTGCAGAAATAAAAGATACTGGTATTGAATATGTAACCGTTACGATTAATTCACTAGAAAAAGGGATTGGAGCTCAGATATATGAAAAGGTAATCTTTGATAATACTGTGAAGACGGGGGATGAGGCTGCTGGTTTTCTTATTGACAGACAAATGGAAGGAATAGAAATATTGAACTCTTTAAATATAAAGATAAAAATCAATTTTGTCTTGATTCCAGGTGTTAATGAAAACCAAGTTGAAGCGGTTGCAAAATTTGCATCAAAAAACCGGGTAACATTAATGAATATTATTCCCCTGATTCCTATCGAGGGAACTAAATTTGAAAAATTAAAAATTTCACATTTACGTAGAGATATTAGTAAGTATCAAAATATTGCTGCTAAATGGGTTCCCATTATGAAGCATTGCATTCATTGCAGAGCCGATGCAGTTGGATATTTATAGTATTAACAAATCATAAAATAAGAGCCATAATTCTAATTAGATATCGTTTTAAAAGGTGTATTTCTGACGGAAAAGTTGAAAAAATAAAGAAAGTACTAGAAGATATTATTTGGCTGTGTGAAGAAAGAACTCCTTTGTTGAATGAAAAACACATAACAAATTGTGTTGGGGAGCTTTGCAAGAGCATAGAAAAAACTTGAAAAATCCGAGAAAAGTGATACAATAAAATAGACTAATTATAAATGAAAGAAGGAATATTTGTGAAGAAAAATTATTATATCACAACTCCAATATATTATCCATCAGGAAATCCTCATATCGGTCATTGCTATACTACAGTTGCATGTGATTCAATAGCAAGATATAGAAGAAAACAAGGTTACAACGTCATGTTCCTTACCGGTACTGATGAACATGGCTTAAAGATCGAACAGAAAGCCAAAGAGGCGGGAATAACTCCAAAAGAATATGTTGATAATGTTGTATTAAAATTTAAAAAATTGTGGTCATATATGAATATTGATTATGACCGTTATATTAGAACAACAGATGAGTATCATATAAAAACAGTTCAGAGCATCTTTAAAAAATTATATGATAAAGGATATATTTACAAGGGAACATATGAAGGCAAATATTGTACACCTTGTGAAAGTTTTTGGACTCCTTCCCAGCTTGTAAATGGAATGTGTCCAGATTGCGGAAGACCTGTAATTGATGCTAAAGAAGAAGCTTATTTCTTTAAATTATCACAGTTTTCGGATAGATTGGAAGATCTGCTTTTAAACACGGATTATTTACAGCCGAAAAATAGAGGAATAGAACTGGTTAATAATTTTATCAAGCCTGGACTTGAAGACTTATGTGTGTCAAGAACAACATTCAAATGGGGAGTACCAGTTACATTTGATGAAAAGCATGTTGTGTATGTCTGGATTGATGCTTTAAGCAATTATATCAGTGCATTGGGTTATGATAATGACCAGTACAATGACTATGAGACTTTTTGGCCGGCAGATCTGCATATGGTGGCAAAGGACATTATGAGATTTCATGCACTTATATGGCCAGCTATGCTTATGGCCTTGGAGCTGCCATTACCAAAGCATTTAGCAGTTCATGGATGGATTACGTTTAATGGTCAAAAGATGAGTAAATCAAAGGGAAACGTTGTTGATCCTTTTGTATTAGGTGAGCGATATGGGTGTGATACAATACGATATCATATTCTCCGTGAGATGGCAATCGGTGCGGACAGCAGCTTTTCTAATGAAGTATTGATCAATCGAATTAATTCAGATTTAGCTAATGGATTCGGTAATTTAGTGTCCCGAACTGTTGCAATGGTTGATAAGTATTTTGGAGGACAGCTGAGCACTGAACGTGAATATGACGCATTGGATGATGAGCTTATTTCTTTAGCTACATCTATTCGGGGTGCTGTTGATACTTATATTGACAATACACAAATTAATTTAGCATTGGCGGAAATATTTAAACTTGTGGATCGGTCAAATAAATATATAGATGAGACGGAGCCGTGGGTTCTTGGGAAAAACCCGGAGAAAAAGGCGCGTCTTGCTACAGTGTTGTACAATTTACTGGAGTGTATTAGAATTTCATCTGCATTGTTATCATCTTTTATGCCTTCTACAATGCCAAAAGTATGGGAACAAATTGGTGCGGAAGAAGAACATGTATCATATGACAATATGAACAAGTTTAATGTTTTACCTGTTGATGTTAAGGTTAAAAGAGGGGATATTATTTTCCCTAGAATTGATATCGATAAAGAAATTGAAGCATTAAATGCTATCATAAAAAACAACGAAACCGTTAAAGAAGAAAATAATATTGAGCCAATTGAAAAGAACATTTCATTTGATGATTTCATGAAAGTTGATATGAGAGTTGGCGAGATAGTAGAATGTGAGAAGGTAAAGAAATCCGACAAATTATTACACCTCAAAATCAATGATGGATTTTCTGGAAGACAGATTGTTTCTGGAATTGCAAAATCATATAAACCAGAGGATCTGATCGGAAAAAAAGTCTTCTTTGTAGCGAATCTTGAACCGAGAAAAATATGTGGTATAGAGAGCCAGGGTATGATTGTTGCTGCAGAGAATGAAAACAAAGAGGTTGTTATATCTTTTGCTGATTCAAATCTGAAACCTGGTACTAGATTAGGTTGAAAATGTAAAAAATAGAATTTAAGTTAAAAAATTCTGATTCGTGAATTGCGGACGGCGATAATTCATTTTTATAAACAAAATTAACGTTAACCATATTGAATAATTATACCAATTTGGTACAATAGACCCAACTTATCAATGTATTTTGACAAAGGAGGGTCTTTTTTATGTTAGCAAATGAAAAAATGGCAAGCGAGTTACTTCAGAAGAATCTGTTGTACATTATCAAGAATGAATATCGATCTCAGAAAGATTTTGCAGAAAAAATGGAAATTGCACCGCCGACACTTGTGAAAATCTTAAAATCCGGACAGATTCCCGGTATTTACCCTTTTTTTTATAACTTAGAAAAAGAAACCCCATACACCATGTCAGAAATACTGAGTACTGATATTACAGTCAAAGACGAAGAAAGCTTTTCAAGAGATGTAAGCAAGGAGCAGGCGGACAAGCTGTGCGGTCTTTACTGTTTCTATTACTATGATACGGCTGCTTTCAAGGGACGTGACAATAAGGAGGCGAAAGAAGCCTTAAATAGTGGCTTATTGCTGATTTATAGAAACAAAGATAATAAGGAATATGCCTGTATTGCGCAGTTTGGCATGAAGGTTAAGGAGATGCGCGAGAAGTTTTTAACCTTGGGCGGAGGGAAAATCAGCACGGTTACTTCGCTGGATAATACCGCAATTAAAATGAAAAGCTATTCCTCTGTTCATTTGTATCAGGGAACCGTGAAAATTACCAGTGGTCATGTTTATCTTACTCTGGATTACGGAGAAAAAGATCATGCTTTTATTATTCTTCACAGACCAGATGGAACTGGAAAATATTATATTGGCGGTCTGGGTGCAATGGTGTCTACCTCAAAGGGCAGGACTTCTTTTCCCTGTATGCAGACGCTGGGCGTGTCACGGTTTAACATGGATATTTCCGAAGAGGAAATTGCAAGAAAGCTGCTGTTGGGCTATCCTTCCATCAAACCAGGAGATAAGTGTGAACCATTGTTGAAGCTGATCAAGCAGTTATATCAGAAACGTCTGGAATACGATAATATTTCCGAGAATTTTGAAATGGAGCTGTCTGATGTATACAGAGAGAGTTTAATTCAGGGGGAAGTTACAAGATTGATCAACAGTGTTGTGGAAAGCAATGTTTTCCGCACATTTAAGATTTCTTATATTGACGATGATGAGTGGTATCATTTTGTAAAAAAATTCAATCCCAGAAATCGTGGATAATAGAACGAGGAGGCTGACTATGGAAGACAGACTGTTGGCACTGAAGAAAACAAAAAATGTTAATACTGCAGCACCTGAAATGGTGGAGGAATATACAGAAGAGCAGATCAAAGAAATTCACGAGAAATATAGCAGAATCATAAAGACGATGTATGCACATGGAGTTATGGCAGATACAAAACTGCTTAATGATGCATTTCAGTTTGCTATGGAGAAACATAAAGGGGCTCTGAGAAAAAACAAAGAGCCCTATATCCTGCATCCTATCGCAGTGGCTCAGATTTTGGCGGATTTAGGCTTTGAAAGCGATCTGGTGGCAGCAGCGCTTTTGCATGATGTTGTAGAGGACTGTGATGTCACTGTAGAATATTTGACGGAACGGTTTGGGAAAAATGTAGCCGATACAGTAGATGCACTTTCCGCAGTAAATGTTATCACATCTGCTGATCCGGAAATGGAGAAAAAAGACGTAGATGTATTATCAGATGTAAAGCTGCTAAATGAAATTGAAAAAAATCCGAAGGCGATCTATGTAAAAATCGCGGACCGTATGCATAATTTGACGACGATCGGTGCTTTCCCTTATGCAAAACAACGGGCAAAGGCACAGCATACAAGAGAAATCCTGATTCCGCTTGCACGTAAAATGGGAGTTTACCGTCTGATCTATGAATTGGAAGATTTGTGCTTTGGAATCGAGAACCCAGAATGTTATAGAGCAGTAAAAGAAAAATATGAGCAGCTTTTATGGGAAAACCGGTATGGTGTGAAGGAAATGCAGGATTACCTCACTATGATCTTTTTTGGAGACTCTCTTGATAGTGTTCGAAAGAGTGATTCGCTGTCCAAATTTATTCTTTCCTGTGGATACCGGAAAAGATATATGGAGAGTATTTTTCGTAATGTAACATCGCAGGTCTCGAATATCCTTACGGATCTGGAAAAGAACATATGCAAAGAAAAAGTGGAATTATATGATATCTATTTTATTGTAAAGGATGAATGTGCATTTACAGCGGTAGACGTCTTTTTCCATTTTTATCAGGAGCTCCTGAATGGCTCTTACCGTATCACCGTAACGGAAATTAAAAGAAATGCAGAAGATACCCGTTCGTATTTTGTATTAGTGGATTGCTACAACAATAGATATCGTTTGTTTGTGGAAAAAGAATCGGATTATCTGAACAAAATGAATGGAGTTATTCTGGGAGGAGATCTTGGCTTAAAAAAACTTGGCAAAATTGATACCGCGGAACCGGGAGAAAGCTTTAAGCCATTTATCAATGTATATCGTAAGGATGGGACTATGGTGCAGATTGAAGAAGGTGCCACTATCCTCGATTTTGCCTTTGCCATTCATCCGGAAATTGGAATCTGTGCACGTTACGCTCTGGTTAACAAAAAACAGGAGCAGATTCCATTGTATGCAAAATTAAATGAAGGTGATCTGGTAGAGATTGTCCACGATTCCCATAAGGATAATCCGGAATTGAATATTCCCCATGCAACCATCCGCTGGTTTGAATATGTTCGTACCCGTGAAGCTACGAGAGCTTTATCCAGGTATCTTGAAAAGCATGTTGAGTCGGCAAAACCGCTGATACAGGTGCACGATGCAGAAGGAAATACGTATGAGATAGAAACGGGATCTACGGTGTTGGATTTTGCATTTCTTTTAGGAAACGAAACAGGGCTTCATTTTAAAGCTGCGTATGTGAATAAAAGTAAGAATAAAACCCGTATAGATAAAATGCTGGGGTATGATGATGTCGTGAAAATAATATCTGATGCTAGTGATACAGCAACTCCGAAATTTGAATGGTTGAATATTGTGAAAACCCAAAAAGCGAAAGATGCATTATTGGAATACTTTAATTCGGTATTAAAAACTAAGTGAAGAGGAGCTTCTCTGTATAAGAATTGGAGGCTGATGTGATGAAGTACCCTAAGAAGAACCATTATCTGACTTTTAAAAGAATGAATGAAAATGATGTTGAAGTAAACAATGAGGTCGAAGACATAAGTTGGACAATGGATATTAGGACAGCCAGATTTCTTTATGCATTAGATGGACGAAAGAATCCCTATAAAATGAATCCTTACAGGAGTAGGGATGAGGTTACCCAATTGCTGGAACGGCTAGAGGAAGAGGAATTACTGGATAGCGGTGAGAGAATTACCCCTCTTGGCATTGGAAGTGTGATTATTTCTTTATGGTTGCCGAAAGTTACACGGTTTAGCCGGTATCTTGGAAAAGTGTGGAATAAAATACTTTTATTCTGTTGGATGCCAGTTTTTATACTTGGAGTAAGGATACTTTTATCTGGAAGGTGGAGGGGAACGGATAGTGATTTTGGAATTGCTTATGGATATTTGATTTTGGCATTTGGATTACTTTTTCATGAGTTAGGGCATGCGGCAGCAAGTCTTGCCTATGGAGGAAGATTTTACGAAATGGGAATCATGCTGCATTATTTTCTTCCAGGTGCGTATGTGATGATTTCCTATGATAATGTGAAAAATCGCATGAAACGGGCACAGATTTCTGCGGCTGGTATAGAGAGTAATATGCTTTTGGCAGGGATCTGTCTCTGTTTGTTGAAAATGGGGATATTTGATCCAATAGCACTATTGATAGGTGCGTTCTTTAATGTGATGGTAGCGGTATCTAATTGTTGCCTAATTGATGGACTGGACGGTATGGGGCTTTATCAGGAATTTCTTGGCAGAGGGTTTCTGGACAAAGCCAGGCTGCTGGTTCGGGACTCTAGAGGGAAAAATAAGATTAGACGAAGGGGGATTAATGGAGAAATTACCCTAGTGGCTTGTTATCTCATTGTAATTATGCAAGTGTTGTTGCCAATTATTCTTTTGATGAATGTGTTTAGTATTGTAAGCATTTTTGTTTGAGAAAACACAGCGGACAAGTTGGAAGGGAGAGGTGGTTACTTATGAGAAAGCGAAACCGGTTATCCGGTCTGACAGTTTTACCCATTGTAATTTCAATCGCATCGGCACATTACAAAATGCTATGGTTAATCCCGGTGGCTGTGTTTTCCATGCTTGTATTGGTGGGGACGCTGCCATTTTGCAGGAAACATGAGAACTTATGGATGTTTGTGCTGACGGCATTTTGCTCAATACCGGTTAATTGGTTCCTTTTAACAAATTTTGAAATATGGAAGAATGTTTTATATAGTGGGGGTGAGAGCCGCATCCTTACGAAAATTGTAATCGTTGAATATATGATGGTTTTGACAGGGGTAGAAGAGATTATTTTGGGATTGCTTACACGTATGTTGTGGAGAAAACAGTACAAATTGTATATCCCTGTGGACGAAGAAGAGTAGGAGGAAGTCCAATATGCGTTTTATAGACAGCCATTGTCACCTGCATCACCGAAAATTTAATAAAGACAGGAACCAGCTTCTGGAGCAGATTGGGGAAAGCGAGATTTCTGCTTTTATTGAAGTGCCTATCGGGCTGCGGTCCAACTCTGATATGAGGAAAAAGATTGCGCTGCCGCAGGTGTACTTTGCGGCGGGAGTACATCCTTTAAAGGTGGAAGAACTGGAGACTCCGGGGGCATGGGAGCAGGTGCGGAAGTTTGCGGAGATGGAAAATACGGTGGCTGTGGGAGAAACGGGGCTGGATGACCGGACTTTAAGGCAGGAACTGCAGGAAGAATGTTTTAAGCAATTTATAGAACTGGCGCTTGAGCTTGACAAGCCGTTGATCCTTCACTTACGGGGAGACGGGGCTTATGGAAGAGCACTGGAAATATTGAAGGAAAGGCAACGCAGGTATAAGGGTGTTTTGCATTGCTTTCATGGAGATATTCGGGAGGCGGAGCCGTTTCTGGAATTAGGGTTCTGCCTGGGAATCGGGGGCCTGGTTACTTATGAGGAAGAAGAGGAGCTTCGGGAAGCAGTTGCCCAGATCCCATTGGAGAAGATTTTGTTGGAAACGGATTCCCCGTTTTTAAAACCGGAGGCTTGTGTGGAGGACAAGAGAAATACGCCGCTTAATATACCGGTGATCGCGGAAGAAATTGCTGGGATAAAGGGGATTGCAGTAGGGCGCGTGGCGGAGGAGACGGTACTAAATACGAAGATGTTATTTGAAATATAAAATATAGAAAAAGTATTAAAATTGGCACGCTAAATGCATTTTTTGGCGTCCTCGTGGGAATGACCGTGATGAGGAGATTGCTTATAATACTATCATAGAAAACAAAGTTGATCCAAAGTTAAGGAGGGCTAGGCCTATGAAAAAAGCGTGGAAAAAAACATCTGTTTTTTATGGTGGGGATTTTGTTGCAGGACCAGGATAATCTGAAGTTTACAAAACCTTTGGAATGAATAATTTCAGAAAGTTCATATGGTATAAAAATGGTAAAAATGACCAAAAAAGAAAGAAAAATCGAGATTTATTGACAATATTAGAGAAGAATAAATAATTTTATTTAATAAAAATTCAAATTGTACGGAATAAAGAAAGGGAGGAACAGAGATTATGGGTAAGTTTGATGAAATTGGACAGGGCGGATTTGATCCAGTTGGTGGACAGGGATATTGTGTTGATATTGCCATGCTTATTGATGCAACTGGCAGTATGTCCCCGATCATTAATGAGGTAAAAGAGAATGCAATGGCTTTTTGCGCCAAATTTCATGAGGCAATGGAAGCATCTGGAAAGAATGTTGATGAACTCCGTATTAAGGTGATCCCATTCCGCGATTATGCATATGATGGAGATCAGGCAATGAAGGAGTCTGGCTTTTTCTCTTTACCGGAACAGAATGATGCATTTAGAGATTATGTGAGTTCTATCACTGCAACAGGCGGTGGTGATGAACCTGAAAGTGCACTTGAGGCAATGGCACTGGCTATGCGCTCCGATTGGACGACCAAGGGTGCGAAGAGACGTCATGTTATTCTCGTATTCACAGATGCGTCTGCAGTTCCGTTAAAAGAATCCAACAGAACTAAAAGTGAATATTATCCAGAGAATATGCCAGCTGATCTGGCAGAGCTTGGTGATATGTGGAGTGGATGTACTCAGGAACTGGGCGGAATGCCGGATGAACAATCTGCAAGGCTTGTTCTTTTTGCTCCTAATGTAAAGCCCTGGTGTGATATGCAGGTATGGAATAATGTCTGGGTATCTTTCTCAAAGGCTGGAGCCGGTTTGAGCGAGATTGATACCGGTATGGCTATCAATCTTCTGGTTGCTTCAGTTTATTAAGCCAGGCGATCAATAATTAATATATTTATATTAGCTGCGTATTGTTGTGCGCAAAGATGTGAATGTTTGATTAAGGGCAGGACAATAAATCTATCCTGCCCTTTTGCGTTTTTGTAGGAGGAAAAACAGATGTTGCAGATGCGAGTGTATAGTGAACGTACCAGTGCAATTAACGGCATAATAACAAATGTTGGGGAAGATGCGCATCCTTTTGTTAATAATGCAGGAATGTTTGTGGCAGATGGAATGGGCGGCAGCGCTGGCGTTCCCATACTCAGATTTGATGAGAGATGCTTCGATGAAGACACTCTGTCCAAAATGCTTTGTGATTACTTTAGTTTTAATTCTGCTGAGGACAAAGAAGAATTTTGCGCCTATTCTAAAGAAAACTTTTCAAGCCTTTCAAATCCTGTAATGAAAGAGTTCTATAGAAATCCAACTGGAAATATATTGCGCTTAAAGAAAAGCGGATATGTAGGTTCGCATGTATTAGGTGCTGTTTTTGCCGCAATGCTGATCCATTTAGCATCAAGCAATAACTATTCACAGTTGGATGTTTCATCATGGAAAGAAACTGTAGAGAAATACAAAGATAGTATGTTTGAGCAGTATAAAATGGTTATTTCTGTGCTTGGCTCAGAATATGCCCGGGTAAGCCTGGACATGATCGACTATTATGGAACCACCATGGCAGGGGTGTTTTTTAAGGAAAATGAAGATTCTGTAGACGCGATTTTTTTAAATTGTGGGGATTCCCGCAGCTATGTCTGGGATTCAAATGGCTTTAGACAGGCATGTGATGATCAGGGAAGAAATGGTGGTATGACAAGCCGGTTTAGTTTAGGAAAAGAGGTTAAAGTCAGGATTTCATGTGAAGTGCGAAATTATAAAAAACCCTGTTCCCTCTTTTGTATGACAGATGGATTTTATGGCGTTTTTGGAGGAAAAGATGGATTTCATTCAACACCTCTTTATATGGAAGGCTTTTTGATGAATGTGCTTAGTACCCAATCGTCAATTGAAGATGCAGCATCCAGATTAAAGTCTGTATTTGATACAAAGGGTCAGATCGATGATAGTAATAGTATGGTGATGGCTTCCTTTGGTTATAATACCTACGAAGAATTGAAAGCGGCTGCAAAGAACCGTATGGATCATATAAATAGAGAGTATTGCCTGACAAGTATGCCAGATGATTTTTTATTGGTCGACTATAAAAAGATAGTTTCTGATCTACAGGAGGCTTCTGCTGACAGTATTAAACCATTATTAAAAGAGGCATATAAAGATGAAGGGGTTCGTTCATATTGTTTGACGCAGATCGATCAAATAGCAAATGCTGCAAAATACAAGCAGGAAATAAGAAGAATTGACGATAAAATTGCTGCTGTTAAAGAAAGTAATGGGGAAATCAAAAAAACCTTGTATGTCATTGTCCAGCAAAATTTTACGGACTTTGAGGATATCGAAAGTGTAGGACAATCCATATTTACAAAATGGAAAAATAATGTTAAAGGTACAAGCCTGGAAGATGCCAGATATTATGGAAGGGAATTCTCCAGTGATTATCATTTTAGAGCCAAAACGATTGAGGGGCTTGGTGAAGAGCTGGCATCATTAACGAATAAAATTAAGGAGAAAACAGATTCTATAACAATTAATATTGAGGCACCATGGGTGAAAGCTGCAGAGGAAGAAACTTTGGCATGGGTTAGAACAACCAAGGAGGAGCTCAGCGAATCTTTTAGGCGCTTACAGGATAAATTATCAAATGTTGTGAAGTATAGTAAAAATCTTACAGAGGATCGTGAGAAATGGGAACAGATTAATAGTATACTTATGAATGATTATCTTGATAAGGGTGGTGAAAGTAGTCCGCAGAGGATAGTTGACAACTGGTTAAAGGATGCTTTCGTAATAGAGGATGCGATTATTGATACAACAATTCCTTCCGTAAGATTCGCCATCATTAAGCTGGTTAAGCAGTATCTGGAAAATCTTGAAGAGATAGAACAAATGGATATTGAGCGTGTACAGGCAGTGGAAATCGCTGCACGTAATTATTGGGAGGATAATTCCTGCAAGGATATCCATAAGCTTCTGAGAAATGATAAATGCTTTGGATACAACACTTTATTGAAACAACAGATAATGGACACACTGGATCAGAACGAAGATCTTACAAAATATGAGAAGTTATCTCAGATGCAAAGTGAGGTTTTTGAACGATATCTGAAATTGCATTTATCTGAGACTAGTGAGGATAAAGTTTTTGATGTTGAGAAAAACGGATGGATGTAAAGCTGATTAGTTATATTGTCCATCGACTAAGTAAAGAAAGGTTATTAAATCATGGCGAATATAATTGGATATACGATTAATTTTGAGGACATGAAATCAAGCACTTGCGGTATGATCGGCGTAGCTCAGAAAGATGGAAAAAAATATTTCTGTAAGAAATTTAATAATCCGGTTGAACCAGATAATAATGGAGCACTTAGCCCTAAAGCCAGGGCTAAGAATCAGGCTGCGTTTGACGAATTCAGAAGGAGAAAGACCAGAGTAAACCGTACTTTAAGAGACATAGCTGGATTAGGGGGAAATATTGTCTTTCCTATTGAAGAAACGGTATATGATCATCATTGGACTGAGTTTACAGAATACATAGAGGGAACCATGCCTGAGGACCGGTATTCAGAAGTGATCAGAGGTCTTGATGAAAATGAAAAGATGCTGGTTCTGAAAATAGCCATGGGGGCATTACAGACGATCCATGGGCAGAGAATTATTCATGGAGACCTAAAGTTAACAAATATTATGCTGGTAAAGAATGATATGGGACATTTCGTTTCCAAAATCATAGATTTTGATGGGGCTTTTTTTGAGGATGATGTTCCGTTAGATTCTATTATTGGAACTGTGGACTATTATTCACCGGAACTGGCAGTATATTCAAGCAATGAGGATCCTGAGTTTAGAAAAAAAGTCAGCAAAATGATGACTACCAAATCTGATATTTTTACTATGGGACTGATTTTACATGAGTACTTAACTGGTGAGAAACCAAAGCCGGACCGTCTGTCTTCTTCATTACAGAGATTGGAGGATGCCGGAAAGTTTATTTATCCGTGGCAGATTGTCCTTACAAATGATAGAGGAGAAGAAAAGACACAGTTAGTGATAAGTAGTGCGGTCTCTGAGCCGGCATATGTTGCTTTGAATTCAGATATGCTGAATCTGGAGCCTGAAAGAAGACCTTCAGCAGTTGAGGTTCTTAAACGATTAAATAATAAAGAATTGCCAATAGAGGCGGATACATGGCCGGAGCATGATATTACAATTAATGTTTCGAGGGCAAAAGAACAGGTGATTGGACTTCGCAAACTGGAAGTTACCAAAGAAAAAGAAGTTGTACATGCTTATGAAATCATGGAAAAAGATGGACGCCGGTACATAAAGTCAAAAGAGGAATTGGTCTCATTGGGCTTGGCGTTAATGGCTGAAAGCTGGACACCACCTAGAACAGAAGATAAGATCAGATGGAATATGGATGAACTGAAAAAAATGTTTATATCTATTGCGCCTGATGCTCCTGGAAGATATTTTTTGTTTGACAAGCGAGGTAATAAACGAATTATGACGGTAAGTCAATTGGTCATGATGAGGTTTGCTGAGAGAACAGAAGCTGCGGCGGCACGTCCTGCAACGACAGTTTCGGCTGAAGCACGACCTGTTACGGCGCGTTCTGTTTCTGAGCCTTCTGTTACAGAAACTCCTGTTGTAAAAACGGTTACAGAATCCGCGCATGATGAAACTGAACTTTGGGACGAAGATCGCAGTTATTTAAAACTTAACACAGAATTATTTGGTGAAAAAAATATTACATTTTTAGGCAGAATTGAAATGGGAGGTATCAAAGGTTACAAATTTATGATTAACGGTATGGAACGTTGTATGAATTCTCAAACCTGTAAAATGATGAATTTCTTGATCAAAAAATAAGGAGGCAATCTAATGAAGGCAAAATGGGTTTGCCCCGTATGCAGTACTACAAATATATGCGAAAAAACGGAACGGATGAGATGCTTTGTATGTGGAAGTTATTATGAAGAAAGTCCGCATATATCCGAAAGTCTTCATCTGCCAGAGCGGGAGGATCTGACATCGGCAGATGTTTCAGCTGCGAAACCTGGGGTCCGGGAAAAATTAAATAATTTCATAAAAAAAATAAAATCTTCATTGGGGTTAAAAGAAACAGATCGTCCGAAACGTAAGCTTGCAGACTGGAAAATTGGACACTCACCCTCAGACAGTAAAGAAGCTTATGTTGAAGCAACTCCTATTTACGAGGAAATAAGCGATCGTATTTCGGAGGCAGATATAGAAATTGATAGGGATCCTACGGAAAGAATAGGGGAAAGTGAACATTTAGTGAAGCGTTCGTCTGAAATATATTCAGAGAGGCCTTCGGCGGATGTTCGTTCTTTTATTCCCTGGCCGGAACATAGAATTGTATTTGATATGGAGAAATTAAATGCAACAGGCTGTGTAAACGTTGAACGGACTGAGGTTAGCGGAAACAAGTATTATAAATTAACATATCGAAATGGGACAGAAAGAATTATGAACATTTCTAACTTGAAACTGGTGGGATATGTCAGAGATATGTAAGGAGAGAAAAAATGGGCTTTTTTAACTATGTGAAAGCTGCTTCTAAGTTTAAAGACAATGAATATGTCTTAGAAACGATTAAAAGGCTGAAGGATTTTGACGAATTTCATTGTCTTAGGGATTCAAGTCTTCTGTTAGCAGGAAGAATCAATCAAATTATCGGGAAAGCACCAGAAGAGTATATTAAGTGGATATGCCTTTGAAATCGGTTATGGAGATGATCTGGCTGAAGCATTAGACCGCTTAACAATGGGAACCCCTCAGGCAACTTTATTAAAAATGTTAAGCAGTACACATCCAGAACCAGGAGATCGGATCGGCAGGCTGCAAAGCATGGGTGCTACATATTCGAGATATTAAAATATGGATAATTTATATGAAACAGTCAATAAAGTTCTTTCTCATAAAGATGAAATCATAATTAATAATTGTGATGATCCGAAAGACGCAATTACAAAAATTATTTGTACAAGACCGGAATTACTATATTATATAAAAGGTTTTTCCTTGTCGCGTGTTGGTAAAACCACTACGTTAAATATAAAATATATGAATTTGTCAGTCCCGATGAACAAAATCCATTTTGTAAAAGGAGACAAAATTGAGTACTTGTTGCGCCAGACAGTAATTAGTTACGCTAAAACAGTGATATTTGTTTTATCTGACCGTGATAATTTGCACTGGATACTAAATTGCTTTATGACGAAATCTATGTCATTTTATCCCAATGTGAAAAGCTATGCGATATCTTCATTTGGTTTTAGCGGTATGAATATTCCATATACTGCATATGAAATACAGTTTAATTACCGCATAGGCACAGTAATGTTAAAACAAATGGAAATTGAAGTAGAAAATAAGATTAAAGAAATTTCCAGAAAGTTATTTCCATTCCATATGCCTGATTCTGTCAAATGTTTTATAGCGCATAATTATTTAGCAAGTACTATTGAATATTATGATATTGATAATGGCAGTCCTCTTGAAAGAAGCTATATTCAAAGTGCTTATGGTGCATTAATTCGTGGGAAATGTGTGTGTCAGGGATATGCAGAAGCGTATAAAAGAATTCTAAATTATGATGTAATTCCTTGTGATTTAGTTTCTGGAAAAATCCGTGATACAGACGAAGGAAGGCATGCGTTCCATATAG
>ENA-UOJJ01001606-UOJJ01001606.1-human-gut-metagenome-genome-assembly--contig:-CS66-NODE-1606-length-32497-cov-6.768726_pt1 | contig 32497 bp, 30 predicted proteins | sample MGYA00242343_ERZ723890 | MGnify/ENA metagenome assembly ERZ723890
ACCCCCATATAGGACTTTTATATTTCATTGTCCTATATGAGGGTAGCATATCAAAACCCGCCGGGCGGCGCTTTTCTGCATTGATTAAGACAGTAATTATGCACACGGTAAGATCGTAAAAATCAATAAAGGGAAGTATGCAGTTCCGGCAGGAGCGCCAGCAGCGCTTCTTTTGTATTTAAATCCGGATCATCCAATACCCTTTCCAGCATCTGATTCAGGATCTCTCCCATCTGGGGACCGGGTTTCACACCGGCATCAATCAGATCCTTTCCCTTAACTGCCAGTGTCTTCAGAGATACGCAGTCCTGGGCGGCAAGCGATTCTTCATACAGCGCGCAGACCTTCTCGTAGGATGGAAGCAGGCGTTCCTTCGCATAATCGCTCTTGGCCATCGTATCCGCATAGATAATCTTCAGCAGAAGCGGGAAATAATCCTCGCCAACCTTATGGATTGCTTTCCGGAGTCCGGCGGCTGTCATGTCAAAATGATAATCGTGATAGCGCGTAAGCACCTTGACTGCATCCACAGTTGTGTTATCGAATTTCAGACTGCGCAGGAATACGCGGGCCATCTCGGAGCTTTCCTTTCCGTGTCCGTAAAAATGGTCGATTCCATTTTCATCTGTCGAGCGTGTCCGCACCTTGCCAACATCGTGCAGAAGTGCTGTCCAGCGAAGAATCGGATCGGCTTCCACTGCCATCATCGTATGTAGCGTATGCTCTCCGACGGAGTAGCAGTGATACGGATTGTTCTGCGGCATGGTCATCATCTCATCAAATTCCGGGAAAAGTATCGCGGTGATCCCTGTCTCGTAAAAGAGACGGAACTTCTCCGGATGCGCGGATTTTAAGAGCTTGGTCATTTCTACCTGGATACGCTCGCGGCTGATCAGCTCCAGTCTTTCCGCGAATTTCCGGATCGCCTGGAAGGTATCCGGTTCAATATCGAAGTTCAGCTGAGCGGCGAAGCGGATCGCGCGCATGATACGAAGTGCATCCTCCTGAAAACGTTCTTCCGGGACACCGACCGCGCGAATGATGCGGTTCTCCAGATCCTGCTGACCGCCATACAGGTCGATCAGCCCTTCCTCCGGATGATAGGCCATGGCATTGATGGTAAAGTCACGGCGTCTTAAATCCTCCGAGAGCAGAGATGTGAAAGATACTTGTGTCGGATGCCTTCCATCCTCATAGCTGCCGTCGATGCGATAGGTGGTTACTTCATAGCCGCCGTTCTGAATCAGAACGGTTACCGTGCCGTGCTGGATGCCGGTATCAACCGTTCGCCGGAACAGCTCCTTCACCTGCTGCGGCTGGGCGGAGGTCGTGATATCCCAGTCCTCCGGCGTGCGTCCCAGCATAGCGTCCCGGACGCAGCCGCCGACGGCATAGGCTTCATGCCCGGCTTCATTTAGTGTGTGTAAAATAATTGAAACTGCTTTTGGAATTTCCAAATACATAGAATGAGTCCTTTCTGATTTTTTCTGTCTTATTCAAGCACCTCCACCTTGCAGGCGTGTTTTTTGCTATTAAGTATATCCTTTTCTGCGCGCGGGCGCAATCATTTCCCTGCATTCTTTTTCCCACTGCCCCCGCATAAGCCTCCTTCGGAATACATAGAATGAGGTAGTAATGCGTAAACCGCCGGGACGAGGGAGGTCAGGGAATGAACGAACGGGAATCGGAAATCTTGGAGAAATATCCGTTTCGGGTGGAGCGGATGAGCCGGGTGCGGGGCGCGTTTCTCTGCGAGACGGAGGATGGGCTGCGGCTGCTTCGGGAGACGGACAGTACGGAGAAGCGCCTGCAATGGGAGAATCAGATTCTTCTGCAGTTCCCGCAGAACCACCGGATCCGGGTAGAAACCTATGTGGAAAATGTGGACGGCGCGATCCGCACGGAGAGCAGCGACCGCCGGGCCTACTGCGTGAAGCGATGGCCGGAGGGCAGAGAGTGTGAGTCCGGCTCGCGGGAAGACATCCTGCTCGGCACAGAGACGCTGGGGCTGCTGCACCGGGGCCTTGGCGGGATCGGCAGGCAGCTAGAGTCACCCGTGAATATCCGGGACTGGCGGGAGGAACTGGAGCGCCATAACCGAGAGCTGGTGCGTATCCGCAGTTATGTAAGAAGGCAGAGGCACAAATCAGAGTTGGAGCTGCAGATTCTTGCGGATTTCCCGTATTATTACGAGCAGGCAGAGCGGGCGGCGGTTCTGACGGGAGAAGCTGATCCGGAGATTTCTCTCTGCCACGGGGAGTACACATATCATCATCTGCTGTTCCGCGGACGGAGCACGGCTGTCGTAGACTTCTCCCATATGGGCTGGGGCGTGCCGCTCTCAGATCTGTATCTCTATCTGCGTAAGAATATGGAGAAGCAGAACTGGCGATTCCCGCTGGGAAAGGAGATGCTGGAGATCTATGAACGGCTGTGCCCGATGGGCGAGGACGGGAGGCGATATCTCTATGCCAGGCTGACATATCCGGAGAAATTCTGGAAGCAGGTAAATTCCTATTATAATAGAAGAAAAAGCTGGATTCCCGTGCGGAACCTGGAGAAGTTGCGCACCCTGGAAGTGCAGAAAGAGAAGAAAGAGCAGTTTCTGGCGCAGCTCGCGGCGTTCTGGGGGATTTCATAGAAAATTCGCTTTACCAAAATCCACACTTCGATTATAATGGTGCTGAAGACTGTGAGAAGCAGTCCGACAGCACCATAATCATGTGTGTGAAAATCAAGATAAATAGGAGGAGACTCGATATGGGTTATATGGAATCCTACCGGGAATGGCTGGAGAATCCGTACTTTGACGAAGAGACAAAGGCAGAACTGAAGGCTATTCAGAATGATGAGAAAGAGATCCGTGAGCGCTTTTATGCTGATCTGGAGTTCGGCACCGGCGGTCTGCGCGGAATCATCGGAGCGGGCATTAACCGCATGAATAAATACACCGTTCGCAAGGCGACGCAGGGGCTGGCGAATTTTATCCTGAAGCAGGGAAGCGAGGCCATGGGCGTAGCAATCGCACATGACAGCCGCCATATGTCCACGGAGTTCGCAGAAGAGGCGGCTTGTTGCCTGTGCGCGAATGGAATCAAGGCATATGTATTCGACAGTCTGCGTCCTACGCCGGAGCTTTCCTTCGCGGTTCGTTATTATGGATGCACGGCCGGCATCAATGTAACGGCCAGTCACAACCCGCCCGAATACAACGGTTATAAGGTATACTGGGCGGACGGCGCGCAGATTACGCCGCCTTATGATACCGGCATCCTGTCCGAGGTGAAGGCTGTGACGGATTATTCCACCGTGAAGACGATGAGCGTGGAGGATGCGAAGGCGCAGGGCCTGTTCGTCACGATCGGCGCGGAGGCGGACGATGCTTACATGGCAGCTCTGAAGAAGCAGATCAAGCGTCAGGATTGCATCGACAAGTACGGGAAGGAGCTGAAGGTCGTATATACGCCTCTGCACGGCACCGGCAATATCCCGGCCCGTCGTATCCTGAAGGAGATCGGCTTTGAGCACGTTACAGTTGTGCCGGAGCAGGAGCTTCCGGACGGCAATTTCCCTACCGTAAGCTATCCGAATCCGGAAGCGGCGGAGGCATTCACGCTGGCGTTGGCGCTGGCGAAGAAGGAGGACGCGGATCTGGTTCTGGCGACCGACCCGGATGCAGATCGTCTCGGCGTATACGTGAAGGATACCGCGATCGGCGAGTACCGAGTATTAACCGGCAATATGTCCGGCTGCCTGCTGGCGGATTATGAGATCGGCCAGTGGAAGGAGCAGAAGGGCCTGCCGGAGGACGGCGCTCTTGTAACCACGATCGTAAGTTCCAACATGGCGCAGGCGATCGGCAGAAAGTACGGCATCGATGTATACGAGACGCTGACCGGATTTAAGTATATCGGCGAGCAGATCAAGCGTTTCGAGGATCAGGGCAGAGGAACCTACTTATTCGGTTTCGAGGAGAGCTATGGCTGTCTGATCGGTACACACGCGAGAGATAAGGACGCAATCGTCGCTACAATGGCGTTGTGTGAGGCTGCTGCTTATTACAAGAGCCTCAATATGACCCTCTGGGATGCTATGGTGGCGCTCTACGAGGAGTTGGGATACTTCAAGGACGGCATTATCTCCTTCACGATGAAGGGCATCGACGGCCTGGAGAAGATTCAGAAGATTATGAACACGCTGCGTGAAGAGGCTCCGACCGAGATCGGTGCTCACAAGGTACTGGCAGTTCGCGATTATAAGACGGATACCCGCCGTGTGCTGGCGACTGGCGAGACGATGCCCTCCGGCCTGCCGCAGTCGAACGTGCTGTACTATGAGCTCGATGACGAGGCATGGTGCTGCGTAAGACCTTCCGGAACCGAGCCGAAGATCAAGATCTATTTCGGCGTAAAGGGCAGCTCCTTCGCGGATGCGGATGAGAAGTCACAGAAGATCGGCGAAGCGTTGAAGGAAATGATTGAACAGATCTGACGAGCGCGGGTAAGCAGGAATCAGGTATTCTTATATGACCGGCTGGAAAGCCGGTCATATCTGTTGTAAGGCTATGCCAGGGCTATCAGGAAGAATCAGGAGGCAGGAAAGATGAACGAAATTGAAACATTGCATCAGTGGATGCAGGAGAGTGAGCGTGTGGTCTTCTTCGGGGGCGCGGGTGTCTCCACGGAGAGCGGAATCCCGGATTTCCGCAGCACGGACGGGCTGTACAATCAGCAATATGATTATCCGCCGGAACAGATTTTAAGCCATACCTTCTTCATGCGTTGGCCGGAGGAATTCTTTCGCTTCTACCGGGACAAGATGCTTGCTCCCTCCGCGAAGCCGAATAAGGCGCACCGGGCGCTGGCGAAGCTGGAGGAGCAGGGAAAGCTGACCGCTGTGATCACGCAGAATATCGACGGTCTGCATCAGATGGCCGGAAGTAAGAAGGTACTGGAGCTGCACGGCAGCGTTCACCGCAACTACTGCATGCGCTGTCATAAGTTTCATTCCATGGAGGAAATCCTGCACAGCGAGGGCGTGCCCCGCTGCAGCTGCGGCGGCATCATCAAGCCGGATGTTGTACTCTATGAAGAAGGGCTGGATCAGCAGGTTCTGCAGGAATCGGTCGATCAGATCCGCCGCGCGGACATGCTGATCATCGGCGGAACTTCTCTGACGGTATATCCGGCGGCGGGACTGCTGGATTACTATACCGGGAACCGGCTGGTTCTGATCAATAAGACAGCGACGGCAAGAGATGGTCTGGCCAATCTGGTCATCAATGAGAGCATCGGCAAGGCTTTGGAGGGATTTCTATAATGGATATTCGGGTTGGAGATGTAATAAAGATGAAGAAGCCGCATCCCTGTGGCAGTCATGAGTGGGAAGTCCTGCGCGCAGGCATGGATTTTCGTCTGAAGTGCCTGGGCTGTGGCCATCAGGTGCTTTTAGCGAGAAAACTCGTAGAAAAAAACGTGCGCGGACTGACCCGTCCCCAGCAGGAAAATAACGGAGAAGGTTGATTTTCCGTGCTTTGGGAGGTATAATGTATCTTCGTCAGAGACGGTAACGGAGAATCGGACAGGAGGTACGGGGCTTGGCGGAACGCAGACCGGGAATTTCAAAACGTGAGCAGAGACGAAGGAAAATCAGGCGCCGCCGTCGGGTGGTGCTGGTTCTTGCTGTTCTTCTTCTCCTCTGTTTTGTCTGGTTGGTCTATCAGCTGTTCTTTGCCTCGCCGGTGCGATCCCGGGTACGCTGGGAGGCCGGCAGCGCAACGCCGACGGTCAGTCTGTTTCTGAAGAAAGAAAATCCGAATGCGACGATGCTGACGCATATGGGAAATCTGAATCTGAAAGAACCGGGAAAGTATACGGTGGAGATTCAGATCGGCACGAAGACATACCGGCCAACGCTGCAGGTGGTGGACACCCAGCCCCCGGAGGGCACGGCGCTGGATCAGACGGCGATACTGAATACACAGGTGGATGCGGCATCCTTTGTCTCCAATATTCAGGATGCGACCGCTGTGACGGTATCCTATAAGGAACGCCCGGATTTTAGCCGGGAGGGACATCAGCAGGTTATTCTTGTTCTGAAGGATGCCGGAGGCAATAAGACAGAGCTTACCGCGAATCTTACGCTGGAGAAGGATACGGTTCCGCCGCTGATCGAAGGCGCGGAGGATCTCTATATCCTGACGGGGACGAAACGTCCGGATTACAGCGGGAATCTGTCTGTGTCGGATAATCATGATATCAATATGGAAGTAGCAGTGGATGACAGCCGTGTGGATCTGAAGACTCCAGGAAATTATCCGCTGTACTATTCTGCTGTGGATACGGCAGGCAACCTGACACAGGTTACTGTTACGGTCCATGTGGTGGACCAGATGCCGGATGCGGAGACACCTGCCGATCCGGAGCATGAAGGCGGAAGTGAAGAAGACGATTCCGAAGATTCGGAGGATGATTTGGATGATTCTTCGGATTCGGAGGAAGAATAATTGTAACTATTCAGAGCCATGCAGATTTGCAATAAATGTATGAGTCATGCTTGCATGAACGAATACATTTTTGAAAATCTATATGGCGAGAAGTCACAGCGAGATGTAGCGTAAGCGGAATCGAGCTGGGGCTCTGAATAGTTACGAGTTACAATGAATGAAGCGTGAGGTAACCGTGTGAAGAAGAAAACACTCAAAAAGTGGAAAGGGATCGTCGGAATCGGATTTGGTCTGGCAGTTGCGGCCGGACTTGGTGTCCTCTACTGGAAGATTCCGGATAATCGTCCGTGGCAGTATGTGATACTGGAGGCAGGAGCGCCTCTGCCCCAGCCGGAGGATTTCCTGATTAAGCAGGCGAAAGCAGAGACTTCCTTTGTCTCGGATATCAGCAGTATCGATACGAAAGTTCCCGGAGATTATACCGTAGAGCTGGCATCCGGCCGCTTTCAGTACAGCTCTGTGCTGCAGATCAGGGATACCGTATCACCGCTGGGCGGTGTGAAGGAGCTCACGCTCTCTGTCGGCGAGACCTGTGTACCGACAGATTTTCTGGAATGGGCCTGGGACGCCACGGATCTTACGCTGACTTACGCGTATGGAGGACCAGATTTTAACCAGGCGGGCGATCAGCCGGTGACGCTGGTGCTGACCGATGTGGGCGGGCAGGAGACCCGGCTGAACACTGTGTTGCATCTTATCGCGGATACCACGCCGCCGGTGATTACTGGTGTGCAGGATCAGACCGTTTATGTGGGAGATACGATTTCTTATAAGCATGGCGTGACTGTGACAGACGATAAAGATACGGATGTGGAGCTTGTCGTGGATAACAGTGGTGTCGATCTTGAGACGCCGGGAACGTATACGGTGGTTTATCTCGCGACGGATGCCGCTGGCAATCAGACCACAGCGACAGCAGAGATTCGGGTACTTCCGAAGGATACGGATATGGCCAGTTACGAGAAGAAGATCGAGCTGGCGGACGAGGCGCTGGCGGAATGCTGGGACTCCACGGACAGCGAGGTGGAGCAGCTTCGCTCTATTTACAATTATGTCAGAGAGAATATGAGCTATACCGGCGATTCAGATAAGAACGATGAGACCGGGGAGGCGATCCGCGGCTTTACCGAGGGGGTCGGTGACTGCTTTACGTATTTTGCTATGCTGAAGGTGATGATGGAAGAGGCCGGCTTCGAGACGCTGGATGTACAGCGTGTAGGCGGTTCCACGCATCATTTCTGGAGTCTGGTACAGGTAGAGGGCGAGTGGTATCATATCGATGCCTGCCCCCGCAGCCATTACTCGGAGTGGCTCTGCTTCCTGCGTTCAGATTCGGAGGTAGAGGCCTTCTCAAAGATGTGGAAGAAGTATTATAATTTTGATCATGAGGATCTGCCTGCGACACCGGAGCATGGTCTTGGCACAGATCCGGCAGGCTGGGAATACGACGATGATTAAGACGAAGACAAAGACACTGGGCGTGATCGGTGGACTGGGACCGATGGCGACCGCTTATTATATGGAACTTGTAATACAGATGACAGATGCTTCCTGTGATCAGGAACACCTGAATATGATCATCAGCAGCCGGCCAGGTACGCCTGACCGCACACGGTATATTCTGGGACTTAGTGATGAGAACCCGGCGCCAGTGATGATTGACGCCGGCCGCTGGCTGGTGGCGGAGGGAGCCGAGATTCTGGCGATCCCCTGCATTACGGCACATTATTTTCAGAAGCAGCTGGAGGAGGAGATTCATACGCCGGTAATCCATCTCATCAAGGAGACGGTTCACCATATGCGGGATTACGGTGTCCGCAAAGCCGGAATTATGGCGACGGACGGTACGATTCAGAGCGGACTCTTCCAGGAAGAACTGCGGCTGCATGGCATGGAGGCGGTACTCCCGTCAGCGGAGGCGCAGAAGAAGGTCATGCACCTGATATACGATAACGTGAAGGCCGGGCGCCCGCCGGAGCTGGAGCTGTTCCGTGAAGTGAAGCGGGAGCTGATGGCGGCGGGAGCGGAAGTGATTGTGCTTGGCTGTACCGAGCTTTCGATTATCAAGAAGATGTATCCGGTCGGTTCCGGCGTGCTGGACGCGATGGAGGTTCTGGCCCGTGAGGCCGTGCTCCGCTGCGGAGCGCCGCTGAAGCAGGAATATGACTGCCTGATTACCGGATGGAAAGAACCGGACAGCGAACGGCTGCCCGAAGAAATAGAGGAAGAACAGAATGCAGACAAACGTACTAGAATATTTGGAACAGACAGCGCCGCGTGTGCCGGATAAAGTCGCATATGGCAATGAGGACACGGAAGTAACCTTCGGCGAGGTCTTAAGGAATGCGCAGGCGATCGGTACTTTCCTGAAGCGTCAGGGACATTATAAGGAACCGGTGGTCGTATTCATGCGTAAGCATCCGAACGCGATTATCAGCTTCTACGGAGCGGTATATGCCGGCTGCTTCTATGTGCCGATCGATGAGGAGATGCCGAAGCACCGCATCGAGCTGATCTTTCAGAATCTGAAGCCGCATGCAATTATCTGTGACGAATTTACTGCGAAGGAGGCGGGAGCCTTTGCCGGTGAGGGAAAGATCTATCTCTACAGCGACATCTGCACGACGGAGCCGGATCCGGCGCTGCTGCAGGAGGTGCGCGAGCACGCGATCGACACCGATCCCCTGTATATCGTCTTTACTTCCGGTTCCACCGGAGTTCCGAAGGGCGTAGTGGCCTGCCACCGCTCTGTGATTGATTATATCGAGCAGCTTTCTTCCGTTCTGGAAGTGAACGAGAATACTGTGTTCGGTAATCAGGCGCCGCTGTATTTTGACGCCTGCCTGAAAGAGCTGTATCCGACCCTGAAGTTCGGTGCGACGGCCTATCTGGTGCCGCACGACCGCTTCATGTTCCCAATTAAGCTGGTAGAGTTCCTGAATGAGAAGAAGATCAATACCATCTGCTGGGTTGTATCTGCGCTGACGATGATCTCCGCATTCAAGACTTTCGATAAGATTAAGCCGGAATACCTTCACACTGTAGCTTTCGGCAGCGAAGTATTTCCGATCAAGCAATTTAATATCTGGAGAGAGAATCTTCCGGACGCGAAGTTCATCAATCTCTATGGACCGACGGAAGCAACCGGCATGAGCTGCTACTATAAAGTAAATCGTGAGTTCGCTCTGGATGAGGTGATCCCGATTGGTCGTCCCTTCCGCAATACGGATATCCTTCTTCTGGATGAGAAAAATCAGCTGGCGGCACCCGGTGACCCCGGTGAAATCTGTATCCGCGGCACTGCGGTTACGCTGGGCTATTATCATAACCCGGAGAAGACGAAGGAAGCCTTCGTGCAGAATCCGCTGAACGACGCCTACCCGGAGATTATCTACCGCACCGGAGATCTGGGCCGCTATAACGAGCAAGGGGAGCTAATCTTCATTTCCCGCAAGGATTATCAGATCAAACATATGGGGCATCGGATCGAGCTGGGCGAGATCGAGGCGATTGTGAACTTAAAAGAAGGAATTAAATCCGCCTGCTGCATATTTGATGATGACAAAAAGAAAATAGTGTTGTATTATGTTGGTGAGGTAACTGCAAAAGACCTGACCGCATTCCTCAAAGAGAAGCTGCCTCGCTATATGATCCCGAATCATATGGAGCAGATGGAACGTCTACCCTGGACGCCGAATGGCAAGATCGACAGATCCTTATTGAAGAGAATGTATCAGGAGAAAAAATAAAGCATGGCATAACATGCGAACATAAGAAGGAGATTTTTAGTATGGAAGCTTTATTGGAGATTTTGAAGGAATTACATCCGGAGGTCGATTTTGAGACCTGTGATACGCTGATCGATGATAAGATCCTGGATTCCTTTGACATCGTAACCATCATTTCGGAGATCAACACAGAGTATGATGTTGCCATCCCGGCGGAGGAGATCATTCCTGAGAACTTCAACTCTGCGGAAGCTCTTTATGATCTGATCGAGCGTCTTCAGGATGAGGATTAACCATTAAAGGTATACTATGCTTTTTACATCCTATAATTTTATCGCGTTCCTGATTGTAATTTTTCTATTATATTATCTGGTACCGAAAAAGTTCCAGTGGGTGCTGCTGCTCGCAGGCAGTTATTTCTTCTATGCCTGTGCCGGCATCCACTTTTTGGCGTATATTTTCGCCACGACAGTGACAACCTGGTGGGCGGCGAAGCGCATGACTGCGATCCAGCAGGAACAGGCGGCCTACCTGAAGGTACACAAGGCAGAACTTGACCGGGAACAGAAGAAGGCCTACAAGGCCGGGATGAAGAAGCGGACCAGACACTGGATGCTGGCCTGCCTGCTGTTCAACCTGGGCATCCTGGCCGTGATCAAGTACACGGATTTCATGATCTCCAATATTAACAGCATCTTTCACACCGGGTTTACGTTTATGAATTTTGCGCTCCCCATGGGAATTTCTTTCTACACATTCCAGAGTATGGGGTATCTGATTGATGTATACCGGGCAAAATATCCCTGTCAGGACAGCCTGCCGAAGTTCGCGCTCTTCGTGTCGTTCTTCCCGCAGCTGGTGCAGGGCCCGATCAGCCGTTACGATGCACTGTCGCAGACGCTGTATGAAGAGCATTCGCTGGACTGGAACAACATCCGTTTTGGTCTGCAGCGTATCCTCTGGGGCTTCTTCAAGAAGCTTTTGGTCGCGGACCGTCTGGTGGTAGCTGTGAAGGCGCTGGTGGGATCTCCGGAGGAATACACCGGGGCTTATGTGGTGCTTGCGGTGTTTTTCTATGCAATTCAGCTCTACGCGGATTTCACGGGCGGCATCGATATCACGATCGGTATCGCCGAGGTCTTCGGTATCCGCGTGACGGAGAACTTTATCCGTCCCTACTTCTCCAAGAACATTAATGAATACTGGACTCGCTGGCATATCACCATGGGAACCTGGTTCAAGGACTATATCTTCTATCCGATCTCTGTCTGCGGATGGATGCTGAAGCTGTCCAAGTGGTCGAGAGAAAAGTTGGGGAAGGAGGCCGGTAAGCGTGTGCCGGTATATCTGGCGAATATCGTGGTATGGTTCACGACTGGTCTGTGGCACGGCGCCAGCTGGAACTTCATCGTATGGGGTATGCTGAACTGCGTGGTAACGCTGGTTTCTTACGAGCTGGAGCCGCTGTATGCGCGTTTCCATGAGAAGGTTCCGGCGGCGAGCGGCCGCTGGTACGACGGCTTTCAGGCCATCCGTACCTTCTGGATCATGGGCTTTATCCGTATTCTGGACTGCTACCGGGATGTACCGCTGACCTTCCATCAGGTTGGCACGGTGTTCACCACCGGTAACTGGGGCAGCATGTTCATCGGGATCAGTGCTCTGGGGCTTGGAGTGGCGGATTACGGCGTGATTCTCTTCGGCGCGGTGATGATGTTCCTGGTCAGCTTGAAGGGCCGCAGCGGCAGTGTGCGGAAGCAGCTGGCCGAAAAGTCTGTGCCGGTACAGGTGATTGTATGGTTCCTGCTGTTTTTCAGTATCCTGATCCTGGGCGCATACGGAGTCGGCTATGATTCCAACCAGTTCATCTACAACCAGTTTTAACCGAAGGAGGAAGGCATGAAGAAGAAACGGATTCTGGCCATTGTGCTGATTGCAGTCCTCCTGATCGGCGGACTGGGACTGGCACAGGCCATTCTGATGCCCAAGTATATCAATGATATCATTGAAGGGCGTTTGATTGAAGAATATTATGACAACGCCGGAGGCAACGATGTGATCTTCGTGGGAGACTGCGAAGTCTACGAGAATATTTCCCCCATTAAGATGTGGGAGGAATACGGTATCACCAGCTACATCCGGGGCAGTTCTCAGCAGTTGATCTGGCAGTCGTATTATCTGCTGGAGGAGATGCTGCAGTACGAGCAGCCGAAGGTCGTGGTGTTCAATGTACTTTCGATGAAGTATAATGAGCCGCAGAATGAGGCGTACAACCGCCTTACGCTGGACGGCATGAAGTGGTCTTCGTACAAGTGGGATGCCGTGCAGGCTTCCATGATGGATGATGAGGACTGGATCACCTACCTGTTCCCGCTGCTGCGCTATCATTCGCGCTGGAGCGAGCTGACCGCAGAGGATTTCACATATCTCTTTAAGACGAAGAAATCTTTCCATCAGGGCTACCTGATGCGCACGGATGTGCGTCCGGTTACGAGTTATCCGACGGCGACGCCGCTGGCAGATTATCAGTTCGGCGAGAATTCCTACAAATATCTGGATATGATTCGGGAGCTCTGTGAGAAGAATGATATCCCACTGGTCCTGATGAAAGCGCCCAGTATCTATCCCGTCTGGTACGATGAGTGGGAAGAGCAGATGGAGGATTATGCCGCCGAGCATAACCTGATGTACATCAACTTTTTAGAGCTGATTGATGAGGTAGGTATTGACTTTAATACCGATACGTATGATAATGGTTTACATCTGAATCTGCCCGGCGCGGAGAAGATGGCCCACTATTTCGGTAAGATCCTGCAGGATACGTATGATCTGCCCGACCACCGGAGTGACCCGGAGGTTGCGGCGGCATGGCAGGAGAAGGTGGACTTCTACCACGAAATGGAGGCAGATCAGTACCGGGAGCTGGAAGAATATGGCTACCTGAAGAGCTACGGCGGCCGCCCGGTGGATGAGTCGAAGGAATAAGGCGCGGCTCAATAAGGAGGATTTTTCATGAAGAAATTAGCAGTATTACTGGCAGCGGCAATGCTTATGGCCGGATGTGGCGGCAGCTCTGCCGAGACGACGGCAGCGGCAACCTCCGCAGCAGCAGAGGCACAGACGACAGCGGCAGCAGGCGAGCAGCAGGCGGCTGCATCGGACGGATATGTATTCACTGTGGACGGAACCACGATCGCGATGAACGCGGAGGTGGCTCCGATCCTGGAGAAGCTGGGCAAGGAGAAGAATTACTTCGAATCCGCCAGCTGTGCGTTCGAGGGTCTGGACAAGGAATATACGTATAATGGCTTTGTCCTGAAGACATATCCGCTGAACGATGTGGATTACGTGGCGTCCATCACGCTGCAGGATGACACAGTAGCGACTCCGGAAGGAATCGCCATCGGTTCCGAGCTGGCGGATGTAACAGCAGCCTACGGAGATTCCTCTTCGGATACCAAGTGTGAATATGTAAAGGGCGACAGCCAGCTGCTGATCCTGCTGGAGAACGGTGTTGTAACATCGATTCAGTACGTTGCTATCACAGAGTAAGAACCAGAGAAGAACGGCGGGGTAGGAGTTACCCCGCCTTTTCTGTCTCCGGGAAAAGTAAAAAGATTATAGTTACAAGTATATAAAGAAAGGAATCCCATATGGATATCAATTTCAAACCGCTGGAAGCGGAGGATATGGCGCGTCTGGAACCGTATTTTCAGCTGCGCTCGAACCTGACATGCGACAGTGTGATCCTGGAGAGCTTCTTATGGAAAGAATATTATCAGGCGGAGTTCGCGGTCGTGGATGAGAAAGCTGTTCTTGTAAAGAGTTTCCTCCACGGGGTACATCAGGGTGCTCTCCCAATTTGCCGGAAGGAGGATATGGCATACTATTTCCACTTGGAAGAACAATATTTCAATGAAGTTCTGGGGCAGGATTTCAATGTGCTGATGGGAGACGAGCCGGGGATTGAGGCGCTGAATCTTGCTGCAGGCACGTATGACATTACGGAACTTACCGATATGGCGGACTATGTGTACGATGCGGAGAATCTGCGCACGCTTGCCGGGAAGAAATATCACAAGAAGAAGAACCATGTGAATGCTTTCCTGAAAGAGTATGAGGGCCGCTATGAGTACCGCGCGCTGACTCCGGCGGACAAGGGAACCATCTGGCAGTTCCTGAACCGCTGGGAGAACGGGAAGAGCGATGATGTCGGCCAGCATCTGGAGGGAGAGATTGTCGGGATTCATGAACTCCTGAACAATCTGGATAAGATTAATGCGAAGATCGCAGGCGTCTTCATCGACGGTCAGCTGGAAGCCTTTACGGTAGGAAGCTATAACCCGACTGACCGGATGGCTGTCATTCATATTGAGAAGGCGAATGCGGATATCCGCGGCCTGTACACTTTCATCAATCAGCAATTTCTGGTGCATGAATTCGCGGACGCTGTGCTGGTGAACCGGGAGGACGATGTCGGTATGGAAGCGCTGCGCAAGGCGAAGCAGTCCTACCATCCGATTATGATGGTGCGGAAGTTCAGCATGCAGCAGAAGCGGTAAATGGATACAGACACATGCGGAAGACAGGTGCAGCCAGAGTGGATGGAATTTGCAAGAAATCAGAAGAAATCAGAGAGGAAGACGACTATGAATGTAGAAATACAGAGAAACCATCCATCCGATGCGGCGGATACCAGAGCTCTGTGGGAGGAGATCTTCACGGAGGATTCTGCTGCTTTCCTGGATTATTACTATTCTGTAAAGACGAAGGATAACCAGCTGCAGACGATTCGGACGGACGGAGTGCTCACTGCAATGATTCACTGGAATCCATATCCCATCCGGATCTGCGGATCGGAGGCAGACAGCTGTTACCTGGTCGCTGTCGCTACGAAGAAAGAATACCGCCACCGGGGGCAGATGGCTTCCCTGCTGAAGGCGGGGCTGCGCGACTGTGCAAAAGCGCAGATTCCGCTGGTATGGCTGATGCCGGCAGACCCGGCGATTTATGAACCATTCGACTTCCGGTATATTTATGAGAAATGCGAAGGCAAATGGCCGCAGTCAGAGGCATCTGTTCAGGCTTCCGGCGGTTGCTCCCGGCAGGAAGTCTTTCCGGACTCTTTCCGGAATTCATTGAAGATCCGCCCGCTGCACCCGGAAGAGTACGCGGAGGCAGCCGCCTTCCTGAACCGGGAACTGGAGCGGCGCTACCAGGTCTATACGAAGCGCACACCGGAGTACCTTGCCGTGACGGAGGCAGAGACGCAGACGGAGGACGGGCATGCGGCAGGAATCTTTTCTCTCGGCGCGCTGGTCGGTGTCTTCAGCTACTGGGTGGAGGATACGATCATCCTCCGCGAGTTGGTGACGACTCCGGAGTACGAATCCGGAGAGGACAGAGCTGACCTGACGGCGGCTGTCCGGAGCTTTTTTCGCGCAATTCCGGGGCTGCCGGAAGAGATCACAGCGATCACGACCGGCTGGCTGGGAGAGAGGAAGCCAATTATCATGGCGCGGCCAGCGAACCTGGAGGCGCTGATGACGAGGATGAAGGCGAAGCGTCCGCGCACGCTCTGTGTGCGTGTTGATGATCCGATCCTCCCGGAGAATGACGGCTGCTTTCTCTGGCAGACCGGAAGCGCCGGTTCATCCTGGCAGTCGGCTCCGGCGGATGCTGTCCCGGATTTATCCTTTACGATTGCGGAACTGACACAGTGGCTGTTCCGCGAGCAGAGGGAAGAATTTCCGGAACTCTGCCCGTTGCGAAGTTTTTTTAACGAAATAGTCTGAAAACTATTGACAAGTGGCAGAAAAACGTATATTGTAAAATAAACGAATAAATAGTTTTCCAGAGAGAGGACAAGGGGGAGCTGCCATGAGGAATATTTTTGGAATTGACCTGGACCATAACCGGCCGGGAAAGGACAAGACACTGTACGATGTCATGGATGGTCAGAAGTTTCGGGTGACGGGAGCAGCCGGGAAGCTTGCGAAGCTGCACGAACGCTATGCAGAGCGTATCCCGGAGAAGCACGCGGCGGATCATATCAGTGAGGCGGCCTATCAGATTGGCCGGAGCTGTATGAAGATACTGCGGTTCTATCCGCTGATCCTTCTTATACTGGCGCTGATCTGGTTCCAGGATCTGAACAGTCGTCCGCTTCACACGATTCTGATTCTTCTGATTCCGGCGTTTGTTCTTCTGGCAGTGCTCCTTCTGTGTCTGGTTCTCGGTAAAATCTGTGTTCCGAAGACAGTAGGGCGGACGCCCGGCTTCGACTCGAAGCAGCTTATGCAGGACTACGAGAAGGAGCTGAAGAAACTGCTGGCGATTCCGGATTCGGCGGAGCGCATCGATATTTTTTGCTTTACGTATCAGTGGAAGAGTGGGAAAGCGGTACAGCGAAAGAACCGCACCGGCCGCGTCTTCACGAATATGGAGTATTTCGCCTATATGAAAGAGGGAAAGCTCTTCCTTACGGATGGTCATGACCTCTTCGAGATCCCGAAGGCGGCGATCACTTCCATTGAGCATCTGGAGGAGAAGGGCAATGCATCCTTCCCTTCCTGGAACAAGGAACAGCCCTATACGGATGCCGCATACGCCCGTTATCGTGTAAAGAAGGGCGTAGACAACTACTACATGCCGCTGGCCGCTGTATACCAGGTTGAGGTGAAGAACCGTCCGGAGCCCTTCGGCTTCTTCGTGGCCGGTTACGATGTGGAAGCTCTCTGCCGGGTTCTGGGGCGTCCTGCTCCGAAGCTGCCGATTCCTAAGAACTGACCGGGGCTGTCGGGAGTCTGCGGCTTCCTTCCGTTACAGACGCATAAAACCTTTCTGCGATTCATACAATCACTGTAGCATGAATCGCAGGGAGGTTTTTTTGTTGGTGAAAAAGGTGCTATGGCTGTTTCTGGCAGCGCTTTTTCTGGTGGGTTGCGGAAGCGGAGAGGAGAAGAAGGTACAGGATCTGGAATTTACCGTTGTTCCGGAACGACAGGTACCGGAAGAGCTGGCGAAGGTGATTCAGGAGAAGAAGGGGGAGGCGTTCCAGCTGACCTACAGCGAGCCGCAGCAGATGTATCTTGTCGTGGGTTATGGCAGGCAGGACTGCGGCGGGTACAGTATTCAGGTGAAGGAATGCTATCTGACGGAGACCAGCCTGGTTCTGGATACAGAGCTGACCGGCCCGAAGGAGACAGCAGCTTCCGGCGAAGAACCGTCGTATCCGTACATAGTACTGAAGACGGAAGCCAGGGATGAACCCGTTATTTTCCGGTAGAGAGGAGCGGAAGCATGGATATCAGAAAAAGAAAAGTATATATGAATCGGCAGACAGCCTCTCTTGTGACGCAGGTCACTCTGGACGAGGACCGGAATGTTCCGGATGCGAAGCCGGACCTGAAGGAGATCATCACAGGGCGCGGTCATGTGGAGACGGAGGAACTTCGCTGCAGCGGAGAGCGGGCCAATCTTAAAGGTGTGCTGCAGTATCAGATCCTTTACCTGGCGGATACGGAAGACCGTCCGGCGGAATGCCTGGAGGGCAGCCTGCTGATCAATGAGATGATTTCTCTTGAAGGAGCTGCGGACGGAGATACGGTAACTGCTGACTGGGTGATTGAGGATCTGGCGATTGAGCAGATTCATTCCCGGAAAGTGAGAATCCGCGCTGCGATTACCTTTACTGTGACGGCAGAGCGGCTGTGCGCGGAAGAATTGATGACGGCAGCCTCCGCCGGGGAACCGCTGGAGACAAGATCGGAAATCTTGCCGCTCACACGGATTGCCGTGCAGAAGTCGGAGAGCTTCCGCGTCGCGGAAGAGCTGGAGCTGGGGAATAATAAGCCGAACATGGGAGAACTTGTATGGCAGGAGGTGGAGCTTCGCGCCGCAGACTGCCGCCCGGCAGACGGAAGCCTGGAACTGCGGGGAGAGCTGTCCGTGTTTGTCATGTATCGGGCTGATGGGGATAGTTCCCTGCCGATTCAGTGGGAGGAGTATACCGTGCCGGTCTCCGGTCAGCTTCCTCTGGCTGACAGCCGGGAAGGCATGATTCCTTTCGTAAATGTCCGGCTGTCGCATATCAGCCTTACGCCTGCGGAGGACAGTGACGGAGAGCTGCGCCGGATTCGGCTGGAAGCGCTGCTGGATCTGTGGATTCTGCTGTATGAGACAGAGAACGCAGAGGTGATTTGTGATCTGTATTCCCCCTCCCGCGAGGTGATTCCAAAGGAGAAGGATACCGAATTCGAGAGTCTTCTGGTGCGCAACAGCAGTCGCTGCCGCCTGCAGGAGCGGCTCTCTCTTCCGGACGGCGGACGGATTCTTCAGGTCTGCCGGGGAAGCGGACGGATTCTGATCGATGAGACGCATGCGGAGGAGGATGGCATGGTTGTGGATGGTGTTCTTCTGGTGAACATGCTGTATGTATCGGCAGATGATGAGCAGCCGCTGCGGACGCTGGAGGAATCGATCCCGTTCCACCACCTGATCGAGGCGAAGGGATTGGACTCCGGCTGTGTCAGCCGATTGAAATGGGGGCTGGAATCCATGAATATCATGCTGCTTGGCGTCGGTGAGGCGGAAGTAAAGGCGACCCTGTCGCTGGAACTTCTGGTATTCTCCCGCTGCCGCCGCACGCTCCTTCAGGACGCGGAGTTGGTTGATTATGACCCGGAGAAAGTGCGGAGTATCCCCGGAATCGTGGGATATTGTGTACAGCCGGGAGATACTTTGTGGAAAATCGCGAAGAAATTCTACACGACAGTGGATGAAATCCGCGAAGAGAACGAAGAGATCGGAGAGGACGTCAAGCCCGGACAGAAGCTGATCCTGGTCCGGCAGCCGGATAGGCAGAGAAGCGTGTAAAGCGGCGATATGTACAGGCCGGGATTTCCCGGCCTTATATTCATAAAGCATCAGGCGAAGAAGGAGGATCGTGTAAATTTACAGGGACTGCCTGAGGCAGCGGCAAAACGGAGTAGGAGAAGCCTGATGCGAGCCTTACTGCAGCGTAAGCGGTAAGTTCGCTGCTCTGATATAAAATATGCGCCAGCCGGAGTTGTGTGACGGCTGGCGCATATTTGCAGCTTATTCTTCCCTGTCGGAGACAGGAATCTCCGTCACTTCCGTGCTTTCCTCCTTCTTGCCGAAAGAAGGTGTGCGGTCGATCTTGGCGACGAAGAGAAACTTTCGTACCACAAAAAGGATCGAAACGGCAACCACGCAGATCAGACCATCCAGCATGGAAGTCTCCTCCACGATCAGGTGACGCGTCATCGCGAACATAAGAACCTCGATCACAGAATCCATATTGTGGCGGCAGAGCATCTTGATGAACTCAATACCGATGACGATATCGAGCGCCCGCTTCAGGTGGACGGAATAATCCAGTCCGCCCAGAGTCACTTCCGGGATGTTGCGGATAAAGAGCACAGCCTCCGAGAAAAATTCAATCACGACGAAACTGATAACCAGAATCGCCAGGGCAAATTCGAGAAAGAAACAGATCTCATACAGACTCTTCTGGATGGAATATCGCCTCTCCCTGCCTCTGTCATGTCCTTCCATAAATATATTCTCCTGTTTTTTCGTAAGTATTCAGAGTTATGGATTAATTTCACTGACGCTCTGAATAGTTACAGGATAACAAAAGACCGGAAAAAGGTCAATAAAAACCTTGTAACTATTCAGAGTCATGCGGATTTACAGTAAAAAATATTTGCATAATTGCACAGAATATGGTATGATACGTTAAATAGCGGGCATATATAACATATGCCTGTAAATGAGTACAAGTACGTAGTATTTGGGAGGTAGTTATGAGCGAAGAAATTAAGAACACTCAGGAAAACGCAGCAGAAACTGCAGCACCTGTAGAGTCCATGGAAGATTATGCAGCGGAGTTGGAAGCATCCTTAAAGCAGGGCCCTCCCAACGATGATCCGGTATGGGATAAGTTCGAGACCATGCTGGCAGAGAAGACCGTATTCCCGGTTAAGATTGACAGCGTAGTAAAGGCAGGCGTTGTTGCTTACGTTGACGATGTTCGCGCATTTATTCCCGCATCCAAGCTGGCTGCAGGTTATGTAGAGAACCTGGAGGATTACAAGGGCAAGACCATCGACGTTATGGTTATCACCGCTGACAAGGAGAACAAGAAGCTGGTTCTGTCCGGTAAGGAAGTTGCCCGTCAGAAGGCACGCGAAGCCAAGGCAGCAGCTGCAGCAGCTGTAGAGGTAGGCGCAGTTATGGAAGGTACCGTAGATTCCCTGAAGGATTACGGCGCATTCATCGAGCTGGAAGGCGGCATGTCCGGTCTGCTGCACGTTTCCCAGATCAGCTATAAGAGAGTAGAGAAGCCCTCCGACGTTCTGAAGGAAGGCGAGAAGGTTCAGGTTAAGGTTATCGCTGTCAAGGACGGCAAGATCAGCCTGAGCATGAAGGCTCTGCAGGAAGCTCCGGAGCGTCCCGCACGTGAGCCCAGAGCAGACCGCCCTGCACGTGAGCCCCGTCAGAGAAACGAGGAGAAGGATACCTTCAACTACAAGGAGACCGGTACGGCTTCCACCAGCCTGAAGGATCTGCTGAGCGGCCTCAAGCTGTAAGTCTGAGCTGACAGCATATTAACAGAAAGAAATAAACAAGCGCCATGCAGGAGTTGTTCCGCATGGCGCTTGTTTAGTATAACTAATGATGAAATTCAATTAATGATAAATTCAGGCTTCATCCTGCTTCCGGTTCTTTACAAATCTTTGTACAGCACAACCATCTCATCCTGATTGTTCAGACCTTCAACCTTCTTCACTGTAAGTGTGGAGCCCTTCAGGCCAAAGTGTATGGTAGCATGAATTTTATTCTCATTCTTCCAGCAGCTGATGAATCCCTTGCCGGGCGCTCCGTCCTGCAGGAAGAAAATCTTGCCGCTGTACTGATCCGAAGCCTCCGATTCCGGGGTGGGCTTCGCCGCAAAATGTAGAATTACGATATAGCGGGGAACCTTGCCGGTCTTTGTATTCGGGCATTTCTCCAGGCAGGTGCAGGGCACGCCTGTAAAAATCAGATCCTCTGAACGGATCGCAAAATCTGTGGGAATTTCTGCTTTCTCTCCGGCTAGCTTCAGCAGGCGGTTCATTGTATCCATACACTGATTCAGAACCCTGCGGTTATCCTCCGTGGTGAGAGGCTGCTCCAGCTGGAACGGAACGGCAGAGTAATCGATCGGCGAGGCGATGATGACCTCTTCTTTTTTCTCCTCCGGCGCAGGCGCGAGGCGCTTCTTAAAAAAATCCAATAATCCCATAAATATAGATCCTTGTTTCCTTTACATACTGAATAAATAGGCGTGTTTTGAAGTCTTTTTTGAACCTGGTAGAATATTTGACATCAAGTATGCTTATTCATTCATGAGTTCAGCAGAGAGTTGCTCTGTTGAGCCTTTAATATTATCAACGGATGTTAACATGATAACATACAGACTGTGGTAAATCAATAGTCATAGCAAGGTGAAGAAAAGGCAAAATTCACCCGGGGATCGGAATCGAAGTTGGAATTTTAATGATATTTTACCAGGTTGGTGGCGTGCATTTAACATACACTTCCTAGAATATACAGCGTGGGATTACCCAGAGTAAATAAAGAGAGGTAGAAAATGAAGAATTCACGTTGGAAAAGGGTATCTGCGCTGCTTCTGACAGCGGCGATGACAGTTTCGGTTATCCCGACAGGTGCGCTGGCAGCGGAAGAAGCCAGTCAAAGTGTGACGGAAGCAGAAGATGTCTATTCAGAAAGATCAGAAAGCACAGAATCGCAAGCAGCTGCCGAGATTGGAAGTGAGGCATCAGGCGGAGCGGGAGTATCGGCAACCGGGAAAGTGGAGACGGAGACCTCTGCGGCAGGCGAGTCAACCGCAGCGACAAAAGCAGGTACGGAGTCCTCAGAGGGCACGACAAAAGCAGGTGCAGAGTCTTCGGTAAATAAGGCGAATGCAGGTACAGAATCTGCGGCGGGCGCCGTAGGTGAAAAGACAGTGCCGGAGAGCGGAGCCGCTGAAAGCACGCAATCAGAGGAGATTACAGCCAGTGCGGCAGCTCCGGAGCAGTCGGCGGCAGAATCAGAAGCGGCAGCCGAGCCTGCGGGAGTTGGCAGTCTGTGGCTGACGGAACTCTTCCCCAACGATTTTGATACAAAGAATAATACGAATTTCGGTTCCAAGGATGACTGCTTTGAGTATGTCGAGCTGCTGAATACGTCCGATCAGGAGATTCACTTTAATGATGATTTTCAGCTGCTGTATGGCAAGAAGCAGGATGCTGTGACGGCGATTTCCGTCACGGAGCCGGATGGAAGCACGGATGTAGTCATCGGGGCAGGCGAGACGGTTGTATTCTGGAACCGCCGCAGCGATGTGTCAAATGTCGGCACGGTAGAGAATTTCCGAGCCAACTATTATATCGACGATGATGTACATATCGTAGTAACAAATTACGGGAAGGATTGGGCAACTAGCGGCTACTTTGCTCTGCAGGCAAAGAGCATCGGTACAATCTTCTCGGATTACACCTATGTGAACGGAACCATTGACAAGACAGACGGAGGCGACATCGCGGATGGCCTCGGTATTGATCTTGCGATTCCGAATATTGGACTGGCTGTATCTGCGTCAACGAAGAAAGCATATGCCAGCCCCGGCTATGTATATTCCGAGCAGCGCGGTGGCAATACCACCGCTCCGACAAGCACCAGCGGATTGTACGTTACGGAGATTTACCCGAATGACGGTGATCGTTCCTCTGTGTACGGAGCCAGCGATGACCTGATGGAGTTCGTGGAAGTCACCAACACCACGGATCAGGACATTGACTTCAACCAGAATTATCAGTTCCAGTACCTCTACAAGACACAGGGAACCCGACTGGCGATCTGCACCTATGAGGATGCACACAAAGAGGCGCTGGGAGAAATCAGCATCAATGACCTCTATAATAAGAGCGGAATCACCATCAAGGCCGGCACCAGCGCCGTATTCTGGTGCTACCGGGAACGCCATAAGCTGGCTGTGACCACCGCATTTCCGAGCGAAGCGGAATTTCGTGAAGCATATGGTATTGCCGATGATGTGGATGTATACTGCATGATCGGCCAGAACGGCATGAAGAACACCGATCGCGGCGTAGCCATTACGGCATCAGCAGACGGCGGCCGTCAGGTGATGGTATCCTACTATCACTACAACGGTATCACTGATACGAAGGACAAGAAGAGTGTAAACCTGGCTCCCAGTGCGGAGGGCCCCCGCATGACACCGAGTGCGGTACAGCAGTCACCCACACCCGGTGGCAGCAATGGATTCCATTTCCCGGAGGATGACGGGAGCAAAGTGGAGCTGTCGATTCGCGAGGGCAGTGAAGTGCCTGCATTTATCATGCAGGGCGAGGAGCTGAGAGTTCGCTTCGATTACAAAGTGACCGGCAGCCTGCCCCGCACGAAGATCACGACCTTCTACCGCTTCGACGGCGCGGGCAGCTGGAAGAGCAGCAGCGAGACCACTCGCCGCGTGCCTGGTCTGTATGAGGTGAATATTTCTGCGGATGAGATCTTCGACCACAGCTATGTGGAGTTCTATGTCTGCGCGGATAATCAGTATCACCGCAATACCACGGAGGTCTACAAGGTAGAAATTCACAAGCTGAACGAAGTGGACGGTGTGCGAACGAACATTTCTGATGGAGCGGAAATTGGCGGTACCGTAACGATCACAGCGAACAACGGCGGCGACAATGCAGACACTACGATTCAGATTGACGGTGAGAACTATCCGGTTACGAAGATGCTGGAGGACGGCGCTTACTATACCTTCTCTACGGAAGGACGGGACAGCTATTTCCGCAACGCACTGGTTCTGGCAGATGACAACCTGACGGATGACGCAGCGGCTGTACGCATTGCTTCTCTGGTAAAATGGCAGTACTACCGCCTGAACGGCTTCGCAGTGCATATCGATAACCAGTACTTTACTTACGATGCAGCCACGGACAGCTATAAGATTACACTGCGTTTCTGGGCAGGAACCTACGGCTCCAGCGTGTATGACTTCCTTCTGCCGGACGCCAACCGCGAGGACTTCAAAGTCAGCAGTCTTCAGCTGAAGCTGATCAACGGAAAGTGCTACCTGCCTGACAGTATTGGCCCGGAGAGTTATACCTATCCGGACACCGGTGTGACGGTAGATTCCGCAGCAAAGACAAACCTGAGCACAGCGGCGAATGCCATTCACTCCGTGGGCGATTCCGCAGGCATGTGCCCCTATCTGGATGCCAGCTTCACCATTCCGGCAGCCGACGCGACCGCAGTGGGCGCAGTCGTGGATACGACAAAGCTTTCCGCCGGCAGACATACCCTCACGGTGAAGAGCGGAAGCTATGAGAAGACCGTAGAGTTCATCGTAGACAACAAGGCTCCCGAAGTGGAGATGGGCATGGAGGACGGTGCGGTTCTCTCCGGCGAGATCCGCCTGGCGCCTCAGATCACGGAGGAGAATACGCTGGCTGAATCCATCATCACGCTGGACGGTGAGCGTGTCAACGACAGCGTAGAGACCGATTCCGTAGCACTGGGCGAAGGCGACCATACCCTGACCGTCTATGCGAAGGACGCAGCGGGAAATGAGACAGCGAAAGCTGTCACCTTCCATATCGGCGACGATACAATCGCAGTGGTAGATGCAACTACCAATGATGTTACCGCGAGCAGTGCCGCGCTGACAGTCACAGTAAATGGAAACCAGAAGGGTGCGCAGGCGGAATTCCGTAAGCTGGAATCTATTCCGGCGGATCAGATCACTGCTGAGACCACGCAGGCGGCTCTTCCCTACATTACTTATACTGTACCGGTAGGAGAAACCGGTGAGGACGATGAGCTGGTGCTGCGCTGGGACGGCACGGCTTCCAATGCGGATACGACGCATGCCAGCTGGATGTTTGCTCTGAACCGCGAGAGCGGAAGCTGGGATGAGGTCGGACAGGCCGATGATACCGGCTCCATCGAGGCGAACTTTGCCGCTGCTGCCTATGTGCAGGAAGGCAGTGTACAGGTGATGGTACAGTGTACGGCGGGTTCGGCACTGCCGGATCTGAGCGGACAGGGTGCCGCTTCCCTTGTGGAAGACAACTGGGACGGCTACCGTGTTCCGGCAAAATATGACTTCGCTTTTGCATGGGAGACCGATACGCAGTACTATTCCGAGGAGTTCTTCCAGCACTACCTGAACATGAACAACTGGATCGTGGACAATGCTGATCCGATGAACATCCGCTATGTCATTCACACCGGTGATATCGTGGACGACTTTGATATGATCTATGAGTGGGAGAATGCTGACAAGGCCATGAAGATCCTGGATGACGCAGGCGTGCCTTACGGTGTGCTGGGCGGCAACCATGATGTAGCGGCAGCCACCTTTGAGTATGAGAATTATCATAAGTATTTCGGCGAGGATTGTATGAAGGATCAGCCGACCTATGGCGGCTCCTACAAGAACAACCTGGGTCACTACGACCTGCTGACGGAGAATGGTCAGGATCTGATCATCGTCTATATGAGCTGGGATATCTACCAGGATGAGATCGACTGGATGAATCAGGTACTGCAGCAATACAGCGACCGCAAAGCGATCCTGTGCTTCCACACCTATACCCGCGTGGCTTACACCGCGGAGAACGATCTGCTGGATTACTACGGCGAGCTGGTGCAGGAGCAGGTGGTAGCGAAGAATCCGAATGTATTCGCAGTGCTGAACGGCCACTATCATGGCGCATCCTATGAGACGACTGTGTTTGATGATAATAATGACGGTGTATACGATCGCACGGTCTACCAGATCTGCACGGACTATCAGTCTGGTTTCGAGGGCGGCAGCGGTTACATCAAGATGCTGTACTTCGACCTGGCAGGCGGCAAGATTTATATCAACTCCTACACCCCGTCTCTGGACGACTTCAACTACTATGATAACGAAGCTGTGACGGAGCTTGGCGTTGAGAATCCGGCGAATGTAGCAGCAGATACACTCGAAGCGGACGGCGGAGCAGCGCCGAAGCGCATGGCAGAGAACATCAATACGGATATTCTGGAACTGAATGTCACCTTTGACACCACAGAGAAGACCATTCAGGCCAGCCAGTTCTCTGCATGGCTCGACAGAGGAGAGGTGCTGGGAACCGCGGAGGTCAATGAAGATGGAACAGCAAACCTGACCTGGAGCGATCTGGCGGCACAGACCGGCTTCACATGGTATGCCGTTGTGAAGAATGAGCTTGGCAGTACCGATCGCACCGGCGTGCAGACCTTTACCACTCTGGCAGCACCGGAGACTCCGGATCAGCCCGGAGACGATCAGAAGCCGGGAGATGACAAGAATCCTGGGGATGATCAGAAACCGGGTGATGACCAGAAGCCGGGAGACAATCAGAACCCCGGAGATAACCAGAATCCTGGAAATGATCAGAAACCGGGAGACAATCAACAGCCTTCCGATAATCAGAAACCCGGCAATAATACGCAGAAGCCGAATAACACAAGCGTGAAGAATAACGGCGGCCAGACGCAGACCGGCAACGGCAGCAATCAGCAGAAGAGCGGCGGCAGCGTAAAGACCGGCGATACCAGCCTGCTTCTCCCGGCAGTGCTTGCCGGCGGCAGCAGCCTGATTGTGCTTGCAGCGGCAGCGGTACGATTCTATAAAAGAAAAGAGGACTAAAACTTGAATAACGGGCAGAAGCAGTTCCATCGCCTGCTCCGCGTCCTGCTTCCGATCGTGATTCTCTCAGGGATCATGATCGGAAGCTTCTCTGTATCACGGGCGCAGATCGGAGCACAGACAGCACACAACTATGTAAAAGCGACCGTAACGGCCATTCTTCAGGACGATGCGGATGGCCTTCCCTTTAACGGTTCTCAGCTGGTGCGGGCCCGCCTGACCAGCGGCACATGGAAGGGCGAGGAGGTAGAACTCAGCAACTCCAACAGCTATCAGCGCGGAGCCCTCTGTCAGGAAGGCACGAAGATCATCGCGCTGGTACAGCAGGGAAGCGATGGCATCATCAGCGGGTCGGTGTACAACTATGACCGAACCGGCATGCTGTGGGGACTGCTGGCGCTGTTCCTGATCAGCCTTCTCGCCGTAGGCGGCTGGAAGGGTGCGGCTACGATCTACGCGCTCGCATTTACCTTCGCCTGCGTCATCTTCCTCTATCTGCCGCTGCTCTATGCGGGCTGGAACGGCATCGCGGCCAGCGCACTGACCGCTGTGGTCGTGTTGGCGGCTTCCATCTACATTCTGAACGGCTGGTCGCGCAAGAGCGTGTGCTCCATTCTGGGAACCAGCCTGGGTGTGTGCATCTCCGGCGGACTGGCGCTGCTCTTCGGCAGCATCGGGCACCTGAACGGATTCCACATGTCAGAGGTGGAGTCTATGGTATATATCGCCAATGTGTCAAAGCTTCGCGTGGGCGATCTCCTGTACGCCGGAGTTCTGATCTCCGGCCTGGGCGCAGTGATGGATGTCAGCGTCTCCATGGCTGCGGCGATGGAAGAAGTACACGCCAAAGCGCCGGAGCTCTCTCCTTGGGAGCTCTTCCGTTCCGGAATGACTGTAGGCCACGATATGATCGGCACGATGTCCAACACGCTGATCCTGGCCTACACCGGCTCCGCTACCGGCGCCCTGCTTACCATCTATTCCTACGAAATGCCCTTCCTGCAGGTGACAGGATACAACTCCATCATGATCGAATTGCTCTATGGCCTGTGCGGCACCATCGGCGTGATCCTCACCGTACCGATCCAGGCCGGGATCACCGCGTTCGCGCTGCGGCATGCAAAAAAGGAGTTTGTCTGTTGACAAACTCCTTTTTTGCATGTGATTGAAATTTATTTCTAACTTAATCTTCCAGATAACGCTTCATGGCATTGTAGCAGTTCAGTGTATTTGTGTCTGCATCGTTAAAATTACTGGAATACGTCTGTAAACTTCCGGAAGGATCCGTAACATAATTAGTAAGTGCGATGTAGGCGTTATACAATTCTGAGAGTGAATCGTAGGCTTCTTTGTATTCATCCGGAGGATTTTTGAGATCTTTCATCAATCCGTTTACCGTAGCCTGGTTCATTTCAATATTGCTTATTGCTGTTTTGAAATCAGAATCGGAAAACAATTTACGCAAAGCAGTATTAAAATCCGAAACAAAAGATCCGTTGGAATAGGTATACGGATCTGTCTCTATGTCGCGCTTTTCATAGATCGCATTATACCAGACTTTCTTAATCAGATTTCCGCTTGATTCCGCATCGCTTGCGCCTTCAAGCATGGTAATTGTTGCTTCCTTCAGGTTATCAGCATATTCTTCAAGTGCTTGGGCGTATTCCTCAGCTTCTTTCTTTTTTTGATATTGCGTCATTCCAAATACTACAGCGCCAACGGCAAGAAGTAATACAACTACAATGCCGACAAGCTTTTTGGTCTTTTTGGGAACATTTACGCTTGTAACCTCCACTTTCTGCGGTTTTTCATCCCCTGTTTCAGTTGAAGTATTTGAAATCGGACAACCACATTTTGGACATTCGGTCATATCGTCGGTTAAATCTGCACCGCATTCGGGACAGTACCTGCCATTTTCTACTTCCAGTGTCTGTCCGCAGTGAACACATCGAGTTGCTTTGTCAGACACGGATTCTCCGCAATGCGGACAAGTTATCATTGCCATAATAATTTTTCCTCCACTTATGCGTTATATGTTTGATATTACGCTTTGTTATATTATAGTACAAAATGTTGGAATATGCCAGAACTTTTTACTTTTGATTTAAAATAGCCTTCCGAAGATGTCTCCGGGAGGCTGTGAATACATAGATATAGAAGAGTTACTCTACTTCCGCAATTGTAAGGTACGGCCGAAAAGAAATCCAGAAGTTGTCAACCTGAACTCCCTTAGGAAAACGGGCACGGTAGTCTTTCAGAGCTTCTGCCAGAAAAGGCTCTGTTACGTTCAGGCGTTCAGCGACTTCATACAGATTGCGGTCTCCGGCCTTAAAAGACTCGATAAGCCCCTGAAGCACAGACATCCGGTCAAATGCCAGGCGGCGCGCCTTCAGTTCCTGCTGTCTGTTCCAGGCTTTTGTCTGATCAAGAATATTCCAGGTATTAACATCATAATGCGCAATCTCTTCGACCAGGATGCATGCTTTCTCTCGACAGCTGACCAGTCGGTCGCTCAGATAAATCAGAGTATCATAGATCATGCCGTCGGCACCAGATTCTATGAAAGCATCCTCATGGACAAAAAGATCACGGTCATAAGCATCCTGCAGCAGCTGTTCGTATTCAGTCATGAAAATCCCCCTCTTTTTTTGTTTGTAAAAAACGTTCTAGTCGGCGCTGGTGAAGCTCTTCTGCCATTCGTCCAGCATCGCGGTGCATTTTATCCTGTTGGCCTGGCTCGTTGGCATGGTCATTATGCGCAGCGATCAGAACAGGAGTTTCCCGCATGATCGTTGGTGGAATCGTATACCGGGGATTCGTGGTTATGTCAGCCGCATAATCCATAACCTTGTCTTTCCCGAGGTCGTTAAGACTTCGAAATGAGGAAAGTAATTGCTCTTCCCTGGCATCCATTAATGATTCTTTTTCTCTTTTTACTTCTTTGGGTTCTTCTTTTTCGTCTTCCCAGCCCATCAGATACGCGGGCGTTGTGTTCAGCGCAGAAGCAAAGGCGATCACCTTGCTCTGTACAATGTCGTTCGTACCGTTCTCAATCTTCGCGATCGTTGTCTTGCTTTTGTACCCAAGCTTCACAGCGAGCTCTTCCTGAGTCAGTCCGCACTCTTCCCGCTTCTTCTTAATTCGAAATCCGATGTCTGGCATGGGATACACCTCCTTGTTTCTTCAATATAACATGAAAGTGACGGAAAATCAATTGTATTTTAAAAAATAAAAAAAGTGGTTGACAGAGAATCAACACTGTGGTATTCTACCAACAGATGATTTAAAATCATCAACTGGAAAGGAGGGAAAAACTTGACGGATTCAGAGAAACTCAAAGCGATCATCGCAGAAAGAGGGTATGAGCTTCGAAATGTGGCGGAACTGATGGACTTATCAGCGAAAGAGCTGCAGCTTCGGGTAGATAACCGGAAGGAATTCAGGAGCGGAGAAGTGGCCGCCCTGTGTGACATTCTGGATATCTCTTCCGTGGAAGAAAAGAGGGATATTTTTTTTACCAATGAAGATGATTTAAAGTCAACACCGACGATGAAGAGAAGCGTGAATACGGGAGGAGGGAGACGATGAGCTTACAGGAATTTCGTGATCTTCTTCTTGGGATCACGGAAAAGGCATACCACTTTGAGGCGGCGCAGGACGCCCCGGACAAATACATCGTATGGCAGGAGACCGGCAGCAGAGCTCTGCTGGCATCCGATTGCAGGCAGGAGGTCATCCATGAACTTCGCGTGGATTTCTACACGGAAGAGGAATATGACCCGATGCCGGAACAGATCCTGAAGGCCCTGGAGGACGCCGGGATCGCGGTTCCGGAGCAGACGATTGTATATGACACGAATACCCGCCGAATCTGTTACAGCATGAAATGTGAGATGGCAGGGTAGAGAAAAATTTTCAGTAACAATGCGAAAAAGCAACATAACAAAAAGCAAAACAAAAAATTAAAAAACGGAGGAATTAGAAAATGGCATCTTTCGGAGCGAAGTACATTAAATTTGCAGGAATTAAGGGAGAACCCGCAGGCAAGCTGCCGATTTACGAGGCAGCAGTAGAACTGGGTAAGCTGGTAAAGGCAGAGCTGACCGTGAATATCGCAACCGGCGAGCTGTATGCGAACAACATGCTGGCGGAGAAGAGTGACGAGTTCATCAGCGGTACGCTGGCCGTGGAAGTAGATGATATGGAGAAGGAGGTCGAGGGCGCAGTTTACGGTTCCGCTTATAACGATGGCGAGCTGGTAGATAATGCGGCGGATGTAGTGCCTTATGGCGGTCTGGCTTACTACAAGACTCTTCAGAGATCCGGCAAGCCGGTGTTCGAAGCCTGCTATTATCCCAAGGCGAAGGCGATTCTGAGCACGGATACCGCAGCAACCAAGGGCAGCAGCATCACCTTCAACACTAAGCCTCTGAGCTTCACCATCTACGAGCCGGATAACGGCGACTGGAGATACCGTAAGGAGTTCGCAACCGAGAAGGAAGCGATCGCTTACGTGGATGAGAAGCTGGGAAGAACGGCGGAAGCGTAGGGCGACCTCAGGGCAGAACTTAGCCCCGGAGCAGCGACTCCGGGGCATTACAGGAGAGGATAGATTATGTTTGCAAAAACAGTAACGGCAACGATCCGGGATCGGAAGTATCATCTGGCCTATACGGCTAAGGCTATGTTTGAGCTGATGGATCTGCTCGGTGATAAAGAACTCATGCGTGTGATGATCGACAATTCACCGGAAGGCTACCGGGATATCTGCCAGGCGGCGGAGATCATGTCTCGGGCGGCAGAAGAGCTTCGCCGGTATGAGGGTCAGGACGCAGGCGAGATCCTGTCAGCGGATGAATTGATGATCAGCGCACGGCCGGTGGATCTTCTGGAGCTGAAAACAGCGATGACGCAGGCAGTTGCCTATGGTTACGGCAGGGAGATTGAGAATAAGACTGAGGAGATTGACCTCGGACTGGCGGAGCTGCAAAAAAAAACAGAATAAGCCGGGCGGCCTTTCTGTCAATGGCGTTATCTTTGGGGTTAAGCGTCCTGGAGACAGAATATATGTCTCCGGGACGCGTATATGATTTGGCGGAGCTGCACATCCGAAGGATGGGCGGATATAAGGAAAGGGAAGTTTAGCTTAGAGATATTCATATCTCCACGCCCAGGGCTCATAGCCAAGATGCCGGATGGTATCATCATAGCAAAGTTTGATTTGCCAATCCGGGATTTCACCACGCTTGATTTTTTTGCAAGTGTCCATTATCTGTTTCCGATTAGCTTTTTGCCAACGTGGATCAGAATAGGACTTTGCAGGAGGGTCGAAATCTTCTTTTTTATATTACGCATATAGTAATAGAGATAAGCGTGGGCAATAGGGATATACTGTTTGTTTCTCTCTTTCCAACATTCAAAAGAATATTGCTTATATAGTTTGATTGCTTTTTTGATAATAAAGGAAAAAAATTTATATAAAAAGTAAACAACAAAGAG
>ENA-UOJJ01001609-UOJJ01001609.1-human-gut-metagenome-genome-assembly--contig:-CS66-NODE-1609-length-32479-cov-25.026863_pt1 | contig 32479 bp, 26 predicted proteins | sample MGYA00242343_ERZ723890 | MGnify/ENA metagenome assembly ERZ723890
CCGCCGCGGTGCGGCCGCCCTCGACGGGGACGTGAATTTTTTGGCCGTGATGGCCAAAACCCGTCACAATCCAAACTAACTGCGGGGGGGGGTGGACTGGCTATTTGTGTATTTTACCATGCGCGAACATGAAAAAGAAGGCGTTTGCAGAGTTGACAGACAGAGTTTGCGCTAAGTGAGCTTGTTAAGAAATTGATGATCCGCTGCGGAACCGGGGGGTGCCTCCTTACCTATATAGGATACGGGCTGAAAGAGGAAAAAAACAAGCGAACGCGCTCGAATGACCATGCCAGATTTTCAGCACAAACCGTGCCAAAATTGTTGGCTCGTGCGGATAGCTGTCATATAATGGAGAAAAAGGCGGAGAGATCACCATGTTTGTCGAACGATTTGACGCACTGATGAATATTGCGGAACTTTCCAACAGCCAGCTGGGACGGGAGATCAGCATGAATCCCTCCTGCATCGGACGGCTGCGCTCCGGTGCACGGCCTCTGCCGAAGCACCACGAGTTTCTGCCCGGGATGTGCGCTTATCTGGCAGCGCACCTACCTTGCGGGAATGATCCGGTAAGAAACCGTACAGCGGGGCAGAACTGTCCGATTCCATAATAGATAAAATCCCCGGATACCTTGCTCCCCTGACAGGGAGGATAAGGTATCCGGGGGTTTTATTCCTGAGCTTGCGGGCTCTGCATGGCAGTCAGTTCTCTTTTCTGCCTGCGGATGTCCTCGCGAAAGAGGGCGTCTGCCATACCAAGCCTGCGCCGGTAGGCAGATAGGCGGGCACTGTTTGGGCAAAGACTTCCAGACCCATGGGGCCGGTGCAGTGACAGACACCGGCACAGGTGATGGAGCTGTGCCGGAAATAGTCTGCCGTCCGGGCAATACGTTCCGGGTCCGGGGGTACCAGGTGGGTACCGCCGAAAACGGCCTGGATGGGCCGCTCCGGGAAGCGCCGTTCCACCGTGGAGAGAATGTTGCGGATGCCGTTGTGGGCGCATCCGGTGAGTACCACCAGTCCTGCTGGGGTATCCACCACACAGACCTGCTCCTCCGGGAAGGTATCCAGGACAAGGCGGCCGTCTGGCCCCTCCATCACGGAGGAGGGATGGACCGCCTCTTCCGGTCCGGGGGCCGGAAAGTTTCCCAGAAGATACACATGCGGAGCGATCTGTATGCAGTCATCTGCCAGACAGCGGAAGCCGGCCAGCCCCTGCTGGAAGAACCAGGATGCCTCCATGGGCGGGCCTACCAGCTCCAGCGTCTGGGAATAGGTTTCCTGCTGAGGCGGGTCGCACCGGTGATCCCACCACTTCCGGATAAAAAAGCCGCTATGGGCATAAATGGGTACGTCCGGCGGAAGCTGCTCCGCCAGGCGCAGAAAACCACCGCAGTGATCCCGGTGGTTGTGACTGAACGCCACGGCAGTGACCCGTCGGAGGTCGATACCCAGCTTCTCCGCGTTCCGCAGGCAGGCGTCCCGTTCCCCGGCGTCGAACAGCAGGCGGGTATCTCCTTCCTCCAGGTAGACGGACAGGCCGAATTCCCCCTCAAGGCCGGGGTACAGAACGGCGTTTTCTGATAAGACAGTCAGCTTCATGGCAGGCTCTTCTCCTTGTCAGTTGTTTAAAAAACGGAGGAAACGCCGGGGCGTCTCCTCCGTTTTTGTATGGTCGGGGAAATTACTGAACGGCAACAGTGCGCTGGAAGGTATCGATCCAGGCTTCCTTGTTGGCGGTGATGTAGGCCTCGTCAAATTCCTTCAGGGCGTTCATGGATTCGTCGCCGAAGGCCAGATAGGTCTTCAGAGAATCGTCCATGGTGGCGTTCTTGTTCACGGGGGCCTCGTTCATGACCTCAGCAATCTTGTCCTGGGTGTCCTTGCTGATGAGGTATTCCACAAACAGCTGGGCCAGCTCAGGGTTCTTGCAGTTCTTCACCACGTTGGCGGTGGCGGGAGCGGAGAAGGAGCCCTCGGCGGCGTCCACCCAGACCATGTTCAGGCCGCTGTCGGTCAGGCTGGGCATATTGATGTCCATGAACACGGCGATGTTGGCCTCACCGGTGGTGAAGGCGTTGACAACGTCGGAAGAGGTGGAATACCACAGATCGATGTTGTCCTTCTTCTCCTGCATCAGCTCCATGGCGGGGGTCACATCCTCCTGGCTGCCGCCCATGGCCTCGGCCATAGCCACCAGCATGTAGGGGCCGGCGGTGGAGGTCATGTCGGGCAGAGCCACCATGTGCGCATACTGGTCATCAAACAGACCCTCGTAGGAGGTGGGGGCGGGCAGACCGGCCTTCTCCAGAGCGTCGGCATTGTACATGATGCCGTAGCGGCACAGGGAGTAGCAGGGGCCGTAGCCGTCGGCGTTGACAGCGATGTCATACAGATCGCCGATGCTGGTGACGATGTTGGTGTCGATCTTCTCAAACAGGCCCGCATCATTGCCAGTCTGGGCAAAGCTCTTGGTCAGCAGGGCCACATCGGCGGTGGGATCGTTCTGCTCAGCCATCAGCTTATTGAGACGGTCACCGTTGCCGCTGGTGGGGTCCACCACGATGGTGCAGTTGTACTTGGACTCAAAGTCGGCGGCCAGGGTCTTGAGACCGGCCTCGGCCCAGCCCCAGGTAGCAACAACCAGCTCAGCGCCGCCGAAATCCTGAGTATCGCCAGCTGCTTCGCCGTTTCCGGCGTTATCAGCGGGAGTTTCCTCCTGCTTGCTGCCGCCGCAGGCGGCCAGGCTCAGGGCCATGACCAGAGCCAGCATCAGTGCAAGAATACGCTTGCTTTTCATTTTGTTTACATCCTCCTGATTTTACTTGATGTCTTTATATACACAGAAATGCTGGGCGGGGAAGTGAAGCAGAACTTCACTGCCCTCCTGCACGTCCGCATATTCGTGGATAGCGGGGTATACCATTTCCTCAAAGCAGCCGGAGACCTCCAGCCGGGTGGTATGACCCTTGTAGGTGGCACTTTTGACGGTGCCCCGGACGGTATTGACACCTTCCTGCTCCGCAGTCCGGATGTTTTCGGAGCGGATGGCCAGAATGCAGGCATCCCCCTCAGTCAGCTCCTGGGCGGCCTCTGCCGGGACCTGGAGCGTGTGAGCACCGCAGCGGATCAGGCGCATATCCCCCTCTGCTCCGGCGGCGATGCCGTGAAGAAAGGTGGAAAAGCCCATAAAGTCCGCAATAAAGGGAGAGGCGGGCCTGTCAAAGACCTCCTGGGGCTTGCCGATCTGCAAAATGTGGCCGGCATTCATGACGATGACCCGGTCTGCCAAGGAGACGGCCTCCTCATGATCGTGGGTCACGATGATGGTGGTGATGCCCAGCTCCTTCTGGATGCGCTTGATCTCCACCTGCATCTCTACCCGGAGCTTGGCGTCCAGGTTGGAGAGGGGCTCATCCAGCAGCAGAATGGAGGGACGGGTCACCAGAGCCCGGGCCAGGGCCACCCGCTGCTGCTGACCGCCGGAGAGCTGCCGGGGATAACGCTTGTCCATGCCGGTAAGCTTTACCAGAGCGAGCATGTGCTCCACCCGCTCACGGATCTCGTTTTTGGGCAGCTTCTGGAGCTTCAGACCAAAGGCCACGTTTTCAAACACCGTCATATGGGGGAACAGCGCGTAGTTCTGGAAGAAAATGCCGATGTTGCGGCGGTAGGGCGGGATAGTGGAAACGTTTTTGCCGTCCACCAGGATCTGCCCGGCGGTGGGCTCAGTAAAGCCGGCGATCATGCGCAGTGTGGTGGTCTTGCCGCAGCCGCTGCCGCCCAGCAGGGCGATCATCTCGCCTTCGGCAGCCTTCAAGTTCATGGAATCCACCGCAGTGAACTCGCCGAATCGCTTGGTCAGTCCCTGTAATTCCAAAGTAGCCATAGTTTACACCTTTCCGTTCTCACTTAACAAACATGTCCAACCCTACGAACTTCTCCATCAGTACGATCAGAACCAGAGATGCCAGGATCAGCAGTGTGGAGATGGCGGCCAGAGTGGGGTCGAAGGTCAGCTCCATATAGTTCATGATGCGGATGGGCAGGGTGATGAACCTCGGGGTGGAGAGCAGGCTGCTCAGGGCCACCTCGTCAAAGGAATACAAAAAAGCCAGCAGCGCACCGGCCATGATGCCGGGCCGGGCCAAGGGAATGGTGATCTTGAAGAACACCTGAATAGGGGTGGCTCCCATGGAGGTAGCCGCATCCTCCAGCGTCCAGTTGAACACATGGAGTACAGACACCGTGTTCCGCACGATGTAGGGCAGAATGATAATGAGATGGCCGATGAAAATGCGCAGCATACCGGACACACCGCCGATCTGGCTGTAGACCTGCAGCAAAACAAAGGCGAAGGCCACACTGGGCACATACATGGGAGAGGTGTAGTAGTTCAGCAGAGCGTCCTTGCCCTTAAAGCTGTACCGGCAGACGGATAGGGCCGCCGTGACGCCCAGCAGAATATCCGCCGCTGTGGCCAGAATACCGATTTTCAGGCTGTTCACCAGACCATCCATAAAGTGGGTGGAGGAACCGAAAATATTGGCGTACCATTTCAGGGAGAAGCCCTGGGGCGGGAAGGTGATGAGGGCTGTGGGCGTGAAGGAGGCGATGACGATCACCACCAGAGGCGCCAGCAGGAACAGCATCACCAGAATGGCGAAGATCCGGCAGGGCAGATTCACATCTTTTTCGCGCATATCACTTTCCTCCTCCCATACGTTTCATATATCCGGAGGTGCACAGCACCACCGCGATCTGCACCAGCAGAATCACTGCCAGCAGAATATAGCTGATGGCGGAGGCCGCACCCCAGTCGAAATTCACATTGATCTCCTGGACCACCATGGTGGCCATCATCCGGAACTTGGAGCCGCCCAGCAGTTTGGGCGTCACGTAAGAGGTCATGCTCATAGTGAACACCAGAACGCAGCCGGAGATAATGCCCGGCAGGCTCAGGGGGAACACCACCTTGGAAAAGGTCTGCAGAGGAGAGGCACCCAAGCTGTAGGCCGCGTACTCCACATTGGGGTCAATGCTCTGGAGCACACCCACCAGAGAGAGGACCATATAGGGCACCAGCAGGTGGATCATACCGATGATGACCGCCGTCTCCGTGTTCAGGATTTTCAGAGGGGCGGAGATGAGCCCCAAGGACTGGAGCAGCTGGTTCAAAAGGCCGTTGGTGCCCAGAATGACCATCCAGCCGTAGGAACGGACCACGGCGCTGACCAAAAAGGGAAACAGGATCACAATCATCATGACCTGCTTCATACGGGACTTGGTCCGGGCCATGTAAAAAGCCGTGGGATAGCCCAGCACCAGGGAGATGGCGGTGGACACCAGGGACACCCGGAGGGTGACCCAGAGGATGTTGCGGTAAAAGGGATCTCCGAAGAAATCCACAAAATCGGAAAAACCGTTTTCATGCAGGGTGTGGACCAGAATGTAGACCATCGGTGCCACGAAGAAAAACAGCAGGGTCAATACGGTGGGCAGTGCCAGCAGCAGTGCACGGTGTTTACGTTCCATCCGAACTTATCTCCTTTATCTCTTCAATCAAGGGCAGAAGCCGCTTGTGCAGCGCATCCACCAGACCCCGGTCCGTGCATTTCAGCTCCGGCGAAACCGCCAGCGGCATAAGGGTGAAGAACGTCAGCAAATTTTGATGGTTGAAGCCCATGCGGCGGCAGTCCGACAGGAGCTGTTCCATCTGCTCCAGCAGTACCTCCGGAGGCAGATCACACATCAGCCCCGCCAGAGGCAGCGGGATGAGGGTCAGTACCTTGCCGTTTTCCACGGTGCAGAGCCCACCCTGGGATTCCCGGAGGGTGTTGGCCGCCAGAGCCATATCAGCGTCATTACCGCCATAGACCGTCAGGTTGTGGCAGTCATGGCCGTAGGTCAGTGCGGCGGCACCGGTGACACCGTCCATGCCGGTCAGCAGGCCGATGCCGTGCTGATCCCGGCCGTAGCGGTTGAATACTGCCATTTTTAAGTAAGGAGCTGTTTTCAGACAGGCAAAGCCGTCTCTTTCAGCTGCCAGGGGCAGGGCCTTCCGGACCCGCTGGGTGCGGATGGAGACGCCATCCTGGCCGATCAGATTCGCTACGGCGGTGCCGCCGGGGAAGCCGGGGCGTACCGGCACCGTGACGGCAAAGTCCTCTTCCGTCACGGGACGAAGATGAACAGAGCTACGCAGGTGGTCCGGGATCTGGTAAGGGGCGGTATGGGGCAGATAGCTGCCATGGTCCCAGACGATTTCTCCGGCCCGGAGCACCAGTTCCGGTCTGGGATGGCGCAGATCCTGCACCAGCTGCATATCAGCCTCCATGCCGGGGGCGATGCCGCCTGTGTGATACAGCCGCAGCCGGACGGCAGGGTTGATGGTGGCATACCGGATGGCCCGGATGGGGTCAAGACCCAGTTCGATGGCCCGTTCCACCACAAAGTTCAAATGCCCCTGACGCATCAGCCGGGGGAGGGGAACATCGTCCGTTACCAGGCAGATGCGGTCCTGCACCGGTGCATCATTCATGGCCTGGACGATTTCCCGGTTCAGCATGCATTCCTGTACCTGCACCGTGAAGCCCAGAGCCAGCTCCTCCCGGAGCTTTTCAGCGGAGGGAACGGTGTGGTCGCTGTCGATGCCCATGGCCCGGAAGGTCTGCAAGCGGCGGCCGGTGAGGGCGGAGACATGGCCATCCAGAAAAACGCCATGGTTGGCGGCAGCTTCAATGACGGAGAGCATCCGCTCATCTCCGGCGGCGACGGCGTTGAAATCCATGACCTCGCCTAATCCAGCCACGCCGGGAATATCCAGCAGGGCCTCCATCTCAGCGGGGCCAACATCAAAACCGGAATCCTCCAGACCGGGAGCGGAGGGAATGGTGGAGGGGGCGGTCAGCAGCACCCGCAGGGGCAGGGACCGGCAGGCATCTGCCAGGCCCCGGACGCCCTCGATGCCAAGGACATTGGCAATTTCATGGGGGTCGGCGCATACCGTGGTTGTGCCGCAGGATAGGGCCACCTGAGCAAAATGCTCCGGCGTCAGCATGCTGCTCTCCAGATGCATGTGAGAATCCACGAAGCCAGGCAGGGCATAAGCGTTGCCGCCATCAATGCTCCGGCGGCTGTCCAGCGCTTCTTCCGGGCCAAAAACCCCGGCGATATGACCGTTGACAATGCCGATAGATCCGCTTACAATAGAGGCGCTGAACACATTGACAATCTGCACATTGCGGATTACCAGGTCAAAGGGGTGTCTGCCCAGCATAGCTTCGGCGATATCTTTCAGCATAGCGGTGTCCCCTCCGTTTCGTATGTCAAAAATAAGACATTTTAATGATATCTTTCTGGGGAAAAAAGTCAAGGTCATACCATACCATAATTTTAAACGGGAATTGCGGTTGTTTCATACAAGTTGAACGATCGAAACACCCCTTGAGAATAGGAGTAGTCAACAATCCACGGCCAAAAGGCCATGGGCTTGTAACTGCCCAGTCGTAGTAACGGATAGCTCCTCCGACCTTTAACCCCAAGAGACATTGCTGTCTCAAGTGGCGTTACATCGTAGGGTGGTTGACAGCACCCTTTGCGGCAAAGTTTACTCTGCCGCAACTGTATCAGGTACTTGGCTATCATAGAGATAGTTGATTCCCATGCAATACAGATTCATTGCGCCGATACGGTCATCGTTCGACTTGTAACCACAGTTCTTACAGGTAAACAGATGTATCTTTTTGTTGCGGTTTGCCTTTTCTGTGTGTCCACAGACGGGACAGCACTGGCTGGTATACCGAGGGTTAACCTTGATTACGGAAGATTGGTTCTGTTTCGCCTTGTAGATGAGTTTCTGTTCGAGGTCATAGAAAGCCCACGATACAGAAACATAGCGATGCTTCGTTTTGACACGTTCCGTGGCATGACGGATACCGGACAAATCTTCCAGAACGAAGAGAGTGTGCGCGGGGTTATTTACAACGAGTGCCTTTGATACACAATGGTTGACATTCTGCATCCAACGGTTTTCTCGTTGACCGATCCTTTTGAGTCTACGTCTTGAAGACGGGGTATGCCGCATCTGGAGTTCTTTTCTAAGTGCTGAATAGTGGGCTCTTTTCTGCTTGATGGACCGACCTCTCACAAACCCGGACTTGTGCTTGCTATCGTAAGTCGCAACGACGAAGTTGATGCCTCGGTCGATGCCTACAACATTACAGATATCGGAGAGATCACTCTCTTCCACATCATAGGTCACAGGGATATGTAGAAAGTACTTGCCGTGTTTATTTACAAGCTTTGCGGTGCCGAACCGATAGATAGAGCGGTCGAAGTATTTCGACATCCATTCTGCGAAATAAGGCAATTTCACTCTTCCGCCGAGCGTGTTTATGGAAAAGCGGTCTTGTGTCAGGGAGTAATCTCTGTTCCAGACGAGGTCATACTGAGGTTTCTTGAAAGACGGTTTGATCCACTCTTTCTGATTCTCAAGGATGGTCTTATATCTGGCAATGACCGTCTTGAATACAGACTGAGTCATTTGAGATTTCAGTCCGAATTCTGCACGCAACGTAGGATACAGAGCCTTGTTGAGCGAAAACTGTTTTAAATCGTGCGTGCGAAACACATAGTCCGAGACATAGTTGCACGCTTCACGATAGACAGACATCGTTTCATCAAGTAACGTCTTATCTTCATCAGATGCCACTACTTGGATTTTTGCCGTGATGGACATTTGAGCCATAGTAAATCCTCCTTCCTTTGATATTTCACTAATGCAATTATATGATATATAGATAGTGAACGTCAAGGCGCATTGAGGTGACTTATGGATAACAGATATCATCGGCATAACCGGCGCTTTGCCTGTAGTATCGGGGAAGTTTCCTCGGCAATTATCCAAAAGTATATCGAAAACCAAGGATGATGCGTCTTTACGAACAGGGCTCCTCCCACCGCCTAAAGGCAGTGGGTTTCCGCCCAAACTATGTTGGAGGTATTTTTTATGAATATGATTTCAGAAGAGGTCCTGGCGCTGGAGCCTGATATAATCGCCTGGCGGCGCCACATGCATCAGAATCCGGAGCTCTCCTTTCAGGAGGTCCATACAACGGCTTACCTGACGGAGGAACTGAAAAAAATCCCGGGTTTGACATTGGAATTTCCCACCAAAACAGGCGTGGTAGCGGTGCTGAAAGGGGTCCAGCCCGGTCCGGTGCTGGCCCTGCGGGCGGATATTGACGCGCTTCCCATTCAGGAGGAGACGGGCCTGCCCTTTGCCTCCACGGTGCCTGGGGTCATGCATGCCTGCGGCCACGATGGCCATGCGGCCATGCAGCTTGCGGCAGCTAAGCTGCTGGCGGCGGAGCGGACCAGCCTCAAGGGCGAGGTGCGGTTCCTGTTCCAGCATGCGGAGGAGCTGCCTCCCGGCGGCGCGGTGGAAATGCTGAAGGCCGGCGTGATGAAGGGGGTAGACGAGCTGTACGGCATGCACCTGAGCTCCAACTTCCCCACGGGCACCTTCGGTGTCCGGCCCGGGGCCCTCACCAGCGCCACGGACCGTTTCGATATCCGGGTCATCGGCAAGGGCGGTCACTCCGCGTTCCCGGAGACCTGCGTGGACCCCATCGTCATCGCCGGTGAGATCGTGGGAGCCTTGCAGACCCTGGTTTCCCGGCGTATCCAGGCGGTGGAGCCTGCCGTGGTGTCCGTGTGCATGATCCATGCCGGAGAGGCGTATAATATCATCCCCGGTGAGGTGGCCATCACCGGTTCCACCCGAACCTTCAGCAAGGAGACTCGGGAGCGGCTCCCCAAGCTGATGGAGGAGCTTGCCCGCGGCATCTGCGCGGCTCACGGTGCGGACTGCGATTTCAAGTTCACCTTGGGCTATGCCTCCGTGATGAATGACAAGGCCCTGACGGCTTCCAGCCGCAAGGTCATTGAGGAGCATTTCGGCGAAAGCGCTGTGCTGGAGATCGATCCCCTGATGCCCGGTGAGGATTTCTCTGCCCTGCAGGAAAACTGCCCTGGCTTTTTTGTGGAGCTGGGAGCCCGCAGTGAGGAAAAGGGTATTACCTCCCCCCATCACAACTGCCGCTACCTGATGGATGAGGACGCGCTGAAATACGGCGTGGAGTATCTCTATCAGCTGGTCCGCAGCCGTTTGTCGATCAGCTGAATCAAAGCGTGAGGCCCTGACAGGCACAGCGAAAAACAAAATATAGACCGAACCAAAAGCGGCGTTCCTAACTTCCGAGCTGGAAGAATAGGAACGCCGTTTTTTGCTATGCAAAATCAGAAATGTGCCATTTTCTCGCCCCTGTGGGGCAACCGGAAATGGTGCGCAACAACTTCATGCACCGACATTTACGCATTTTCGCGGTGCGGTACTCATGCATGAAGCTTGATACCTCAGTATTTACAGGCTGATGGCGCCGTCGGCGGTCTGAGCGTCCGTCAGCAGGGGGGCATACTCCGCCAGCAGGCGTTCCACCTGCTCCTTGCAGCGGCCGATGTACAGGGACGGCTCCATCACGGCGTCCAACTCCGCACGGGTCATGCCAAAGGCCGGGTCTGCGGCCAGACGGTCCAGCAGATCGCAGGATTCGCCCTCCTTCATCCGTGCGGTGGCGGCCATGGAGTGCTGGCGGATCTTCTCATGCAGTTCCTGGCGGTCGCCGCCCCGCTTCACCGCCTCCATCATGATGTTTTCCGTGGCCAGGAAGGGCAGATATTCCCGGATGGCCCGGTCCACGATCTTCTCGTTGACGTGTAGCCCGTTGGTCACGTTCTGGCACAGCCGCAGCACCGCATCGGCGCAGAGGAAGCCCTCCGGCAGGGAAATGCGGCGGTTGGCGGAGTCGTCCAGCGTCCGTTCCAGCCACTGAACGGAGGCGGTCATGGGGGCGTTGGCGGCGTCGGCCATCAGATAGCGGCTGAGGGAGCAGATCCGCTCGGAACGCATGGGGTTCCGCTTGTAGGCCATGGCGCTGGAGCCGATCTGATTCTTCTCGAAAGGCTCCTCCACCTGGCGGTCATGCTGCAGGAGCCGAATGTCATTGGCCATGCGGTAGGCGCTCTGGGCGATGGAGGACAGCACGTTCAAAATGCGGCTGTCGGTCTTTCGGGGATAGGTCTGGCCGCAGACGGAGAAGCATTTTTCAAAGCCGAAGGCGGCGGCGATCCGGCGGTTCATCTCGTCGATTTTCGCCCCGTCGCCCTCAAAGAGATCCATGAAGCTGGCCTCAGTGCCGGTGGTGCCCCGGCAGCCCAAGAAGCGCAGGGTGGCCAGCACGTGATCCAGTTCTTCCAGATCGGAGCGGAAGTCCTGCATCCACAATGCCGCCCGCTTGCCCACCGTTACCGGCTGGGCGGGCTGATAGTGGGTGTAGCCCAGAGTGGGCGTGGCAGCGTACTGCCGGGCAAAGGCCGCCAGATTCACCAGAACGGATAAGATCTGCCCACGCAGATACCGCAGACCGTCCCGGTAGAGGATCAGGTCGGCGTTGTCCGTCACATAGCAGCTGGTAGCGCCCAGATGGATGATCCCCGCCGCGGAGGGAGCCGCCAGACCGTAGGCGTAGACATGGGCCATCACGTCATGGCGGACTTCCTTTTCCCGCTGCTCTGCGGCAGCGTAGTCGATGTCGGTGACGTGGGCTTCCAGCTCCGCCACCTGCTCTGCGGTGATGGGCAGACCCAGTTCGTGCTCCGCCCGGGCCAGCTCCACCCACAGCCGCCGCCAGGTCTGGAACCGCATATCCGGAGAGAACAGGTGCAGCATATAGGAGGAGGCGTAACGGGAGGACAGGGGGGATTCGTAAATATCCTTGCTCATAAAGGCTCCTTCCAGCGTTTTTTCAATAGTTTACAGGAAGCGGGACGTTCTGTCCGGATTTGATGGGTCAGCGGATGATGAGGCTGTCCCGCTCCGCGCCCACGGACACATAGCCGATGTGACAGCCGATGGCCCGCTCCACATACTCTACATAGTTCCGGGCATTTTCCGGCAGCTCGTCCCAGCTGCGGACCTTGGAGATGTCGCACTTCCAGCCGTCCACGTACTCGATGACGGGCTTGGCGTCCTGAAGGCAGACGGGGAAGGGGAATTCGTCGGTCTGCTGGCCGTCCAGCTCATAGTGGGCGCAGACGGGGATCTTGTCCATATAGCTGAGAATATCCAGCTTGGTGAGGGCGATATTGGTGGCGCCCTGGATCTCCACGCCGTAGCGGGTGGCCACCAGATCAATAGGGCCTACCCGGCGGGGCCGCCCGGTCTTGGCGCCGTACTCCGCGCCGGCGTCCCGGAGCTTTTGCGCATCCTCCCCGAACCATTCGCACACAAAGGGGCCCTCGCCCACGCAGGAGGAATAGGCCTTCACCACGCCGACCACTTCGTCCAGCTTGGCGGTGGGCAGACCGGAGCCAACCGGCGCATAGGCCGCCACAGAGTTGGAGGAGGTGGTATAGGGATAAATGCCGTAGTCCAGGTCCCGGAGGGCGCCCAGCTGGGCCTCAAAGAGGATGGATTTGCCCGCTTTCTGGGCGTCCCGCAGGAACGCGGTGGTGTTTGTGATGTAAGGCTTAACTGCTTCACAGTACTTGTCCACCCAGGCCAGCAGCTCGTCCAGCGTGTAGCCCTTGGCACCGTAGACCTTCTGGAGGGTCAGATTCTTCCATTCCAGCAGATCCGCCAGATGCTCCTTCAGATGCTGGGGGTGGAGCAGCTCTCCGGCCATCACCGTCTTTTTCTGGTACTTGTCGGAATAGAAGGGGGCGATGCCCTGCTTGGTGGAGCCGTACTTCTTGTCGGCCAGCCGAGCTTCCTCCAGACCGTCCAGCTCCCGGTGCCAGGGCAGCAGGAGGGAGGCCCGGTCGCTGATCTTCAGATTCTCCGGGGTAATGGACACCCCGGCGGCCCGGAGGGTGTTCATCTCCGCCAGCAGGTTTTCGCAGTCCAACGCCACGCCGTTGCCCAGAATGTTCACCACACCCTCCCGGAAAATGCCGGAGGGCAGCAGGTGGAGGGCGAAGGTGCCCCTGTCATTCACCACGGTATGTCCGGCGTTGCCGCCGCCCTGATACCGCACCACCACGTCAAAGTGGTTGGTGAGATAATCCACCATGCGGCCCTTGCCTTCGTCGCCCCAGTTGATTCCTACGATTGCGCAGTTTGCCATTTGAATTGCCTCCCAAATTACGTGCGGAAGCTCCGCACGGCATACGATTGCTTTTTTTGACCGGGTTATTATAGAATGGTTTTTTTTACAAGAAAAGAATGAAAATCAAATATTTACTATAAGAAGCGCTGATGCACCCGGATAAAAAACAGTTGCGGGGTAGGACGTTTTTCTGTGAAAAACAAACCGGCCCTCCGCGTTTCGGAGAGCCGGAAAAAACCGTCCCGGACCTTTTTAAAAGGTCCGGGATGGCGGGGAAAGATTAAAATTTGTACTCCACGAACAGCTCCCGGACGGCGTTGGGGTCGGCGGGAGGGGCCTTGGGTGCTTCAGCAGGCTGGGCCGGGGCCTCGTGAGGGCCGTCCCGCCAAGCTAAGAACTTGGGGGCCACCTGAGGGAACAGGGCCAGAGACAGCACGTCCTCCTCGGACTTGGCGATGTCCTTGAACTGCTCCTTGTAGGTCTCCAGCTCCGGGGCGATGTTGTCCGCCGGGCGGCAGGTGATGACCTCCTCCGGGTCGATGCCTGCCAGCGCCCGGACCTCCGGGTTCACCTCGCCGGGCAGCGCGCCGTACTCGCCCCGCAGCAGTCCCTTGGACTCCTTGGGGAAGGTCTTGTACTTGCCCACGATGACGTTCATCACCGCCTGGGTGCCTACGATCTGGCTGGTGGGAGTCACCAGCGGGGGATAGCCGAAGTCCTTGCGGACGCGGGGGATCTCCGCCAGCACGTCGTAATACTTGTCCTCCTTGCCCGCCTGCTTCAGCTGGGAGATCAGGTTGGAGAGCATGCCGCCGGGCACCTGATACAGCAGGGTGTTGGTGTCCACGCGGAGCACCTTGGGGTCAAGGATACCGGCGTCCTGCAGCCGCTGGGCCACATTGCGGAAGTGAGCGGCCACGGGGGACATCTTCTCCAGGCTCAGGCCGGTGTCGCGGACGGTGCCCTGCAGCGTGGCCACCAGGGATTCGGTGGCGGGCTGGCTGGTGCCGTTGGCCATGGGGGAGAGAGCGGTGTCCACAATGTCCACGCCGGCGTAGGCCGCCATCAGCAGCGTCATGTCGCCGGTGCCGGAGGTGTTGTGGGTATGCAGGTGGATGGGGACGGAGACCGTCTCCTTCAGTGCCTTGACCAGAGAGTAGGCCTCCATGGGCAGCAGCAGGTTGGCCATGTCCTTGATGCAGATGGCGTCGGCGCCCATGTCCTCCAGTTCCTTGGCCAGCTTGACGAAGTAGGCCTCGCTGTGGATGGGAGAGATGGTGTAGCTGAGGGTGGCCTCCACCTGTCCGCCGTATTTCTTGGTGGACTTGATAGCCTGCTCCAGATTGCGCACGTCGTTCAGCGCGTCGAAGATGCGGATGATGTCGATGCCGTTTTCGATGGACTTGGCGCAGAACGCATCCACCACGTCGTCGGCATAGTGCTTGTAGCCCAAGATGTTCTGGCCACGGAAGAGCATTTGCAGCTTCGTGTTCTTCACATGCTTGCGGATGGTACGCAGGCGCTCCCACGGATCCTCGTTCAAAAAGCGCATACAGGCGTCGAAGGTGGCGCCGCCCCAGCACTCCAGAGAGTAGTAGCCGATGGAATCCAGCATTTCCAGCGCGGGGAGCATATCCGCCGTGGTCATACGGGTGGCCGCCTGAGACTGGTGAGCGTCCCGGAGGATGGTATCCGTAATGAGAAGGGGCTTGTTCGATAAAAATTCCATATCTGCCTCCTATCAGCCGTACAGGGAGATCAGCACGCCCGCGGCGATGGCGGAGCCGATGACGCCTGCCACGTTGGGGCCCATGGCGTGCATCAGCAGGAAGTTGCCGGGGTTGTACTTCTGGCCCACCATCTGGGATACGCGAGCCGCCATCGGCACGGCGGACACGCCGGCGGAACCGATGAGGGGATTGATCTTCTCCTTGAGGAACAGGTTCATGAACTTGGCCAGCAGAACGCCGCCGGCGGTGCCGAAGCTGAAGGCCACCACGCCCATGGCCATGATCTTGATGGTCTGGAGGGACAGGAAGGTGGTGCCGGTGGCCGTTGCGCCCACGCTGACGCCAAGGAAGATGGTCACGATGTTGATGAGCTCATTCTGAACGGTCTTGCTCAGCCGCTCCGTAACGCCGCACTCCTTAAAGAGGTTGCCCAGCATGAGGCAGGCAATGAGGGGGGCGGCAGAGGGCACCAGCAGCGCCACGAAGATGGTCACCACGATGGGGAAGATGATCTTCTCCTTCTTGCTGACCTCCCGGAGGGGCTTCATAACGATCTGGCGCTCCTTCTCCGTGGTCAGCAGCTTCATGATGGGAGGCTGGATCACGGGGACCAGCGCCATATAGGAGTAAGCCGCCACGGCGATGGGGCCTAAGAGGGCTGGTGCCAGCAGCACGGTGACGAAAATGGCGGTGGGGCCGTCTGCGCCGCCGATGATGCCGATGGCGCTGGATTCCGGGCCGGTGAAGCCCATGAAACGGCAGCCCACGAAGGTGATGAAGATGCCCAGTTGGGCGGCCGCGCCCAGCAGCAGGGACTTGGGGTTGGCGATGAGGGGACCGAAGTCCGTCATAGCGCCCACGCCCATGAAGATCAGGCAGGGATAGATACCCAGCTTGACGCCTAAGTAAAGGATGTCCACCAGACCCGGGGTGATGGTGATGTCAGAGAGGGTCATGCCGTAGTAGGCAGCGGCCTGCTCCGCCTGCACCAACGCCTGAAGCTGCGCTTCCAGAGCGGTGATGGCGGCTCCGGCCTCCTCCGTGACGGCGGCGATGGCCTGTTCCACCATCTCCGGGGAGAAGGTGGTCTGGGCGGCGGTCATCAACTGCTGGATGTAGGGGGCCAGCACGTTTTCCGCCACGCCCTGACTGTGGAGTCCGCCAGCAGCGACGCCGTGACAGGCTGTCCACCGATGAGGTCCCAGTGGATGTGGCCCCCGGCGAAGAAGATCTCGTGGAACATATTCGCGCCGGGGAGGTTGGTGATGAGCATACCGAAGGCGATGGGCACCAGCAGCAGCGGCTCAAACTTCTTTACGATGCCCAGGTACAGCAGCACGCAGGCGATGCCCAGCATGATGAGGCAGCGCCAGTTGCCGTCCTGGGAAAAGAGGTAGAAGCCGGTGTCCTGTAAAAAGCGAATGATCGCGTCCATATCGGCCCTGCCTTACTGGAGGACGCACAGCAGCGTGCCGGACTCCACGGAAGCGCCCTTGGAGGTGTTGACGGAGGCCACTACGCCGTCCCGGGGGCACATGATCTCGTTTTCCATCTTCATGGCCTCCAGAACCATCAGCACGTCGCCCTTTTTCACGGCCTGACCGGCGGTGACGTTGACGGCCAGAATGTTGCCGGGCATGGGGGCGCAGATCTGCTCACCGGCAGCCGGTGCGGCAGACGCGGCAGGTGCGGGGGCAGCGGCGGGAGCCGCCGGGGCGGAAACGGGGGCGGAGCCGGTAAGCTCTTCCAGTTCGACTTCATAAACCGTCCCGTTGACGGTGACTCTGTACTTTTTCATGTGTGTTTCTCCCTCTCCTTACACTTTTTTCATGGAAACGATGCGGATGCCGGTGATGTCGGTGCCCAGCTCCTCCGCCAGCGCGGCGGATACGGCGGCTACCAGCTCCGGTGTTACCTCACCGGCGGTCTGGGGCGCAGCCGGGACCGGTGCCGGGGCGGCCTTTTTCCCGCGGCCCACCACGGCGCTCATGAGATAGGTCAGCGCGATCAGGCAGATCAGCCCGAAGAACACCGTGCCCATGCCCATGAGACAGACAAAAATGCTGCTGTACTCCATACGATACTCCCTTTCGTGATTCCCCCGCCGGGAAACAGTGCTCCACCGCTAGCGGAGCATGCCCCGGCTTGTGTCGGGGGCAAGGTACTGTGGCTATCATACCATGCCGACGCGGAAAAGCAAAGAGTCTTGTGAAGAAGGACGTCGATTTTTAGCGGATGTTTTCAGAAAAATCTGTCAGAATCTACACTCAAACAGCAGGGAGAGGGGCTGCTTGCTCTCTTTGCTGAATCGTAAAACGATTACGGAAAAATTGAGGCAGAGATCCGCTGCGGACTGCAAGAATGGCGTTGCGGAGAGGGGCTGCTTGTGATACACTTAACAAAAGGTTCATTTAAATGCAAGAGGTAGGGCTTTAGCCTTATGTTACCCCGTATCGAATGCGGTGTTTAGGAATCCACGAGGTAAACACCCAGCTTTTCAAGGAAAAATGAACCAAAGACAACGGTAAAGAACCCCCGTAGATTTGAAATTCTAAAATCAGAAAGGACTCTTTGACAATGAAACCTAAATTTGACGGTTATGCGGCACAGTACGACGCTTGGTTCATGGAGAATGAAAACCTGTTTCAGAGTGAGCTTCGCCTGTTCCAGAAGGTGCTCGGTGATATTCAGGGGAAGCGCGTGCTTTCCGTGGGCTGCGGCAGCGGCCTGTTCGAGAGCATGATCGATTGCAGCGGTATCGAAGGCATTGAGCCCTCCCGTGACATGGGTGCCATCGCAGAGAAGCGCGGCGTGAACGTGGTGGCCTTCGGCGCGATCGAGGATGTCGAGCTGGAGGAGAACGCCTATGATGTGATCTACCTCAACGGCAGCTCCAGCTATATGGAGGATCTGACCCGGGCGTTTGACGTCTGCAAGAAGGCACTCAAACCGAACGGCACCTTTATTTCGCTGGACGTTCCCAAGGAGAGCGCCTTTGGGTTCATGTATCTGCTGGCAAAAGAGGTAGGCACCTTTGACCACCCGTTCCTCAACGGCGTTATGCCCAAGCTGCCGTATCCCCACGAGTTGTGCTGCGCAGGCGTGTGGCATTCCACGGAGGAGAAGATCGACGTGCTCAAGGCGTTGGGCTTCCACGATTTCGACTTCTATCAGACACTGCTGAAGAACCCTATGTACACCAACGAGGACGTGGAGGATGTGGTCCCCGGCTATCAGAGCGGCGGCTATGTGGCGATCATCGCCCATAAATGAAAGAGGAGGACGGCGTGAAGCTCTCACAAACACTCTATGCCCGGGCGGAAAAAATCTGGCCCCGGTATCTTTGCCACCCGTTTGTGACGCAGATGGCAGATGGAACGCTGCCGCCGGAAAAATTCCGGTATTATATGCTTCAGGATTATTTATACCTCAAGGATTATGTGAAGATCTTTGCGGCAATCATCCAGAAGGCTGACGATTTTGAGCAGATCCGCTTTTTGAGCGGAGAGCTGGCGGACACCATCGGAGAGACCTTCCGCACCCACATTCCGTATATGAAGCGCCTTGGCGTTACGGAGGAGGAGATCCACAGCGCCCGTCCTCACATGGACAACAACGCTTATACCCATTATATGCTTTGGGAGGCGCAGACCGGGGATGTGCTGACTGGACTGGTGACGCTTCTGAACTGCTCCTGGAGCTATGCGTATGTGGCAGAAAAGATAGTCGAACGCTGCCCAGATGCGCTGCGGGACAAGCGTTACGGCTCGTGGTTCGCGGGCTACGTTTCAGAAAGCTACCGGCGAACCAATCAGATGCTCATTGACCGGATCGACGCACTCAGCGGATTCATTGACGAAAAAACAGCAGAGCACCTCTGCGGGATCTTTGAAAAGTGCTGCCTGTTTGATTTGCGCTTTTGGGACATGGTCTACGCTATGGGTGGCAACTGAATCGAGTCCTTTTGATACAGAGGTCTCTACCCGCAAGACCTCTGTATCACAGAGAAAACAGATCATCGCCATCGCCAACAGTCACATCAGCGGCAGAAAGCTCGGTGCGCCTCTGACCAATATGGCCCTGAGTATTCTCCGGGACAAGAGCTATGAGCGTATGGACTATCATCTCCACTATTACAGCATCAACGTCAACGGAAAAGACCTCCGATCCAGCACCTTTTTCATCAAGGACAGCGGCGAGCTCATCGGTCTGCTGTGCATCAACTTTGATGACAGCCGCTATCGGGCCATCAGCGACCATATCCTGAAGCTGTGCCACCCGGACCTGTTTGTAACCGATGTGCTGGCACGGCCGCTGCCGGAGAGTGAAGATGACATGTCCGCCCGATCCTCCCCGGAAAAATTCCGCAACTCCGCAGATGCGGTGGCTTTGGACGCCATCAATCGGGAGTTGGAACGGATGGGGGTCACGCCGGAGCAGCTGACGCCGGAGAAACGGCTGCAAGTCATCACAGCCCTGGAAGCCGGCGGGCTCTTTCTGCTGAAGGGCGCAGTCAAAAGTGCCGCCGCCAGTCTCCACTGCTCTCCGGCCAGCGTATACCGCTACATCACTCAAATCAAGAATTCGGACAGCGGGCAGATCTGAATTCCAGCCTTACGGGCCGCAAGCTGCCGAATTCCCATATCTGTGCCAATCATCTCATATCAAGGGCTCGACCCGCAGAAGGAGGCAAACCATGTTTCAGGAATATCTCCGCAGGATCGGATTGCTTTTGGGCGGTCTGCTGGTCAGCGCCATCGGTATCACGCTGATGCTTCAGGCCAATATCGGCTTGGAGCCTTGGAGCGTTCTCCAGCAAGGCATGGCCAAGACCTTCGGTATTACCTACGGCACCGCCGCAAGCATTGTCGGGGCAGCGGTCATTGCCATTGCCTATTTTTGCGGGGAAAGCTTCGGCCTCGGTACACTGGCAAACATTTTCGTCTGCCCGATATTCATCGACATCCTGTTGTACCTGAACTGGGTCCCTTTGTTTGAGCGCTTCTCGACCGGATTGGCCGCACTGCTGATCGGCATGGAGCTGCTGGCTCTGGGCACCTGGATGTATATGAAAAGCACGCTGGGCTCTGGCCCTCGGGATGCCCTCATGGTCGTACTGGCCCGTAAGACGCACCGGACGGTAGGCCTTTGCCGCGCCGCCGTGGAAGTGGTCATTGTATTCATCGGCTGGCGGCTGGGCGGTCAGGTGGGCATCGGCACCATCGTTGCCGCAGTGGGTGTCGGCTCCCTGTTCAATCTGAACTTTGCTCTGCTGCGCTTCAACCCCGCCCTGCTCCATCAGGAGAATCTGCCGGAGACCCTTCAGCGGTTCCGTGAGCGGAAAACCATCGCCTAAATGTCCAGTCAAGATTACCTGTGGGGACAAGCATACCGAATGGAGTTACACCCTAAATAAACCCGGAGTACCATGCCGATAGCGGCACAGTACCCCGGGCCCTTTTTAGAGATAGCCTTTGAATACACGCTTGAAATTACCTTGTGGATCTTTGGCGGCCTTTATTATGATAAGTAATATTTAAGGGGGTACGATTTGTAGTAAATCGCACCCCCTGATTTAGCATTGCTCTAAGCGGTTGTTGATATTGCCCTTGTGCGTGGATAGCTTGAGGCGTGCATCTGTTTTTAACAGAGCGGCATCATTGCCCCCAATTAAATATGATAGCATAGGCAAAGGCGCAAATCAATTCACAGAACAGTCAAAGTTTTTCCGCGAATTTTAACATCCCTGCGAATTGATATTCCGGCGGATTTGCGTATAATAAGAATCAGGAAAGGGTGAGTCCGATGTATCACTAAGAGTACCCCAGCAAGCGAAAGACCAAAGCTTTCCGAAAACTGAAGAATGTGAGGTTACGTCAATGATTGAACCCAAGATGCATGAGTAACGGCCTTCAACTGGGAGACAACGGTTGAAGGTCGTTACTTTTTTGCCTGATTCCATTTTGGGGTCCGCATTGCGTTTCCGCGCCCTGTATGTCAGGGGCGCAAAAACCAAAAGGGGACCGGAGATTCCGGCCCGCCGCAGCTTGGCCGTGCCCACATTCTCAAAAACCGCGTTTGTCCGACAGGGGAGAACTGCTCAGCCGTTGGCTGCGAGCGGGGTCTCCGGATCGATCCGTGACGGCAGGCGGTTGAGCTTGCAGTAGTACCTGTAAAAACGCTCTGCCAGTGATTTTTCATAAAAAATACCTCCAACATAGTTTGGGCGGAAACCCAATGCCTTTAGGCGGTGGGAGGAGCCCTGTTCGTAAAGGCGCATCATCCTTGGTTTTCGATATACTTTTGGATAATTGCCGAGGATACTTCCCCGATACTACAGGCAAAGTATCCCATCGGACCAGAATATCCTTTTCTTCCAATAGTGTTTGGCCAGGAAAGGACCGAATCTTTGCCAAAGATGATGTATCGTTTCTTGTTTTAGTGTCTTAACAATGTTACAGACGGAATCCGTCGTGTCGTATCCGAGAAGGATATGCACGTGGTCTTTGTCGGTTTCCATTGCCACGATTTCGCAGTGATGAGCATCAGCGATGCTCTGAATCTTTTGTTTTATGGCATCAATCCATAAGTCACCTCGATGCGCCTTGATGCTCACTATCTATTATTATATAATAGATAGTGAAATAGCAAGGAAAGGAGGATTGACTATGGCTCAAATGTCCATCACGGCAAAAATCCAAGTAGTGGCATCTGATGAAGATAAGACGTTACTTGATGAAACGATGTCTGTCTATCGTGAAGCGTGCAACTATGTCTCGGACTATGTGTTTCGCACGCACGATTTAAAACAGTTTTCGCTCAACAAGGCTCTGTATCCTACGTTGCGTGCAGAATTCGGACTGAAATCTCAAATGACTCAGTCTGTATTCAAGACGGTCATTGCCAGATATAAGACCATCCTTGAGAATCAGAAAGAGTGGATCAAACCGTCTTTCAAGAAACCTCAGTATGACCTCGTCTGGAACAGAGACTACTCTCTGACGCAAGACCGCTTTTCCATAAACACGCTCGGCGGAAGAGTGAAACTGCCTTATTTCGCGGAAGGAATGTCGAAATACTTCGACCGCTCTATCTATCGGTTCGGCACCGCCAAGCTGGTGAACAAGCATGGCAAGTACTTCCTACATATCCCTGTGACCTATGATGTAGAAGAGAGTAATCTCTCCGATATCTGTAATGTTGTAGGCATCGACCGAGGCATCAACTTCATCGTTGCGACTTACGATAGCAAGCACAAGTCCGGGTTTGTGAGAGGCCGGCCTATCAAGCAGAAAAGAGCCCACTATTCAGCACTTAGAAAAGAACTCCAGATGCGGCATACCCCGTCTTCAAGACGTAGACTCAAAAGGATCGGTCAACGAGAAAACCGTTGGATGCAGAATGTCAACCATTGTGTATCAAAGGCACTCGTTGTAAATAACCCCGCGCACACTCTCTTCGTTCTGGAAGATTTGTCCGGTATCCGTCATGCCACGGAACGTGTCAAAACGAAGCATCGCTATGTTTCTGTATCGTGGGCTTTCTATGACCTCGAACAGAAACTCATCTACAAGGCGAAACAGAACCAATCTTCCGTAATCAAGGTTAACCCTCGGTATACCAGCCAGTGCTGTCCCGTCTGTGGACACACAGAAAAGGCAAACCGCAACAAAAAGATACATCTGTTTACCTGTAAGAACTGTGGTTACAAGTCGAACGATGACCGTATCGGCGCAATGAATCTGTATTGCATGGGAATCAACTATCTCTATGATAGCCAAGTACCTGATACAGTTGCGGCAGAGTAAACTTTGCCGCAAAGGGTGCTGTCAACCACCCTACGATGTAACGCCACTTGAGACAGCAATGTCTCTTGGGGTTAAAGGTCGGAGGAGCTATCCGTTACTACGACTGGGCAGTTACAAGCCCATGGCCTTTTGGCCGTGGGTTGTTGACTACAGCACATTCAAAGCACAAAAGCAACCCATTTTCCAAGCAATTATTTTTTATTATTTCAAAATTTCGCATATTTTAAACGATTGAACAAAAAAACGGAACAGATCCAAAAGGACAACAGGGAAGGGGGGCGCCCCCGAAACGGAGGAATATTCATGGCACGCTTACTGATGAAAAACGCATCCCACATCGTCACCTGCGACCCCAGCGACACCGTGTACACCGACAGCAATTTACTGATGGAGGACGGCGTTATCACCTACATCGGCCCGGAGGAACAGCAGGCGGAGGAGGTCATCGACGCCGCCGGGTGCATCGTCTATCCCGGCCTCATCAACACCCATCACCACCTGTACCAGACCTTCAGCCGCAATCTGCCCCAGGTACAGAATCTGGAGCTGTTCGACTGGCTGAAGGCCCTGTACGAGATCTGGAAGAATCTGGACAGTCAGGTGATCTACCACAGCTCCGTCACCGGCATGGGAGAGCTGATGAAAAACGGCTGCACCACCTGCTTCGACCACCACTACGTTTTCCCGCAGGGGCAGGCGGAGGGGCTGCTGGACGCACAGTTCGCCGCCGCGGAGGATCTGGGCATCCGGATGTACGCCTCCCGGGGCAGCATGGACCTGAGCAAGAAGGACGGCGGCTTGCCGCCGGACAGCGTTGTGCAGACTGTGGACGAGATCCTGCGGGATTGTCAGCGTGCGGTGGAGACCTACCATGATCCGTCCCGATTTTCCATGCGGATGGTGGCGCTGGCCCCCTGTTCGCCCTTCAGCGTTTCGGAGGAGCTGCTGCGGCAGTCCGCGCTTCTGGCCAGAGATCTGGGGGTGCGGCTCCATACCCACCTGTGCGAGACGAAGGACGAGGAGCGCTTCGTCCGGGAGCGGTGCGGGATGCGGCCCTTGGAGTACATGGAATCCCTTGGTTGGATCGGGCCGGACGTCTGGTACGCCCACGGCATCCATTTCAACGGGGAGGAGCTGCGCCGTCTGGCGGAGACCGGCACCGGCGTTGCCCACTGTCCCATCTCCAACATGAAGCTCAGCTCCGGCGTGTGCCGGGTGCCGGAAATGCTGAAATTGGGCGTTCCCGTGGGCCTCGCGGTGGACGGCAGCGCCAGCAACGACGGATCCAATTTGTTGGAGGAGCTGCGGGTGGCCTATCTGCTCCACCGCCTCCATTCCAGCGAAAAGGCCCCCAGCGGCTACGATGTTCTGAAGATCGCCACCGTGGGCAGCGCGAAGATCCTGGGCCGGGACGACATCGGCTCTCTGGAAGTGGGGAAGGCCGGAGACCTGTTCGCCATCGACACCCGCCGTCTGGAGATGGTGGGGGCGGATCTGGACCCGAAATCCCTGTTGGGGACCGTGGGCTGGAAAGGCCCGGTGGATTACACTGTGGTCAACGGCAAGGTCACGGTCCGCAACGGAAAACTGGTGAATCTGGACGAGGAAAAAGCTGCCCGGGAGGCCGCCGCGCTGGTGCGGGATTACCTGTCCCGCTGAGACCGGCCTGCTCCATCCTGCGTTGAAGCCGGGCCGTTTGGTAATTTATCCGAAAAATGAGCAGTATGCCGCACGGATTTTCCGTGCGGCTTGTTTACTGGTGCGGACCGTCTGCCCCGCAAGAGCCGCTCCGTTTCCCGGACAGGGGCCGCTTGCGGAGAATTGGCAGGATATCGGGCCGTCTGCGACGGTTTTACAGACGGCGGCGTGGGAGGAAAAAGTTCAAAAAGCGTACTTTGAAACCTTCACAATTATTCAAACTTTACTTTTTTTACCCGGTATGCTTGACTGAATATAGGCAATATGCCCAATCCGATAGGTGCACCTGCTATTGAACGGCATATGATCCGGACCCCTGGGAAAAACGAATGTCAATCGAATTTCAGGGGAGTTAAGAAAGGAAAAGAGGAAGTTTTGCTATGAAGATGATACGTTTTTTGAGCCTTCTGCTGGCCGGTACGCTCGCACTGGCCCTCACCGCCTGCGGCGGCAGCGCCAAGACTGATCCGGGCACTTCCGATCAGCCCTCCACTTCAGATGAGAACTGGACCCCCAAGGAAAATGTTACCATGATCGTATCCTATAAAGCGGGTTCCGGAACCGATAACACCGCCCGTGTGCTGGCCGCCTATGCTGAAAAGTACATCGGCAAGCCGGTCATCATTGAAAACCTGGAAGGCGGCTCCGGCTCCATTGGCTGGACGGCCCTCTCTCAGGCGGCCCCGGATGGCTACACGCTGGGCTTCATCAACCTGCCCAACTTCAACGCCACCATCTCCGAGGGTCTGGCAACGTATACCGTGGACAGCTTCGCTCCCATCTGCAACCATGTGACGGAGACCTCCGTGGTTCTGGTGAAGGCGGACTCCCAGTTCAACACGCTGGAGGATCTGGTAAAGTTCGCAAAGGACAACCCCGGCAAGCTGAAGGCTTCCACCAATGGCAACCGGGCATCCAACCACATCGGTGCGCAGGTTCTGGCTACTTCTGCCGGCTTTGAATATACCGACATTCCTTACGGCGGCACCGCCGACCAGCTGCTGGCGCTCCGTCAGGGCGAGGTGGACTTCTCCGTGGCCAAGGTAGCGGACTTCGCTTCCTTCACCTCTGAGGTCAAGGTTCTGGCCGTCTACAATCAGGAGCGTCTGGCGGGCTATCCCGACGTGCCTACCATGGGCGAACTGGGTTACTATGACCAGTGGCTGGGTTCCTCCCGCTGCATCGTGGCGCCTGCCGGCACCCCCGAGAATGTGATCAAGTTCTATGAGGACGCCTTCCAGAAGCTGATGGAGGACGCCGACTATCTCAAGGCTGCCGAGGCCGCTGGGATGGAGACTGACTATAAGAACAGCGCAGACACCGCCGCTCTGATCAAGCAGCAGCAGGACTTCACTGAAAGTCTGGCCGACGTTTGGGGCGACTGATCCCCATTTTGTGCGGGAGCAGCCGGTGGTTGCTCCCGCCTTATTTTTCCGCATCAATGCAGTGCGAACTGGAGGGCACTATGAAAAAAACTGATATTGGCGTTGTAGGCTTCATGTATGCGGTCTGCGCCTTTTTCTTCCTGATGTCCAGAGATCTGAAAAAGGGAGCTCGGATCTATCCTCTGTGCATCATTGCGATCCTGTTTCTGCTTACCACCGGTTATGTGGTTGAAATGCTGTTTGCCGCCAAAAAGAACGGGGTGACCAGCGGTATTCCGGAAATCTTCGAAGGGTTTCAGCCCAAGCAGTTTTTTATCGTTCTGGGAATGCTCATCGCATATCTAATCGGTATGTACTTTGTCGGCTTCTATCTGGCGACCATCGTGCTGATGGCGGCAAGCCTGCTGTATCTCAGGGTCCCCAAGTGGCAGATCCTGATCTCTACCATTGTGATCATCGGACTGGTCTATGGCGCGTTTACCATGTTCCTGGGTGTAAAGCTGCCTGTGGGCCTGCTGTTCAAATAAAGGGGGGCATGAGTTATGCTTGAAACTTTAGCCTTGATGGGACACGGCTTCGTAAACGCGATGTCCCTCAGCAATTTGCTGTTTATGGCCGGCGGCACCGCCATCGGCATCATCATCGGCTGTCTGCCAGGCCTGTCCGCCGCCATGGGCGTTGCGCTGCTGCTGCCCATGACATTTACCATGGCCCCGGAAACGGGACTGATCGTGTTGGGCGCCATCTACTGCGGCGCGATCTTCGGCGGCTCCATCTCCGCCATTCTGATCCACACGCCGGGCACCCCCGCCTCTGCCGCCACCGCCATTGAGGGCTACCAGCTCACCTTGCAGGGGAAGGCGGGCAAGGCGCTGGCCGTGGCCTGCTTCTCCTCCTTCTGCGGCGGTCTGCTCTCCTGCATCTCTTTGTACTTTTTCGCTCCGCTGCTGGCGCAGCTGGCCATGAAATTCGGATCTCCGGAATATTTCTGGCTTTCGATCTTCGGCCTGACCATTATCGCGGGCGTGGCGTCCAAGTCCCTGCTGAAGGGCCTGATCTCCGGTGCGCTGGGCCTGCTGCTGTCCACCATCGGCATGGACCCCATGGAGGGCGCTCAGCGGTTCATGTTCGGACAGGCCTCTTTGTATGAGGGCATCAACACCACCTGCGCCCTGATCGGTCTGTTCTCCATGTCTCAGGTGCTGATTCTGGCGGAGAAGAAAATCAAGCAGCGGGCAAAGGCAGCCAAGTTCAGCGACAAGATCACCCTGAGCGGTAAGGAGATCAAGCGGATCACCCCCACCATCCTCCGCTCCTGGATCATCGGCAACCTGATCGGCATTCTTCCCGGCGCGGGCGCATCCATCGCCTGCTTCCTGGGCTATAATACCTCCCGGCAGTTCTCCCATCACAAAGAGGAGTTCGGAAAAGGCTCCATCGAGGGCGTAGCAGGCTCTGAGGCAGCCAACAACGCCGTGACCGGCGGCTCCCTGATCCCCATGCTGACGCTGGGCATCCCCGGCGAGTCCGTGACCGCCGTGCTCATGGGCGGATTGATCATTCAGGGCCTCCAGCCGGGACCGGAGCTGTTTACCCGCTATGCGCCCATGACCTACACCTTCTTCGCGGGCTTTGTGCTGGTCCAGTTCTTTATGCTGGGCATCGGCCTTCTGGGCTGCCGGGGCTTTGCACAGATCTCCCGCCTTTCCGACGCCATCCTGATCCCCAGCGTGGCCGTCCTGTGTGTGGTGGGTTCCTTCGCCATCCATAAGAACTTTTTCGATGTGGTCATTATGATGATCTTCGGCGTGCTGGGCTATCTGGTCCGCAAGTTCGATCTGAACCCGGCGGCCATTGTGCTGGCCCTGATTCTGGGCCCCATCGGTGAAAACGGTCTGCGCCGCTCCCTGCGGCTGTCCGGCGGCAGCCCGGCCATCCTGTTCTCCACACCTCTCTGCTGGGTGCTGATCGCCCTGTGCGTGTTTGGCGTCTGCTCTCCTATTTTCATGAACCGCATGGAGAAAAAGGCTGTAGAGAATGCCGGCGGCGACATTCCCAATGAAACGGGGGACGATCCCGTTCGCACCTCCGACTGACGGACTTTCCGAAAAAACACAGGACACGGCAGCGCGCCGTGTCCTGTGTTTTATTCGCCAAGCGTATTGACGCCTACCAGACGTATTCTCGGGCATATGCGAAAAAAACAGACCTGCGGCACATTCTAAAGTGCCTGACAGGCTGTAAACATAGCCCGGCAATCATCAAACCCCAGACGCTCCGCCAGTTCGGCGCAGCGCAAGTCGTTGTCATTGATGGAAACCTTCTGCTCCGTTGGAAAATAGGGAAGGCGCGGTGTCACCTCGTCCACAATGTTTCCGTAGGAGGCTCCCGCCAGAGCCGCCGCGTTGTGGAGCTTTTTCCGTGCGGGGGGACAGCCTTTCGCGGCGTAGCGCGTGTAGCCCAGTACCGCTGCGATGGCCTCTGTCAGCATCCCGGCGGTAAATTCGGTGCACCGGGGATCCAGATAGGCTCTGGCGGCGTGGGAGAGAATCTCCAAGGCGCAGGTGCGAACTTGATCTGCCGTCAGGGTTGCGGTGAAGTCAGCGTCCGTCACGGAGATTTCCGGCAGCAGATGGATGCTTTTCAGGGAGCAGTTCTGTCCGCTATCGTTTTCCAGCATGGCAAAGGGGGAGTTCTGGGCGCCGCTGGAAAAATTGGTGGCGACCAGCACCAGCTTTGCTTTGGTACACGCCGGGATGCGCTTTGAATCTGCGGCTGCGGCGGCCAGATCCAGTTCCGGTTCCTGATACAGCGCCAGCAGTGCCTTGGCGGCGCTCATGGCATTGTTGCCGCCCACGCCCACGATAACGTCCGGCTGGAATTCGCTCAACTTAGGCAGTGCGCTGCGGAGGTCCCCAAAGGATACCCGCTTTCCGATGGTGAAAAACTCCGCCACCCGGATCTCCTGCTTTCTGAGCCGGTCTGCCACCGGCGCGGCGATCCCGGCACGGTACAGTTCCGGATCTGTCACTAGCAGAGCACGCTGACAGCGGTAGATGTCATCCAACTCCCGCAGGGCCACCGGCATACAGCCGGGTTTGAAATAAACTTTCTTGGGAAGATTCAGTGCCTGTAACATCACTCACCTCATTTTCTTGCGTTTCCGGGGCCGATGCCGAAACACCGGCCCCTTGCGTGAGCTGATTGTTCGTATCTGGAGATCGGAGATTCAGGTACTTCGCTTAGTTGAAGCCGCCGGTCTTTTCCACGCCCAGATCGGCGCAGAGACCCATGGGATATGCGGCGTGGGTGTCGGTGGGCAGCGTGACGGGGACCTCCCAGATGTCGCCGTACTTTTCAGCATACTTCTTCTCGCCGTAGAATGCCTTCAGGTAGCAGCCCTTCAGCTCGGCGATGGTGGGATAGACGGGGTTGCAGCCGGTGCAGGCGTCGTGGAACGCCCACTCGGACATCTGATCCACGGCGGCGAGGAACTCGGTCTCCCACTCCTCGGCGGTCTTTTCGGGATGCGCCTCCAGCAGCCAGTCCAGAATGGTCTCGGGGATGTCGATGTCCTTCTTCAGCTGCTCACAGGCCTTGATCCAATTCTCAAAGGTCTGCTCATCGGTTTTGCCCTTCACGCCGATCAGCTCGCCCAGCTCCACGTAGCGCTCGAAGGCCTGCGGATACTTGTACTGGGAGAAGGTGCCCATCTTGTAGGGATGACGCTGGGCATTGAAGCGGCAGACGAAGGGGAACAGCAGGGCGTTGGCGGTGCCGTGAGGGATGTGGAACCAGCCGCCCAGTTTATGAGACAGGGAGTGGTTGATGCCAAGGAAGGCATTGGCGAAGGCGATACCGGCCAGAGCGGAGGCGTTGGCCATCTTCTCGCGGGCCACGGGGTCGGGCTTGGCGTCCCGGAAGGCGGAATAGTAGGCTCTGGGCAGATAGTCGAAGACCATCTTGGTGGCATCGCGGCACATGCCGTTGGTGTACTCGGTGGCGAAGGTGGAGACATAGGCCTCTACCGCGTGGGTCAGCACATCGTAGCCGGAGGCCTGCGTGGCTCTGGGGGGCAGCTTCATCATGTTGTCCGCGTCCACGATGGCCATTTCAGGCATCATCTCATAGCCGATCAGCGGCCACTTCATGCCGGTATTGGCATCGGAAATAATGGTGAAGGGCGTACACTCAGAGCCGGTACCTGCTGTGGTGGGGATACAGACCAGCTTGGCCTTCTTGCCCATCTGGGGGAAGAAACGGATCCTCTTGCGGATATCTAGGAAGGTGGTGGCCATGTCCAGGAAGCCCTCCTCGGGATGCTCGTACATGATCCACATGATCTTGGCGGTGTCGATGGCGGAGCCGCCGCCTACGGCGATGATAACGTCAGGCTCGAACTCGTGCATCTTGGGCAGGCCCTTCATGGCGTCCTGAATCTGGGGATCCACACGGATGTCGAAGAACTCGGCGGTCTCAATGCCCATGTCACGCAGCTGGTTGATGATGGCGTCGCAGGCGCCCAGCTGATACAGCGTGGAGTCGGTGATGATAAAGGCCCGCTTGAAGTTATAGACCTCCTTCATCTCCCGCAGGGCCACGGGGGTGCAGCCTGTCTTGTAGTAGACCTTCTTGGGGAGCTGGAGCCACAGCATATTCTCCTTGCGGAGAGTGACGGTCTTGATATCCAGAAGCTGCTCATAGTGGGTGTTGCCCATGAAGGCGGAGTGGCCCACGGAGCCGGGGCCCAGCGTCAGGGAGGGAGCCAGACCGAAGTTGTACAGGTCGCCGATGCCGCCGAAGGAGGTGGGCTGGTTGATGAGGATGCGTCCGGCCTTCATCCGCAGACCGAACCTGGTGATCTTTTCCTCCTCGGTGGGGTCGATGTACAGTGCCGCGGAGTGGCCGGCGCCGCCCTCCAGCACTAGCTTGTAGCAAATATCGAAGGCCTCGTCCAGCGTCTCAGCCTTGTACATGCCCAGCAGGGTGGTCAGCTTCTCGTTGGCCCAGGGGCAGTCGTGAGAGGTGTCGTCCGTTTCGTGGATCAGGACCTTGGTATCATAGGGCACCTCGATACCGGCCATCTCCGCCAGACGGCAGGCTGTCTGGCCGACGGCATCAGGCTTGACGCCGTGGGTCTTGGCGTTGAAGAACACATCGGCCACCTTGGCAGCCTCTTCGTCATTGAGGAAATAACAGCGGGCCTCCTTCAGCAGACGCTTGACCTCGTCATATACGCTGGCCAGAACGGTGATATGCTGCTCGGAGGCGCAGATCATGCCGTTATCGAAGGTCTTGGAGTGAATGATGGATTCCACAGCCATCCGCAGGTCAGCAGTCTCATCGATGACCACGTTGCAGTTGCCGGGGCCCACGCCGATAGCGGGGGTGCCGGAGGAATAGGCCGCCTTCACCATGCCGGAGCCGCCGGTTGCTATAATGAGATCCACGCTCTTCATCAGTACATCGGAGATCTCCAGAGAGGGGACGGAGATCCAGCTGATGACATGCTCAGGCAGACCCGCCTCAATGGCGGCATCCCGCATGATCTTCGCTGCGGCGATGGAGCAGTTTACCGCATGGGGGTGAGGGGAGAGGATGATGGCGTTCCGGGTCTTCAGCGCCAGCATGATCTTGTAGATCGTGGTGGAAGTGGGGTTCGTGGTGGGGGTAATGGCGGCGATCACACCCTTGGGGGATGCGATCTTCTTTACACCGAAGGCTCTGTCCTCCGAAATGATGCCGCAGGTCTTTTTATTGCGCATGTAGTTCCAGATGTGCTCAGAGGCATACTGATTCTTGGTGACCTTATCCACAACGATGCCGTAGCCGGTCTCCTCGCAGGCCATCTTGGCCAGAGGAATTCTCATCTTGGACACAGCCATGGCTGTCTTTTCGCAGATGGCATCCACCTGCTCCTGTGTGAAGTTACTGTACGCTTCCTGAGATGCGCGGATCAGGGGAAGGGCTTCCTGCAGGGTCTCAACAGAGTTGATGGTCAGTGGGGTAGACATAGACGTTCCTCCTTCTTTTTTGACCACTGGGATGATTTCAGTTCCTCGTGTTCTGCTGTACCGGCAAGTGTCATCAAGATCAAATAAGATCTTAAGTCAATGTCTCCGCGTCCAGAGCGTTGGCTTATCTTCAAGGTGTTCCTTTTTCCGATGAAAGTCAAGGGTTTGCATGGAGAAAATTTAAGACCTTTTTCGTTGCTTTTCGAAGGATTTTCTACTGTTTTCTCATTATCCTGTCACCAGAGTAAAGATTTCGTTAAAAATGAACCGAAAATGTTGCCGTCATTTTGTACATATCTTTTTTTGCATGTTCTTTTGCAATTAGTGATAAATTTTGTTAAAATTCAAGCAATATCTGCTGTTTCGATTGTTAAATATATTGCAATATACTAACATACCAAAAAACGCAAAACCAACCGGTTTTGTATCTTTTCTACAAATGCTTTCGCTGCGGCCGCAAAACTACAATAAATAACTAAGCAAGCAGGCGCGGGTAGCATTGCTGTCCGCGCCTGCTTGCTTATTCAGTAACAAGATAATGGCATTACTTTAGCCGTGGGGGAGGGTCAATCCTGAAAGAAGATCCTGTCGAACCGGTCTAAGACGTCCTCCATCGTATTGCTGATCTCCTGCTCATTGACCGGAAGGCGGGAATCCAGCACAGTCTGAATGGAG
>ENA-UOJJ01001622-UOJJ01001622.1-human-gut-metagenome-genome-assembly--contig:-CS66-NODE-1622-length-32302-cov-8.011722_pt1 | contig 32302 bp, 28 predicted proteins | sample MGYA00242343_ERZ723890 | MGnify/ENA metagenome assembly ERZ723890
AAGAAAACCTTGCGCTGTTTGACGCGTGGAAGCTGATGGAGAACGGAAAGACGCAGATCATATTTGTGCCGAACATCTCGGCGGAGGACGATGGGATATTGCTTGAAATCGACGACGAGACGGCCGCCGACAGGGCGTTTTCCAGACACAGCGAACGCATGGGACGCTATATGGTGGAATTTGGCGAGAACGGCGCGGTGCAGTCGGTTATTTGGACACACGACGGCGAAGAACTGCCGGATGTGACGGAAGCGACGTGGGGCCAGGCGAACGTCTACGACGCGAAATGCCTGACCGAGCTGGAAAAGCTGCTGGCGGATTTGCAGACCCTTCGGGTCGAATATCCCGACGACGGGTGGACGCGCACGCCGGAGGGCGACGCGGCGTTTGACGCGAGACGAATTGCGGCAGGATTTAGCGCGGCACGTTACAACCACGTTCTCCCCGAACCCGGCATGCTGACCGAACAGGACGCGCTCGCGCTGGCGCGGCAGGTGTTGGAGAGCGACGGCGGGCTATCGGCGGATGTGCTCAATGATCCGAAAAGCGAGATGTACGCGGTCTGCGCGCAGGAGGACGGAAAGACGGTTTGGACGGTGTGGCACCACAACGCCGTGGGCATCTGCGCCGTCGCCATCGACGCGGCGGATGGAACGATTCTCGACATGATCATCGATACAGGCATGGCCGGAAACGGCTGAGCCTGTGGGGGCGAAGGCCCCCTTCTTTTTTGCCTGCCGCAATCATACCCTCGACGGGGTGATGGGCGTGAACGGGATTTTCTGCATCATGATGCTTCTGGGGCTGCTTTACGCGGCGGCGACGGGGCGGGCGGATGCGGCTCAGCGCGCGCTGCTTTCCGGCGGCGGAGAAGCGGTCGCGCTGCTGCTGAATCTGGCGGGCGCGTATGCGTTTTTCGGCGGACTGCTGGGGGTTCTGCGGGCGTGCGGCGCGGCGGACGCGTTGGCGCGGGCGATGGAGAAACCGCTTTCGCGCCTGTTTCGTTTTGCGCCGGGGGAGGAGGAAGCGCTGAGCGATATCAGCCTGAATTTATCGGCCAACATGCTGGGCCTGGGCGGCGCGGCGACGCCGGCAGGCATATCGGCGATGAAGACCATGGCGCGCGCCAATCCGGACGGGCGGGCGAGCAACGCGATGATCCTTTTTCTGGTGGTGAATACGTCGAGCGTCCAGCTTCTGCCGACGACGATGATCGCCCTGCGCGCGCAGGCCGGAGCGGCCAATCCGGCGGATATCGTGCTGCCCACGCTGCTGGCGACGGCGGCTTCAACCGTGTGCGGCGTGGGAATCTGCCGTCTTCTGGCAGGGGGGAGCGCATGAACGCGCTGTTTCTGCCGGCGCTCTGCATCGCGGTGATTCTGGCGGGGCTGTTGGCGCGGACGAACGTCTATGACGCATTTGTGCGCGGCGCAGAGGAGGGGCTGGCGACGCTGATACAGATTGCGCCGTGTCTGTGTGCGATTCTTTCCGCGACGGCGCTTTGGCGCGAAACGGGGCTGCTGACTGCGTTGACGGACGGACTGAAACCTGTGTTTGCGGCGCTGCGTCTGCCGGGCGAGGCGGCTTCCGTCGTGCTGCTTCGTCCGCTTTCCGGTTCGGCGGCGCTGGCGGCGGTGAACGACGTAATTCGCCAATGCGGCGTGGACAGCCGGGCGGCGCGGCTGGCGTGCGTCATCAGCGGGGCGAGCGAGACCGTGTTTTTTACCGCGTCGCTCTATCTGGGCGCGGCGGACGTCAAACGTGCACGTCATGCCGTTCCCGCGGCGCTGCTGGCCTATGCGGCGGGGGTGCTGGCGGCGGCGCGGCTGGTTTGAAACAGGAGGTAAAAAGCGGTTGAAACCGTGTCGGCGCTTGACAGAAATCGTCGAATCGAATACAATAATCCAAAGTGGTTTTATATGCTTTTGACATCGCGATGCGGGCTTTCCGCTTGTGAAGGGAGGAAGGGGCCTTTCGGCCCTGAATATCAACATGGATAATCGCTCAAGAGGGTTCCGCGCGGCCGCCGCTGTGGTGATGCTGGTTTTTCTGCTCGCCGTTTCGGCTTTCGCTCTGGCAGAGGCAGACCCCATCCGCGTCTCCTCGCTCAGCGAGCCGCAGTCTGTCATTTCCGAACAGGATGTTTCCATCACCATCAAGGTCTATAACAGCAGCCAGACGGATATGACCGAGCAGATTGCGCTCTATGATCCCAACGGCGATCTGGTGAGCAACTATAACGGCCTGCAGGGCGAACAGAGCGTGACCTATACCGGCACGTGGCACGTGACGCAGGACCAGATTCAGGAAGGCAAAATCAAGTATTACATTCAGTATAACATCGATTCCGGAAACGGTTCGGATAAGGTTGTCCGCGCCGTGCCGGTGACCATCCAGACCGAGGCTGCCGCGCCGCAGCTGACGGCGACCTATACCGTCACGCCGACCAGCGCGCGCAAGGGGCAGAAAGTCAGCGTGGAGTATACACTTTCCAACACGGGCAACATCGAGCTGCGCAGCATCGTCGTCAGCAACGAGGGCATCAGCGATAAGAAGCTGACCGCCCCTTCGCTGTCCGTCGGCGAAAAGGTGACGCTTCAGGACAGTTTTACCATGGGCGACAGCGAGCTGACCAGCCAGCCGACCGTGACCTATCAGGCCAGCGGCGACAGCAAGACCTACACCATTTCCGATCTGGCGCGCAAGACGATCACCCTGACGCAGGACGGGCTGGAGGCCGAGCTGACGACCGACGCGGGCGATAACGTTTATCCCGGCGAGAAAATTCACCTGACGCTGACGCTCAAAAATACGGGTAGCAACGGCTACACCGGCCTGACCGCCACGCTGGCGGACGGCACGGTGCTGGCTTCCGACGTGGAGCTGGCAGCGGGCGCGACGTTTGAGCAGACAGTCGAATGGGCGCCCGTGCAGAGCGGCGCGATTGCCGCCGAAGTTGTCGGCACGAGCGACACGGGCGAAGCCGTTTCCGTCGCGTCGCCCGAATTGAACATCGTCACGCAGGACGCGAGCCAGGCGTTGGTGCTCGACGTGACCGCGCAGGCGCAGACCACCACCATTTACAGCGAACCCGCGGTCGTCCGCTTCGCCGTGCAGGTGAAAAACATCGGCCAGACGGACGCGGCGACCCTGACCGTCAAAGAAGCGGGTACGACGGTTGCGACCATTCCCTCCCTGCCTTCCGGCGAAAGCCGGACGCTCGTGTTCGATCTGGAAACGAGCATCGCGGGCCAGATTCAGTTTGAGGTATCCGGCAAGGATGCGGCGGGCAACGATAAGGCGTATGATTCCAACATCATCTTCCTGACCTACGTGGAGCCGACGCCGGAACCGACGGCCACGCCCGCGCCGACTGCCGTGCCGCCCACGCCGACGCCGGAACCGACGGCCACGCCCGTGCCGACCATCGGTGATATCATCGCGCAGCATGTGAACCCCGTCGTGCTTTACACGATTGCGGGCGTGCTGGCTGCGGTTATCGTTGCGCTGGTTGCCGTCAGCAGCGTCAGCGGCGCGAAACGCAAGAAGCGCATGGAGCGGGCAATCGATACCATCGAGCTTTCCCCGGACGTGCGCGATTCCTTCGGCAAGCGCCGCCGCCGCGCGCAGAACGTGAGCGCGAAGGCCGGCAAGACCCCTGAAAAGGAAGCCGAGCAGAAACCGGATGAGAAGCCGGACGACGGGCAAATTGTGCCTACACCCGAATTTGAGCCGTATGAATTTGTCGCGTCCACCGCGGCCAAGAATGCGCCGCATAAGACGGAGGAGGGCGAAAACCACCGCCGCCGCACGCCGCAGAACGTGCCGACGGATAAGACGCTTCGCGTCGCGCCCGTCGAGGAGCGCCCGGAGTTCACGCCGCAAGGCAAGGTGGATGATTCCAAAACCCGCATTTTCGGCAAGCTCGACATGGAAAACGCCGTGAAGGAAGAACAGAAAAAAGCTGAGGAAGCGCCCAAGGCCGAAACCGCCGAAACCGCGCCCGAAGCGTGGCAGGAAACCATCCGCCTGAGCGGCGAGGATGTGCAGAAGCTCAAAACGCAGGTTCGCGAGGATCACTTCGGCGTGAAGGGCAAAAAGCGCGACGAAATCAAGCCGATGAAGAAAGGCCTCTTCGGCTTTGGCAAAAAGAACGACGACGACGATTTCCTGATCGATTCCGACGACGACGGGGATGACGACGACGACCTGTTCGAGTAAATCTGTGCGAGCCTCTTTCCTGCGGGAGAGAGGCTCGTTTTATCGGGAGATTGCGTAGACAACGGAAAAAAAGCGTGTTATAATTAGTCGTGATTTTTTCGGAAAGGAGCAGGCATGTTCGAGGGATTTTCGCAGGAGGCGCTCGACTTCCTGAACGATATTCGGTTTAATAACAATCAGACGTTTTACGAGGCCAATAAGGCGCGTTACGAACGGTATGTCAAGCAGCCGATGCGCGAATTGAGCGACGAGCTTGCGCCCGTCGTGCAGCTCATCGATCCCAAGCTGGACACGAGACCGGGACGCACGATGTCGCGCATTCGCCGAGATACGCGCTATACGAAGGATAAATCCCCGTTTCGGGATCACGCGTGGCTGGGCTGGCGCTATCCGGGCGAAGGGCGCGGCGAGGGTTTCCACATGTATTGGGGCTTTGGGCCGGACTGGCTCGGCTGGGGCTGCGGCTGCTATTACACAGATAAGCCGCTGATGGACGCGCTTCGTCTGCACATTCGCCGTGAATCGGACGACGTGCGCCGCTGCCTGAAAGCGCTGGACGGGCGCTTTGAGCCATATGGAGAAGATTACAAGAAGCTGGCCGTGCCGGACGATGTGCCGGAGGACTTACGGTTCCTGTACGTCAAAAAATACTTCGGCTTTGAGCGCAACGGCACGCAGGCAGAGTGGGCGCTGCTGCACACGCGCGGCATGGCGGACGTGATCGCCGCCGACCTGTCGCGGATGGCTCCGCTTCACCAGCTGATGCGCCAGATGCGCGCCCAGGCGGAACAGGCCGCACAGGAAGCGGTGCGCGAGCGGGAAGCGAAGGCGCGCGCAGACGCGCAGGCAGATGCGGCGAAGCCCGCAAAGCTGGTTGTTCGTTCCGCAGACGAGTTTGAGTTTTAAGGGGGGACGTTGGGGCGCTGCCCCAAGCTCGGAAAACGCACATAGGAGCGCAAGCGCTCCTTGCGATTTTCCTCATGCGTTTTCCCGCACAGCGGGCGCATGGTTCAATCCCCGGCAGGAGACCGTGTTCCCTGCGCCTTCCGTATATGGATTGCTTTGCAATCCATAAGAAAAAAGAATTTCATTTTTTCTTATATTGGGTGATTGGAATCAAACGGAGATTGTATTGATTGCGCAGCAATCAATAGGGGGGAAATCCAAGAACCTCAGGTTCTTGGTAGGGTTTGGGGCGAAGCCCAAAAACAAAAAAGGAGAAACTTATGAATCTTTTCATCGAGTCGCTGAAAGCTTTGCTTTTCGGCATCGTGGAGGGCATCACCGAATGGCTGCCCATCAGCTCCACGGGACATATGATTCTGCTGGATGAGTTCATCCAGCTGCAAATGTCCGACGCGTTCAAATCGATGTTCGAGGTGGTCATCCAGCTCGGCGCGATTCTGGCGGTCGTCGTGCTGTATTTCCCCAAACTCTGGCCGTTCAAAAAGCCAAAGAAGGGCGAAGGGTTTGTCGGTCTGTTTAAAATGGAGACCGTCATGCTCTGGGTTAAGGTCGTCGTGGCGATTCTGCCCAGCGCGATCGTCGGTATTCCGTTTGACGACTGGATGGACGCGCACCTGCATAATGCGCCCGTCGTCGCCGCCATGCTGGTGATCTACGGCGTGGCGTTCATTCTCGTTGAGAAACACCAGAATACGCGCCGCCGCGCCCACATTCAAAACGTCGAATTGATCGATATGCGCATGGCGCTGATGATCGGCCTGTTCCAGGTGCTTTCGCTCGTTCCCGGCACGAGCCGCTCCGGCGCGACGATTCTGGGCGGCATTCTGATGGGCTGCTCCCGCGCGGCGGCCTCCGAGTTCAGCTTCTTCCTTGCCATTCCGACGATGGCGGGCGCAAGCCTGATTAAAGTGCTCAAATTCGGCCTGTCTTTCACGTCGGAAGAGCTGCTGATTCTGGGCATCGGCTGTGTCAGCGCGTTTATTGTCTCCATTATCGCCATCAAGACGTTCATCGGCTACATCAAGCAGCATAGCTTTACCGCGTTCGGCTGGTATCGGATCATCCTCGGCGCGTTGGTGGCGGTGTACTTTTTGCTGAAATAAGGAGGGACAACATGAGAAAGGCGCTTTTGGGTCTGTTGCCCGTCATGTTGATGATGCTTGCTTTTCCTGCGCTTGCCGAGCCGTATACTTTTTCCAACGGCGCGCAATGGGGAATGAGCAAAGCGGAAATCGCTGAGATTGAAAAAGCGGAACCCGATGATGATGTACCCGGCCGCGAGCATGTTCAAGGTGTAATGTACTGTGATCAAACTGTAAGCAAGTATACTGCGGATCGAGTATATATACTTGCAGACGATGAATTGTTTTCAGTTTGGTATGGAAATTTTTCTTCCAATGAAGATAAGGATCTGAAGTATTTACAGGGCGCATTGACGTCACTGTATGGAGAAGCGGCCGCTTTGCCGCCTGAAAACGTTGCAAAATTCATAACGGACACATTAGACAGTGGCTTGGGTGGAGAAGTGACATTCAGCAGCCAATGGACGGTTGGCGACGATACAAATATTTGGCTTTTTAACGTGACTTCGGATTTTGATGAAAAATATATTATTTTGATCTATATAGATGCCAATTTCGATGGGAGCCAGATCGGCATTTACGACACGACGGGGTTATAAAAAGGAGAAAGCATATGAAACACTGCATTATTGCGAAATTCAATGAATCCGTGGTCGATAAGCCCGCCGCGATTGAAAGCGTAAAGGCGCTGTTCGCGAGCGCCGCGCCCATCGAAGGGGTGAACGGCATCGTGATTCACGAAAACTGCGTTGAGCGCGACAACCGCTATGACCTGATGATCGTCGTGGAGATGGAGAAGGCCGCCCTGCCGAATTGGGACGCTTCCGAAATCCATCATCGGTGGAAGAATCAGTTTGGCGGTATGCTTGAGAAAAAAGCGATTTTTGATTACGAGGATTGAGCCTATATAAAAATCCGGCAGATTGCGGTCTGCCGGATTTTTGTATGCGATTTAAATTGAAAACGGATTACCCCCAGAAGTAAGGCGGAATGATCCGCATGACTCGAATCAGCGCCAGCACGCATAAGTGCAGGGGATATGCCGCGTAGAAGAAAAACGTCAGCGCTTTGCCGCGCGGGCCGGGTCTGCCGTTGTAGAGCGCAATCGGGATGACCGAGAGCGCCGCACAGAGGGAAACGGCCACCCATGTGCGCGCCACGCCGGAGAGCAGCAGGATAAAAGCATATAAAAGCGTCAGCAGCACGGTGAAGAGGGCCTGACGCTTTTTGCTGTCGCCCGCATAGGCATAAGCCAGACACAGCGCCACGCCCAGCCAGCCATAGCTCACCTGTGCCGCCATCGCCAGCAGCATCAGCGCTAAAACGGCCAGCGCGCACGGCAGGGGGCGGGCGGCAAGCGCCTTGGCTGCGTACAGCGCCATCAGTCCCAGAAGCAGCGCGAAGACGACGTTCTGTTCCATTGCACTTGAAATTTGACCGAAAATCAGCAGATCAAACGGAATCTCCGAAACGCAGGCCAGAAGCAGCAGCCGCCGCGCATAGGCGCGGAGATCCCGCGTGTGGCGAAAGCCCTGCACAAGCAGGAAGCAGTAAAGCGGAAACGCCAGCCGTCCGATGCAGCGAAACGCGCCGACGGACGGGAACAGCGCCAGCCCGGCGTGATCGACGCACATGCAGATCAGCGCAATCAGACGCAAAGCAAACGAGGACAGAGCGCGTCCCCTCCTTCTTTCACATTCGGAATGGTTCGGAAATATGATACAACGGCATGCGTTTTCTTGTCAATGTTCGGAAATACAACCGAACAAAAACGAAAAACTGAGCCAATTAACCCAAAAAGTCCGGAAATGAGATTGCAAACACGAACATTTAATGATATAATGCGAATGCTGTTTTGATTTTAAACCGAGCTTTTGAAAACGCGCAAGGAGGAACAATCATCATGAGCCGAGTCAGAAGAATTTATGCCGAAAAGCGCCCCGGTTATGACGTGGCCGCCCGTCAGCTCTGCCAGGAGCTTCGCGAGGCTCTGGGGACGGACGCGATCGCCCGCGTGCGTCTTTTCCAGCGTTACGACGTCGAAGGGCTTTCCGACGCGGCGTTTGAAAGCGCGCGCGGCATTATCTTCTCCGAACCCAATGCCGACGTGCTCTATGATGAAAACCTGCCTCAGATGGACGCACATCTGCTCGCAGTGGAATATCTGCCCGGCCAGTATGACCAGCGCGCGGACAGCGCCGCCCAGTGTTTGCAGCTGCTCAGCCCCGATCAGGCGAGGCCGAAGGTCGTCTGCGCGAAGGTCTACGCCATCGAGGGCGAAGGTGTGACCCGCGAGATGATGGACGCGATTGCGCATCATGTCATCAACCCGGTGGAGGCGCGCCGCGCGAGCATGGAAAAGCCGGAAACGCTGGAAATGCAGGCCGACGCGCCTGCCGACGTGGCGATTGTCGAAGGCTTCACGCGGATGGACGACAAAGTGCTCTCCGATATGGTCGCGCGCATGGGCATGGCGATGAGCGCGGAAGATCTCTGCTTCTGCCGCGACTATTTCCGCGATACCGAGAAACGCGACCCCAGCGTGACGGAACTTCGCGCCATCGATACCTACTGGTCGGATCATTGCCGCCATACGACGTTCCTCACCGCGATCGACGACATTGCGTTCGACGACGGCAGATTCGCCGCGCCGGTTAAGGCGGCTTACGAGCTGTATATCGACACGCGCAGGGACGTTTACGGCGCGCGCCAAAAGGATATCTCGCTGATGGATATGGCCACGCTCGGCGCGAAGGCGCTGCGCAAGCTGGGAAAGCTCGACGACCTCGACGCGTCCGACGAGATCAACGCCTGCTCCATCGTCGTCACCGCGAACGTGGACGGCAGGGACGAACCGTGGCTCATTATGTTCAAAAATGAAACGCACAACCACCCGACGGAAATCGAGGGATTCGGCGGTGCGGCAACCTGTCTGGGCGGCGCGATCCGCGATCCGCTTTCCGGCCGCAGCTATGTCTATCAGGCCATGCGCATTACGGGTTCGGGCGACCCGCGCACGCCGTACAGCCGCACCCGTGCGGGTAAGCTGCCACAGCGCCGCATTACCACGACCGCTGCGCAGGGTTATTCCAGCTACGGCAACCAGATCGGCCTGGCGGCGGGCAAGGTGCAGGAATATTATCATCCGGGCTTTGTCGCCAAGCGCATGGAGCTGGGCGCGGTCATCGCCGCGACACCGCGCGACCATGTGCGCCGCGCTCAGCCTGAACCGGGCGATATCGTGATGCTGCTCGGCGGGCGCACCGGCCGCGACGGCTGCGGCGGCGCGACAGGCTCCTCCAAGGCGCACAACGCGCAGTCGCTGACGACCTGCGGCGCAGAGGTGCAGAAGGGCAACGCGCCGACCGAGCGCTGCATCCAGCGGCTGTTCCGCCACGCGGAGTTTGCACAGATGATCAAGCGCTGCAACGACTTCGGCGCGGGCGGCGTGTGCGTGGCCGTCGGCGAGCTGGCACCCGGCCTGGTCATCGAACTGGACGCCGTGCCGAAGAAATACGAGGGTCTGGACGGCACGGAGCTGGCGATTTCCGAATCGCAGGAGCGCATGGCCTGCGTCATCGAGCCGGACATGCTGGAACGCTTCAAGCAGATGGCTTATGAAGAGAATCTGGAGGCGACGCAGGTTGCCGTCGTCACCGAGGAAGCGCGCCTTGTGATGCACTGGCGCGGCAAGACGATCGTCGATCTCTCCCGCGCATTTCTGGATACCAACGGCGTGACCCAGCACGCCGAAGCCGAGGTTTCCGCGCCGGACGAAGCCGCGCCGTATCTGACCGAAAAACCCGATTTCGCGAAAAACCGGACCGTGCGCGAAGCGTGGCTGGCAATGCTCGGCGACCTGAATATCTGTTCGCAGAAGGGGCTTGTCGAGCGGTTTGACGGCACCATCGGCGCGGGCACGATTCTCGCGCCTTATGGCGGCGTATACCGCGACAGCCCGAACGAAGCGATGGCCGCGCTGATTCCGACGGCGGGCGAAACGACCACGGCCACGCTGATGAGCCACGGCTATGACCCGGATCTGAGTACGTGGAGCCCGTTCCACGGTGCGGTTTATGCCGTTACGGAGTCGCTGGCGAAAATCTGTGCGGCGGGCGGCGACGTTTCCCGCGCGCGGCTGACGTTCCAAGAGTATTTTGAGCGGCTGAACAAGAATAAAATCAGCTGGGGCAAGCCGGCGGCGGCGCTGCTCGGCGGCCTGAGCGCCCAGCTTGGTTTCGGCACGGCTTCTATCGGCGGCAAGGACTCCATGAGCGGCACGTTTGAGGATATCCATGTTCCGCCGACGCTGGTTTCCTTCGCCGTGGGCATGGTGGACGCGCGCGACGTCGTCTCCACCGATCTCAAAGGCGCAGGCCACCGTCTGGCGCTGCTGACCCTGCCGACGGATGACGCGCTCGTGCCGGAATACGACAAGGCGCTGATGCTCTATGAATCGCTGCATCAGGCGATTCTCCGCGGCGATGTGCTCAGCGCGCACACGGTTGGTCGGGGCGGCGTCGCGGCGGCGGTCACGATGATGGCGCTGGGCAGCCGAATCGGCGTGAATCTGACGGGTGTGGCGGAGGACGCGCTGTTCCTGCCCGCCTATGGCGGCATTGTGGCCGAGCTGAAGGACGGCGCGCCCGTTCCGGCGGGGCTGCGCGAAATCGGCGTGACGACCGAAAGCGCGACGCTTTCTGCCTGCGGCATGAATCTCAGCCTGTCGGAAGCGCGCAGCGCGTGGAGCGAACCGCTGGAAACCGTTTTCCCGACCGACGCAAAGGCCAAGCATACGACTGCGCCGTTCATTCCCTATGAAACGCGCAATACCGCGTGCCCGAAGATCCAAATCGCCAGGCCGCGCGTGTTTATTCCGTCCTTCCCCGGTACGAACTGCGAACTGGACAGCGAAAAGGCGTTCCGCCGCGCGGGCGCGGAAACGGATGTATTCGTCTTCCGCAACCTGACCGCCAAGGGCATCGAAGAATCCGTCGAGGCGCTGGCCGAAGGCATCAACCGCGCGCAGATCGTGATGCTGCCGGGCGGCTTCTCGGCAGGCGACGAGCCGGACGGTTCCGGCAAGTTTATCGCGACGGCGCTGCGCAATCCGCGCATCATGGAAGCGATCATGAACCTGCTCAACAAGCGGGACGGCCTCATGCTGGGCATCTGCAACGGTTTCCAGGCGCTCATCAAGCTCGGCCTTGTGCCGTATGGCGAAATCCGCACGCTCAGGGAGGATGATCCGACGCTGACCTACAACACCATCGGCCGTCATGCCGCTACGCATGTGCGCACCGTCGTTTCCTCGGTCAAGTCCCCGTGGATGGCGGGCGTAAACGTCGGCGACGTGCATCAGGTTGCCATCTCCCATGGCGAGGGCCGCTTCGTCTGCCGCGAAGCGCAGCTCAAGCAGTTGGTCGCCAACGGCCAGATCGTCACCCAGTATTGCAACCTTGACGGCGTGCCCGCGGTGAAAATGCCGGAAAACCCGAACGGCTCATATTGGGCGGTTGAGGGCATCTGCTCGCCGGATGGCCGCGTGCTGGGCAAAATGGGGCACAGCGAGCGCATCGGCGCGAATGTCGCCAAGAATATCCCTGGCGAAAAGGATCAGAAGATTTTCGAGTCCGGCGTGGCGTATTTCAAGTAAAACAGAATCATGGCGGTCCCGCATGGATTTTCTTCATGCGGGGCCGTTTTTGAACCATCAAAAAAAGCCGCCCATGCGGACGACCTGGATTTAGATTTCTTCTTCTTCGTAATCCGACTGTTTATCGCTCAGCGCCACGTCGCGGCAAAGCTCAAGCATCAGCCGCTGAGCCTTGGGCGAGCAACCGTTGGCGATGGAAGCGATGCGCTGGCCGAGCGATTCCGGCCCGGCGCTGGGGCGCTGCTCAAACCCCTCGCCGATGAGACAGCCGTTGAGCAGCGATGTGAGCGAAACCCCGAATACGCCGGCGATCTTCGCCAGCATTTCAAGAGAGGCCGGACGTTCGCCACGCTCCAATCGGCCGAAATGAAGCTGGGAAATTTTGAGGCGTTCGGCGGCATCCTCCTGCGTGATGCCAAGCTCCGTGCGCGCGGCGCGGATGTTGCGGCCGATGGCCTTGAACGAGACGTGCATTCCGAGATCCTCCCAAGCGTTATGATAATACATCATATCCCGAAAAGAGGAAAAAGAACACGTCTTATTTTGTCAAATAAAACCGAATTGGATATTTACCGAAAAGGATTATTTTTCGCGGTGAAGCGGGGGCAGGGTTTCGTCGTTGACGAGCGAAGTGAACGTGCGCAGAATGATGCGGATGTCCAGCCAGATCGTCCAGTTTTCAATGTAGGCGATATCGCAGTCGATGCGTCCGCGGATGGAAGTGTCGCCGCGGTAGCCGCTCACCTGTGCCAGACCGGTCATGCCGGGCTTGACCATGTGGCGGATCATGTAGAGCGGCACCTCGTCGCGGAACTGCTCCACGAAATGCGGAATTTCCGGCCGCGGGCCGACGATGCTCATGTCGCCTTTGAGCACGTTGATGAGCTGGGGCAGTTCGTCGATGGAGAGCTTGCGGATCAGCGCGCCGAAGAACGTGCGGCGGTCGTCTTCGTTGGTTGACCAAGCGCTGTCCTCCTCGTCGTTGGTGCGCATGCTGCGGAATTTCAGCATTTTAAAGGGCTTTTTGTTTTTGCCGATGCGCGTCTGCGCAAAGAAAATGGTGTCGCGCGTGGATATGCGCACGCCGATGGCGATGACAAGCATCAACGGCGAGAGCACGATCAGCGCGGATAGCGAAATCAGGATATCGAAAAAACGCTTGATAAACGCGTTATACAGCCGGTTGAGCGGAATGTCGCGGATGCCGATCATCTGGATATCTTCAAATTTGCTGGTGACGATCTGGTAGCTGATGCGTTCCTCATAGCAGGGAATGATGCGCAGCGGCACGCCGTATTTTTCGCATAGGCAGATGATGTGATCCAGACGGATGTATTCGTGCGCGGGCAGAGCGATGATGGCCTCGTCCACCGGCGTCGCGGCAAGCACGGATTCCAGATCGTCGTAACCGCCCAGACGCGTGCTGCCCGGCTCAAACATCCACGCGGCGACATAGCCCACCAGATGATGGCCGGCCTCTGGCTGGGCCAGAACGGTGGAAGCATAGCGCTGGGCGGTCGGCCCCTCGCCGATCAAAAGGGTGTTGCGCTGGTAGATGCCGCTGCGATGCAGCGCGGTATACGCGCGCAGAACGACGTAATGCTTGGCGCAGATGAAAACCGTGTCCAGAACGCCGGAGATAAAGACGGCCATGCGCGAAACCAGCGGCAGATTGATCAGAAACAGCGCTGCAAGCGTCAGCCCCACGCAGAGAATTTCGCATAAAACGGTGCGTTGAACGAGCCGGGTGTATCGACGGTACAGGTTCATCTGCGAATAGAAGAACAGACTGTATATCACATAATGCAGCAGCGCGGAAGCGAGCCCCATCAGACTGTACAGGGTGAAGCTGTAATTGATGACGCCGGGCATCAGATAAAAACGAATAAAATAAGCCGCGATGAAGCCGATATAACTGAGAACAGCCGTAATCAGCGTATGCGCGCGCGTAGAAAGCTGAGATGAATCCATAAGCTGCTCCTTTCGGGCAAACATAAAATGATTATCTCATATTATAACAGATCGGCGAAACACTGTCCAGACGGGAAGAAAGGGGATGAAAAAAACGGATTCCCATGAAATTTGGGAATCCGGAGCGTTCAGCAATCGCTTTGTATTTTTCCGTCGATGGAAAGCGTGACCACGCGCCACGGGATGAATTTGCCGCTGGCTTTGAGGGCGTTTTTGGCTGCCGCTTCGATGCCGCCGCAGCAGGGTACTTCCATCCGCACGACGGTCAGACTCCTGACGTCGTTGCGGCGCAGAATTTCGGTCAGCTTCTCGGTGTAATCCACCATATCCAGCTTCGGGCAGCCGATGAGCGTCACGCGGCCGCGAATGAAATCCTGATGGAAGTTGCCGTAGGCATAGGCCGCGCAGTCCGCCGCGACGAGCAGGTTTGCCCCGTCAAAATACGGCGCGTTGATCGGCGCAAGCTTGATCTGAACCGGCCACTGGCGAAGCTGGGAGGGGACGATGCCCGGCGCGGCGGTTTCCGCACGAGAACCGCCGTCCATGTTGAACTGACGGATGCGGCTGCCCGGACAGCCGCCCGCGTGCTGCGCCTGCTGTTCCTGTTTGCGCGCTTCCATGTGCCGGGCGACGGCGGCTTCGTCATAGGCCGCGGCCTCGCGCTCCTCGAAGGAAATCGCCCCGGTTGGGCAGGCAGGCAGGCAGTTGCCCAGCCCGTCGCAGTAATCGTCGCGGATGAGCTTGGCCTTGCCGTTGACCATCGTGATGGCGCCTTCGTGGCAGGCGTTTGCGCACGCGCCGCAGCCGTTGCACAGGTCTTCGTTGATGCGAATAATCTTACGAATCATCAAAATCACTCCAAATTGCTTGATTGTCGGGATTCAGTATAGTATCATGATCGCGAAAAGTATGTTGTATTTCCAACAAACCGCCGTCCGAACAGGAGGAAAAACATGGAGATTGGGACGTATCCATTGGAGAAAACGTCGATTTTTCAGGGCGCAGACGCGCAGCAGGTTCAAAAAATGCTCGGCGTGATTCTGCCGAGCATCAAGACATATGTGCGAGGGGAAACGATCTGCCGCGCGGGCGAAACGGTTTCGTCTCTGGGCATTGTGCTGGCCGGGGGCGCGACCATCGAGCTTTGCGACGCGTGGGGCAACCGGAGCATCATCGAGCGGCTTGAACCCGGCGAGGTATTTGCCGAGGCGTATGCCTGCCTGCCCGGCGAGCCGCTGATGGTCTCCGTCACGGCGGACGCGCCCACGCGCGTGATGTTTCTGGGTGTCAGCCGCATGCTGTCGATGGGGCTTGAACCGGAACAGGCGATCCTGACAACCAATCTGCTGCGCATCATGGCGCGGAAGAACGTGACGCTTTCCCAGCGGATGATGAATATCTCCGCCAGAACGATCCGCGCGCGGCTGCTGTCGTATCTCTCCCAGCAGGCCATCCGCACGGGAAGCAGCCGGTTCACGATACCGTTTAACCGGCAGGAACTGGCGGATTATCTCGGCGTGGAGCGCAGCGCGCTGTCCGCGCAGATGAGCAAAATGAAGGAAGAGGGATTGATCGATTATCGCAAGAATGCGTTCGAGGTCTTATAAACTCAGCAGGATATTCACCCCGAACACGCCGTCTTTCGCGGTGACAGAGAGTGTGCCGTTGTAGCGCTTGACCGTCGCGGCGACGGAAGGCAGGCCGATGCCGTGGCCGCGTTTGCGCGTGATGGGCAGGCCATTCCGGCCGAATACGATGTCGCCCACATAGCTGTTTTCCACCGAAAGGCCGAGCATCGCGCCGCTGATCATGCTGGAAATCACCGTCACTTCCCGCGCGTCAATCGGCAGGGCGCAGACCGCGTGCAGCGCGTTTTCCATCAGATTGCCCAGCATCATGCACAGATCCACCTCGTCGATCGGCAGGCGTTCGGGCAATTCCAGCCGCCAGAAGACCTTTGTGTTTTGGCTTTCGGCGATATGTTGATAGTGCCCGGCAATCGCGTCGAGCGCGGCGTTGGCGCAGAGGATCGGCTGCGGGCTGGCCAGCCGCCCTTCATATTCCGCCAGATACGCCGTCAGCTTGTCGTATTTCTTCGCCTCGTTCAGCCCCGCGATGACGTGCAGGTGCTGGCGGAAATCGTGGCGGAGCTGGCGGGTCGTGTCCATGTGTACGCGCAGTTCGCGGTAGCGCGCGTTCTCCATGCCGAGCAGCTGGTTCTGCGCCTGCAATTCGACGGCCTCCGTCATCTTGTGGGTGGTCAGGTAGACGAAGTAATAAAGCCAGAACAGATCGCTCAGAAAGATGATGAGCAGCACGACGCTGATTTCCCGCACGCGGCCGGTCAGCACGACGGAGGGGGACCACGGCGTAATCCAGATGAAAACGACCGTCAGAAACAGCGGCGCGGCGAACAGCGCCCGCCAGATGGAGGCGAAGCTGACGTTGCAGAGCATCCAGTGGATTTTCCGGCGGAAGAGCAGCGAGAAAACCGCCAGCACGATAAGCGACACCGCCAGACAGATCAGCCCGGAGGAGAGCGCGAACACCGGCTCGCTGTTATGCAGCTCGATCGGCGCGCAGAGGTAGTTGGTCAGCGAGGTGGAAAACGCCGTCAGCATGGAAGCGGTGAAAAAGACGAACAGCGCTTTGGACAGCGGCAGTTTGACGGATTTGACATACAGCAGCATAAACGGCGCCATCATCGGGAGCAGCAGCGCGTTGGTTTTCAGCTGAAAGCGCATGCAGACCGCCGAACCGAGCAGCACAAACGCCGTCACCACCGAAAGCACGAGCGGGCAGAGCGCTTTGACCCGCAGGCGCAGAAAGCCGGAAAGCGGCAGATAGCACAGCAGCGCGGCGGGGTAGAGTATAGAAAATTCAGCGATATATCGAGCCAGAAGCACGGCGTTTTACCCCCTTTTCATGCGGCGGATTTGATATTCGGAGAAACGGTTGACCATTTCAAGGCGGTTGCGCTGGCGGATCGGAAAGCGCATGCCGTTCATCAAAATGATGCTGTCGCCGTCGAGTTTGAGCGCTTCGTCCATGTTGACGAGCACGCCCCGGTTGCAGGGCAGAAACCGCTCGTCGCCTTGCAGCATCGCTTCCAGCTCGGCGAAAGTCTGCAAGCTTATCAGGCGCGAGCCGGAGACGGTGAACACGTCGAGCGTATGTCCGTGGGAGGCGATGGCGGCAATCTGCCCGTGCGGCATGCGCACGGTCTGGCGCGGCATGCGGATTTCGACCTGCGGTTCGGATTCCTCCATCAGCCGAATTGCGCCGGAGAGCACGTGCTCCAGCTGGCTGGTCTGATACGGCTTGACCAGATAGTCGAACGGATGAATCGGAAAGGCATCGAACGCATATTCTCTGGACGAGGTTAAAAACACGATCAGGCATCGCGCGCTTCGCTTGCGCACCCGTTCGGCCGCCTCGATGCCGTTCATGCCCTTCATGCAGATATCCAGAAAGATCAGCGAATCGTCCCCCGGCACAAAGCCGCTCAGAAAGGATTCGCTGCTGTCAAAACAGGCGATGCTTGTGCCGGCAGGCGCGCGCACCAACAGGTCCTGCCGAAGCAGCTCGCGCGCCTCCGGCTGGTCGTCCACGATGGCGATACGGATCAGCATGTCAAAAGGCCCTCTTCTCCCAAGAAGTTTGATTGCAATAAGTATATCATAAATGAAGGGTTGATGTGATACGCATTTTGCGCCCCAAAGCTGTCATTCGTGCAGAAAAAATGACGTTCGTGCAAAAATGCTTGCGCGGCGGCTGAATTTAGGCTATACTATCTCCAATGAATTTGCCCAGAAAGGGCAACGAAAGGATGGTAATCCCTATGAAAAAGATGCTTGCAATGCTGCTGGCCGTGCTGACCCTGTGCTTCGGCGCTGCCGCGATGGCCGAGAGTGTGCCCGAAGTGGACGACGCTGCCGAGCAGGCTGCGTTGACCGACCTGACCGCCAACGGCCAGCTGATCGAGGGCGACGGCTTCCAGTTCTATATTCCCGCCGATTGGGAGGCTGCCGAACTGACCGACGAAGAGACCGAGGCGGGCTACGTCTTTGCCGCGGCGTCTGCCGACGAGGCGAATCAGCTGATCATCACCTATCAGGCGCTTGACGCGGCCAAGACCGCCGAAGAGGTGCAGCCGGGTCTTGCCGAAGTGTATCCGACCGCGACCGTGATGGATCTCAACGGCACTTCCGTCGTCGCGTTCCACGATGCGGATGAAGACGTGCTGGGCATCGTTGTGATGGATACCGTCGATCCGGGCTACTACATTTTCATGTTTACGCCGGCTTCCGACGCGGACTTCCTGCCGGTCGCCGACGCGATTGCCGCTTCCTACACCGCGGCGCAGTAAGACTTCCGAATTCCTGAATTGAAAAAGCGGGGCTGCCGGCGTGGCGGCCCCGTTTTCAGTTTTGCTCAAACGCCGTGATGGCCGCGTCCAGCGCCGCGACGGAACGGATGCTCTGCCGCCGCGTGAGCAGCTGGCGGCGGATTTCCGACGGCGCGTGTTCGAATAAGCGCCGCGCGTTGGAATCGCTTTCCAGCAGCGCGTATAAATTCGGATAGAGATTCAAGAAGCGTCACCTCCCGATGCGCCTATTGTGCGCCGGGGCGGGGACGCTTATTCTTTGGCCGCACTTGACGCTCGTCAGAAGGTGGCGATATAATATAAAATCAGTTGATCTGCGGGATGCTGACGGCATCCGCTCAAAAGATCGAATTTCAAAAGCGGGAGGTGCAGGAACCTCAGGTTCCTGCCGGGTTTCAGGGCTGCACCCTGGCGTAACCCCCAAAAGGAGCAGAGATGACACCGATGGAAGCGGCGCGCGCAGCGCTTAAAGAGGTTTTCGGCTATGACGATTTCCGTCCGGGGCAGGAAGACGCGGTTGCCGCGATTCTGCGCGGGCGCGACGTGATGGCCGTCATGCCCACGGGCGCGGGCAAATCGATCTGCTATCAAATTCCCGCGCTCGTTCTGCCGGGCGTCACCCTTGTCGTTTCGCCGCTCATTTCGCTGATGCGCGATCAGGTCTTCGCGCTGCTGCAAAACGGCGTGCGCGCGGCCTATCTCAACAGCTCCCTCACGCCCAGACAGTATATGCTCGCGCTGGATCACGCAAGGCGCGGCGCCTATAAAATCATCTATGTCGCGCCCGAACGGCTGATGACGGATTCCTTTCTCAGCTTTGCGCGAAACGCCGAAATCGCGCAGGTCGTGGTCGATGAGGCGCACTGCGTCAGCCAGTGGGGGCAGGATTTCCGCCCCGGCTATTTGCAAATCGCGCCGTTTCTGCGGGAACTGCCCAAAAGGCCGAAAATCAGCGCGTTTACCGCGACGGCGACGCAGGCCGTCCGCGCGGATATCGTCCGGCTGCTCGAATTGCAGAATCCCTATGATATCCTGACCGGATTCGACCGCCCCAACCTCTTTCTGGAGGTGCGCAGAGCCAAAGACCGCGACGCGGAACTGCGCCGTTTTCTGGCCGAACATAAGGGGCAGAGCGGCATCGTCTACTGCGGCACGCGCAAAGGCGTGGAGGAAGTGACCGCCATGCTGAATGACTGCGGCGTGGACGCGGTGGGCTATCACGCGGGCATGGCTGACGAACTGCGCGCCAGGGCGCAGGAGGATTTCGTCTCCGACCGCGCGCCGGTGATTGTGGCGACCAACGCCTTCGGCATGGGCATCGATAAATCCAACGTATCCTTTGTCGTTCACTATAACATGCCCAAGGATTTGGAAAGTTACTATCAGGAGGCGGGGCGCGCCGGGCGCGACGGCGAAGACGCGGTCTGCTGCCTGCTGTATCAGCCGGGCGACGTGCGGCTCAATACCTTTCTCATCGACCACGCGCAGGATATGAGCCAGATGGACGAGCAGACCCGGCAGGTCGTCACCGCGCGCGCCAAAGAGCGGCTTAAACAGATGACGTTCTATGCTACGGGCGGCGGCTGTCTGCGCGCCAAAATCCTCCGTTATTTTGGCGAAACGGCGGAAAAGCCGTTCTGCGGCAACTGTTCGGGCTGCATGGCGCGCGAAGAAGAGCGCGACGTGAGTAGGCAGGCCGGGCAGATTGTCGCCGCCGTGATCGCGATGAACGGGCGATACGGCAAGGCGACGGTGGCGCGCGTGCTCTGCGGCCAGACGGATGCAAAGCTGCGCGAGCGCGGGCTGGATAAGCTCTCTGCGTTCGGCGCGATGAAGGCCGAGGGCGAGGCTAACGTGCGCGCGATGATCGACGAGCTGATTGCGGGCGACGTGCTGACAGTGACGGCGGGGGACTATCCGCTGCTCCAAGAGGGCGCATACGCGCGGGATGTGCTGCGCGGGGATATGCCCATCCGCATGGCGCTGCTGCCCACGGATGCCGCGCCGGAACTCAAGCGCCGCGTGAAACAAAAGGAATTTGTCAACAAAGCGCTCTACAACCGCCTTTCCGACCTGCGCCGGGAAATCGCGATGGATCAGAACGTGCCGCCGTTCATCATCTTTACCAACGCGACGCTCAAGGATATGGCGGCCAAAGCGCCGCGCACGCGCGCGCAGATGCTTCGCGTCGCGGGCGTAGGCGAAGGCAAGATGCAGCGATACGGCGACGCATTTCTGCGGGAGATCGCCGCCTATGAGGAGGAAGAGGCATGAAAAAAGAACGAAATATCGCGCTGGCCGTCTGCGCGGTGCTTGCGGCGCTGATTCTGCTGCTCACCTCGCAGTCCTCGCCGCTGTACCCCATCAACCTGTGGGGCGACGCAAACTGCCTGTTCACGGTGGGCCGCGTGATGAAAGACGGCGGGGTGCTCTATCGGGATATCTACGAGCAGAAAGGCCCGCTGCTGTACCTGATTCACGCCCTGGCGGCATGCCTGTCGGATACGAGCTTTTGGGGCGTGTACATCATGGAAGCGCTGGCGATGACGGTGGCGCTCTATGCGGCCTACCGCCTGATGCGCCTGCGCGCAGGAATGGGCTTTTCGCTTGGCGCGGCGGCGTTTTTCGGGGCGGCGTTCGCTTCCTGCACGGCGTTTATCCGGGGCGACAGCGCGGAGGAATTCTGCCTGCCGCTGTTGATGGCGGCGCTGGCGATCGCCTACGCGGAATACGGCAGGCGCGCCAAACCGATGCGCATGAAGCGGCTGTTCGTCTGCGGCGTGCTGGCCGGGTGTATCGCGACGATCAAGTATACGCTGCTCGGCGCGATGATCGGGCTGTGCGCGGTGGAAGGCGTTCTGGCGCTCAAAGAGGGCGGACTTCTGCGCGCCATGAAAAGCGCGGGTGTGTTTCTCGGCGGCATGGCGGTTCCGATTCTGCCGTGGATCGTCTATTTCGCGGCAAACGGGGCGCTTTCCGACGCTTACGCGGCGTATATTTACAACAACATCTTTTTGTACAGCGGCGCGGCGAAGACGTGGGCGAACCGCCTGACGGAGTGGACGACGCTGTTTGCGGATAACCTGCTCTGGACGGTTCCGGCCCTGCTGGGCATGATCGCGCTGGCGTTTGACCGGGGAGAGACGGGGGCCGTTCGGCTCTGCGTCTGGGCGATGGCGATCGGGCAGTTCGCGGCGATCTTTTTCGCGGGCATGGTCTGGCCGTACAGCCCGCTGGGCATGGCGGCCTTCGCCGTGATCGGTTTGATGCAGCTGCATCGGCTTTGGGGAAAGCGGGCGCTGTCTCCCCGCGCGAAAAAGGGGCTGACGGCGGCGGTCTGCGCGGCCAGCCTTGTCTGGGCGTATTTTGCTACGCCGAACGCGTTTCTGCGCGGCGAGGATATCGGCAATCTGGCGCAGGGCATGTTCGCCGAATACGTTGAGCCGGGCAAAACGATGCTGCAATACAGCTATTTGGACGGCGGCGTGTATCTGGCGACGCAGACGCGCCCGGCGGGCAGATTCTTCGCGCAGCTGAACGTCAATCTGGACGAGATGAACGAGGAGATGGATCGCTATCTGCGGGAAGGCATACCCGATTACGTCGTGGTGGACTGGAACCGCCTGCCCGCCGAATTTGACCGATACGAGGAAATCTGCGCGCTGACGAGTTACGACGACAGCAACCGATACATCAAATCCATGATTCTGTATCGGAGGAAGAGCGATGAAGAATAAAAAGCGCGAACGGGCGCTCGCGCTGGCGTGCTGCGCGGCGATGGCGGCGCTGATGCTGCTGTTTACCTCGCAGTGTTCGCCGCTGTACCCCATCAACGTCTGGGGCGACGCCAACTGCCTGCTGACGGTGGGGCGGGTGATGAAGCGCGGCGGGGTGCTCTATCGGGATATCTACGAGCAGAAAGGCCCGCTGCTGTACTTGATTCACGCGGCCGCGGCGTGCCTGTCGGATACGAGCTTTTCAGGAGTTTATCTGATGGAAATTCCCGCGCTGACGGCGGCGCTTTATGCGGCTTACCGCCTGATGCGTCTGCGCGCGGGCAGCGCGTTTGCCCTCGGCGCGGCGGCGGTCTTCGGGGCGTTGGCAACGACGGGCGGCTCGTTTATGCGCGGCGACAGCGCGGAGGAATTCTGCCTGCCGCTGCTGACGGCGGCGCTGGCAATCGCTTACGCGGAATACGGCAGGCGCGCCAAACCGATGCGCACGAAGCGATTGCTGGTCTGCGGCGCGCTGGCCGGATGCGTCGCGGCGATCAAGTATACGCTGCTCGGCGCGCTGGTCGGGCTGTGCATCGTTGAAGGCGTTTTGGCGCTCCGGGAAGGCGGCGTCCGCCGGGCGCTGAAAAGCGCGGGCGTGTTTCTTTGCGGCATGGCGATTCCGATTCTGCCGTGGATGGTCTATTTCGCGGTAAACGGCGCGCTTTCCGACGCGTATACGGCATATTTGTATAACAACATCTTCCTGTACAGCGGCGAGGCGGCGACATGGGGACAGAAGCTCTATGACGGCGCGTGCGTGCTTCGGGATAACGCGCTTTGGGTGGTTCCGGCGGTGCTGGGTATGGCGGCGCTGGCGTTTGACCGTGGCGAGACGCGGGTCGTTCGGCTCTGCGTCTGGGCGATGGCGGCTTTTCAGTTTGCGACGGTGTTTCTCATCGGGCGCGTGTGGGCGTACAGCCTGCTGGCGCTCGCACCGTTTTTCCCGGTGGGCTGCATGCAGCTGCACAGGGCGCTGAAAAAAGCGGGTTCGCTTCGCTGGCGGAAGGGGCTGACGGCGGCGATCTGCGCGGCGGGGCTGGCCTGGACGTATTTCGCCACGCCGAACGCGTTTCTGCGCGGGCAGAAGCTCGAAACGCTGGCGCAGGGGCGGCTGGCGGCCTATGTGGAGGAGGGCGCAAGCTTGTTGCAATACAACCATCTGGACGACGGGCTGTATCTGACGACGCACACGGTTCCGCAGGAAAAATACTTTGTGCGCCTGAACGTGCATCTGGATGAGATGCGCAGCGAGCTGGACCGTGCCGTGCGCGAGGCCGTTCCGGATTATGTGCTGGTCGGCTGGGACGAACTGCCGGCGGAATTTAACCGCTATCAGCTCATCGCGACCGATGTAGGCTATGACGACAGCAACCGACTGAACAAAATGCTGTATCTGTACAGGAGGAAGAGCGAATGAAAAAAGCGTTTCCGGCGCTTTTGGCGCTGCTGTGCGCGTGTCTGGCGTTACTGGTTGCCACGAGCAGTTCGCCGCTGTACGCGACCAACTTCTGGACGGATACGAATATCTATTTCACCATCGGGCGGGGCATGACGCGCGGGCTGATGCCGTATCGGGATTTGTTTGACCACAAGGGGCCGCTGCTGTTCATACTTTATGCGCTGGGCGCGGCGATTTCGGATACGAGCTTCATCGGCGTGTTTGCGCTGGAGGCGCTCAGCCTTGCGGCGGCGGTGTATGCGGGCTGGAGGACGGTGCGCCTGTTTGGCGAAGGGCGGCTAACGCTGCTGGCTATGCCGCTGCTGGCGGCGGCGACCTGCTGCTGCACGGCGTTCACACAGGGCGGAAGCGCGGAGGAATTTGCGCTGCCTGCGCTGGCCGTTGGCGTTTATTTGACGCTGGCGGCGATGACGCGGGCGGAGGAAAAGACGCGCGGGCGCATGCTGGGCTTCGGCGCGGCGGCGGGCTGGGTGTTCCTGATCAAATACACGGACATCGGCCTGTTTGCCGGGCTGGGCGTGTGCCTGCTGGCGTTTGTCTGGCGGCGGGAGGGGTTCGGCCGCGCGCTGCTTGCGGCGGGGCGGATGCTGCTGGGCGCGGCGCTGGTCTGCGCGCCCGTGGCGGTGTATCTGGCGGTCAACGGTGCGCTGGGCGCGTGCGTCGAGGTTTATTTCGTGCAGAACCTGTTTGATTACAGCGGCATGCCGATGAGCCTGACCGGGCACGTGTACAACGCGCTGGCGTATCTGCGCACGCAGAGCGTCATCAACCCGGCGGTGACGGTTTTGGTCGCGCTCGGTGCGGGCTTCGTGCTGCTTGACGCGGCCAAAAGACACGAGAGAGGCTGGTTTTGGCAGGCTTTGGCGATGCCGATGGGCGCGGGATTGCTGCTGCTGACCTGTTATTGGGGCGAGATGGCGCATCCGTATTACGCGTTGGCGTTTGCGGGGCTTTGCGCGCCGGGGCTGATTCCGCTGGCGTGGCTCGCCAATCGTGCACAGAGGCGCGGGCTGTTTGCGTGGACGCTTCCGATGGCGGGCGTGCTGGCGGTCACGCCGACGTGCATGGGGCTTTGCCGCGCCGTGCCGCTGATGCAGGTCCGGAAAGCGGACATGCCGCAGACGGTCTTTGCGGAAATGATGAATCGGGAGGGAAACCCGACCCTGCTGGATATCACCAGTCTGGATCAGGGGTTTTATCTGGCGGCGGGCATTGTGCCGAACTGCCGATATTTTGCCGACAACAATTTGCAGACAAAGGAGAAAAAAGAGGCGATTGCGTCGTATCTGGCCGAGGGCAAAACGCAGTTTGTCGTCACGCGTTACGCCGATCCGGGCGAACGCTATGCGCTGATTGCTGAAGCGGACGGCGTGTTCGACCTGAACGACATGCGGCACTACAAGCTGTATGAAAGAATAGAAGAAAACGATGGGGGTTTGCCCTGAGAAGGAGTACGATATGGATACCCGGATTTCGGAAAAAGAGCTGCGCGCGTTTATGGAGCGTGCATATGAAAAAGAGGGGTTTGAACAGGAAGAAGCCCGGCGGATTGCCGACGTGCTGATGCAGGCGGATCTGTTTGGCATCGAGAGCCACGGCGCGCAGCGGATGATGTATTATCATCAGAACATCAAAAGCGGAAGCGTCGATGTGCGCGCGCGGGCGGAGATTGTGCGCGAAACGCCCGTTTCCGCGCTGCTGGACGGCCATTTCGCGATGGGACATCTGACTGCGGCAAAAGCGATGAACATCGCCATCGAAAAGGCCCAAAAGACGGGCATCGGCATGGTCGTCGTGCGCAACTCGTCGCACTACGGCATTGCGGGCTATTACCCGCTGATGGCCGAGCGGGAGGGACTGGCGGCGTTTTCCATGACCAACACAGGGCCGATCATGGTGCCGACGTTTGGCCGCGAGATGATGCTGGGCACGAACCCGATGGCGTTCTGCATGCCCGCCGATCCGTATCCCTTCTGGTTCGACGCGTCCACCACGGTGGTGACGCTGGGCAAGGTAGAGGTTTACAACAAGCGCGGCAAGCCCATGCCGGAGGGCTGGACGATTGACGGCGAGGGCAGGCCGTGCAGCGACGCGCACCGGATGAATCAATCGATTTTGGCGGGCGAGCTGGGCGGCATTCTGCCGCTTGGCGGCGAGGGCGAAACCACCAGCGGCCACAAGGGTTACGGGCTGGCCATCATGGTGGAGGCGCTGACGGGCGTGCTGGCGCAGGGCATGCTTTCCCCGGAAATGTGCGGCGCGCACGGCGACCACACGAGCCATTTCTTCATGGCGTTTGCCCCGGCGATGTTCGGCGATCCGGCGGATATCCGCGCGCGGATGAGCGGCTATTTGCAGGCGCTGCGCGACAGCGAGAAAGCGCCGGGCTACGCGCGCATCTATACCCCCGGCGAAAAGGCGCACGAGGCACAGAAGGACAGGCTGCAAAACGGCATTCCGGTCGAGGCCAACACGCTGGCCGAACTGCGACGGATCGCTGCGGAGCTGGGAATTGAGGGCGTGTAAGCCATGCGGAAGATGACGCAGGGGAGCATCGCGCGGCATTTGATTGCCTACGCGCTGCCCCTGATTCTGGGCAACCTGTTTCAGCTGACTTATAACGCGGTGGACTCCGTCGTGATCGGCAAATTTGCGGGGGAAAACGCGCTGGCGGCGGTCAGCGCGGCGAACCCGGTGATGACGATTGTGATTTTAGGCGTATCGGGCGTGAGCATCGGCGCGTCCGTGCTGATGAGCCGGTTTTACGGCGCGGGGGACGAGGACGCGCTTCGCCGCGAGGTCGCCACGACGATTGTCTTCGGCGCAATCGCGTCGCTCGTCGTGTTTGCCGTCGGCTGGCCGCTGAGCGGGCCGGTGCTGCGGCTGATGAACGTGCCGGACGAGATTTTGGAGATGGCGACGCGCTATTTGCAGGTGATTTTCGTCGGCTTCCTGTTTACGTTTCAATACAACATTCTGGCGGCGGCGCTGCGCAGCGTCGGAGACAGCCGAACGCCGGTGGTCTATCTGGCGTTGGCGAGCGTGATGAATGCGGGGCTGGACGTGCTGCTGGTGGCCGGGCTGCGCTGGGGCGTGGTCGGCGCGGGCGTGGCGACGGTGGCCGCGGAAGGGATCAGCGCGCTGCTGTGCGCGCGGCACATCTATCGAAAGATTCCGTTGCTGCATCTGGGGCTGCGCGAATTGAAAATCGACAGGCGGCTTTTGGGCGAGACGGTTTCTTCCGGCGCGATTACGGCGCTTCAGCAGGCGTGCCAGCCGATTGGTAAGGCGTTGATTCAGAGCGTGATGAACGCGCAAGGCGTGAGCGTGATTGCGGCGTTTAATGCGGTGAGCCGGGTGGACGATTTTGCGTGCATCCCGGAACAGAGCATTTCGTCGAGCATGATGACCTGCATTGCGCAGAACCGCGGCGCGGGGGAGCATGCGCGCGTAGGCGAGACGCTCAGGCGCGGAATGATGATCGAGGCGGCCTACGGCGTGCTCATCTGCGCGGCAGTTCTGCTGGCGAAAGAACCCGTGATGCGGCTGTTTGCGGCGCAGGACAGCATGCAGATGGTGAGCATGGGTGTGGATTATTTGACGCTGATGGCTTTTTTCTACATTCTGCCGGGCATTACGAACGGCATACAGGGCTATTTTCGCGGCATGGGCGAGATGAAGACGACGCTGGTTGCGACGTTCATTCAGATTTCGATCCGCGCGCTGGTGGTGGCGGTGCTCGTGCCGCGCGTCGGCCTGAACGGCGCGGCATGGGCCTGCGCGATTGGGTGGAGCGCGATGCTTTGCTACACGTTTGCGCGCTACTGCAAGGTGAGGACAAACGAATAAGGAGACGTTGGGGCTTTGCCCCAAACCCCACCAGAAACCTGAGGTTTCTGGACTTCTCGCTTTCCGCTTCGCGGCATGCCGCGAAGCAAAGTGGAAGGTGTCGGGAACTCAGTTCCTGACCGGGTTTGGGGCGGAGCCCCATCGTTTCTTTAGGTATGAGCTTTTTTCCGACTTAACAAAAGGGCGCGGCGTGCTATGATGAAATCAGAAGGATGCCGAAAGGATGAAATGCGATGAAGGGAAATCTGATTTTGATTCATGGCGGCGGGCCGACGGCCGTCATCAACGCGTCGCTGGCGGGCGCGATCCGTCAGGCCAAGAAAGAGCCGGGCGTAGACCGCATTCTGGCGGCCATCGGCGGCACGGGCGGCCTGATGCGCGGACAGGTGCGCGATTTGACCGATATCACCGAGGAAGAACTGGCCCTGCTGGAACGCACGCCCGGAAGCGCCATCGGCACATCCCGCGATGCGCTGGAAGAGCCGGAATACCGCCTGCTGGCGGAAAAATGCGTGGAGTTCGGCGCGAAATATGTGCTGATGAACGGCGGAAACGGCACGATGGATGCGTGCGGCAAACTCTGCGCGATGCTGGAGGGCACGGGCATCCGCGTGATGGGCATTCCCAAGACGATGGACAACGATATCGCCGTGACGGATCATGCGCCGGGCTTTGGCAGTGCGGCGCGCTATATCGCCCAGAGCGTCGCGGAGGTCACGGCGGACGTGCGCGGCCTGCCGATTCACGTGGTCGTCATCGAGGCGAGCGGACGCAACGCGGGCTGGATTACGGCGGCCAGCGCGCTGGCGCGGCAGGCGGGCGTAGACGGGCCGGATCTCATTTATCTGCCGGAACGGCCGTTCGACGAGGAACAATACCTCAGAGATGTGCAGAAACTGATTGAGGAGAAGCGCGGCGTGGTCGTCGTGGCCAGCGAGGGGCTCAAAGATAAGGACGGAAAGCCGATTGTCGAGCCGGTGTTTCAGGTCGGGCGCGCGACGTATTTCGGCGACGTATCGGCTCATCTGGCCAATCTGGTCATCAAAAGGCTGGGCTACAAGGCGAGGAGCGAGAAACCGGGGCTGCTGGGGCGCGCGTCGATTGCGCTGTCTTCCGACGTGGACAGGGCGGAAGCGATTTTGGCCGGAGAAGAAGCGGTGCGCGCGGCCTGCGCGGGGGAGAGCGGCAAGATGGTCGGCTTTATCCGCGAGAGCGCCAGTCCTTACAAGGTGCGCACGACGCTGATTGACGTACACGACGTGATGCTGGTGGAAAAGAAGATGCCGGACGCATACATCAACGAGGCGGGCAACGGCGTGACACAGGCGTTTCTCGACTGGTGCGCCCCGCTGATTGGCGAGCCTTTGGGCAGGATGTTTTCGCTGAGGTAAGGGTTATGTTGGGGCGCTGCCCAAAGCCCCGGAAGGAACCTTAGGTTCCTTCACCTCCCGCATCGCTTCGCGGCATGCCGCTAAGCGGAGGAGGGAAGTCCAGAAACCTCAGGTTTCTGGCGGGGTATGGGGCGGCGCCCCATCCGTACTTCTAAAAGGATGATGAAATTTCACCCTTTTGGATTGTGAGGTTTCGACGTATAATCAAAACATCAAAAGACGTTTTGTCCGAAATGAACAAGGAGAATGACATGGAAAAGAAGAATAAGAAAGGGAGTCTGGCAGACCGCATTCCGCATCAGGTCTGGCTGCTGATTTCATTCGCGGCAGCCATGGCGCTGTGGACGCTGCTGTCCGTCATTCCGGCGACTTCGCGCGCGTTCCCGAACGTGTTCAAGGTGCTTGGCTCGATCAAGACCATGATCGACCGCGGCGTGCTCTGGAATGATATCTCATCGAGTCTCATCTCGGTCGTTTCCGGCTATGCGCTGGGCTTCGTCATCGCGCTGCCGGTCGCCATCCTGATGGCGTGGTATAAGCCGGTTCGCTACATCATCGAGCCGTGGATTCAGTTCATCCGCAATATCCCGCCGCTGGCTTACGTGCCGCTGATCGTCATCGCGGCGGGCGTCGGCCGCAAGCCGCAGATCATCGTCATCACCATCGCCTGCTTCCTCATCATGTGCGTGACCATCTATCAGGGCGTCATCAACGTGGATGAAACGCTGATTAAGGCGGCGCGCGTGCTCGGCGCGACGGATAAGGATATCTTCATCCGCGTCATCGCTCCGGCTACCCTGCCGTTCATCCTGACGGCGATCCGACTCGGCGCGTCCGTTGCGCTGACGACGCTGATTGCCGCCGAATCCACTGGCGCTATGGCCGGTCTGGGCATGCGCATCCGCAGCCTGAACAACTCGTTTGAATCTGCGCCGATGCTGTTGTACATCATCATCATCGGTATCCTCGGCATCACGATTGAAAAGCTCATCAAGACCGCAGAGAGGAGGCTGACGTCATGGCAGGAGAAGCGCGAAATCTGACCGACAGCAAAGTTCGCGTCAGGATTGACAACGTGCGCAAGGTGTTCAATACTCGCAACGGCGAAATGGTCGCCCTCAACGGCGTGAGCTTGGATATCCACGATAACGAATTCATCTGTGTCGTCGGCCCGTCCGGCTGCGGCAAATCCACCCTGCTCAACATCATCGCAGGTCTGACCGAGCCGACCAGCGGCAAGGTCTACTGCGACGGCAAGGAAGTCACCGGAACGGGCACCGAGCGCGGCGTGGTCTTTCAGCAGTACGCGCTGTTCCCGTGGCTGACGGTCAAAAAGAACGTCATGTTCGCGCTGGAAATGCGCGGCGTGAAGGGTAAAGAGGCCGAAGAAGAAGCGCTCAAGTATCTGGCGATGGTCGATCTGGTCAAATTCGCGGATCACTATCCCAAGGAGCTTTCCGGCGGCATGAAGCAGCGCGTCGCCATCGCCCGCGCATATGCGGCGAACCCCGAAGTGCTGCTGATGGACGAACCCTTCGGCGCATTGGACGCGCAGACCCGCACCCAGCTGCAAACCGAGCTGCTGGAAACCTGGGAACGCGAGAAAAAGACCTGCTTCTTCATCACGCATGATGTGGAAGAGGCCATCATCCTTGCCCAGCGCGTCATCATCATGAGCGCGCGGCCGGGCCGGATTAAGGATATCGTAGATGTGAATATTCCATATCCCCGCACACAGGAAACCAAGCTGACCCCGGAATTCAACGAGCTGAAAAACCATATCTGGAGCCAGGTCTATCAGGAATATCTGGCAGTCAGAAAGTAAACTCCTTCCGCCGCTTTTAGCGGCAACCTTCGGCATGTATCTGCCTGTTTCCGCCACAGGCGGCAGCAGATAAGATGTTCCCCAAAAAACGTAATCTTGTCCCCAAGCGGATAGGCATTTCCGCTTCAATAAAAAAACAACTCAGGAGGTACCACAATGAAAAAACTGATCGCTGTGCTGCTGGCTTTATCCTGCATGCTCATCGGGGCTGCGGCTGTCGCCGAAACCCTGAACGTCGCTTACATGCCCAACTACGGCAGCCTGTGGGCGGTCGAAACCGCCATCAACAAGGGCTACTTTGAGGAAGAGGGCCTGACCCTGAACCTCGTCGAGTTTGCCGACGGCCCGACCATCATCGCGGCTATGGAAAGCGGCTCCATCGATGTGGGCTACATCGGCCAGGGCGCGCATAAGCTGTGCATCAACGGCCGCGCTTCCATCTTCGCGCTCAGCCACATCTCCAACGGCGATGCGCTCATCGGCGGCAAGGGCATTGCGACCGTCGAAGACCTGAAGGGCAAGGTTGTGGCCTACTCTTCCGGCACATCCTCCGAGGATATCCTCAAGAACTCCCTGACCAAGGCCGGCATGACCATGGACGACATCAAGGCGATGGATATGGACGCTTCCGCCATCGTGACCGCGATGCTCTCCGGCGGCGTGGACGCCTGCGCGACCTGGAGCCCGAACAGCCTCAAGATTCTTGAGGAAATGCCGGACGCGACCAAGCTCACCGACAACATGACCTTTGCGGACACCACCGTGTCTCTGGCCAGCTGGATCTGCATGCCGAAGTACGGCGAAGAGAACCACGACCTGCTGGTTCGCTTCACCCGCGCTCTGTTCAAGGGCATGGATTACAGCGCCAACGAGCACTATGACGAGGTCAGCGAGTGGGTGGCCAAGCAGACCGCGACCGATTACGACTCCGTGTACAACCAGCGCGGCGACGCCCAGTGGCTGACCGGCAAGGAAGTGGCCGAGGGCGCTGCGGACGGCACCGTTGCCAAGTACTACGAGCTCCAGCGCGACAACTTTGTGAAGGCCGGCGCTGTGGAGAAAGATCCGGTTCCGGACGTCACTGAGTATGTGCTCTTCGACGTGATGACCGAGGCGGGCAAGTAATTTCAAAATTCAAAACCCTTGGCATTGGGTCGCCCTTGTGCGGGGCGGCTCAATGCCTTTGCTGTAAAAAAAGGAGTTTCCCACGGAAATCGCGAACATATAGGGAGATGGGGGGAATATGCGGGACGCCGTCCCGCGGTCTGTCCCGAACCGGAGGCTTCGGATTTCCCGCCTTCATGGACTGCCTTTCAATCCGTGAATGAATAAGCCGATTTAAATTGTCGCGAAGAAGGAGCTTGGGCAGCGGCCCAACGTAAAGGTTAAAGTTATGCTGTTTCTGCTTATCGGGCTTTTGCTCATCGCCGCGGTCTTTACGATGCTGACCAAGCGCAACCGCGAATCGCTGTATCTGCTGGGCATGTGTTGCAGCCTGATGGTGCAGTTTTCGGGAATACTCATTTTTATTGCCAAAAAGGGCGGCTATTCCAAAAATATCATCAGCTTCCTCTTTTTCTCGCAGACCTTGAGGATTAAGCTGCAATATCTGTTTATTACGCTCGATACGCTCGGCTATATCATCGCCATCGGACGCTATCTCTTTCCGCTGTTCCTGCTGGAGAGTGCGCTGCAATACTCCATGATTGGCTGGCTCAG